>Ga0315900_10000963_pt1 | contig 46263 bp, 44 predicted proteins | sample LakEriMetagenome_FD_203521 | JGI IMG/M metagenome (GOLD analysis project Ga0315900, IMG submission 203521) | Freshwater fungal communities from buoy surface, Lake Erie, Ohio, United States - Buoy 12 MA114 | ecosystem: Environmental > Aquatic > Freshwater > Lake > Lake biofilm | place: USA: Lake... | reverse complement strand
AGCAGACATGCTTGAAACCAGCGTCGATACGCCAGAGCCAACCGCATGTCCCTTCAAGACATCCATCTTGTCAAACACAAAGACAAAAAAAGACGCAAACCACCCGATCTCTCGGGCGACCCACACCTCTCAGTCCCGCAACCCTCAGGCCACTTCCCCAGAACCTCTCAGCCCCGAAGCCCAGCCTCCCTACAAAACACTCCAATCATCCGCAAGCGAGAAATGCACCGAAACATCACATCACCGAGAAAAAATCGCAGGCACGCCGTGGCACCCGGACGGGCTTGTGTCGCGTCTAAGGTGCGCTAAAGTGTCATTTGGATAGAAACATGTCGGAGTTGGAGCGCCATGGACGAACCCTCCGCTGCCCCGAGGCTTCTGCCTGCCAGAGGTCCCGCCTCGTCGATCTTGTTGATAGACGAACATCTTCTGGTCGCAGAGACGCTCGGGAACGTTCTTGCGAGTGAGTCGGACATGGCTGTCGATGCGGCCTGCTCTCTCACAGAGGCAATCGAATTGATCTCGGCCCGCGGCCGCTACACCCTCGTTCTCGTTGATGCCGGACTGCCGGGGATGGACGGGCTCGAGGGGCTCGAACGTCTGCTGCAGGCCAATGGGCGCCATGTCGCGCTGCTTGCGCCGCGCGGCATCTTCCGCCCGCTGGTCGAGCGCGCGATCGATGCAGGCGCCTGTGGGGTCGTGCCAAAGACGCTCAACGTGCGTTCCTTCGTCAATGCGGTGCGCTTCCTCTGCTCGGGCGAGGTCTATGTGCCCCCCGACATCGTGCGCGTCGCCCGTGGCGGTTCCGCGACCGCGGGCCGGCTGAAGCCGGTCGAGCAGAACGTCCTCACCTTCGTCTGCGCGGGCATGCAGAACAAGGAAATCGGGCGCGAGCTCAACCTCAACGAGGCCACGGTCAAGATGCACGTGAAATCGGTCTGCGCCAAGCTCGGCGCCAAGAACCGCACCCATGCCGCCATGATTGCCCGGCGCGACGGCCTTGCCTGAAGCGTCACGCGTCTAAAGGACGTCGCGCGTTACATCGTGGCGGTGGATCCAGTCGTAGCGGCGCGCGATCAGCTTCGGCACCACCCGATTCGCGACACCAATCGCCCCATGCACGATGCCGCGCCAAGGATCACGCAGGTGGTAGATTCCAGCGGCACGGGTCGATTCGCCGACGATTCGTGCGCAGCGTGGCGCACGCAGCCGCTCATAGGCGGCAATCGCCTCGGCCAGCGTGTCGTGACGGGCGAGCAGTGCCGCCAGCACCCAGCCATCCTCGAGCGCCATGTTGGCACCTTGAGCCAGGAAGGGCAGCGTCGGATGGGCCGAATCGCCCAAAAGCACAGCACCCCGCCCCGGAGCCGATGGCGCGATCCAGCCCCAGTTGCGCGCAACCGGATGGCGAAAGAGCCCCCAGAGCCAGGGATCCTCGATCTGTCGCAGCCAGCCCTGCACGCGCGGCCCGAAATCGGCGAAGGCTGCGCGGAGGGCGAGGGCATCTTCGCGATGCGACCAGCTTTCCTCAACCCAGCGGGTCCGCGTCTCGACGGCTACGACGTTGCGCAGGCTCCCGCCGCGCAGCGGATAGCTCACGACATGGCGACCGCGCCCGGTGTGGACCTCGGCAACCGGCTCGGCATCCGATTCGCACCGGATCATCGCCCGCCAGGCAATCGCCCCGGTGAAGAAGGGGCGCGAGGGGCCCTCGATAGCCACACGCAGGCGCGAGTTGATGCCGTCTGCACCGACCAGCAGCCTCACCCGACGCGCGCGCCCGCCTGCAACCAGTTCGGCGCCGGTATCGGACAGCCGAACCTCCTCGACCCGGCGCCCGAGATGAACCCGCACTCCGGCGGCGCGTGCTGCTTCGGCCAGCATGGCGATGAGGTCCGCGCGATGGAGGAACCAGCCCTCCATTCCGGGGCCGCGCGCGGCGAGGTCTATCCGGGCAAGCCGCACACCGTCATCGCCATCGCACAGATCGACCGCCCGCGCGAGCATGCCCCGAACCGCGAGCTCAGCGCCAAGCCCGAGCGCCTCGAGGACGCGCGCACCGTTCGCGCTGATCTGGATGCCTGCGCCGACGTCGCCCAGTTCGGCCGCCTGCTCGATGATCTCGACCGTAGCCCCGCGCCGCGCCATCGCCAATGCGGCTGCGAGCCCGCCGATACCGGCCCCGAGGACCGTGATCTCCTCGCCGATCAGCATCCGCTTCCCTGTCCGCGCAGTGCGCTTCAGTCGTCGCGGTGGACCTTTTCGCGCCGTTCGTGACGCTCCTGCGCCTCAAGCGTCATGGTCGCGATCGGGCGTGCATCAAGCCGCTTGAGCGAGATGGGTTCACCCGTCATCTCGCAATAGCCATACTCGCCATTCTCGATCCGGCGCAGCGCCGCGTCGATCTTGGCCACGAGTTTGCGCTGCCGGTCGCGGGTGCGTAATTCCAGCGCACGGTCGGTCTCTTCGCTGGCGCGGTCCGCAAGGTCGGGCACCGCGCGCGCGCTGTCTTGGAGACCCTCGATCGTCTCGGCGCTCTGCTCGAGCAACTCCTGCTTCCAGACGATCAGCTTGCGGCGAAAGTATTCAAGCTGGCGTTCGTTCATGAACGGCTCGTCTTCGGCAGGACGGTAGTCCTCTGACAGAAAGACCTCGGCCTTCATGGGCGCATCCTTTCGCGGACCGGTTCTCGGCGATTCCCCCCCGCCGCCGGTGGCTAACCCACCTTTTGGTGGCGCTCTTAGCCTATGGGCGTGCGCTTGTCACGCGCGCATTGCCGCACCCTCAGACGTCGAAGCTGACGCCCTGGGCAAGCGGCAGGGCGGCCGAATAGTTCACCGTGTTGGTCGCGCGCCGCATGTAGCCCTTCCAGGCGTCCGAGCCCGATTCCCGGCCCCCGCCCGTCTCCTTCTCGCCGCCGAAGGCCCCGCCGATCTCGGCCCCCGAGGGTCCGATGTTGACGTTCGCGATCCCGCAATCCGAGCCCGACGCCGACATGAAGCCTTCGGCCTCGCGCAGGTCGCGGGTGAAGATGCACGACGAAAGCCCTTGCGGCACGTCGTTCTGCATCGCGACGGCCTGGGCGAAATCGCGGTATCCCATGACATAGAGGATGGGCGCGAAGGTCTCCTGCCGGACGATGGCGCTCTGGCCCGGCATCTCGACGATGGCGGGGGCGGCATAGGCGCCCCCCTGCCCCGTCCCGACCGCCGCGCCGCCGTGGACGATGCCGCCCTCGGCGCGCGCCTGCGCGAGCGCTGCCTGCATCGCGTCAAGCGCGCCCTGATCGATCAGCGGTCCGACAAGCACGCCGGGGCTGCGCGGATCGCCCACCCGCAGGCTGCCATAGGCGCGCCGCAACCGGGCGAGCAGATCCGCGCGCACATCCTCGTGCACGATCAGCCGGCGCAGCGTGGTGCAGCGCTGCCCCGCCGTGCCGACGGCCGAAAAGACGATCGCCCGCACCGCCATGTCGAGGTCGGCCGTAGGCGCCACGATCATCGCGTTGTTGCCGCCGAGTTCGAGGATCGAGCGCCCGAAGCGCGCCGCGACGACGGGCGCCACCGCGCGGCCCATCCGGGTCGAGCCCGTGGCCGAGACGACCGGCACCCGCCCGTCGGCCGCGAGCGCCGCGCCGATCTCGCCCGCCCCGGGCAGCAGTTGCACGAGGCCCTCGGGCGCATCGCCGAAGCGCGCAAGCGCCCGTGCCAGAATCCCCATCGTCGCCAGCGCCGCGAGATTGGCCTTTTCCGACGGCTTCCAGATCACCGGATTGCCGCAGACGAGCGCGAGTGCGGCGTTCCACGACCACACCGCGACCGGAAAGTTGAAGGCGGTGATGACGGCGACGGGCCCGATCGGGTGCCATGTCTCCATCATCCGGTGGCCGGGCCGTTCGGAGGCGATGGTGAGCCCGTGCAACTGCCGCGAGAGGCCCACGGCAAAGTCGCAGATGTCGATCATCTCCTGCACTTCACCGAGCCCTTCCGAGACGATCTTGCCCGCCTCGAGCGTCACCACCGCGCCGAGCGCCGCCTTGGCCGCGCGCAACTCCTCGCCCAGAAGCCGCACGAGTTCGCCCCGCCGCGGCGCCGGCACCTCGCGCCAGACGCGGAACGCCGCCGCGGCGCGCGCGACCGCCGCGTCGGTCTCAGGCACCGTTGCGGCGCGCACATGGCCGAGCACCGCCCCGTCGATCGCGGATCTGGCCGGCAGGCCGGGACCGGCGATGTCGGCGGGGCTGATGCCGCAGGCGGCGAGCACCTCGGCGTGGGGGGCATGGGTCATGATGGCTCCGCAGTTGTCAGAAGAACGCCTGAAGCCCTGTGATCGCGCGCCCGAGGATCAGCGCGTGGACGTCATGCGTGCCCTCATAGGTGTTCACCGTCTCGAGGTTCACCATATGGCGCATCACCCGGTAATCCTCCTGGATACCGTTCCCGCCATGCATGTCGCGCGCCGCGCGCGCGATCTCGAGCGCCTTGCCGCAGTTGTTGCGCTTGACGATCGAGATCATCTCGGGCGCGGCGTTGGCCTCGTCGAGAAGCCGCCCCACCCGCAGCGAGGCCTGGAGGCCGAGCGCGATGTCCGTCATCATGTTGGCGAGCTTCAGCTGGAAGATCTGCGTGTTCGCCAGCGGCCGGCCGAACTGGCGCCGGTCGAGCCCGTATTGCCGCGCGGCATGAAAGCACGCCTCCGCCGCCCCCATCACGCCCCAGGAAATGCCGTAGCGCGCGCGATTGAGGCAGCCGAAGGGGCCCTTCAGCCCCTCGACATTGGGCAACAGCGCGTCCTCGCCGACCTCGACCCCATCCATCACGATCTCGCCCGTGATCGAGGCCCGCAGGCTCAGCTTGCCGCCGATCTTGGGCGCCGAGAGGCCCTTCATCCCCTTCTCGAGCACGAAGCCCCGGATCTTGCCGCCATGCGCGTCCGACTTCGCCCAGACGATGAAGACATCCGCGATGGGCGCGTTCGAGATCCACATCTTGGACCCCGTCAACCGATAGCCGCCGGCCGTCTTCTCGGCCCGCGTCTTCATCCCCGACGGGTCGGAGCCCGCATCGGGCTCGGTCAGGCCAAAGCAGCCGATCAGCTTGCCCTGCGCGAGCCCCGGCAGATACTTGCGCCGCTGCTCTTCCGAGCCATAGGCGTGGATGGGATACATCACGAGCGAGGACTGCACCGACATCATCGACCGATAGCCCGAGTCGACCCGCTCGACCTCGCGCGCGATCAGCCCGTAGGCGACATAGCCCGCCCCGAGCCCGCCGTATTCCTCGGGGATGGTCACGCCGAGCAGGCCCATCTCGCCCATCTCGGCGAAGATCGCGGGATCGGTCGCCTCGTCGCGATAGGCGGCGGCGACGCGCGGCTCCAGCCGCTCGGACGCATAGGCGCGCGCGGCGTCGCGCATCATCCGCTCGTCCTCTGTCAGCTGGTCCTCGAGGCGAAAGGGATCCTCCCAGCCGAACCGGCCGAGGTCGGGGGCATCCTTGGGTTTCAGCGCAGGCATGTCCTTCATGGCATACTCCATCCGCAGGCGTTTTTCCTTAGCCCGCCCCGCCCGGCTTGAACAGACCCGGCGCCGGGGTCAGGAGCGCGGTGAATAGCTGCACGAGGTGACGCTCGGCATCCTGCCAGCGCCGGTCGGCCTCGGGCCCGAGCACCGCCACCACCTGCGCATCGAAATCGGCATAATGCTGCGTCAGCGCCCAGACCGAAAAGATCAGGTGCTTGGGATGGACGGGGGCGATCCTGCCCGCCGCGCTCCAACCCCGGATGAGGTCCGCCTTCTCTTCGACCAGTTCGGCAAGTTCGCCCCCGAGCACGCCCTGCAGGCGCGGCGCACCCTGGAGGATCTCGTTGGCGAAAAGCCGGCTCTCGCGCGGGAGGTTCCGGCTCATCTCGAGCTTGCGCCGGACATAGGTCAGGATCTCGGCCACCGGCTCGCCGGCCGGGTCGATGGCGCGCAGCGGATCGAGCCACAGGTCGAGCAGATCGACAAGCAGCGCGCGGTGCATCGCCTCTTTCGACGGGAAGTAATAGAGCAGGTTGGGCTTCGACAGCCCCGCCTCGGCCGCGATCCGGTCGAGCGTCGCGCCCGCGAACCCGTCGCGCGCAAAGACGCCGAGCGCGGCATCGAGGATCGCCTCGCGGTTCTTCTGCTGAATCCGCGTCTTCGGGCGGAGGCTTGCGGGGCTTGGTGGCGTGGCGGCGTCGGTCATGAGGCGACTGTGCCCAAATCGCGGGCAAAGCGAAAGACCCCTGCCCCGTCACGGCGCGAACCCTTGCGCGGCTTGACTGTCGCGGGCGTCGTGCCTAGCCTTCGCCATCGCCCGAGGCGCCGCGCCCCGGCAGCAGGAGACATCCCATGGCACTCGACCGCAACCTTGCTCCGAACGACCTCAACGCGTTCTGGATGCCCTTCACCGCCAACCGGCAGTTCAAGAAGGCGCCGCGCATGTTCGTGGCGGCCAAGGACATGCACTACACCACCTCGGACGGGCGGCAGGTGCTCGACGGCACGGCCGGCCTGTGGTGCTGCAACGCGGGCCATTGCCGGCCGAAGATCACCGAGGCGATCCAGCGCCAGGCGGCCGAACTCGACTACGCGCCCGCCTTCCAGATGGGCCACCCCATCGCCTTCGAGCTTGCCAACCGCATCATCGACATGGCGCCCGAGGGGATGGAGCATGTGTTCTACACGAACTCGGGCTCCGAAAGCGTCGAGACGGCGCTCAAGCTCGCGATCGCCTATCATCGCGCGCGTGGCGAGGGCGCACGCACCCGGCTGATCGGGCGCGAGCGGGGCTATCACGGCGTCAACTTCGGCGGCATCTCGGTAGGCGGGATCGTCAACAACCGCAAGGTGTTCGGCAGCCTGCTGAACGGGGTCGACCATCTGCCCCACACCCACCTGCCCGGCCAGAACGCCTTTTCGCGCGGCCAGCCCGAGCACGGCGCGAACCTCGCCGACGAGTTGGAGCGGATCGTGGCGCTGCACGGCGCCGAGACGATCGCGGCCGTCATCGTGGAGCCCGTCGCGGGGTCAACCGGCGTTCTGATCCCTCCCAAGGGCTATCTCGAGCGGCTGCGCGCGATCACCGCCAAGCACGGCATCCTGCTCATCTTCGATGAGGTCATCACGGGCTTCGGCCGGCTCGGCAGCGCCTTCGGCGCGCAGCATTTCGGCGTCATGCCCGACATGATGACGACCGCCAAGGGCCTGACGAACGGCGTCATCCCGATGGGGGCGGTCCTGACGACGGGGGCGGTGCACGACGCCTTCATGCAAGGGCCCGAGCACATGATCGAGCTCTTCCACGGCTACACCTATTCGGGCAACCCCATCGCCTCGGCCGCCGGGATCGCGACGCTCGAGACCTATCGCGAGGAGGGGCTCTTTGAGCGCGCGGCCGCCATCGCCCCCTATTGGGAGGATGCGCTGCACAGCCTGCGCGGCCTGCCGCATGTGATCGACGTGCGCAACATCGGCCTGATCGGCGCGGTGGAGCTGACCCCGATCGCGGGCGAGCCGACCAAGCGCGCCTTCGGCGCGTTCCTCAACGCCTACGACAAGGGCATCCTGATCCGCACCACCGGCGACATCATCGCGATGTCGCCCCCCCTCATCATCGAGCGGGCGCAGATCGACGAGCTGATCGGCAAGCTCGCCGAGGTGCTCAAGACGCTGCCCTGAGGATCAGACCTGCGCGCGCCCGGCCAAAGCCCCGAGCGCGCGCAGGCCCCGCAGCACCAGCGCATGGTCGGCGACATCGGGCAGCCCCGAGACGGTCGCGACGGCCACGACGCCCACCCCCGCGACGCGGATCGGCACCGCCCCGCCGTGGACCGCGCATTCGGCGGGCGACAGCCCGTGCATCGCCAGATCCTGCCCCTTGGCGCGCATCTCGCGCCCGACGGCGAGCGAGGATTTCTGGAAGATCAGCGCCGTCGTGCTCTTGCGCCGCGCCCAGAGATCATTGAGCGGCGCCGCCCCCGGCAGCGCCGCGTGAAAGAGCGTGCGGTCCGCCGTGCGGATGTCGATCACGACGCCGAGCCCCTCGGCCTCGGCGATCGCGACCAGCTCGCGCCCGAGCATCAGCGCCTCAGCTTCGGCAAAGCGCGCGAGCACCAGCGCCTCGGCCTCGGCGATCAGTTCGGCTGCGTCATCCATTCCGGCCTCCCTTATCCTTCCGCATCGGCTAGCAGGCGCCCCGGGCACGGTAAAGCCCGTGCCCCGCACCGGGCGTCACAAAACAGCGGTTGACCCGCCCCTTGCCGCGTGTAGCCTTCGATTTCTGACCAGTTGGTCAGACCGGATTCGGCCGGGGCCCGCGCATGCGCGGGCGCGGACGGGTCGCACGGGCGGGGCGCAGCGGAGGACGTGATGGCGGCAGCGGGCGAGAACCTCAAGGTCGACGGCGCGCGGCTCTGGCAGAGCCTGATGGAGATGGCGCAGATCGGCCCCGGCATCTCCGGCGGCAACAACCGCCAGACCCTGACCGACGCCGACAGCGAGGGCCGCCACCTCTTTCGCCGCTGGTGCGAGGCGGCGGGCTGCACGATGGGCCTCGACACCATGGGCAACATGTTCGCAACCCGCCCCGGCACCGACCCCGACGCCGCCCCCGTCTACATGGGCTCGCACCTCGACACCCAGCCGACGGGCGGGAAATACGACGGGGTGCTGGGCGTTCTCGGCGCGCTCGAGGTCATCCGCACGCTCAACGACCTCGGCATCCGCACCCGCCGGCCCATCGTCGCGGCGAACTGGACGAACGAGGAGGGCACGCGCTTTGCCCCCGCCATGCTCGCCTCGGGCGTGTTCGCGGGCATCCATTCGCAGGATTTCGCCTATGCCCGCCGCGACGCCGAGGGGAAAAGCTTCGGCGAGGAACTCGCCCGCATCGGCTGGGTCGGGGACGAGGTGCCGGGCGCGCGCAAGATCCATGCGATGTTCGAGCTGCACATCGAACAGGGCCCGATCCTCGAGGCCGAGGGGCGCGACATCGGGGTGGTGACGCACGGGCAAGGGCTCTGGTGGCTCGAGATCCGCCTGACGGGCCGCGACGCGCACACCGGATCCACCCCCATGCACATGCGCGTCAACGCGGGACTCGGCATGGCGCGCATCATCGAGCGCGTCCACCAGATCGCGATGAGCCATCAGCCGAACGCGGTGGGCGCGGTCGGGCAGGCCAATGTCTGGCCCAATTCCCGCAACGTCATCCCCGGCCGCGCCGTCTTCACGGTCGACATCCGCAGCCCCGAGCAGGCCAAGCTCGACGCCATGCGCGCCGAGATCGAGCGCGCCGCCCACGCGGTCGCGCGCGAACTCGGCCTCGGCTGCGAGATCGAGGCGACGGGCCATTTCGACCCCGTCACCTTCGACCCCACGCTGGTCGGCAGCGTGCGCCGCGCGGCCGAGCGGCTGGGCTACAGCCACATGGACATCATCTCGGGCGCGGGCCACGACGCGTGCTGGATCAACCGCCTCGCGCCGACGGTGATGATCTTCTGCCCCTGCGTCGGGGGGCTGAGCCACAACGAGGCCGAGGAGATCACGCCCGACTGGGCGCGCGCGGGCACGGACGTGCTGCTGCACGCGGTGCTCGAGGCGGCGGAGGTCGTCGGCTGACGGCGCCGGGACGGTTCGGGAAACATCGGCGGGACACCCCCGCATCATCGGTCGGAGGCAAGGATGCGCACGGTCATCAAGAACGGAACCATCGTCACCCATGATCTGACGTGGAAGGCGGATGTCGCGATCGAGGGGGGGCGGATCGTCGAGATCGGCGCGGGGCTGAAGGGCGAGACGATGCTCGACGCCACGGGCTGCTATGTCATGCCCGGCGGCATCGACCCGCACACCCACCTCGAGATGCCCTTCATGGGCACCTATTCGGCCGACGACTTCGAATCGGGCACGCGCGCGGCGCTGTCGGGCGGAACGACGATGGTCATCGACTTCGCCCTGCCCGCGCCCGGCCAGGGGCTGATGGACGCGCTCGGGATGTGGCACAACAAGTCGGGGCGGGCGACCTGCGATTATTCCTACCACATGGCCGTGACCTGGTGGAGCGAGAAGGTCTTCGAGGACATGAAGGCCGTGACCGCGGCGGGCATCACCTCGTTCAAGCACTTCCTCGCCTACAAGGGCGCGCTGATGGTCAACGACGACGAGCTTTTCGCCTCGTTCCAGCGGGTGCGCGAACTGGGCGGCGTCGCCATGGTTCACGCCGAGAACGGCGACGTCGTCGCCGAGCTTTCGGCGCGGCTATTGCGCGAAGGGAACACCGGCCCCGAGGCGCACGCCTATTCGCGCCCGCCGCAGGTCGAGGGCGAGGCCACGAACCGCGCGATCATGATCGCCGACATGGCGGGCGTGCCGCTCTATGTCGTGCACACCTCCTGCGAGGAGGCGCATGAGGCGATCCGGCGGGCGCGCGCGCAAGGCAAGCGCGTCTGGGGCGAGCCGCTGATCCAGCACCTGACGCTTGATGAAAGCGAGTATTTCCACCCCGACTGGGACCACGCCGCGCGGCGCGTGATGTCGCCCCCCTTCCGCAACAAGGCCCATCAGGACAGCCTGTGGGCGGGGCTTCAGGCCGGGTCGCTCTCGGTCGTGGCGACGGATCATTGCAGCTTCACGAGCAAGCAGAAGCGCTTCGGCGTGGGCGACTTCACCAAGATCCCGAACGGCACCGGCGGGCTCGAGGACCGGATGCCGATGCTCTGGACGGCGGGCGTGCGCACCGGGCGCATCACGATGAACGAATTCGTGGCCGTGACCTCGACCAATGCGGCGAAGATCTTCGGCCTCTATCCCCGCAAGGGGGCGGTCGCCGTCGGGGCGGATGCCGACCTCGTGGTGTGGGATCCCGAGAAGTCGAAGACGATCCGCGCCGCGGACCAGCAATCGGCCATCGACTACAACGTCTTCGAGGGCAAGGAGGTCACGGGCCTGCCCCGCTTCACGCTGACGCGCGGCCATGTCGCGATCCACGACGGCGAGGTGCGCACCCGCGAGGGCCACGGCAGCTTCGTCGGCCGCGAGCCGAACGGGCCGGTCAACCGCGCCCTCTCGACCTGGAAGGAGCTGACGGCGCCCCGGCCCGTCGCGCGTTCGGGCATTCCTGAAACAGGGGTATAAAAGGTGATAAAAAGATATCTCACAGAAGTTCCATCATTCGCAAAATCTGCCGCTGCTGGAGTTGCTTTCGTATTCCTCTCAGGATGCGCCATTGAAGCGCCGACTTGGCTCGTACGAGGGCAAACTGCTTCCGGTTCTGAGAGTTTTGAAGGAACTGCATCGGGGGTTCCCGGAAGAGAAGGCGTCATGAGTATTCGATCAAGCAGAGGGACGATTTGCTCAGGATCTTATGTGTTTAACTTCGGTAATACCGGCGAAGGTGCATTACTTTGTAACGATGGACGTAGTGCTTCCCTTACGTTCTCGGCAACTATGGCGTCAGGGGTTGGGCGAGGAACTATTGGAAATGAAGCCTTCAATTTTATCGTATCACGAAGATGATGTGAAAATCTCATAACTGCTGTGCCGTCTCTTCAAACATGAAATAGGATGTCATGCCCCCAATCGCTAAATTGATGTCTCTTCGTATCACACAGAGCCCGACCATAGATGGATTCCGGCCCGTCGCGCGGTCGGGCATTCCCGCGACCGGGGTCTGAGGTGGCGCTACAGTTGACCGGCCTCTCGGCCTTCCCGATCACCCCCCTGACGGGGCGGGGCGACATTGACGCCGTGGGGCTCGCGCGGCTCGTGGCGCGCGCGGTGGCGGGGGGCGCGCAGTCGATCGGCCTGATGGGCAGCACCGGCAGCTATCCCTATCTGCCGCGCGCGGCCCGGATCGAGGCGATGCGGGCCGCGCGGGCGGCCGCCCCCGGAGTGCCGATCGCGGTCGGGGTGGGGGCGCCGGCGCTGCTGCAGGTGCTAAACAACGCGCGCGATGCGGCCGAGTGCGGGATGGATGCGATCCTGCTCGCGCCCGTGACCTATCAGCCGCTGCGCCCGGCCGAGGTGACGGGCCTCTATCGCGCGGTCGCGGCCGAGGCGGCGCTGCCGGTCGTGCTCTACAACAACCCGGGCACGACGCATGTGACCTTTGGCCACGACCAGATCGCCGAGATCGGCGCCCTGCCCGGGGTGGTCTCGGTCAAGATGCCGCCCGACCCCGACCCGGGGCCGGCCTTCGCCGCGCTGCGCGCCGCGCTGCCCGCGGGCTGCACGCTCGGCACCAGCGGCGACGGGATGGCCGCGCGCGCGCTCCGCGCCGGGGCCGAGGTGTGGTATTCGGTGCTGGGCGGGCTTTTCCCCGAACCCTGCCGCGCGATGGTCGATGCGGCGGCGGCGGGCAACGATGCGCGGCTCGACACGCTCGACGCTCGCCTTGCCCCGGTCTGGCAGGTCTTTGCCGCGCAGGGCAGCTATCGCGCCATCCACGCGGCGCACGCGATCATGGGTTTCGGCGAGGCTGCGCCGCCGCTTCCCGTCCTGCCGCTCGCGGGTGCGGATCGGGCGGCGGTGGCGGCGGCGCTGCACGCGGCGGAGTTGACGGCATGAGCGACGGGGCGGTGATCCGGGCCGAGGGCCTCAACCTCGTGTTCGAGACGGGCGACGGCCCCGTGCAGGCGCTGCGCGAGGTGAACCTCAGCGTCGCGCGCGGCGAATTCGTGAGCTTCATCGGCCCCTCGGGCTGCGGCAAGACGACCTTCCTGCGCTGCGTGGCGGCGCTGGAACATCCGACCGGCGGGGTGCTCGAGATCAACGGGATGGAGCCCGACGCGGCGCGGCGCGCGCGCGCCTATGGCTATGTCTTTCAGGCCGCGGGGCTTTATCCGTGGCGCACGATCGCGGGCAACGTGCGCCTGCCGCTCGAGATCATGGGCTATCCGCGTGCCGAGCAGGAGGCGCGCGTGGCCCGCGTGCTCGAGCTTGTCGATCTGGCGGGCTTCGCGGGCAAGTTCCCGTGGCAGCTTTCGGGCGGGATGCAGCAGCGCGCCTCGATCGCGCGCGCGCTGGCGTTCGATGCGGACCTGCTGCTCATGGACGAACCCTTCGGCGCGCTCGATGAAATCGTGCGCGACCGGCTCAACGAGGCGCTCTTGCAACTCTGGCAGCGGACGGGCAAGACCATCCTGTTCGTGACCCATTCGATCCCCGAGGCGGTCTATCTCTCGACCCGTATCGTGGTCATGAGCCCCCGCCCCGGCCGCATCACCGACGTGATCGAGAGCACGCTGCCGCGCGAGCGCCCGCTCGAGATCCGCGACAGCCGCGCCTTTCTCGACATCGCGCACCGGGTGCGCGAGGGGCTGCGGGCGGGACATGCCTATGACGATTAGGGGGCGGGCATGACCGCGGCCGCGCGGGTGGCAGAGGGGGGCGCCGCGGTGGCGATCCGGCCCGCGACGGTGGCCGACCTTGCCGGCTGCGCCGCCGTCGTCAACGGCTGGATCGACGAGACGGGCTGGGTCCCGCGCGTCAAGACCCCGGCCGAGATCGAGGCCTATTTCACCCCCGACCTGCTCGACCGCCGCCTGATCCTTGTCGCGGATGAGGGCGGCCGGGTGGGCGGCTATCTCTCGCTCGCGCCCGAGGGGTATGTGGGCGCGGTCTATCTGCGCGCGGGGTTGCGCGGGCGGGGTGTCGGGCGGGCGCTGATCGAGGCCGCCAAGGCGCGCCACCCGGGGGGGCTCGAGCTCGAGGTGTTCGAGGTCAACGCCGATGCCCGCCGCTTCTATGCCCGCGAGGGCTTTGCCGAGATGGCGGGCCGGCGGCGGATAGACACTGACGAGGGGCTGCCGGTGCTGCGGCTGCGCTGGGAGGGGCGGGGATGACGCGCCTTCTGCCCGTGCTGACCGTCGTCGCGGGGCTCATCGTGCTCTGGTATGCCGGCGCCGTCGCGCTCAACGCGCAATGGACGCGCGATCAGGCGGCGCGGGCGGGGGTCGAGATCGGCTTTGGCGACATCCTGCGCGATGCCTTCGTGCAGGAACGCCCGCTTCTGCCCGCCCCCCATCAGGTCGCGGCCGAGTTCTGGCGCACGACCTGGGTCGAGGAGGTGACGGGCAAGCGCGGCATCGTGCGCTCGGGCAGCCTGTCGAACCGCAGCCTCATCTATCACGGCTGGGTGACGCTGTCGGCCGCCGCACTCGGCTTTGCCATCGGGGCGGGCTTCGGCGTGCTCCTTGCGGTCGGGATCGTCTACAACCGGGCGATGGATGCCTCGGTCATGCCCTGGGCGATCGCGAGCCAGACGGTGCCGATCCTTGCCATCGCGCCGATGATCATCGTGGTGCTCGCCTCGGTCGGCCTCACGGGGCTGGTGCCGAAGGCCGTGATCTCGGCCTATCTCTCCTTCTTTCCGGTCGTGGTCGGGATGGTGAAGGGGCTGCGCAGCCCCGATCCGATGCAGCTTGACCTCATGCGGACATGGGGGGCGAGTGGGGCGCAGAGCTTCGTGCGGCTGCGGCTGCCGGCGTCGATGCCCTATCTCTTTGCCTCGATGAAGGTGGGGGCGGCGGCGGCGCTCGTGGGCGCGATCGTCGGCGAATTGCCGGTGCAGGAGGGCGGGCTCGGCGCCCGGCTCTTGGCGGGGAGCTATTACGGCCAGACGGTGCAGATCTGGGCCGCGCTGTTTGCGGCCGCGCTGCTTGCGGCCGCCGTGGTGGGAGTGATCGGCGCGGTCGAGCGCGCGACCCTCAACCGCATGGGCTTCGGGCGATGAGGGCGATCTTCGCCACCCCGGGCCGCTGGCAGGGGCTTGCGGCAACCGGGCTTGCGCTCGGGCTTGCGGGGCTCGGCGGAGGTCCGGGCGGCTGGGCGGCGGTGGTGCTTCTGCTCGTGGCTGGTGCGGCCGGAGGGGCGGTGGTGGGCCAGCGCCTGCCGCGCGGCGGGAGGGTAGCGGCGCTCGCGCTCGTCACGCTCGCGCTCGGCCTCGCGGGCGCCGGAATTGCGGGCGATGCCGCGCCGGACGGCGGGGCGCGGCTCTGGGTCGGGGTGGTCGCGCTGTGGCTTGGGGCGTGGATGCTTGTGGCCCTCGTCGCCGAAGAGGCGGCGGGGCGGGGCGGCGCGGCGGGCGTGCTTGCGCCGGCGGTGTTCGGGCTCACGCTCCTGTGGCTGTGGGAGGTCGCGACGCGGGGCCTCGGCGTGCCGTCGGTGATCCTGCCCGCCCCCTCGGCGATCGCGGCGCGGATGGCAGAGTCGGCCGATGTGCTCTGGATCGACTTCGTGCAGACGATCGTCAAGGGCGCGCTCACGGGCTATGCGATCGGGGCGGCGGCGGCGGTCGCGGTCGCGGTCGCGGTCGACCGCTCGCCCTTCCTGCAGCGGGGACTGTTGCCCGTGGGCAATTTCGTGGCGGCGCTGCCCATCGTCGGGATCGCGCCGATCCTTGTGATGTGGTTCGGCTTCGACTGGCAGTCGAAGGCGGCGGTGGTGGTGGTGATGGTGTTCTTCCCCGTCCTTGTCAACACGCTCGCGGGGCTGGGCGCGACGGACCGGGCCGGGCGCGACCTGATGGCGACGTGGTCGGCGGGCTATTGGCAGAGCCTGTGGAAGCTGCGCCTGCCCGCCGCGATGCCCTTCATCTTCAACGGGCTCAAGATCGCGACCACGCTTGCGCTGATCGGGGCGATTGTTGCCGAATTCTTCGGCAGTCCGATAAAGGGGATGGGTTTTCGCATCTCGACCGAGGTCGGCAGGCTTCAACTCGACATGGTCTGGGCCGAGATTGCGGTGGCGGCTTTGGCGGGATCGGCCCTCTATGGGCTGGTCGCCGCGATGGAACGGCGGGTGACCTTCTGGCACCCGTCACAACGGGACCGCGCGCGCGGTCCGCAACGGAGGTGAGACGATGAAGCGATTTCTGGCAGGAATGGCGGCGGCAGGGCTGCTCGCCGGGGCGGCGCAGGCCGCCGACGACGTGACGCTGCAGCTCAAGTGGGTCACGCAGGCGCAGTTCGCGGGCTATTACGTCGCCCTCGACAAGGGCTTCTATGAGGAAGAGGGCCTCAACGTCACGATCAAGGCGGGCGGGCCCGACATCGCGCCGGTGCAGGTGCTGCTCGGCGGCGGGGCGGATGTGATGGTGGACTGGCTGCCCTCGGCGCTCGCCGCGCGCGAGCAGGGCGCGCCGGTCGTCAACATCGCGCAGCCGTTCAAGTCCTCGGGCATGATGCTGACCTGCCTCAAGGAGACGGGGATCTCGAGCCCCGCCGACTTCAAGGGCAAGACGCTGGGCGTGTGGTTCTTCGGCAACGAATATCCGTTCCTGAGCTGGATGGGCACGCTCGGCATCCCGACGACGGGCGGCGCCGACGGGGTCGAGGTGCTCAAGCAGGGCTTCAACGTCGATCCGCTGCTGCAAAAGCAGGCGGCCTGCATCTCGACGATGACCTACAACGAGTACTGGCAGGTGATCGACGCGGGCATCAGCCCCGATGATCTCGTGACCTTCAAGTATGAGGATCAGGGCGTCGCGACGCTCGAGGACGGTCTCTATGTGCTCGAGCAGAACCTCACCGACCCGGCCTTCGAGGACAAGATGGTGCGCTTCGTGCGCGCCTCGATGAAGGGCTGGAAATACGCCGAGGCGAACCCCGACGAGGCGGCGATGATCGTGCTCGACAACGACGACACGGGCGCCCAGACCGAAGGCCACCAGAAGCGGATGATGGGCGAGGTCGCGAAGCTGACCGCGGGCTCGAACGGCGCGCTCGATCCGGCCGACTATGACCGCACGGTGGCGACGCTGCTGGCGGGCGGGTCGGACCCGGTCATCTCCAAGGCGCCCGAGGGGGCCTGGACGCACCAGATCACGGACAAGGCGCTGCAATAAGGCGCGCGAGGGGGGGCCGCGCAGAGGCGCGGGCCCCTTTTCCATGCCGGGCGGGCGTGGCATGAACTGCCGAGTGCCACCGCCCGAGGCCCCCATGCCCCCTGCCCTGCCCGACCCCGCCACCGCTGCCGAGCTGCGCGCGGTCGCCCATGAGATGGCTGATGCCGCGCGGGTCACGACCTTGCGCCATTTCCGCAGCCGCGGCCTGCACGCCGAATCCAAAGAGGCCGCGCGCTTCGACCCCGTCACCATCGCCGACCGCGAGGCCGAGGCCGCGATGCGCGCGGTCCTCGCCCGCCGGCGGCCCGAGGATGCGATCCTCGGCGAGGAATACGCCCCGACCGCCGGCCGCTCCGGCCTGACCTGGGTGATCGACCCGATCGACGGCACGCGCTCCTACATGTCGGGCACGCCCGTCTGGGGGGTGCTGATCGCGGTCAGCGACGCGGGCGGGCCGATCTATGGCCTGATCGACCAACCCTTCACCGGCGAGCGGTTCGAGGGTGGCCTCGGGCAGGCGGTCATGGCCTGGCCGGGGGGGACGGCGGCGCTTGGGACACGCCCGACCGCCCGGCTTGCCGATGCGATCCTCTTCTCGACCTTCCCAGAGGTCGGCACCCCGGCCGAACGCGCGGGCTTCGAGGGCGTCGCGCGCGCGGTGCGCCTGACGCGCTACGGGATGGATTGCTACGCCTACGCCCTGATCGCCGCGGGCCAGATCGACCTCGTGATCGAGGCCGGGCTCGAATCCTACGACGTCTGCGCCCCGATCGCGGTGATCGCGGCCGCGGGCGGCATCGTCACCGACTGGCGCGGGCGGCCCGCACATGGCGGCGGGCGGATCCTCGCCGCGGCGAATCCCACCCTGCACGGGGCGGCGCTCGCGATCCTCTCGGCCGTGCCCGAGAACTGATCCCGGAAACGATTTGCTAACCCGGTGGGCCTATCGTGCCGCGATCGCGCACAGAATTGCGCGGCGAAAGGCGGGATCATGTCTGCGAATGCAGTGCTGCGGCGCAAGCTCGAAGCGGGCAAACGCTTCGTTCCCGTGCGCGATACCGACACGGCCGAGCGCGGCTGGCGCCTTGCGCTTGCGCGGGCGACGCATGAAGCGCTTGGCCTTGCCATCGATGTCGGGCCGGTGCGCGAGGTGCGGCGCAAGCTTGCTGAACTGATGGAACTGCCACCCGAGAACGCGCTGATGGCAACGCTCGAGGGGCCCGAGGGGGGCCTGGGCCTCATCGTCATCGGGCCGGAGGTTCTCACTGCGCTGATCGAGGTGCAGACGATGAAGCGCGTCGCGCGCAGCGCCGTCATGCCGCGCCGTCCCACCCGCACCGACGCCGCGATGGTCGCCGAACCAGTGGACGCAGCGCTACGCGCGCTCAGTGCCGAACTCGTCCATTCCGATGACCTGACCTGGACCGCGGGATTCCGGTTCGGGGCGCATCTGGCCGACGCCGGCGGGATGGAGTTGCTGCTCGAGGATACCGCCTATCGCACGCTCGAATGCGAGGTGACGGCAGCAGGCGGCGCGCGGCGCGGCCGCGTCATGATCGCGCTGCCGGCCGAGGGGCGCGGGCCACGCCCTGCCCCGCGTCGCGGCGCGCCCGAAGCCGCGATCGAGGCGGCGCGGCACTGGTCCACGATCATGCGCGACACCGTCTTGCAGGTCGAAGCCCCGCTCGAGGGCGTGGTCGGCCGTATTCGCCTCTCGCTCGATGAGGTTCTGGCACTCAAGACGGGGGACAGCTTGCGCATCGACATGGCCAATCTCGAGCAGATCGCCCTCGAGGCGCCGGGCGGGCGGCCCGTGGCGCTCTGCCGGCTTGGCCAGAACCGCGGCATGCGCGCCGTGCGCCTGGCCGTGATCGACCCGCAGGAGACGGCGCGGATGCTTTTCCCGCGCGCCGAGGGGCCGGCGCTGACGCGAAGTCGGACGCCACACGGCTGAAGGGGCGGCGTCAGGCCGCCTCGGCCCGGGAAACGGCCGCAAGGGCTGCATCATAGCTCTCGAGCCCGGCCGAGGAACCCTCGGACAGCAAGCGCCGCCATGCACGCGCACCGGGAAGGCCGTGAAAAAGCCCGAGCATGTGGCGGGTAATCGCATGCATCCGCCCGCCTGCCGCGACATGGCGCGCGATGCGAGGGCGCATCGCCTGCGCGACCGCGAACGGCGCTTCGAATGGCGCCTCCGTGCCGAAGACGACCGGATCGGCCGGCAGCACGATGGCGGCGGGGTCGTGATAGGCAGCGCGCCCGACCATGACACCGGCAAAGCCCTGCGCCAGAGCCTCGCGCACCTCGGAAAGCGTGGTGATCCCGCCGTTGAGCGTGATCGCGAGATCGGGGAACGCCGCGACCATCCGGCGCGCCAGCCCGTAGTCGAGCGGCGGGATCTCGCGGTTCTCGCGCGGGCTCAGACCCTCGAGCCAGGCCTTGCGGGCATGGATCGTCACTGCGCGCAACCCGGCCGCGCGCAGCGTCTCAAGAAAGCGCGGCAGCGTATCCTCGACGGGCTGGTCATCGACGCCGAGCCGGCACTTGACCGATACGGGCACGTCGACCGCCTCGCGCAGGGCCGCGACGCAGGCCGCAACCCGCTCGGGGTCGCGCATCAGCACCGCCCCGAAGATGCCAGACTGCACGCGATCGGACGGGCAGCCGCAGTTGAGGTCGATCGCGCCATAGCCATGCGCCACCCCGATCGGCGCCGCCCGCGCGAGCATCGCGGGATCCGACCCGCCAAGCTGGAGCACGACGGGCCCCTCATCCGCGTCATGGGCAAGCAATCGCGCGGCATCGCCATGCACGATGGCCTGGGCCGTCACCATCTCGGTGTAGAGCGTGACCTCGCGCGACATGAGGCGGTGGAACGCCCGGCAATGCCGGTCGGTCCAGTCCATCATGGGCGCCACGGCCAGTCTATGCGGTCGTTTTTCCATGTTTTCTTGTCTCATCGATCCGTTGACATGGGCATTCGCCGCGCCGGGCTTCGCCCTGATATCCGCGAACATCGCCCTTTGCGACGGCTCGCTGCGGACATCGCTCCACGCTGGGACCGGTCAGGGGGGGCTCCGTACGGTTCTTGGTTGAAGTCGTCAAACTCCGCCTCGACCATACACCTCGCTGGCCGCCTGAGATTACACCGTTGACCGCGCCGAAATGAAACCAGGTCCATCGACGCCACCGCGAACGCCTTGGGTCGGGGGTTTTCGGGCGTATCCACGCTTTTCAATCGAAAAGGTCAATCTCTTCGTTGATCTCGCTGATCACCGACAGGCGCTGGCGTGCAGGCTCTCCCGCCTGGCCGATGTAGGCAACGGCCAGCAGCCGGAGAAGGCTTGTCAGCGTCGTATGCGTCGGCACCGCGCCATAGGTCGCGACATGGCTGCCGATGACCAACCGCGAGAAGCGCTGAGCGCGGGCGATGTAGCGATGATCCGTCAGCGTGATGACGTTCATCCGCGAGGTGCGGGCATAGGCCGTCAGCGCCGACTGGAACTTCGGCCGCGGTTCGAGCGTCAGAAGCAAGAGCACGTCGCGCGGCCCCGTCATCGCGAGGTCTTCGGCCCATGCGCCCGGGCTTGCCGCCAGGACATGAACATCGGGCCGCAGCCGGGCAAAGGTGACGCGAGCGAGGCGCGCGAGCCCCTCCTCCGCCCCGAAGCCCATCCACCACACACGGGGTGCATCCAGGATCAGGCGCGCGGCCTCTGTCAGGAGGTCGGGGCGCATCTCCTCGAAGGTGCGGGTCAGGTTCAGCACTTCCAGTTCCAGGTGGTCGGCGATCGACCTGCCGAGCGCGCCTGGCTCGGCCGCCGTCTGGGAATAGGCATAGGGCTGGGTGCGGTTCCTCTCTTCGCGCGCCTGGGTGCGGGCCTCGTCGAAATCGGTATAGCCGAGGTTGCGAAAAAACCGCGCCGTCGTGGCCTTGGAGACCCCGGCGAGCGACGAAAGCTCGGTCGCGCTGTGGGTGTCGATCAGTGTCTGATTCTCAAGCAGGAGAACGGCCAAACTTTGCTCGGACTTCGTCAGCCGAGAAATTCGTTCCTGAATTCTGAGCGTTAACCGCGTCGCCATGTGCCTGTCTGTTGCGCATTTGCGCGCTTGATTTTATGAAACTGTCGTTTCAATCTGATGAAACAGCGAAACGAGACAGGTCGATCATGTCGAAATCGAAGATCATCCGCCAGCAGATTTGGTCGAAGCTCTACCATGTGGCCAAACCCGACACGCGGTTTCACCTGAACTTTGCCGAGGTGATCCCCGATTTCGAAGGGTCCGAGGTGGCGACCGGGCATCTGGTGACGATGCCGGCCTATCAGGAGACGCGTTTCGCCTTCATCACGCCGGACAACTGCCTTGTCGACCTGCGCCGCCGCATGATCGCCGCCGGAAAGCCCTTCGTGATGTCGACCTACGGGATCTACCGCGGCTTCTTGCTGATGGAGCCGGGCATGGTGCCCGAGGGGGCCGAACTCTATGCGGCCTGGCTCGACGGGATGGAGCATTTCGCGCGCCCCATCACCCTCGAAGAAGTGGCGCGGCGGGGGCGGGTCGACTTCATGGTCACCGGAGCCTCGGCGGTATCGGTGGACGGGGTGCGCTTCGGCAAGGGTCATGGGTTCTTCGATCTCGAATGGGGCATGTTCACCGACCTGGGCCTGGTGGACGAGACGACCCCGGTCGTGGCCGTCGTCCATGACTGCCAGATGGTGCAGGAGACGCTGACCCCATCCGAGACAGACATCCTCGTCGACTGGATCGCCACGCCGTCGGGACTGCACAAGGTCGAACGCCGTGCAAAGCGTCCGTCGGGCGTGAAGTGGAACCTGCTGGACCCCCAGCAGATCGCACAGACGCCGCCGCTGCAGGAATTGCAGCGGGTGAAAGGAATTGCCTGAAGAACTCATCCCCTCCCACAAACAACAGGACCGCCGCCATGAGAGTTTCACTGTCCCGCCGTTCGTTCCTTTCCGCAACTGCCGCCGCTTCGGCCCTGCCGCTGCTGCCGCGCATGGCCCGTGCCGCGTCGCCCCTGACGATGCAGGCGGCATGGATCAACGACGCCGAATTCGCAGGATACTTCCTCGCGATGGATCAGGGGTATTACGCCGCTGAGGGCCTCGATCTGACCTATCTGCCGGGCGGTCCGGATGTCATTCCGGAAAGCACCATCGTGGCGGGGCGTGCGGACCTTGCGCTGACGACGCCCGACACGACGGTCAAGGCGATCACGGATCAGGGCGCGAAATTCAAGATCATCGGCGCGCAATATCAGAAGAACCCGATCGGCATCGTCAGCCTGAAGAAGGCACCGATCACCAGCCCGGCCGAGATGGTGGGCAAGACCATCGCCGTCCCGCCCGTCAACACGATCAGCGTGGAGGCCGTCCTGGCCGCCAACGGCATCGACCGGGCAAGCGTGAACATCGTGCCCTATGCCTACGACCCCACCCCGCTCATCAAGGGCGAGATCGACGCAAGCCTCGATTTCACGACCAACGTCCCCTACACCATCGCGCAGGCGGGCGAGGAGGCGACGTCATTCCTGCTCTATGATTTCGGCTACACGATCTATAACGACACGGTCGTCGTGACCGAGGATGTCCTCGCGACCAAGCGCAAGGAGCTGGTTGCGTGGCTCCGGGCAAGCCGGAAAGGCTGGGACGAGAACTTCGTCGATCCCGCCGCGTGGCCGCCGAAATGGGCCGAGACCCATTTTGCAGGCACGGGCCGGACGATCGAGAACGAGATCTACTTCAACATCGCGCAGATGCCGCTCATGGTCGCGGAGGGCGGCATCTTCTCGATGAGCGAGGAAGGCATCGCCGCGAATATCGAGGCGCTGTCCAAGGTCGGCATAAAGGCCACGCGCGAGATGTTCGACACGACGCTTCTGGAAGAAATCTGATGACGGCACCCGCAGGGATCGCACTGTCCGGCCTGTCAAAGACCTTTGCGGGTCGCGGCAAGCGGGTCGAGGCCCTGCGGGATGTCACCCTCGCCTGTCCGCCCGGCAGCTTCACCGCGCTGATCGGGCCGTCGGGTTGCGGCAAGTCCACCATCCTGCGCGCCTCTCTAGGGCTGGAGCCCCTGGACGCGGGCAGGGTGGAGATCGCTGGGCAGCCCCCCGCGCAGGCGACCGCCGCGGGGATTACCGGCGTCGCTTTTCAGGATTCGGGGCTGCTGCCCTGGCGGAGTGTCGCGCGGAACATCGCCTTGCCGCTGGAGGTTCTCGGGCGGGATGTCGGACCCGCCAAGGGCCGCATCCGCGACCTGATCGCCCTCGTGGGCCTGAACGGGTACGAAGACGCCTTGCCGGGCGAATTGTCGGGCGGAATGCGTCAGCGCGTGGCCATCGCCCGTGCGCTGGTCAGCGAACCGCGCGTGTTGTTCCTCGATGAACCCTTCGGCGCGCTCGACCAGATCCTGCGGCGCCAGATGAACATCGAATTGCAGCGCATCTGGGCCGAGACCGGGGTGACGACGCTGCTTGTCACCCACGGGATCGACGAGGCGGTCTTCCTTGCCGACCGGGTGGCGGTGATGCAGGCCAGCCCGGGGCGGATCGTGGAGGTCATGGAGATCGACCTTCCCCGGCCGCGAGAGCCGTCACTCTTCTCGGCGCCGCATTTCCACGCGCTGTGCGACCGGATCGCTCGGGTTCTGCATGGCGGGTGACCTGCGCAGATGGCTGCCTCCGGCCCTGCTGCTGCTGGCGTGGGAGGTCGCGGGGCGGCTGGACCTTGTCGCCTCCGGCGCACTTCCGGCGCTCTCGGAGATCCTGTCGCGGCTCTGGCAGGACCGGGCGGATTATCCCGCGCATGTCTCGGCAACGCTCGCCGCCTCTGGCGCGGGGTTCGTGATCGGGAATGCGCTGGCCGTGCTCGCGGGTCTGATCTTCGTCCTGTCGCCCGTGACCGAGCGGCTGGCGCGGGGCGTGAACATCGCGATCTTTACCCTCCCACCGATTGCCATCGCGCCGATCCTGACCCTGACACTGGACGGCATGACGCCGCGGATCGTGCTCGCGGCTCTCGGCGTCTATTTCGTCACCATGCAGGCGACGGTGACGGGCCTCAGGCAATATGACAGCCGCGCCGCCGATGTGGTGCGTGCCTATGGCGGCGGACGGGGCGCGGTGCTGCGTCTGGTGCGGGTGCGGGGCGCGGTTCCGGCAATCCTTTCGGGGTTTCGGGTCGCGGCCCCGAATGCGGTTCTGGGCGCGATCCTTGCGGAATTCGGTGGCGGCGGGCGGTTCGGTCTCGGGGCCTACCTTCTCGGATCGCTGGGCCGCGGAGAGCCGGACCGGTTATGGGGGATCGGGCTGGCCGCGACCCTGATCGCAGGGCTTTCCTATGCGGTCTTCGCGGTGATCTCGCGACGGATGCTCGGCGCATCGATCTCTCTCAGTCTGAACCCCGCCGGACCGGAGATGGCAGACGGCGGACGGACGTCGCCACTCATCGGCCTGGGGGCGGTGGCCATGCCCTTCGTTCTGTGGTGGGTGATCCTCTGGGCGATGCAAGTGCCCGAGATGCTTGGCAAGACACCTTGGCAGGTCTTCGACTACCTGTTTCTAGCCGATGGCGCACCGGTGGCTCAGGAGCGGCTTCTGGCCGCGCTGGCCGAGACGCTGCCCATCACGCTCGCGGGGATGGGGGCGGGACTGGCCTTTGCTTTCGGCCTCGCCGTCGCAGGGCGGCTGACGCCGACCTTCACGCGGGTTTTCCTGCCGGTTGCAATCGTCACGCAGACGATGCCCCTCGTCGCGCTGACGCCTCTTCTGGTGCTGCTGCTCGGGCGGGGGACGGCGGTGACGCTGTGGATCACCGTGTCGGTGACGTTCTTCCCGGCCTATGTGATGATCGCGCAGGGCATCGCGCAGGTCCCGCGCGCCGCGCTGGAACTGCCGCGCGCCTACGGGGCGAGCGGCTGGCGCGAGTTGCGGCTGGTCACGCTGCCTGCCTCGCTTCCGTGGCTCTTTGCCGCGATGCGGCTGACCGCGCCACGTGCGCTTCTGGGCGTGATGATCGCGGAATGGCTGGCCACGGGGCGGGGATTGGGCAACCTGCTGAACCAATCGCGCGGCTATCTGGATTTCGGCATGATCTGGACCGTGGCGGTGGTGAGCGTGATGCTGTCGGTGGCGCTCTACCTTGCCGCATTGTGGATCGAGCGGCTCGCAATCAGGCGCATCGGCATTGGGCCGGCGAAATGAAGCCGTTGGACATGCGGGGCGGGGATTGCGTCCCGACTTATTGCAGGCTGACCTTGCTGCACGTCACGCGCGCAGACGTGCCGGAAAATGTCTTCGGCCCAACGTTGCAGGATGCGAGTCAACGCGGAATGATCCGGCAAGGCTTCGTGCAACCCCTACCGACGAACAAGCGGATCGCGAGGTTGACCCGCGCTTTCCGCGTCAGCCGCCGGTCACAGACGATACCGAGCAGAAAATGCGCGAGCATCATGCGCACGGCAACCTCTGGATCGATGCCTGAACGGCCGTTGTCGGCGCGGAAGAGCCCGGCAATCCCAATTGGCGGCCAGTTCAGATCAAGAACGCGATCAACCCTCACCAAATTTTCGACGGCCGTGACCAGTTCCCGCAGCGATAGGGTGACGAACCATTCCAGCTGATCGCGCGCCTTCCGACCAGACGTGACCGCCCCAAATCACTGACAACCAAAGTGACGCAGAGGCAGGACACTTCTTCAACAGCCCCCGACGGACGCATCCGGCGTCGACGACTATTGTCTTGGGAAGCGGCCCAAGGATACATTGAAACTTTCATGACGCGGCGCGGCCCTTTTCGGCCGCCTTGGCGCAGGAGCGCGACATGGTCTCTGTTGTTGGCGGCACGCTCGGGCTCTTGCTGGTAGTCGCGTTCTTGTGGCTGTTCCGTGCGATCTTGCGGCTGGAACGACGTGTCATCGACCTCGAAGCGCACCGCTCCCACGCAATGATGAACGGGCCCGGGCGCGTTCCGGACACGTCGGCCGAGGCAGGGCAGTTGCCCGACCCCGCCAAGCCACCGGCCGAAGGCGATCTTCTGCGGAGCGGGGAGACTGAGGCGCAGGCTTCGCCCCACCCGCCCGACGCCCAGCCCGACGCCCCGCCCGTCACACGGCCCAAGGTCCATGCCCATGCCGCAGTGGACGGGGCCGAGGACGGGGCCGAGGACAGCCAGAACCGCCCCGTCGTCTTTCGTCAAGACCGGGTCTCGGCGCTGGCCGGCTGGCTCCTGACCAACTGGATCATCACGGTTTCGGGTCTGTCGCTGGCGCTCGCAGGGCTGTTTCTCGTGCAATACGGGGTTGAGCGCGGCTTTCTGCCACCGAGCCTGCGGGTGATCGCAGCGCTGATCTTCGGCGCGGGGCTGATCGCCGCCGGCGAGTGGATCCGGCACCGGTTTGGCGATCAGATGGGCGCAACGGCATTCATGCCCGCGATCTTCAGCGCTGCGGGGCTGAGCGTGATCTTCTCCGCAATCCTTGCCGCGCGGCTGATGTATGGACTGATCGGGCCGATACCCACCTTCGTCGGGCTCATGGCGACAGCCATGGTTGCGCTGGTGCTTGGGTGGTTTCATGGTTCCGCACTTGCGGGGATGGGGCTGATCGGCGCTGTCGCGGCGCCGTTCCTGACAGGTGGCGACGCGGACGCGCCCGCGTGGCTCTATGCCTATGTGGCGCTGGTAATCGCGTGTGGGCTCGGCATCGATACGGTGCGTCACTGGGGTTGGGTGTCGGTGCTGGCCCTGGCCCTCGGCTATGGCGCAGGGGTTTTAATCCAGATGGCGGGCGGAGGCGACACGGGGCTTCTCCTGCTCGTCACGGCGCTCGCAGCGATGGCCGTGACAATCCCGGACCGGGCGCTGATGCCGCGCCATGACGGGGCCGGGGTGATAGAGGCGGTACTGTCTGGGGTCTTGGCGAAGGAGAAACCGCCCGAATGGCCTGCCTTTCCGACACGGCTCGCGGCGGGGGCGGTGGCGGTGTCCGTCGTGCTTGCGGTCGTGACCATGCTCAGGGCCGAAGCGATGGTGTCGCTCCTTGCGCTGGGGCTGCTGGCCACGATGGCTGTGGCGGCGGCGATCTGGGCGTGGCGCGCGCCTGCGCTGTCGGACCTCGCACCGATCCCGCTCGCAGGGTTCGTGGCAGGCTTCGTGATCGACGGGATCACCGTGGGGGACCTGAGCTTCGATTTCACTTCTGCGCTGATCTTCCTTCGTCCGCCCGAGACCTCTGCGCCCGACACGCTCGGCGCGATCATCGCGATGGCCTGCGTCATGGCGCTGGCCATGGGATGGCGGGCGGCCGCAGGGGCGGACCGGCCGCGGATGTGGGCGGCGCTGGCGGCGCTCGCGCCGCTCGCGACCGCGATGTCGGCCGAGCTGCTGTGGTCTCCGGCACTCGTGCTGGGCCCATACCCATGGGCGCTGCATGTGATGGCCGCGGCGGTGCTGATGACGTCGGTTGCGCTGATGCAGGCGCGCAGGCGGGTGGCCGACCACTGCCCGCATACCGCCGGCACGGCCTATGCCACTCTGTCAATGCTGTCATTGATCGCGCTTGCCCTGTTCGTGATCCTGACCGAGGGGGCGCTCACGCTGGCGATTGTGGCGGTGATCGTGGCGGCCGCGGCCTTGGACCGGCGGTTCCGCCTGCCGGAGCTGGGCTGGTTCGTGAGTGCGGGCGTCGCGGTCGTGACATGGCGGCTCGCCATGTATCTGATACTCGGAGGCATCCACGAGGCGCCGCTGGCAGAGGTGCTGGCCGTGCATGGCGGGTCGCTGGCGGGGGCGGTGGTGGCGGATTGGATGCTGCGCGACCTGCCCCGCCGTCGCATTCGGGCCGTGCTGGATATCGGGGCGCTCGTCTTCGCGGCCTTTCTGGCCAACGCGGTGATGGCGCGCGCGCTCGAGGGGCTGGTGCCCAAGTTTGGACTGACTTTCTGGTACTCGTCGCTGCAGGCGCTGCCCTGGCTCGCCATGGCCCTCGTTCAGGCGATGCGGATCGAGGCGGGCAATCCGCTGCGAGGATTGCGGCGCGTGCTCTGCTGGCTGGCGGGCCTGTTCTGGCTTGGGGCGATGATCTGGGTCACGGTCTCGGTGCTGCCGGGCTTCGACCCCCTTGTCGAGGTCGCGGGTCCGCCCCTCGCCAACACGCTGGCGGTGGCGTTCCTGCTACCTGCTGCGCTGCTCTTGACGGCGCGTCGGCAGCTGGCGGAACCCCGGTTGCGCTGGATACTGGGCGGGCTCGGAACGCTGCTGTGCGTGATTTATGCAGGCTTCGAGATCCGCAGCTGGTTCCATGCCGGTCGCGTGGGCGAGAGCGGCGTCACGCAAGGTGAGCTTTACGCCTACACCGTCGCGTTGATCCTGACCAGCGCCGCGATGGTCTGGCAGGCTCTGACCCGACCCTCGGCCGGGTTGCGGCGGGGCGCGATGGCCTTGATCGGCCTGACCATCGCCAAGGTCTTTCTTGTCGACATCTCCGGGCTTGAGGGACTGACGCGGGTTGGTTCGTTTCTGGTGCTCGGGTTGGCGCTTGCGTGGATCGCCTGGCTGAACCGCTGGATCAGCGAGCGCCAAGAGGCACAACGACGTCCTTGACCGGGCGAGAACGCGCGGCGGCCGGGCGGGGGTCCACATCGCTTTTCGTGCGGCACGGGCTGGGCGGCATGCCTGCGGCCTTGCTGCCGCCGAGCTACACCACGGCGGGGGGAGGATCCGTTGCAGCGGTCAGCAGGCGAGCCTGCGATCTCTGACCGCATCGGACGACGCGGCGTCATCTGCGATCCGCGCGACGTCGATCGCAACAGGCGCTCCATCGCAGTCTGCGCACCGGACGGCGCCGATCTCAGCGCCTTGCCGATGCGCGAAGGCTGGGCGGACCGATCCGCGGCGCTGCGCTCATGTGCTTTGGCTGGCTGTCGCATCCCGCGAGGTTGCAGACGCGCTTTCTGGACGCCTCGGGCCTTTGGCGTTGCCGGTTCTTGGGGGCGTCGATGGGTGTCAGGCCCGTCATGCCCGGTTGCGGGCGTTGGCTGCTGCAGAGGTGGACGCAGCGCAGGTCGGTCTGTTCCGGCTCCTCGTCGCTCCGGACGCGATGGCTCTGCGGGATGTCCGCGATCCGGCCTCGGATCGCTCGACCATGCCGTTGGTCCGGGGGGGCATCGGTGGGGTCGGGCGGTGCTTGATGCCAAGCGCGGCGCAGAGCGGGCCGTCGGGCGGCAAGAGGCGCCTCCCGCGCGGCGCCACCGCGACGATCTCCTGCGGCGGGGCCGACGTCGCCTGCCTGTGCAAGGAGATCCGCATGAAACCGCCGCGCCCCAACCTCACGCAGTCGACCTTGCCATGAACAGGGCAGAACGGAGAGGATCTATGTGGTCGTCCGGGATGGAACAGCTCGTCCGTGTGCCGAATGTCCGAACATCGCACCGAATTCTTCACAACGCCGGCCATGACGGCACTGCGTCGGACAGCGCCCCGGCTCTGCGGGATGTTCCAAGCTGGTGCACCCGGCAGCATAGGGCGCGCCCGGACGCGAGCTGTCCGTGGGGCTTGCGGGCGCCTCGGGTCGGGAAAGGGCCGCGGATCACCGGGCTGCGCGCGTGAGGTTCAGGCTTTCTCTTCCTCGTGCGGAAAGCGGTAGCGGATGTCGGAAAAGCTGTCGACTGCGAAGGTATAGAACCATCTGAGCGGACTGGCCGCAAGGGGAATGCCGTGAATCGCGCCACCCGGGATGAACAGGGCTACCCCGGGCGCAAGACGATGCACGCGGCCGTCGATCATGACGTCGCCTTCGCCTTCCAGTCCGAAATAGACTTCCGCGTGCGCATGCGAATGGAGGGCAAAGGTCTCGCCCGCCGACATCATCGCAACACCGCAGACCAGACTGTCGGTAGGGGTTTCAGGCGCAGAGATCAGCGTCCGAAACCGGATCGTGCCGCGTGCATCGTCCGTCCAACGCTCGTCTTGCAAGGTGCCTGTGTCGATTCGGGTGGGCTGCGATGCGGTCTTCGTCAAGGCGGGGTCTCCGACGGGGGACATTGGAAGATCATGATCGCAGCAAACGGACGCCTTGGCCAGAAACGACTTCCGACCTGCCCCGCCCGGCACCGTTCGCAAGACATCGCACCGCGCGCACCATGGGGCTGTAGTCCTGTGCCGATCCTGACGCGCCGCCAACCGCCCCGGGGGCATGCATCGGACGGCGCCCCATTTGGGCCGCAAGGCCGCGCCTTGGCCCTGCCTGCTGACGGCCAAGCGAAACCGCAGGATGCGCCCGTAAGGGCGATATCGGTTGCCCTCTCCGGGGCGCCTGCTCTCAGGCCAATCACCCCAAGGGGCGCGCCGTCTTGGTCTTTGACGCCGCCCGGGCGCCCGCCTCAGACAGACGGGGCCGCCGCACACTTGGGGAGCTGCAGCGGGCCGTCACCACGCTACCAGCGCAGCCCCATCCGCAGGGCGTCGTGGATCGCGGCGTGGATGTTGCGCGCGGCGACCGCGTCGCCGATGCGATAGAGGCCGAACCGCCCCGCGGGGTTGCGCGCGGCGAGCACCTCGCCCGCCCCCGAGATCAGCGCGCGGTGGTCGACCTCGCCCAGATTGCGCGAGAGGGGCTTCAGCGCGTGATAGAGCCCGTCGTTCGGCGCGGTCGCGTGTTCGAGCACGACCTGATCGACCAGACGGCTCTCGGACCATCCCGGCGCGTAGTCCGAGGCGAGATGCGCGCGCAGGCGGTTGCCCTCGCGCGTGATGGCGCGCAGGCGTGTGTTGATGGTGATGCGCGTCCCCGTCTCGTGAAAGGCGCGCATGTAGGGAACGTGGTTGAGGCCGCCCATCTCGGGGGCGAAGAACCGCTCGGGGCTCAGGAGTTCGACGCGCGCCCCGGCGCGGGCGGCGACCTCGGCCGCGCTCATCCCCTGATGGCCGCCGCTGTCGTCGTAGACGAGCACCTCGGCGCCCGGGCGCGCATCGCCCGACAGGATGTCCCATGAACTGACGCCGAGGGCCGCGCCCTCGTCCAGCTCGGGCGATTGCGGCAGGCCGCCCGTCGCGATCACGACCATGTCGGGGACAAGTGCGAGCACATCCGCGGCCTCGGCCCAGATGTCGTGGCGGATCGTGACGCCGAGGCGCGCGAGTTCCTCCTGCCGCCAGGCGATGATGCCCGCCATCTCGCGCCGGCGCGGATTGGCGATGAGGAGGTTCACCTGCCCGCCCGTCTTGGGCGCAGCCTCGAGTAGCGTGACCGCGTGCCCCCGTTCGGCCGCGACCCGCGCGGCCTCGAGCCCCCCCGGCCCCCCGCCCACCACCACGACGCGGACGGGCGCGGCGCTTGGCGGGATGTCGTGCGGCAGCGTCGCCTCGCGCCCGGTCGCGGCGTTGTGGATGCAGAGCGCCTCGCCCCCTTCATAGATGCGATCGAGGCAGTAGGTCGCGCCGACGCAGGGGCGGATGCGCGCCTCCTGCCCGGCCGCGACCTTGCGCGCGATATGGGGGTCGGCGATATGCGCCCGCGTCATCCCCACCATGTCGAGCTTGCCCGAGGCGACCGCGTGGCGCGCGGTCGCGACATCGGGGATGCGGGCTGCGTGAAAGACGGGAAAGCCCGTCGCGGCGCGGACATCGCCCGCGAAATCGAGGTGGGGGGCGCTGCGCATCCCCTGGATCGGGATCACGCCAGAAAGGGCCGCATCGGTCTCGATATGCCCGCGGATGAGGTTGAGGAAATCGATCTTGCCGGTCGCGACGAGGCGCTGCGCGATCTCGACCCCCTCGGCGCGCGTCAGGCCGCGGTTCCAGTCCTCGTCGGCGACCATGCGGATGCCCACGATGAAATCGGGCCCGACGGCCGCGCGCACGGCGTCGATCACGGCATGGGCAAAGCGCAGGCGGTTCTCGAGGCTGCCGCCCCACTCATCGGTGCGCCGGTTGGTCGCGGGCGACCAGAAACTGTCCATGAGGTGCCCGTAGGCCTCGAACTCGACCCCGTCGAGGCCCGCGGCCTTCATCCGCTCGGCGGCTGCGGCATAGTCGGCGATGATGCGCGCGATGTCCCAATCCTCGGCCTCCTTGGGAAAGGCGCGGTGGGCGGGTTCGCGCACCGGGCTCGGCGCGAGGACGGGCAGCCAGTCGGCCTTGTTCCAGCCCGTCCGCCGCCCGAGATGGGTGAGCTGGATCATCACCGCCGCGCCCGCCTCGTGGCAGTCGTCGGCCAGCCGGCGCAGCCAGGGCACGATCTCGTCGCGATAGGCGTGCAGGTTGCCGAAGGCGGCCGGGCTGTCGGGCGAGACGATGGCCGAGCCCGCCGTCATGGTCAGCGCGATGCCGCCCCGCGCCTTCTCGAGGTGATAGAGGCGGTAGCGGTCCTTGGGCAGGCCGTCCTCGGAATAGGCGGGTTCGTGCGCGGTCGAGAGGAAGCGATTACGCAGCCGCAGGTGACGCAGCTGGAAGGGTTGCAGCAGGGGATCGGTCGTCATGATGCCACCTCAGATCGGCTCGATGTCGCCCATGGCGCGCGCGGCCTCGAACCCGGCCACCATGCGCGCGAGGTTCCCGGCCGCGATCGCGGCGCGCAGATCGGCCATCAGGCGCTGGTAATAGGCGAGGTTGTGCCACGTCAGCAGCATCGAGGCGATGATCTCGCCCGCCCGCACGACATGGTGGAGATAGGCGCGCGAATAGCCCCGGCAGGCCGGGCAATCGCAGCCTTCCTCGAGCGGGCGGGGATCGTCGGCGTGGCGGGCGTTGCGCAGATTGACGGGCCCCCGCGCCGTGAAGGCCTGCCCCGTCCGGCCCGAGCGCGAGGGCAGCACGCAATCCATCATGTCGACGCCCCGCACCACCGCGCCCACGATGTCATCGGGCTTGCCCACCCCCATCAGATAGCGCGGCCGGTCCTCGGGCAGCATCCCCGGCGCGTAGTCGAGGACCGAGAACATCGCCGCCTGCCCCTCGCCCACCGCAAGCCCGCCGATGGCGTAGCCGTCAAAGCCGATCGCGCGGAGCGCCGCGGCGCTCTCGCCGCGCAACTCGGGCGAAAGCCCGCCCTGCTGGATCCCGAACAGCGCATGCCCCGGCCGGTCGCCGAAGGCATCGCGCGACCGCTGCGCCCAGCGCATCGAGAGGCGCATCGAGCGCGCGATCTCCGCCTCCTCGGCCGGGAGTGCGGGGCACTCGTCAAACGCCATCACGATATCCGAGCCGAGCAGGCGCTGGATCTCCATGCTGCGCTCGGGCGTGAGGTGATGGGTAGAGCCGTCGATGTGCGACTTGAAGCGCACCCCCTCCTCGCCGAGCTTGCGCAGACCGGCCAGGCTCATCACCTGAAAGCCGCCCGAGTCGGTCAGGATCGGGCGTTCCCAGTTCATGAAGCGGTGCAGCCCGCCCAGCGCCGCCACCCGCTCGGCCCCCGGCCGCAGCATCAGGTGATAGGTGTTGCCGAGCAGGATGTCGGCGCCCGTGGCGCGCACGCTCTCGGGCAGCATGGCCTTGACCGTCGCGGCGGTGCCCACCGGCATGAAGGCGGGCGTGCGCACCTGTCCGCGCGGCGTCTCGATCAGCCCCGTCCGCGCGCGCCCGTCCGTCGCCGTCACCGCAAAGGAAAATCCAGCCATGCCGCCCCCCATCCCACAAGATGTGCGCCAAATCGCGGGCGGGGGCAATCGGGCAGGGGCGGAGGGTCTGGACGGGCGGCGGGGAATTCCTTATATAAACGCTCAAGAACTCCGACGCGAGGAACCGCCCATGGCCGCCGGCGAGCCGATCATCCGGCCTTCGAGCACCGACCACCCGCTCTATGAGCAGGTGGTGGCGGCCTGCCGCACGGTCTACGACCCCGAGATCCCGGTCAACATCTTCGATCTCGGCCTCGTCTACACGATCGAGATCGACGCCGAGAACGCGGTCGCCATCACCATGACGCTGACGGCGCCCGGCTGCCCCGTCGCGGGCGAGATGCCGGGCTGGGTTGCGGATGCGGTCGAGCCCCTGCCGGGCGTCAAGCAGGTCAATGTCGAGATGACCTTCGATCCGCCCTGGGGGATGGACATGATGTCGGAGGAAGCGAAACTCGAGATGGGGTTCATCTGAGATGTTCGGCATCCCCGGCAAGGCGGCCGTCACCCTCACCCCCGCCGCGGTGCGACGGGTGCGGCAGATCATGGATACCGGCGGCTCGGCAGGTTTGCGCGTGGGCGTACGGAAGGGCGGTTGTGCGGGCATGGAATACACGCTCGAACACGCCGCCGAAGTGGGCGCCCATGATGCCGTGGTCGAGCAGGACGGCGCGCGGGTCATGATCGCGCCGATGGCGCAGATGTTCCTGATCGGCACCGAGATCGACTTCGAGACGACGCTCCTCGATTCCGGCTTCCGCTTTCGCAACCCCAATGTCGCGGAAAGCTGCGGCTGCGGGGAATCGATCCGCTTCAATGAGACTGCCGGTGCGGACCAAGGCTAGAACTCGGCCCGCCAGCGGCGGCTGACAACGATTGAGTCGGCGCGCATGATCCCTTCGCGCGCCGTGGCCGCCAGCAGATCGATCCAGCCTTCGCGCAGAAGCGCCGCGTCGAAGGGCAGATGCCACAAATCGAACTCTGCCGCATGCAGCCCCGCTTCGGGGCGCGTCTCGCGCAGCATCCGCGCGATGTTCGGCCCGCAGCGCAGGTTCAGCCTCGCGCGGAGGGTCATCGGCGGGCCGCTCTGCCAGCGCAGCGTCAAACGCAGGACATGGCGCGAGCCGATCCCGTCCAGAAGCGGCGGCGGCAGGGCCACGGCAAGCGAGACATAGCTGCCGGGGAAGTCTGACAGGTCAATCTCGACCCCCTCGCGGATGGGCAGGACTGCGACAGAATCCGGCGCGCCATCGTGAAAGACGCGCACGCCCGGTGCCAGCGTCTCGCCGCCCGCGACGGTGCGGCGCTTGCCCTCCCACCCGAAGACGTGGTGCAGCGCGTCGCACCCTCGGGGGTGGCCAGGCGGAGGAGAGCGGGCAAATGACATCGGCGACAACCGGACCCTGAAATCCGGGTCAGGCTAGCAGGCCGCGCTCGGCCCGCCAAGCACCCAGCGTCTCAGCCGCGGTTCGCGGCACGGACGGCCCCGAGTGCGGCGCGCAAAACCGCATCGAGGTCGGAGGTAGCCGGCGCGCCGCCCTTGGGCGCATAGGCTGCGACCGACACGGTCCGGCCCGCGACCACGGCGAAGGCGCGGCGATATTCGGGATCCACCGCGCCACCCGGAAAGGGGGCGCTGTCGGCAAGGGCGAGGAAGAGCGTCCCATCCTCGGGCGTGGCCGAAATGACCGTCACGGTCTCGGCGCGGCCGGACCGCGACAGGGCAGCGCGGGCCGCGATGCGACCCAGCGCCTCGGCTGCGCGCGCCGGATCCGGGGGGCTCGTGCCTTCGGGCGGTGCGGGGGCTACGGTGACGGCAAGAAGCACGCTGCCCTCACGCTTGCGACCGGCAAGGACGGCGCAATCGGCAAGAAAGACCGTCGCCGACCTCTCAGCGATCCGGCTTGCGGCCGGATCGACGCAAAATCCCGACGGCGCCGCGACAACGAAGCGCGGGGGACCGAGTTCGACCTGCGGCGGATACTGGCCTACCGCGCCGCAGCCGGCGGCACCGAGCAGGAGGGCGAAGATCCCTCCTGCCCGTCCTGCTTCACTGATCCATGTAGACATGGGTCTCGGCGCGCGCGCCCGGATGGGTGACTGCCCCCCAGCGCGCCCCGCCGCAGAGGCGGGCGAACTTCCACACCGCGCCCGTGGCGTAATCGGTCTTGCGCGGGCCCGCCCAGGCGGCCTTGCGCGCGGCCATCTCGGCATCGCTCACGGCCACCGACAGCTCGCCCGTCAGCGCGTTGATGGTGATGACGTCGCCATTGCGCAAAAGTGCGATCGGCCCGCCATGCGCGGCCTCGGGCCCGACATGGCCCACGCAGAAGCCCCGCGTCGCCCCCGAAAACCGCCCGTCGGTGATGAGCGCGACCTTCTTGCCCGCCCCCTGCCCCGAGAGCGCGGCGGTCGTGGCCAGCATCTCGCGCATGCCGGGCCCGCCCGCCGGGCCTTCGTTGCGGATGACGATGACCTCGCCGGGCTGATAGGCGCGCGCCTTGACGGCGGCAAAGGCCTCCTCCTCGCATTCGAAGACGCGGGCGGGGCCGGAAAAGACCTGCTCGGCCTCGGTCATGCCGGCGACCTTCACGATCGCCCCGTCAGGCGCGAGGTTGCCCTTGAGGCCGACAACGCCGCCCGTCTTCGACATCGGCGTCGCGACGGGGTGGATCACCTTGCCGTCGGGCTCGCCGCGGATCGTCTCGAGCTCCTCGCCGATGCTGCGCCCCGAGGCGGTGATGCAATCGAGATGCATGAGCCCCGCTTTGGCCAGTTCCTTCATCACCACCGGCACGCCGCCCACCTCGTAGAGGTCCTTGGCGACATATTCCCCGCCCGGCCGCAGGTTCACGAAATAGGGCGTGTCGCGCATGATGTCGGCGACGTCGAAGAGGTCGAAGTCGATCCCGGCCTCGTTGGCGATGGCGGGCAGGTGAAGAGCGGCATTGGTGCTGCCGCCCGTGCAGGCGACGACGCGCGCCGCGTTCTCGAGCGACTTGCGCGTGACGATGTCGCGCGCGCGGATGTTCTTCTCGATCAGCGTCATCACCGCCACACCCGAGGCCTCGCAGAACTGGTCGCGGCTCTCATAGGGCGCGGGCGCGCCCGAGGAGTTCAGGAGCGCAAGCCCGATCGCCTCCGAGACGCAGGCCATGGTGTTGGCGGTATACTGCGCGCCGCAGGCCCCGGACGAGGGGCAGGCCACGCGCTCCATGATCGCAAGCTCGGCGTCCGAGAGGTTCCCGGCCTGATGGCGGCCCACGGCCTCGAACATGTCCTGCACGGTGATGTCGCGGCCCTGATAGCGGCCGGGCAGGATCGAGCCGCCGTAGATGAACACCGACGGCACGTTGAGCCGCACCATCGCCATCATCATCCCCGGCAGCGACTTGTCGCAGCCCGCGAGCCCCACGAGCGCATCATAGCAATGCCCCCGCATCGTCAGCTCGACCGTGTCCGCGATCGCGTCCCGCGAGGCGAGCGACGAGCGCATCCCCTCATGCCCCATCGCGACGCCGTCGGTGACGGTGATGGTGGTGAACTCGCGCGGGGTGCCGCCGCCCTTCTTGACGCCGTGCTTGACGACCTGCGCCTGACGGTTGAGCGCGATGTTGCAGGGCGCGGCCTCGTTCCAGCAGGTCGCGACGCCGACCCAGGGCTGGTGGATCTCGTCCTCGGTGATGCCCATCGCGTAGAAATAGCTCCGATGCGGCGCCCGGGCGGGGCCCTCGGTCACATGGCGCGACGGCAGGCGCGACTTGTCGAAACGCTGGCTCATGGTTCTGTCATCCTCCCCGGGGTCCCTGATCGGTCCGAGCGATAGACGCAGGGGCGGGCTTCGGCAAGGGCCTGCCGCCGCCCGTCAGCCGGCGTCGGTGCCCGGGCGCGCGGAGGGGGCCTCGGCGCGGCGCGCGGGATCGGGAAAGGCGAAGCCCTGATCGATCCGCTCGAGCTCGGCCAGAACGCGCTCAAGCTCCATCGCGCGCGGCTCCACCGCGAGGATCCGGCGCATCAGGTTCTCGACCACCTGCTGGCGCTTCTTGTAATGGGCGTAGACCGCATAGCCCAAGGCCGCGAGCGCCGTGACCGAGGTCTGCACCGCCGCCGAGCTGAGCGCGCGCAACCCTGCCGGCCCCCCCTCGGCCAGCACCGCGACCGCAGGCCAGAGCGCGATCAGCACGGCACAGCCGAGCGCCCAGACGAAGGCGATCTTGTTGAGGATCGCGAAGCTGCGCGCCTTGATGTAGAGGTCGGCGACCATCAGCATCTGGCGCCGCGCGGCAGGGTCCTCGGCCTTGCCGAGCGTCTCGGCGGCAAAGTCGAACATGAGCCGCGCCGAGGTCCGGTTGGGATCGATCCGTGCCGACATGGAACTGGCCCCCGCCGCAGGGCACCGGCAATCCCCGGCGCTCGGTGATGAAACGCGGGCACGCTAGCGCCCGGCGGGCCCTTGGGGAAGGGGGATCAGTCGCGGCCGAAGCGGCGCCGCGCCTCTACCTCGATCGCGAGGCGCAGCTCGAGTTCGGCAAGGCGTGCCTGCGCGGCGCGGCGTGCCGCGGGGTCGGCCTCGGCGGCGAGGATGCGCGCGGCCTCGGCCACCTCCTTGCGCAGCGCAATCTCGCGGGGGAGCGCGCCCGCCTCGGCCATGATACGAAAGCCGATCGCCTCGGCGCTGCCGTCCTGCCCCACGCCGAGCGGCTTGCCCGCCCCCTTGAGGTCGCGGAACTGCCCCTCGGCCTCGGCCTTGCGGATCTGGTGTTCGGCGAGTGTCGAGAGCTTCATGATCGTGCTCCTGTGGTCCTCTTCCTCATATGGCTCCGACCTGCCCCAAGGCCAAGGCGGCTGGTTTGATCTTGCGCTTCGACGCGTGACCTTGACCGCGCGGCCGAATTGGGTGACGACGAAAATCGCACTGTCTGTCTTTTTTGCCAAAGGCTTTTTCATTCTGTCGTTTCAAGGATTCCGTCATGACCACCTTCTTTTTCGATGTCACCGGCCTTGTCGCCTACCTGCGCAGCAACGACCGGTATTCGGGCATCCAGCGTGTCGTCGCGATGCTCGTTGACCGCTGCACCGAACAACTCGGATCGCAACGCGCCCGCCTTGCCTGGAACGACGGTTCGTTGAGGGGCTATCGCACGGTTGCATGCGGAGATCTTCCCGACGGCGCGCTGCGCGACCCTGACATCCTCTCCGGCGTGTTCGGTCTGGGGACGACGCGCGGCCTGCGCGGCGAGCGGACCTTGGCCCGGTATCGGTCAAACAAGGCAAAATTCCTCTTTCATCGTGCGATTCTCGATCTTGAGGCGGCCCTCGGAGGATCGCGGCGCTTGCGAAAGTTCAACACGTCGGCCGCGGAATGGCGCATCGAACGTCGGCGCCATCTCAATAGGACGACCTCCGCGCGGACCGTTTCTTTCGACCAGATCGCGACCCGCGACGATCACCTGATCATCCTTGACACGGTAGGGAGCCTCGAACTCGCCCAAGTGTTCGAATCGGCGGCCGCGAAGGGTGTGCGCATCAGTACGCTCGTGCACGACACCATCCCGCTCACGCATCTGCCCCTCGTGCCGGGGTTGTCGCCGCTGCACTTCCACGACTGGCTGCGGCGCTCCGCGGGGTATACCACGCGCTACCTCGCGAACTCGCAGGCGACGCGGCGCGATCTCGCGCGCTTTCTGGCGGTCTACGGCATCGAGACGCCCGTCACCGTCGTGCCGCTCGCGCAGGATCGGCTGCCGGTGCCGCGGCGGCGCCCGGGCGGGCCGCTGACCGCGGGCATCGACGCCGACGCCTTCGGCGCGCTGCTCGAGATCGGCGACCTCGACGACCAGATCCGCGCCCTTGCCGCGACACCCTTCGTCCTCTGCGCGGGCACGCTCGAGAACCGCAAGAACATCTGGCGCGTCGCCCTTGCATGGGAGCGGCTGCGCGCCGATCCCGCGCTCGAGCTGCCGCGCCTCGTCTTCGCCGGGCGGCCGGGGTGGCGGTCGGTCGAGTTCGATGCCCTCATGCGCGGAACCGGCAACCTCGGCGGCCATGTCGAGATCGTGTCGTCCCCCTCGGACCGCGATCTCGACTATCTCTACCGCGAGAGCCTGTTCTGCATCCAGGCGAGCCTCGCCGAAGGCTGGGGCCTCACCGTCGGCGAGGCGCTGAGCTATGGCAAGACCTCGGTCGTGGCGCGGGCGACCTCGCTCCCCGAGGTCGGGGGCGAGATGGTCGAATATTGCGACCCGCTCTCGGTCGCGAGCATCGCCGCCGCCTGCCGCCGCCTGATCGCCGACCCCGACCACCGCCGCGCCCTCGAGGCCCGCATCGCCCGCACACGCCTGCGCAGCTGGGACGACGTCGCCCGCGACCTGATCGCGGCGGTGGAGGGGGAGGAGAGGAGCGCGGGAAGGCCGCACTTGCGCAGCGTGTCGAAATCCGACGCCGCGCCGAACCGACCGAACGCCACATCACCGACATCGGAGCACTGAGAGATGGATCGACACTGGATTGAGATCATCGATTATCTGAACGCCAGCGCGACCGCAGGCAAGCGCCGCGTCCCGGCCGAGATGGTCGATCAGGTGCGGGACGCGGTCGGTTTCGATCTCGAGGGCGAGGCGGATGTCGCGTTCAGCGTCGTGCACAAGGGCCAGCTCGATCGCATGGCCCCTGCCCTGCTCGCGTATGTGCTGATCGAGGGCGTGCCGATCCTGGCCAACGATGTCTTTGTCGTGATGGAGCACGGCCGAAGCGGCATCGGCGTGTCGCGGCATCTCGGCGCGCTCAGCGACAGCCTCGCGGCATCGCTCGGCGCGGCTCGCGCAAACCAAGCGCTGGCGCGCGAGGGGATCGGAACCCAATTCGTGCGCAAGATGCTTTCGGGCCTTGCCGTCAAGTCGGTTCCGGCGGCGGCCATGGCCAAGTGCGACCGGCCCATCGCCTACATGGGCAACAACACGATCCTCACGGCCCTGTCGACGGGGCAGAAGATCTACCTCGACGCGCAGGACATCAGCCTGACCCCCCACATCCTCTTCGACGGTCACTGGGAGAAATGGATCACCAAGGCGTTCCTCGATGTGGTGCGCCCCGGCATGCGGGTTGTCGATATCGGGGCGAATTGCGGGTATTTCACGCTGCTCGCCTGCAAGGCCGTGACACGGTCCGGCAGCGTCGTCGCGATCGACGCCAACCCGCGCATGTGCGAGTTGATGGAGAATTCGGTATCGGTCAACGGCTATCACGGCCGCGCGAAGGTCGTGCAGGCGGCGGTAATGGCCGAAGAGGGCATCCTGCGTTTCGCCGTCCCGCGCCGCTACAAGGGGTCTGCGAGCTATGTGCGCGAAGCACTCGATTTCACGGCCTTCAACGAGACGCATGAGGTGATCGAGGTGCGCGCCGCCCCGCTCGAGCTGCTCGCGGGGCCGGAACGGATCGACGTGCTCAAGATCGACGCAGAGGGGGCGGAGCCGATCATCCTGAAGGCGGCACTGCCATGGCTCTCGACGATGGAGGGGTTGCGGATGATCGTGGAATACGCGCCCATCTCGTTCGCCGCGCAGATGGCGGCGGGCGATTTTCTCGACATGATCGAGCGCGCAGGCTTCAGGATCTCGGTCATCGACGAAACGGGCGTGCCGCGCCAGCAGAGCCGCGACTGGCTCCTGAACTCGACCTTCAGCGACCTCTTCCTCGAGAAGGTCTGACCAGGGCCACGCCCCCGCCCGGGCGGGGGCGCGGCTTCGGGGGGTCAGGCCGAGAGTTTGGCCGCGATCGCGACCAGCCGGCGGGCCTGGTGGGCGACCGAGCGGCGGGCGACCTCGTCGAGGGCGCCGCCGCGGCCGGCGAAACCGTAGGGGCAGCCGCCGTCCTCGAACTTGACCGGGTCGGTATAGCCCGGCGCGACCGGGATCATCCCGAAATGCATCGCCGAGACATAGGTCTGCATGATCGCGCCCTCGGCGCCGCCGTTGGCGTTCTGGGCGCTGGCCGCGACGCTGATCGCCTTGCCGGCCAGCGCGCCCTTCATCCACAGCCCGCCCAGCGTGTCGAGCCAGGCGCGTGTCTGGCTGGCCATGCCGCCATAGCGCGTGGGCGAGGCGAGGAAGACGCCATCGGCCCATTCGAGATCCTCGGCCGAGACGGCGGGGATGGCGGCGGCGCGCTCGGCCTCGGCCTTCCAGCCGTCCTGGCTGGCCACGACCTCGGCCGGCGCGGTCTCGGGGATGCGGCGGACGCGAACCTCGGCGCCGGCGGCGCGGGCGGCCTCGGCGGCGGCATCGGCGATGGCGTGGTTGGTGCCGTAGGTGGAATAGAAGACGACGGTGATGCGGGTCATGGTCGGTGCTCCGGAGTGCAAGTGTGACGGAGGGCAAATAGGGTTGCGGGCGGGGATTGTCGCTTGGCGAAAAGCGCGCGGGACATGTGCGCCGATGCAGAGCGCGGCGGCGATGTTGCAACCGGCGGCGGGGCAGCCTATCTAGGCGTCGAGAGGTCGGCGCGGGCAGTCGCCCCGCCAACCCGGTCAGGTCCGGAAGGAAGCAGCCGCAACGGGGTCCGCCTGGGTCGCGCCCGGCCTCTCACCCCCCTCCGCCCTCCATGGCTCGGCTGCCCAGTCGAATTGCGCGGGCCGCTCGACCGCGCAGGGGCGCGCGGCGCGCAGACGCGCGATCGCCACGCCCGGCGCCTCGCCCGCCTCGACCATGAGGCGCAAGAGCGCCATCCCCGACCGGCCGCAGCCCGCCACGCAATGCGCGAACACCCGCCCGCCCGCGCCGAGCGCGCGCGCTGCATCGCGCGAGGCCAGCGCCCAGGCGGGCGCGGCGCCAGGGCCCGGCACGCCGTAATCCTCGGTCGCGACCTGCCGCCAGAGGATGCCCGCCGCCGCCAGATCCGCCCCGAGCGTCGCGGCCCCGTGGCGCGCGAGATCGTCGTCGGGCGTCATCGAGATCACAACGGCGGGCCCCCAGGCGCGGATCGCCGCCAGATCGCCGGCATAGTCGCCCCCACGCCCCGGCATGGCCGCAAGGCCGATCCGCCCTGCGCGGCAAGAAAGATCGTCGATCGGATACATGACCGCTGCCCTCCCTGCGGGTGGACGCCGCCCGCGCGCCGCCCTATCGTCACTTGACGCGAATCCCGACGACGAGAGCATGTCCGAGACCTCTGCCCAAGGCTACAGGGTTCTTGCCCGCACCTACCGGCCCCAGACCTTCGCCGACATGATCGGCCAGGAGGCGATGGTGCGCACCCTGCGCAACGCTTTCGCGGCCGGGCGGATCGCGCATGCCTTCATGCTGACGGGCGTGCGCGGGGTCGGCAAGACCACGACCGCGCGGATCATCGCCAAGGGCATGAACTGCACGGGCGCGGACGGCACGGGCGGCCCCACGACCGAGCCCTGCGGCGTGTGCGAGCCCTGCCGCGCGATCGCCGAGGGGCGCCATGTCGATGTTCTCGAGATGGACGCGGCCAGCCGCACGGGCGTCGGCGACATCCGCGAGATCATCGACAGCGTGGCCTATCGCGCGGCCTCGGCGCGCTACAAGATCTACATCATCGACGAAGTCCACATGCTCTCGACCAATGCGTTCAACGCGCTGCTCAAGACGCTCGAAGAGCCGCCGGCGCATGTGAAGTTCATCTTCGCCACGACCGAGATCCGCAAGGTGCCCGTCACGGTGCTCTCGCGCTGCCAGCGCTTCGATCTGCGCCGGATCGAGCCCGAGACGATGGTCGCGCATCTCGGCCGCATCGCCACGGCCGAAGGGGTCACGCTGCATGCGGATGCCTGCGCGCTGATCGCGCGCGCGGCCGAGGGGTCGGTGCGCGACGCGCTCAGCCTGCTCGATCAGGCGATCGTGCATGGCGCGGGCGAGGTCGGGGCCGAGACGGTGCGGACGATGCTGGGCCTGGCCGACCGGGGCCGGGTGCTCGACCTCTTTGAGCGGGTGATGAAGGGCGACGCGGCGGGCGCGCTCGCGGAACTCGGCGCACAGTACGCCGACGGCGCGGACCCCTTCGCGGTGCTGCGCGACCTGGCCGAGATGACGCACTGGATCTCGGTGCTCAAGATCACGCCGGGCGCCGCCGACGATCCGACGATCGCGCCCGATGAGCGCGCGCGCGGCCTCGACTTCGCCGCCCGCCTGCCGATGCGGGCGCTGACGCGCACCTGGCAGATGCTGATCAAGGCGATCGAGGAAACCGCGCTTGCGCCCAATCCGATGGCCGGGGCGGAAATGGCGCTCATCCGCCTGACGCATGTGGCCGATCTGCCCGATCCGGAATCGCTCCTGCGCCGGCTGGGCGGCATCGCGCCGGGCGGCGGCGGCGCGGCGCCGGCACCGTCGGGCGGGACGCCTTCGGGGGGGGCACCGTCGGGGGGCGCGCGCGCGATGGCGACGGCGGCCGAGGCGATGGGCGGCGGGCGCGCTGCGGGCCCGGTCGCCTCGGGCAATGCTGCCCCCGCGCGCGCCGAGGCCCCCTCTGCGCTGCTCGCGCGGTTCGAGGATGTGGTGGCGCTGATCCGGGCGCGGCGCGACCTGACGCTGCTCGTCGATGTCGAGACGGGCGTGCGCCTCGTGCGCCATGCGCCGGGGCGGATCGAGTTCGAACCCGCGCCGGCCGCGCCCGCCGATCTGGCCGCGCGCCTCTCGCGCCGGTTGCAGGAATGGACAGGCAGCCGCTGGGGCGTCAGCATCGTCTCGGAAGGCGGCGCGCCGACCATCGCCGAGATGGCGGCCCGCGCCCGCGACGGGGCCGAGGCCGAGGCGATGGACCATCCGGTGGTGCAGGCGGTGCTCGCGGCCTTTCCGGGGGCGCGGATCGCGGCGGTGCGCGACCTTGCCCCCGAGGCGGCCGAGGGGCCGGCGGCGCCCGATGACGCCGCCATGATCGACGATGACTGGGATCCGTTCGAGGAAAGCTGAGGGTTCGCGATGTTCAAGGGGCTCGGACAACTGGGCGACATGGCCAAGATGATGAAGGCCGCGCAGGACATGCAGACGCGCATGTCCGAGATGCAGGAGGCGCTCGAGCGCATCACCGTCACGGGGGAATCGGGCGCGGGCCTCGTGCGCGCTACTGCCACCGCCAAGGGCGAACTCGTCGGGCTCGAGATCGACCCCACGATCTTCGACCCGACGCAGAAGGAGGTCGTCGAGGATCTGATCCTCGCCGCCATCCGCGACGCGCAGGCCCGCGCGGCCGAGCGCAGCGCGCAGGAATTGCAGCGCCTGACCGAGGGGCTCGGCCTGCCGCCCGGCTTCAAGCTGCCGTTCTGACCCGTGGCCGAGGCGCCCGCCGACATCGAGGCGCTGATCGCGCAATTCGCGCGCCTGCCGGGGCTCGGGCCCCGCTCGGCCCGCCGGCTGGTGCTGCATCTGTTGCGTCGGCGCAGCGCGCAGATGCTGCCACTGGCCGAGGCGCTCGGCCGCGTCGCGGCAGCAGCGCGCGAATGCCGCCTCTGCGGCAATGTCGCGACCGGCGATCTCTGCCCGATCTGCGCCGATCCGCGCCGCGACGGCGCCGAGGTCTGCGTGGTCGAGACCGTCGCCGATCTCTGGGCGATGGAGCGTTCGGGCGCCTTTCGCGGGCGCTATCACGTTCTGGGCGGCACGCTTTCGGCCTTCGAGGAGGTGACGCCCGAGGCGCTGCGCATCCCCGATCTGGTGGCGCGCGCGCGGGGGGGGGCTGTGCGCGAGGTCATCCTCGCGCTCAACGCCACGCTCGAGGGGCAGACGACGGCGCATGTGATCGCCGAGGCGCTGGCCGACACCGGCGTGCAGGTCAGCACGCTCGCGCGTGGCGTCCCGGTCGGGGGCGAGCTCGACTATCTCGACGAAGGCACGATCGGCGCCGCGCTCCGGGCGCGGCGCGGGATCTGACGGGCTGCTCAGCGAACGATCAGGTTGTCCTCGTCCTCGTCGTCGTCGGCAGCGTCGGGCAGGTTGAAGAAGCTTTCGGCATCCGAGAAATCGGCCGCCTTTTCGGGCTTCGGCGTCAGGCTGAAGCCTTCGAGGCCCGCGATCGCGGTCGGGATGCGCGGCTCGGGCGCCATGCCGAGCGATTGCGAGGTCGAGACGAGCTTGCGCCGCTCATCGTCGCTCAGCACCCCGCCCGAGGCGGCCTTCTTGCGCACCGCGACCTGCACGGCGGCATCAAGTTCGGATTGCCGGCAGAGGCCGAGCGCCACCGGATCGACCGGCGTGATGTTCGAGATGTTCCAGTGCGAGCGGTCGCGGATCGACTGGATCGTGGGCTTCGTCGTGCCGACAAGCTTGCCGATCTGGCCGTCCGACAGCTCGGGGTGGAACTTGACCAGCCAATAGATCGCCGCGGGGCGATCTTGCCGCTTGGACAGCGGCGTGTAGCGCGGGCCCCGGCGCACTTCCTCGCCCACGGCGGCGGGGTTGTATTTTATCTTCATGCGATAGTCGGGATCGGCCTGGGCGCGGTCGATCTCGACCGGATCGAGCTGGTTGTTCGCGACCGGATCGAAGCCCTTCACCCCCGTCGCGACGTCGCCGTCCGCGATCCCCTGAACCTCAAGTTCATGGAGACCACAGAAATCCGCGATCTGCGGAAAGTTCAGCGTCGTGTTGTCGATGAGCCAGACGGCGGTTGCCTTGGCCATGAGGGGTTTGGACATGGGCTACTCCTTCGCGCACGCTGCGGCCCCGCAGGGCTGCGCCCCCGAAGCGCCACGACGAGAGGTTTGCGGGGGATGTGCAGCGTATAGACGCGACGCCAGGGGATG
>Ga0315900_10000962_pt1 | contig 46362 bp, 32 predicted proteins | sample LakEriMetagenome_FD_203521 | JGI IMG/M metagenome (GOLD analysis project Ga0315900, IMG submission 203521) | Freshwater fungal communities from buoy surface, Lake Erie, Ohio, United States - Buoy 12 MA114 | ecosystem: Environmental > Aquatic > Freshwater > Lake > Lake biofilm | place: USA: Lake... | reverse complement strand
TGAAGAGGCGAAATTAGCGGAAGAGGATATGAGCGGGGGCTTTGAAGGAATTGGCGTGGAGTTTATTATGTTAGATGACACCATTCAGATCGTCACGCCGATAAAAGGCGGGCCATCGGAGCAGGCGGGAATCCAGGCGGGTGATAAGATTGTTACCATTGATGGTGCGAACGTAGCGGGGGTCAAGATTGAACAGGCTGCCATTTTTAAAAAGCTCCGGGGGCCGAAGGGGAGTCAAGTTGTTCTAGGTATCCAACGAGGTAGGGCAGCAGGGCTTCAGGAGTTCAGCATCTCAAGAGATCGTATACCCTTGAATAGCGTTGAAACGGCCTATGTTCTGTCTGAAAAGGTAGGCTATATCAAGATAAACCGGTTTACCGCCAATACCCATGCAGAATTTATGGAGGCCCTTCGGGACCTCGTGGAGAGCCACCGTATTTCGGATTTAGTATTGGATTTAAGAGGTAATCCGGGAGGCTACTTAGAGGAAGCAACCAACATGTTGAGTCAGTTTTTTCCAGAGGACAAATTGTTGGTGTACACCGAAGGAAGGACGGATCGTCGCCAAGAGTACAAGAGTACGGGAAGAGCTCGTTTTTCCATCCGAAATGTTGCGGTATTGATTGACGAAGGCTCTGCATCGGCGAGTGAAATTGTAGCGGGTGCTATTCAGGATCACGATCGTGGATGGGTCATCGGTCGTCGGTCTTTTGGAAAAGGGCTGGTGCAGGAAGAATACCCCTTATCGAATCAGGGCAAACTAAGGCTCACGGTTGCTCGTTACTTTACGCCCAGTGGAAGGAGCATTCAGCGCAGTTATCAAAACGAGGCCAGTTATGATTTGGAGGAAGAGCGCCGTTTTGCGTCGGGCGAACTTACCGGAAATGGGGCTATTCAATTGGCTGATTCAACCCCCTATTACACAGGAATGGGTCGAGTAGTGTTTGCTGGAGGAGGTATTACGCCTGATTTATTTATTCCCCTTGACACTAGCTTCTTCAATACTCAATTTAATGTTTTGGCCACCCAATTACCGGCTTTTGTCTCCAGATGGTTGGAGCAGCATGGAAAACAGGCCTTCCCTTCCGATGCTAGCAGCTTTGTACAGCAATATCAAGTAAGGGATGAAATGATTCAAGAATTGGCCAATTATGCTTTAAGAGGAGGAGCTGTACAGCGGTCCCAGCTGGAACAATCCAAAAACGAGCTAAGACTGCGTTTGAAGGCTCGGCTTGCGCGGCAGCTATTTGACCAAAATACGGAATACCTGGTGCTTCATGCACAGGATCCTGCTATTCGAAAAGCCTTGGAGGTTATCCAGCAAGGTACGCCTTTAGTTAAACGATGAGTAGCCTAGAATTAATTGCATCGCTCCTGGGAGCACTGGCCGTCTGGCTGGTGGTAAAACGGAATATCCTCAACTTCCCGATCGGAATTGTAATGGTGAGCCTGTATGCCTGGATTTTCTGGGAAGCCAAGCTTTACTCGGATATGTTGCTTCAAGGGGTTTTCGCGATCATGCAACTCCAAGGCTGGTACCTCTGGTCGAGAAAAAACGCGCGCTCGGAGGAACAGGAACTCACCGTCCGAAGTATGCAAGCCCGGCACTGGGTCTGGACGGGTGCAATCCAGCTGCTTGGAACCCTGTGCTTGGGGTATTTCATGAGCTTAACCGACGCTTCCCTCCCCTACCTCGATGCTTTTGCGGCCGTCCAAAGTGTCCTAGCACAATGGTGGCTCAATAAGCGGTACCTTGAAAACTGGATCCTTTGGATTGCGGTCGATGAGGTGTACCTAATGATCTATTCCTACAAATCCTTGTACTTTACCACGGGTTTGTACGCCTTATTCTTGGTTATGGCGGTAGCCGGCTACCTGGAGTGGCGCAGAAAGCTGTACCCTACTGCCGAGACCTAAGTTGTTTGTTTTTTTTTAAATTTCCCCTTCCTTCTGCTGTATTTTGGCATTAATTTTGAAGAAAAAACCAGGCTTGTGAATCAGCAACTTTGTTTATCATACAGGAAACCGCCTATTCTCCGGGTTGCGCCCGAACGTATATACCCATACCTTTGCAACTTCTAACAATCTTAAATCACAACCAACACATGACCAAACCTATTCCCGCCCTTCTACTCTATTTACTTCCTGCTGTGATTTTTGCTCAGCCCAAAAGCAATGTTCACCCTCAAACCTGGGAGTTCGGTGCCCAATTGGGCCTATTGCAAGGTCAAAATGACCTTAATAACCTTGGGTTCTCAGAGGTACAGCCAGCTGGTGGTGCTTTTTTTCGCTACCACGCGGATCCAATAATTGCCTTACGCGGCAACCTTCTATTTAGCAAGCTTGGTGGAGACGATTTGAACTATAGCGCCAATGCTGGCCGTGGCTTTAGCTTTACGGCGCCTCTGCTGGAAGCCACCGCTATGGTGGAAATAGACCTTTTCGGAAAAAGAAGATGGAACTCGGACGGTGCATTTAATAAAACCATTTCCCCATACTTTCTGGCGGGCGTTGGTTATGCATTTACCCGTCCCACCACGCTCTACAAAGAAGGTGGAAACAACCAAGCGGCTATAGACAAAGATAAAGCGGTTGACCAAATTGGAGCGGTCGCATTGCCGGTTGGTGGCGGATTAAAAGTTGACTTGAATGAGCGCCTGCTCTTGAACCTAGAAGCCGGGCTGCGATTTACCTTCAACGATCACCTAGACGGGGTCAGCCATTCTGGAAATCCAAAAAGAAAAGACACCTATTTATTTGCAGGCCTTGGCCTCTCTTACCGAATCATTAACCGCCCAGATGCAGATCAGGACGGAATTGAAGACTACCGGGATGCTTGCCCGAATGAAAAAGGGACAGAAGCCACTAAAGGATGTCCAGACACAGACAGCGATGGCTTGATTGATAAATTAGATGCATGCCCAAACGAGGCAGGCCCAACCGTCACAAAAGGCTGCCCCGATAGCGACGGAGATGGCATCGCCGATATGTCTGATGCCTGTCCGGACAAAAAAGGAACTGTATTTAACAATGGCTGCCCGGACTCAGACAGTGATGGCATTCCGGATCACAAGGATCAATGCCCAGAAGCTGCAGGAACTACCAAATTCCAGGGATGTCCGGACAGCGATGGTGATGGCATTATTGATCGCGATGATCAGTGTCCAAACGAGGCAGGCCCATTAGCGGAAAAAGGCTGTCCGATCAAAGACCGCGACAAAGACGGTGTGTTGGATGAGCTCGATAAATGCCCTGACTTAGTAGGAACGGTTGCCAACAATGGATGCCCTGTGGTCTCCGATACCGATAAAAAAATCCTGGAATCCGCCGTCTATGGTGTTCAGTTTGACAATGGCAAAGCGAGCTTGATGCCTGCGTCGTATGCCATTTTGGACCAAATCGCTGAGGTAATGCGCCGTAATACGGTATACACCCTCACCATCACGGGTCATACCGACAACAAAGGAAGTGCGCAGAGCAATCAAAGGCTATCAGAAGCACGAGCAAAGACCTGTTTTGATTATTTGGTAAGCAAAGGGGTGTACCCCGCCCGCATGAGCCATCTTGGCCTGGGTGGAAGCCAGCCAGTTGCAGACAATAGCACTTGGTCTGGACGGGTGAAAAACCGTCGGGTCACCTTTGAATTGGTGGCTCCAGAATAATTCTGGGCTCAAAATACGTTTTACCACTGACCACCATCGCTCGTTCTGAACATCGGAACGGGCGATGGTCGTTTAAGCAGGATTTGGAAACCCATCGAAAAGCCTGTTCAATTCCAAATTCTGCTGTTACCTTTGTGCTCCAATTATGCAGCCATCCATCCACTCAAGAATTCCAGCCTTAGATGGCGTCCGAGGCCTTGCTACGCTAACCGTGCTGGTGAGCCACTTCCTGTTTCAAGACATTTACGGGCAAGAGTGGTGGTGGGGAGTCGTACAAAGTGGTTGGATGGGGGTCGACTTGTTTTTTGTGCTATCTGGTTTTTTAATAACTGGGATATTGGTGCAGAAAAAAGGAAAACCGCATTACTTCCGTAGTTTTTACTGGCGTCGGCTGCTGCGTATTTTTCCCTTATACTACCTCGCCATTTTATTTTCAGCTTTTGCGATTCTGGTGATTGACCAACAACCTCATCGGCTGCACGATGGGTACAATTCACTTTTGTATTACGTCTTTTTTATCCCCAACATTGCTATGGCCCTTGGAAATGAATGGGCTTGGCAAACGAACTGGGTAGGCTTGGCTCACTTGTGGTCGCTGGCAGTGGAAGAACAGTATTATTTGGTGTGGCCCTTGGTGGTTTATGGGCTGCCTCGAAAATGGCTGATTCCCCTTTGTGTGGGAATTCTCTTTTCGGGCCCCTTCTTGAGGTCCCAAACTGATTTAGTTTTTGGGGAACACAGCCTTGCATCGTATATGTTGCCTTATTGTAGGATGGATGGCCTCGCTGCGGGCAGCTTGTTGGCGCTCTTGCGGCTATCCGGAAAACTCTCCTTCACAAATTGGCAGCGTGCACTTATTCGGGATCTGGGATTTGGAGCGGGGATGGTGGTATTCTACACGTTGATTGCCATTGATACCACTTGGAGGGACTTTTTCATAGCGGTCCTGTTTTTTGCCTTGGTTTATTTATCGATGAGTCCAACTGGTTGGGTGAAGCGCTTTTGTGAACTTCCATTTCTCATGCACATTGGTAAGTACAGTTATGGCATGTATATCTTCCACCAGATGTTTCGCGTCTTGTTTGAAAATCTGTTGAAAATACCTTTGTTAGAAACAGGTTTACCCACTGCACTGGTTCAAGTGGTGTACATTTTATTGACCGTGGGTATCTCGTATGGATTGGCCCGCTTAAGCTGGCATTTTATTGAAAGCCGGTTCCTGGCAATGAAAGACCGATATTAAAAAATTTTCCGACAAAAAAGGGCATTGCTGTAACATTTACCTTTCTGGTTCGTCTTTTAATGGAAAGCGAACAAACACACAGCCTTCATGTCCATCTTTCAAGAGCATATTTTTCCTGTTCGGCATAAGTTGTACCGATTTGCCCTCCGAATTACCGGAAATGTGCAAGAAGCGGAGGATGTTGTGCAGGAGGTCTTAACAAAAGCCTGGGCAACTTCCGAGATGGCTGAAGGCGCACAGTCTATTCGAAGCTGGGAAGCATGGTGCATGACCCTAACCCAGCGGCAGTCGGTAGACAAGTTACGCTCCAGAAACCTACGCAGGACCAGCTCCTTGGAAATGGTTCCAGAAACCCCTACTCATGCAGGCATCCAGCAGGTGGAAAACAAAGACCTAGTACAACAGGTACAACTTTTTATCAACCAATTACCGGATCGCCAACGCCTGGTGCTGCACCTACGAGATGTGGAGGAGATGAGTTATGAGGAAATTGCCCATCAAATGGAAATAAGCCTGGATCAAGTTAAAACCTATTTACACAGAGCCCGAAAAGCCATCCGTGAACAACTGATTCAACATCACATTCAACCATGAATTACGAACAAGTATCCGACCTGCTGGAGCGCTACTGGGAGGGAGCTACCAGCCTTGGTGAAGAACAACAGCTGAAAGCCTATTTCCAAGGAACGGAAGTGGACGACCGGTTGCTGGTCTATCAACCCTTGTTTCAGGCCTTTAGCGCCTCCAAATCAATGGAGGCGCCCAAGCATTTGGGGACCCCTCAAGCATTTCCCAAGGGGAAAGGATCCAACGGTATGTTCCGCAGGCTGCTGGCTGCTGCTACCCTCACGGGACTCGTGGCAGGCACTTGGTGGTTCAACCAGTCTGTGGCGCCTGCCCCTCCTGAAGCGATTGCGCCCGTTGCACAAAAACAATTGCAGCCCCCCCCTACTCCATTTGAGGCTCCTGTCATCGCCCAAGCTGCTTTGCCAATTAAAAAACGCGTTCAATCTAAACCTAAGTCCACTGAGGTAGAATTACCACCTGAGGAAGCGGCTGCGATTATTAAATCTGCGCTTGCTTTGGTTTCTAGTAAAATGAAACGAGGACAAGTAGATGCTGAAAAAAAATTAGATAAAATTAAAGTATTGGATCAATTCATAAAATACCCAGCCGGAGGCTAGTTCGAAATAGCTCCTATGGTTCCGGGCGGTCAACAGCGCGTCGACCCTGTTCCACCCCACATTTTTCACGCACCATTACGCTACATCACCATCGCATGAGACACCTTTTAATTTTCAGCCTTTTCATTTGGAGCAGCACCCTGTTGCAGGCTCAAAACGATGCCATTTCCCGTTTTTTTAACAAATACGCAGAAGATGAGCGATTTACTACCGTGTTTATTAGCCCAAAGCTCTTTCAAATGGTAGCAAAAATCGCCGTGGACGACCCCGAATGGGAGCAATACCGGGAAGTGATTAAAGATTTGGGAGGGCTTCGAATACTTACCTCGGACAGCATTCCCAATTCTATGAAACTGTACCAGGAAATTTACCAACGACTCCCAACAAAGGAATACGAGGAGTTGCTAACTGTTCGAGACGGGGAAGAACACGTTCGGTTTATGATTCGTCAAACCGATGAGGTGATCTCCGAATTATTGTTGCTGGTGGCCGCACCGGATGATTTCACGATGATTAGTTTTTTGGGAAAAATTGATCTGGGGAAAATATCCAGCCTTGCCAAGTCAATGGACATAGAGGGCATCGAGCATTTAGAAAAAATAAAAAACTAAGCCGATGAGAATTTTATTGATCGGCCTGTTCCTGCTCACCTGGTTAGGTGTGGCACAGTCCCAAGAGCGGCTCTTATGCTGGAAGTACGGATTGTTCAGTGGTGGAATGCACTTCGCCATCCCCCGCGCGGTTACCTTCACGGGTGCAGCGTTTGTTCGGCAAAAAGAGGAGCGACAGCTTGTCCGAAGGGTTCACAATCTCAGGGTTTTGATTGCATCTCCAGAGCAAACGATTCGGCCCAAAGACTTGAACCGCTATTTTAAACGGGCAAAAAGGCGGCAACTCGAGGAGATTATCACGGTCCGAGATGGGAATACCCATGTTCGTATCCTGGCAAAAACCAGGAAAGAAGCCCTTCGCAAGGTAGTGGTGTTAGTGGCATCCCCAGAAGATGGGTTGATTCTCTTTAGCCTACGAGGAAAATTGCGCATGAAGGACCTAAACAAAGTGCTTCAAAAAGTACCCATAAAAAAAGATGTACCAGTCAAAAAATACTTGCCAGATATTGCATAACAGATTAAAGTAAGTATGTTCCAATCCTGGAAGACAGGTCCCAGTCCTTATTGGAGGCTACAGGACTTGTTTCCAGGAGGGGAAAATTGCCTTCTTTAACCTGTTAACCACTATTAGTTGGCGATTTTTTGAGAAAAAGGCGGTATTTTTGCAGCATGCGTACCTTTGTCTTACTATGTTTTCTTACCCTCTCCCAAATTGCCACCGCTCAGGAATCCATTCAATCCACTCCTGCATTCATCGACTGGTCTGCTTTTATTGAACTGATTTTACCAGCCGATCCCAGTCACCCGGAATTAAAGGGTGTTTATGCGGAGGCTGACTTAATTCAATTTAGCAGTAAAGCACCCGGATTAGCCCCTATCAATTACTCCCTCAACAGTCGCCTATGGGATTTGGCAAAGTCTGGTCACTGGCCCATGTACGAAGATGTACTATTAACCAAACCCATTCGCTTTGAAACGGCGATGGTTCGGTATATGCAGTTGGATACCTTGGTAGAATTTGACCCCGAAAGTTTGGAAGAGCGGCTGCTTGTTGATGCCCGACTGGACGCCCCTGCGAATGCACCCTACATAGGAGTGCGGCAATTGTTAATGTACCGCGATCAAACGGCTAGCTTTGAACTCCGGACCATCTCTGTAGGTCCCTGCTCTGGAAGTGGGGAGGTTTATTTTTGGTTAAGAGTACCCGATAATACGGGCCCCATGCCCGACCCAAGTGAAATGGAATGGGGAGCCCGCTTCAAAACCCTCGATAGCAGTCCCGGACCTGCGACTTGGGAGGAAGTCATCAGCGGGCTTGCTCCGCTATTTACTCAACTAAACGATCGACTAAGGCAAGACCCGAATTTAGCGCTGTATTCACCGCAGGGTAAATTAGTGGCTCTCGGGGATCGCCCCTGCTTATTTAGTTGTAAAAAAACAGAACTGGTCATCGATCCTGTACAGTTTTCTGAACAAATGGTGACTCGAACGGTGGGTATCGACCAAGAAGAGCTAGTCGATTTGCAGCTTGTACAAGAATGGTACCTGGATGAACGCAGTCGACGATTGTACACCCGCGTGAGCGCGGTGGCTCCCCGGTTTAAAGACAAACAAGCAGAGGAACCAGAAAATGCAAGTCCCCAACTACTCTTTTACTACCGATGCCCCACCATTCGGTAGAGGGTAAAAGAGAGTACAACGCTTATTTTTCTTCAAAAACCTTTTTTTGCTTGTAAATAGCTATTTTTGAGCCGATAAGTGGTTCAGGTTAGGATAACAAAAGCTACTTGGTAGTCGGATAACAGCACGTTTTACATGAATGCACGACAGCAAATTCTGATTGAGCACTTTCGGGCGATCCATCAACAAGGATTTCAGGCGACCCGCACCGACCGGGTGGTCGCCCAAATGGGCATTACCAAGGGGGCATTCTACCACTATTTCCCAACGAAAAACCACTTAGGGTATGCCTTGCTGGACGAAATAATTTGCCCCATGTACCTCGGATTGTGGAAGGGTTTGGAAGAAACCAAGGACGCTCCGCTCGATTGTTTGCTGCAAACGGTAGCGCAATACAGAGGATTAGTGGATGAAGACAGTGTTCGCTGGGGTTGTATACTCACCAATTTGATCCAAGAAATGACACCAGTGGACGCTGGTTTTCAAGAACGGCTCACTTCTACCCTCCTGAACATACAAAAAATCCTGGCAACGGGAATTCGTCAAGGTCAGACTTTAGGTATTTTTCGTGCAGAACTTAAACCGGACGAGACAGCTGTCTTACTCATCGCCGCCCTACAAGGAGCCTTTTCAATGGGAAAGGGTACCCAATCCCTCTCGCTCTTCCACCAGGCGATGGATCAAGTAGAACAATGGGTGCTTTCTTGGAAGGCGCCTGAACAATAGGAATTTATTCATTTTCCCACTAATTGCTCCAATAAAAACTGTAAAGCGCCCAGGCAGTGCGCTTTTCGGCAGTTTGGCACTCTATTTGCCTAACCATTTACTAATACCAAAGCCAACGACTTTTTCCTTCGCTGCTTTCTTATTCACCCGGCTGCCGTAAGGCCTCCCCAGTTGTGTTTGAATATGGTTTCTTTTCCCAAAACGATTTTTTTTCATCGGAACATCCAAGGTCCGATCCTATTTGCATTACTCCTTTTATCAGGTTGCGTCAAAGACAAGTTAAGTGTGGAATTCGGTTACCAAGGGGCCCTCGCGGTTCCTGTGGCCACCCTTCACTTTACCTTGGGGGATGCTTTAGAGGAGGATAGCCTGCTAACAGTCGACGCGGATAATGCAATTCGACTTGCCCTCCGGGAAGATAGCTTGGTCCATTGGACTGCTTCCGATTTATTAGACGACCTAACTGGCGACCTGGACCAACTTATTCAGGAGGAGAGTAGCATTGGAAGCCTGCAACTTCCAAGTCGACAGAAGGCCTTTGTAGTGCCCTTTTCAGAATTGGTAGCCAACTTTCAGGATGCCAATCTTCGAAGCCTACTACAGATGAGCAACGGTAGCACCGCTGCGATTCCTGGATTTCAAGAAATGCCCAACAGCGAGCTGGAAGTAGTCAGCTTTGAAGATTTTAACTGGATTCAGGTAAAATCGGCCACCCTGAAACTATCCATTTACAATGCCTCCTTTCTAGACCTCAGCAATGTATCTGCCACAGTAATAGATGCCAATACTGGCCAGCCGATTACGCAATTATTTTTCCCAATAATCCCTAAAAATACCATTCAAACCAAGGAATTTCTGCTAAATCAGGTCAGTATCACCAATGACTTGAAGGTAGTTTTGAACTCCATGGAGTCCCCGGGGACAGGAGGAGTGGCGGTTCCCATTGACCTGAGCAAAGAATTGGTTTTCAACCTAGAGCTGCGGGATGTATCCATTGAAGCCGGTGAAGCCATCCTGTTACCAGGTAATTTGGCAAAAGACACCTTGTATTTTGAACACTCTTCCATCGAAGGGGAACGTTTTTACCAAATGCAAGTACAGAAGGTGAAGGCGACCGCATTGTTGTACTCCAGCATGAAAGCCCCGCTTCGATTGCGCTTACATTTTCCCTCTATTTATCGAAACGGTCAACCCCTGACGCAAGAGCTTCAGCTCCCTGCGAACAACCTCGGGACCCCCTTGCTTCAAGAACTCGATTTTTCGAACACCCAGTGGCGGTTTGACCAAGACCCCGACCAACCCTACAATAGAATGGCAATTGTGGTGGAGGCATTTTTAGACAACCCTCCGGGCAATTTTATCTTGTTTTCTGCCAGTGATTTGGTGGGAGCGCGTTTCCAGATCCATCAACTAGAGGTGGAAGAAGTGCGGGGTTACTTTGGAGCTCGAGTGGAAAACGCAACGCCCGGACAAATTGATTTTGGAAACAGCTTGCGTTTTGTATCGGCCAACAGCAGTCCCTTACTTTTTGAAGATCCTGTGATTCGGCTGGACATTCAAAACTCCTTCGGGATTCCCATGCGCGCTGATTTACAAGTTAGCTCCCAGACAGCCTCCGGGACGTTGGTGACGCTTGATCCACCTGCACTGGTCCTTCAGTACCCTTCCATCCAGCAAATTGGGCAGAGCAAAGAAACCAACTATATAATAGACAAGACCAACTCTAATCTGGTTCCACTTTTATCGGTCTACCCGGATCAACTTACTTATCAAATCAGTGCGTCCATCAATCCGGATAACGACACGACGCAGGTGAACTTTATTCGTTCGGACAACGAACTACTCGCCAGTGCTCACCTTGATCTTCCGTTTCGTTTTCGGGCAGAGGACCTGATATACCGGGATACAGTGGAAGCCCCAGACTTGGGGGAAGATTTCCTACTCTCCGAGGTTGACAGTGCTGGTCTGAAGATTTTGTACCGCAATGGGATGCCCTTAAACTCCAGATTGAGCGTTTACAGCCGTTCAGCAGATGGCAGCCAACAGTTGCTGGTACCCACTTTGCTCCTCGAGGCAGCTGCGGCGGACGCGAACGGTCAGACCTTACCTGATGGACAAAAAGAAGGCAGTCTGCTGGTAGTACTGGAGCCCTCCGCATTAGAACAGCTGGAGCAGGCGCAAGACTTAATTTTGGAAGTTCATTTTCAGACACCTGGAGCTGGTAATTTGCCCGCTGCGCTGTATACCGATTATCAGGTCCAGCTAAACATTGGGCTTTTTGTCGATTTTAATCAATAAGCTTTCTTTATTTTCTGTTAAAAGCGCGCATAAAACATGGCAAGCTTCCCCCCTTTTTCTACTTTTTTACGAGTAATGGCCCTCCTGTCTGCCTTTGCTCCACCTCTTTTTTCCCAAACTGAAATAGGCATTCTTCAAACAAGCCATTTAGCACAAACGGTGATGGAAGGAAATCCAGCCAGTTTCACCGATTTTCGGTTTAACTTGGCTTTACCAAGTGTCTATACAGGTGTCAGCAATACTGGATTTCAGTTGAAGGAAGTATTTCAAGAACTTCCCAATGGATATCGATTGGATCCAGAGCTGGCTTTTTCAAAGATGCCGGCGGCGGGCAACCTCCTTGGGCTAAGCACCTCTTTGAGTGCAGGCGCGCTCAGTTTTCAGATCAAAAGGAAGGTTCAGTTTACCTTTTTTCACACGACTCAGCTTCATTTTCAATTACAATACCCCAAAGCGCTTCCCGAGCTGCTCTGGCGGGGAAATTATCCCTTTGTTGGTCAAACCCTATCTGTTGGTCCGAGGCTAGACGTATTGGGGTACAATGCCTATGGTGGAGGTTTAGCGCTAAAAATCAATCCAAAGCTTCGTTTTGGAACTAACCTCAAGCTCCTAACCGGATTGGTGGGCTTACAAACGGAGCGCTCAGACCTGCGGTTGAGCACGGATACCGCATTTTATCAGTTATCTGTGCAGAGCGACTGGCGCGTACATACTGGGGGACTAAACGACCTTTCGAATGAAAATACGGAAGAGGTCTTGGCAGATACTAGGACCAGTTACCTTATCAATAGCCAGAATTACGGGTATGGACTGGATGCAGGTATAGTATGGCAAGCACGACCAAAGTGGACACTCGGGGTAGCGGTAAAAGACCTGGGATTGATTCGATGGACCCAACACGCGTATACCTTAGAGAGTAAGGGCAATTTTGACTACGAAGGCGCTTCCATTCGCCTCTTTTCGAATGAAAATGAGCCCTTGGAAGGGATCGAGGACAGCCTTTCGCAGTTGCTGGAAGTAAAGGGAACTCCGTCTAAATTTGAAAGCCGATTACCCTTTCGATTCTTGTTCACCACTAGTTGGAATCCTACCTCCAGTTTAAGCTTGGGGACTACCCTTCAGTACCGAAGCTGGTACGGTAATTCATCATGGTACGGAGTAGCTCAGCTTCAGCAACGCCTCGGCAGGGTGCTGTACCTTGGTTTGTTGATGGGATACGAGCAACGGGCTGGAATTCAGTGGGGAGCCAACGCATCCTTGCGCTTAGGGCCCTTCCAGTTTTACGCACTTTCTGATCATGTTCTACCATTTGTAGATCCTTTTTCGGGAAAAGGGACGAATCTAAGGGTTGGCATGAACCTTGCGATTGGCAAATAAGATCCAATATTTTGAAAAAATCCCGAATGCACTTCGGAGGGAACAACTGAAAACAAAATCATACCTTTGTCCGTACTTCATCGAAAAAAGTACAGAACAACGATATGCTACGTTCGATTTGGATCCTGCTTGCCATTACCACTCTTGCAGGTTGCCGGGAATGGTCGGATGGCCCGACTTTATTTGAAAAAATAGAAAGTGAACAGTCCGGTGTACAGTTTGTAAATACCGTTACGAACAACAAAGACTTTAATATTTTCAAGTACCGTAATTTTTACAATGGAGGAGGTGCGGCCATTGGAGACCTCAACAACGACGGGCTGGCAGACCTGTTTTTTACCGCCAACATGGGTCCCAACAAATTGTACCTCAATAAAGGCGACTTTCGGTTTGAGGATATCAGTTCGTCGGCAGGTGTTGAAGGGACCGGCTCCTGGAGCACGGGGGTTGTGCTGGTAGACATCAACCACGATGGATGGCTGGATATTTATGTTTGCAAAGCTGGGTATATCCAAGGACAATCCACCAAAAATGAATTGTACCTTAATAATGGCAACCTGACCTTTACAGAAAAAGCAGCGGAATACGGACTAGATGAGGATGGCTATACTACCCACGCCGCTTTTTTCGACTATGACCAGGACGGCGACTTGGATTGTTACATCCTAAACAATAGTTTTTTACCTGTAAATACCCTCAATTACAGCAACAACCGAGCACTTTATGCCGAAGATTGGCCTGTAAAACCCTTTCTGAAAGGAGGAGGAGATAAGCTTTTGCGCAACGATGAAATTCCACCCAAAGGAGGTGTAAAGGGTGGATTCAAGGACGTAAGCAAGGAAGCCGGGATATATGGTTCCCTGATCGGTTTTGGCTTGGGAGTCACGGTGGGTGATGTGAACGGAGACCATTTGCCAGATATTTATGTATCCAATGATTTCTTTGAGCGCGATTACCTATACATCAACCAAGGAAACGGCCGGTTTAAGGAGGAAATTGAAGAGTGGATGGAGCATATGAGTCATGCCTCTATGGGAGCAGACATGGCAGACATCAACAACGATGGCTTTCCAGAAATTTTTACCACCGAAATGCTTCCAGATGACGAGTACCGCTTAAAGACTACCACCTTATTTGAGAACTACAATATTTACCAGCTCAAGCAGGAACGGGGATTTTACCATCAGTACATGCAAAACTCCTTGCAGTTGAACAATGGACTGGCGCCTTCTGCTGATCGAAAAGGGGCATTTAGTGAAATTGCTTTTTATGCCGGAGTTGCCGCTTCTGATTGGAGTTGGGGAGCTCTAATGTTTGATGCTGATAATGACCGGTTTAGAGATATTTATGTTTGTAATGGCATTTACAAAGATGTAATAGACCAGGATTTCATTGACTTTTTTGCCGATGATATCATCCAAAAGATGGCCATTACTGGTCAAAAAGAAGAAATAGAAAAAGTAATTGATAAGATGCCCTCGAACCCTATCCCGAACAAAGTCTTCCGAAACCGGGGAGACCTCCGGTTTGAGGAAGTTGGAAAACAATGGGGTTTGGATCTACCAACGTTCTCTAACGGTGCGGCGTATGGAGACCTTGACAACGATGGCGATTTGGATTTGATTGTCAACAACGTGAATATGGAGGCATTGGTCTATCGCAATCAGTCTGAGAAACGCGATCCCAAACCGCATTTTCTGGGTATACAATTGAAAGGTAGCGGGCTAAACACCTTTGCGCTCGGCTCCAAAGTCTTTGCCTACACAGGGGGAGAGATCTTAAATGCAGAGCTAATTCCCAGCCGTGGATTTCAGTCGTCCGTCGATTACAAACTGATCTTTGGACTGGGCGCTTCCACCTCGGTGGACTCTTTGGTAGTCATTTGGCCAGACGGGAAACGCTCTGTGCAGTACCAACCAGCAATTGATCAGTACCATTCACTTGACCAACTGCAAGCTACCTCCCTTGCCCCTAAAATAGTCATGGAGTACACTGGTGATTTACTTCTGAATGAAAGCCCAAGCCCCTTCCAAGCGCATCGTGAAGACCGCTATGTGGACTTTTACAAAGAGGGCCTTTCCTTTCGTATGCTCTCGAGAGAGGGCCCAAAAGGGGCTGTCGCTGATGTGAATGGAGATGGTTTGGAAGATGTGTTTATCGGAGGTGCTGCTGGGCAGCCGGGCGGCTTATATTTACAGACCCCAACAGGTGGATTCCGTTTACACGATGAGGCGACCTTTGCGGTGGATTCAAGTTTTGAGGACACGGCTATTTGTTTTTTTGATGCAGACAAAGATGGAGATCCTGATTTATTCGTAGGCTCCGGGGGGAATGCGATGCCCGTTGGAGACCGTATGTTACAGGATAGGTTGTATAAAAACGACGGAACTGGGCACTTTACCCTAGAAACCCGCTCCTTTCCGAATAACGGTTTTAATACCTCCAAAGCCCTTCCATTTGACTTGGAAGGCGATGGTGACCTCGACTTACTCGTCACCAGCCGGAGTGTGCCTGGGATATACGGAGTGCCGCCTGCACATTACATTTATGAAAACAACGGAAACGGGATTTTCCGGGATATAGCCCCACAAATTTGCCCTGATTTAAAACCCGCTGGCATGGTTACTGATGCCCTTTGGGTGGACCTTTTAGGAGACAACCGGCCTGAGCTGGTCTTAGTTGGGGAATGGAGCTCTCCACAAATTTATGCATGGAACAATGGCAAGTTGGTTCGACAGACCAGTACGCTTGACAGTTATAAAGGATGGTGGTACGCAGTTCAATCCAGTGATTTAGACGGAGATGGCGATTTAGACCTCGTCTTGGGCAACCGCGGTGAAAACTTCTATTTTAGTGGAAATCAGGAAGCCCCTTCCAAACTTTGGGTATGGGATTTTGATAAAAATGGCACCATCGAGAAAATCATGAGCCGCAGTATTGGAGGAAAAGACATGCCGATACCCCTTAAAAAAGAGCTCGTTGGTCAAATTCCCTCCTTGAAAAAGGAAAATCTAAAACACGCAGATTACGCCAATAAATCAATTCAGGACCTATTCCCGGAGGCGACTATAGAGAAAGCCCTTCAACTAGAAGCCAACTACTTCAAATCGGTGGTAGCCTTGAACAACGGGAACGGCCAGTTTACCTTGGTCGAGTTACCAGCAGAGGTCCAGTTCTCCTGTGTGAAGGCTATTCATGCAAAAGACCTGAATCAAGATGGAAGAATAGACCTTGTAATGGGCGGTAACGACAGTGGATTTATGCCGCAATTTTCCAAACTAGACGCAAGTTTTGGCTGGACCCTACTCAATCGCGGGAACGGGCAATTTGAAGTGGTTAAAAACCGCTCAGCCGGCCTTTTTGTGAGGGGAGACATTAAACAATTGCTACCGATCCGTATTCGAGATAAAAAACACCTTATCGTCCTAATTAACAATCAACTACCCAGGCTTTACAACTAAACACTATGGTTTTCAACAGCGATATGGTAACACTACGCACAACGACTGTTTCTCTTTTTTCCGTACTTGTTTTTTTCCTTTCTTGCCAAAAGCAAGCCTCTCTCCCACCCCAATTTGAGCTGTTAACAGAACAGGAAACAGGTATTGATTTCCAAAATGTGCTAACAGCAGACTCCATTTTTAATCCGCTCACCTACATGTACTTTTACAATGGAGGTGGCGTGGCTGCAGGCGATTTTAACCAAGATGGGCTGGTAGATCTATACTTTACTGCCAACATGTCTGGCAATAGACTGTACCTCAACGAGGGCAATTTAAAATTTAAAGACATTACGGCCATTGCAGGCGTTGGTGGAAATCCTGGCTGGACCTGTGGGGCCAGCGTAGTTGACCTCAACAACGACGGTCTTTTGGATATTTACGTTAGTCAGGTAGGTGATTTTTTGAGCATTAAAGGCAGAAACCACTTGTACATTTGCAAGGAAATAAAAGATGGTATTCCTATTTTTGAGGAAAAAGCAGCCGAATATGGACTTGACTTAGTCGGATTCGGCACTCAGGCGGCCTTTTTTGATTACGATTTGGATGGGGATCTTGACTTATACCAGCTTAATCACTCGGTCCATGCCAATGGCACCTTTGGCCAGAAAAAAACCTTTGAAGGGGTTCAGCACCCCTTGGCTGGCGACAAATTAATGCGCAATGATTGGATCCCTGCCAAAGGTCAACCAAAGGGTGGATTTAAAGAAGTTACCCTGGAGGCGGGCATCAAATGCTCTGTTATTGGGTATGGATTAAGCGTTGTTACAGGAGATATCAACAACGATGGTTGGCCAGATATTTACATCGGTAATGACTTCCATGAAAACGACTACCTTTATCTGAACCAGAAAGATGGTACATTCAAAGAAGTGCTGACCCAACAAATTCAGCATGCCAGCCAGTTTTCCATGGGTGCAGATATTGGGGACATCAACAACGATGGTTGGGGCGATATCATTTCATTGGATATGCTGCCCGAAGACCCCTACATCCTAAAAAGTTCTTTGGGAGAAGATGAGTTCAACCTGTACCAGTTCAAGCAGACTTACGGATATGCCCATCAATTTGCAAGGAATGCCTTGCAGCGCAATAATGGCGATGGGACCTTTTCTGAAATCGGTATGTTTGCAGGTGTGCACGCGACCGACTGGTCATGGGCGACGCTTTTTGTAGACTTTGACAACGACGGATACAAAGATCTATTCATCAGCAATGGGATACTGAGGAGGATGAACGATATCGACTACGCCAATTTCAGGTTAAACAGCGATGTTCGCTACAAAAGTGGAATGAACAACCTGGAAAATAAAGACTTGGCGGTGGTTGACTTAATGCCCAAAATCAAATTGCCCAATAAATTCTTTCACAACAGAGGCGGTCAGCTTCATTTTGAAGACTTCGAGCAACGCATTAAAGGCAGTCTACCCAGCTTTTCAAATGGTGCCATGTACGCCGACCTGGACAACGATGGCGACCTGGAGTTGATTGTAAACAACCTGGAAGATACGCCCTTCATTTACAAAAACCTGCAAACAGAGCAACAAAAACCGGCATCTGACTACCTTTCTATCCAATTGAAGGGAAGCCCCGGGAATCCAAACGCAATTGGAAGCCGAGTGCTGGTATTCAAAAAACAGGAATGCATCAGCCAAGAGCACTTTAGTACCCGAGGATACCAATCTTCGGCGGTGCTTCCGCTGCATGTAGGAATTGGGGATGGCGCACAGGTGGATTCTGTAATCTTAATTTGGCCGGATCAACGTTATGAACGAATCAACCCTCAATTCAATCAACGCCAATTACTAGAATGGAAGCCTGGGCTGCCCCAGTTTGATTACGCCCGACTACAATTGCCCGCCAACGTTGATTTCCCCTTTGCAGATGCCACTGAAGCACTTGGTTTAGCTTACGAGCATGTGGAGAACCCTTTTGTTGAGTTTGACCGAGAGCGATTAATTCCACACATGACCTCCACGGAAGGACCTGCATTGGCAGTAGGCGACGCGAATGGAGACGGATTGGAGGATGTCTTTTTTGGAGGCGCCAAACGGGTTCCTAGTGCGTTATACCTGCAGCAAGCGAATGGAAAATTTCTGTTGAAAACGCCCTCTGAAATCCTGCAGGATAGTTTATTTGAGGATGTAGATGCGAAGTGGGTAGACCTAGATAATGACCAAGACCTGGATTTGGTGATAGCTTCTGGAGGAAATGAATACCGAGGCCAAGAGGAAGCACTGCGCCAACGCGCCTACCTAAATGATGGAAAAGGAGGATTCCAGCGCATCTTTTTTCCGGAAGTTTACATGACCGCCTCTTGCGTGGTCCCGATTGACTTTAACCAGGATGGGTTGATGGACTTATTCTTTGGAGCACGAGCTGTCCCCTGGAATTATGGGCTTACCCCAGCGTCTGTTTTGCTGCAGAACAAAGGAAACGGTCAGTTTGAAGTAGTCACCGACCAGGTAGCCCCCGGATTAAAAGAAGTGGGATTAGTCAAAAACGGCACGCAGGCTGACTTGGATGGAGACGGAGACAGCGACCTGATTTTAGCGATCGAATGGGAGCCGATTACCATTTTTCTAAACCAACAGGGCAATTTTAAAAAACAGACCTTGGATACCCGCACAGGCTGGTGGAACTTTGTATTGCCTTATGATTTTGACGGCGATGGCGATTTGGACTTATTGGCGGGAAATTTAGGCCAAAATGCTAAATTCAAACCCACAGAAAAAGAGCCCTTGAGCATGTATGTCGCAGACTTTGATCAAAATGGACAAATAGAACAGCTATTAACCTATTTTGTAAAAGGGAAAGAAATTCCATTTGCCAACCACGCTGAGATCACCAAACAACTTCCAATGGTAAAGAAGAACTTTTTGCATGCGAAGGATTTTGCCAAGGCAAAGCCGGCAGATTTGGTGGGAAAAGACCAGCTGTCCAAAGCCCTGCGGCGCCAGGTAAATACCCTCCAAAGCATGTATTTTGAAAATACCGGGAAAGGGCTCGAGTTCCGTGCCGTGCCCCTGCCGGATGAACTTCAGTTGTCCCCGATCAAGGCATCTTTTGTGACGGACCTGAATGGAGATGGTAACATGGAGGTCCTTCTAGGCGGGAATTATTTTGAAAGTACGATTGAAATGGGCCGGTATGATGCCAATTACGGCAACGTGTTGCGGATAGGATCTAATGCCAGCTTCCAGGTATTCCCATTAGGTCAGCTGAATTTGACGGGACAGGTTAGAAGAATACAAGAAGTCCATTCCAACGGAAAAAAATACTATATTTTTGCAAAAAATGATGCCCGCGCGCAGGTGCTGGGTATTCAAGATTAATCCACGTACAAAAAAATCGATTATGCGATTTCTAACGCTGCTTTTTTGGGCCTTTGCTCAAACCGCTCTGGCCCAAACGTACACCATGAACGGGACTCCAATTACCGACTGTTCGGGCTCCTTTTTTGATCCCGGAGGCCCAAGTGGTGCGTATGGAAACAATCAGAATTTTACCACCACCATTTGCTCGGATGGGGGCGGAGGAACGCATATTCGATTGGATTTTTCAGGAGTTGCTTTAGCAGCTGGAGATGAGTTGTGCATTTATGATGGCAGCACTACTGCTGCGCCCTTGTTGGTATGTGCGAGTGAATACCCTGCGGGTTCCCCCTTTGTGGTACAAGCTACAGCGGTGAACCCAGGTGGATGCCTCACGGTTCAATTTACCTCCGATGCTGCCGGCACAGCGGCTGGCTGGTCGGCCTCCATCAGTTGTGTCGCCTCCTGCCAGCAAATTGTGGCTGAACTGGTTAGTACCTTACCTGCCATGGTACCCGCCGACACTGGTTGGATCGATATTTGTCCCGGTAAAAATGTTACTTTTTTCGGAAAAGGTGTGTATCCTCAGAATGGATTTGCCTATCAGCAGTCCGATTTTACGACTGAATTTGAGTGGAGTTTTGGAGATGGCGGCATTGCATATGGACCCACCGTTTCCCATACCTTTCAAGAGCCGGGCGGCTATTACGTGCAATTATTTTTAAAAGATACCCTGGGTTGCAAGAGCAGCAATTTACTCAGTCAGCGAGTACGGGTTTCGCCAAAGCCAAGTTTTACACTGGCCAACGCTTTTGAAAACACTATTTGCGCCGGCGACACCATTCAGCTTTCAGCCATTGTGAGTGATTCGGCAGGCACGAACAACTTGGTAGTGGCAGGAGGGATTAGTGGTTTCTCAATAGACGGAACCCGCTCCGATTCCCTTGCTTTACCCGATGGAACTGGAATTCCCTATGAAACCAGTTTGGTTTTCACAGAATTTTCACCCGGACAAACGCTGACTAACATAGACGATTTAGATGGGATTTGTGTGAACATGGAACACTCCTGGATGCGGGACATTGAGATTCAAATTACCTGCCCGAATGGCACCAGCGTAATCTTGCACAACCACCCTGGTCCTATTGGAGCGCAAGTCTTCCTGGGCATTCCAAACGATAACGACAATTTCAATCCCATACCAGGAACGGGATTTGATTATTGTTGGACACCAGAGGCGACTAATGCCAACTGGATTCAATATGCAAACACTGTTCTGGGAGGCTCTGGTACCTTACCGGCAGGTGATTATCAAAGTTTTCAACCGCTAACGAACCTATTGGGTTGTCCTTTAAACGGAGAATGGACACTGACTGTCACCGACTTATGGGCCATTGACAATGGATACATCTTTAGCTGGGGCATTGACTTCAACGACCAGCTTTACCCCAATGTGGAGCAATTTGAGCAAACGTTTGTTAGCTGGCAGTGGCAGAACCATCCGACTATTTTTCAAAATTTTCAGGATTCTATATTGGCCTCTCCGGTGAATGCGGGTACGGCCTCCTATGTCTTTGCGGTTACGGATGGATTTGGATGCGTTTGGGACACGGCTTTACAAGTGACCGTCTTACCTTTCACCCACCCTGATTGCCACCGCTGCATCAACACCTATCCCGAACTCAGAGACACCCTTTTATGTTCGGGGGAGAGCGTCCAACTAGATGCAGGTCTGGCCAATGGGAATAACCAGGAAGTGGGATTTGAGGCGGCACCGGGGTATAAAATTGGCGCTGCGAACCACCCACATAACAACCCTTACCTCTCTCCAATTCAAGTGAGTAGTTTGGGGTACTCCCTCTTGAACGATCCAATTACACAGATTCAATCCGTTTGTGTGGACCTGGAAACTGATTTTGATGCGGATATTTATCTATTTCTGAGGTCGCCAGACAATAAAATTTTGGAACTCAGCACGGCGAATGGAGGCGGTGGGGACAACTACAAAATCACCTGTTTCACACCCAGTGCTACCCAGCCAATTACAGCCGGCACGCCCCCCTTCAACGGCAACTTTCGCCCAGAGGGAGCCTGGTCCGCCCTGAACAACGCACAAGTCAATGGAGAATGGAAGCTTGCCGTATCGGATGGCTTTGGAATCAATAAATTTGGAAAATTAAATTGGTGGAGCATCGTTTTTAATACCAGTAACAACGTCACCTACACTTGGACCCCTGGCACGGGCCTCTCTTGCACCAACTGCCCCAACCCGGTGGCGAATCCAACGGTTGGAACCAGCTACACCGTGCAAGCAGTAGATGGTTTCAACTGCGAGCACCGAGATACGGTGATTTTGCAGGTACAAGCCTTTTTCCCTGCACCTACTGGCTTGCAGGTATTTGATATGAGTGCTGGAACGATGACCTGGCAATGGAACGCAGTGCCAGGTGCCAGCGCCTATGAAGTGAACATAAATAACGCAGGCTGGAACCTATTTAATGGAACTAGCTATTCTGTGAGTGGACTATCGGTCGGCGACTCCGTCCAGTTTCAGGTAAGAGCGGTAGGTGGAGGCCCCAACTGCCCGCCAGCGGAAAGTGCTGCTACCGGGGTGTACTTTGATTGTACCTTGGAGTTGACCTTACTTACCTCTACCCCTACCTCTTGCTTTGGTACACTGGATGGGGCGATCACCGTAAATACAGTGGGTGCTCAAGGGACGATTCAATACTTTCCCTCTACCCAGCCCAATACCCCATTTAATACGGGTGATTTGGCGATTTTCCCAGCGGGACCGCATTTCTTGATTGCACAGGACCAGTTTGGATGTCGAGATACTGTATTTTTTAACATTACACAACCTCCAGCCCTTCAAGTGAGCACCAATTCAACACTGGTCTCTTGTTCAGGTGGAACCAATGGAACCGCTACGGCGGTTGCCAGTGGTGGAACTGGCAGCTTGCAATACAGTTGGCAGAATATTACAGGAGGGCCACTATTATTAGGGGCAACCATCGGAGGACTTTCTGCGAGCACCTATTTTTTAACTATCACTGACCAAGAAGGCTGTACTATCAGTGCCAGTCAAATAGTCGGAGCTAATCCACCCTTTGTATTTACCAGCAGCCAAGATTCTGTGAGTTGTTTTGGAGGGAATGATGGAAAAGCAACTGTACAGGTGAGCGGAGGCGCAGGTGGTTATACCTACAGCTGGTCAAATGGCGATACAGGCACTACTGCAGAGCCACTCCCCGCCGGACTCCATAGTGTTACCGTGACCGATCAGTTGGGGTGCTTAGCCACCACCATCATTCAAGTACTGCAACCCAGCAAATTGGTGATTGATAGTTTAGTTACTATCGCAGTTCGCTGTTTTGGAGAGACCAACGGAAGTGTACGCGCTTATGTACGAGGCGGAGTTGGATCCTACCAGTACCAATGGACGGGCACCAACCAGACTACCCCACTCATTCAGCCACTTACGGCTGGTACCTATTTTTTAACAGCTACCGATCAAAACGGTTGCACAGTAACGGGCGAAGCGACCGTAACGAGCCCAACCGCCCTCACCTTTGGCATTATCAACACTACAGCAGAGCGTTGTGTGGGAGCTTGTGATGGAGCAGCAACGCTTGGCGCCTTGGGCGGGACACTCCCCTACTCCATCAACTGGAATACCGTTGGAGTCCCCAACGATGTGTTGACCAATACAACGCTTTGTCCAGGTAATTACAACGTTCAGCTCACAGATAGCCGCAATTGTAGCGCCACCTCCACCTTTTCGATTGCGGCTGCTAACCCGATTAGCCTTACCATCAATGGACAAAACCCAAGCTGCCCAGGCTCCAACGACGGTCAAATGACCGCCATACCCAACGGAGGTACCGGTACCTTCAGCTACAGTTGGAGTAATGGTGCTACCACCAATAACCCGAGTGGACTAGATTGTATTCCTTATACCGTCACGGTTAGCGACGGAAATGGTTGCACCGCCAGCCTTAGCCAAGCCTTGATCTGCCCAGATGCGGTAACTATCTCCTCCATTAGTGCTACGCCAGTCCTCTGTTTTGGGCAAAACAACGGTACTGCTACCGTCCAAGCTACCGGAGGCACCGCTCCCTATACGTATCTTTGGAGCGATCCAGGGGCACAAGTGAGTTCCTTCGCCACCAGTTTATCCGCTCAAATCTATAGTGTTACCGTTACAGATCTTAATGGTTGCACAGTAACTGGAACTACAGAGGTCCCAACCCCGCCACTATTGGAAACGAGCCTGCTAACCGTAAATGTCACCTGCTTCGGCGGAAACGATGGATCAGCAACAGTGAATGTTCAGGGTGGAACGCCCGGCTATGCGTATAGCTGGAGCAGTGGAAGTACCACCTCCAGCACCAGTGGACTCACCGCAGGCGCTTATTCGGTTACCGTAAGCGACCAGAAAGGTTGTAGTCAGGTCAACAGCCTGACTATAACACAGCCCAGTGCAGCTGTAACGGTGCAGGCGACCCAAACCCTCATTGCTTGTAACGGCACCAATACCGGAAAGTCGCTTGCGATTGCCTCCGGCGGCAACGGTGCACCGTACAGTTACCAATGGAGCAATGGCGCCGTTGGCGCTGAAGCGCAAAATCTCCCGATTGGCACGTATTCAGTTACCGCAACCGATGTTTTTGCCTGCGAAGCCATCACTACCGTCACCCTTGTACAGCACGACAGCATCACCGCCAATATCGGCACCATTCCGCCGCTCTGCTTTAACACCAGCAATGGACAGGCCTTCGTTAACAACGTACAAGGAGGAGCAGGGTCAGGCGATTTAAACAACTACAACTATCAGTGGGGTGGACAACCAGGCGCACCCACCGGTGTCTACTGGGGAACCATTCAAGGAAATCAACCCTTCTCTTTGGTCATCTCCGATCAACAAGGCTGTTCAAGGACTTATCAATTGACCCTTCCCAGCCCCCCAGCAATCCTCCCTTCCATATCCGTTCAGGCTGTACTTTGTCATGCCGACCGAAATGGATCCGTTCAAGTAACTGGTCATACAGGAATTAATCCAATCCAAAGTTATACCTGGAACACCGGTGGCACCGGCACCTCTCTTTCGGGCCTCCCAGCTGGAAGCTATTCCGTTACCTTAACGGATGATAAAGGCTGCACCGGCTCAGGAACCGTTTTGGTAAGCGAACCAGCCCCCTTAGAGGTTCAACTGAATACAAAGGAACTGGTTTGTGCTGGTGATACTAATGGGAACATAGAAGCGGTTCCAACCGGAGGCACCCCTACCTACGAGTATCTGTGGAGCAACAACCAGGTAGGACAAACCATCTCCCAACTGAGTGCTGGGGTGTATAACCTAACCTTAACCGATGCGAACGGCTGTTCCTTGATTGACTCTACCGAATTAATATCACCGCCCACTACCCAGTTTGAGTTCTCCGTCGAACCCACGAGTTGTTACGGCACCTCCGATGGACGAATTGAAATCATCTGGCTATCAGGAAATGCCCCCTACCAGTTTTCAATAGGCAGTAGTTCCTACAACGGATCTCCTGTTTTTTTGGCGGTACCCGCTGGCAGTTTTCAAGTACGGGTGAAAGATACCAACGGTTGTGTCACAATTGATACGGCGACGGTCGGTCAACCGGCCCCGCTCAACTTACAGATTTGGGCGAACCAAACGCAGGTGATGTATGGAGATAGCATTGAATTACAGGTAAATAGTTCCGGTGGTGTAGGAGCCATTACCTATGAATGGAGTTCCGATATCCTCGAGACCTTTGACTGCTTACCTGGAACTCAATGTGCGAACGCAGGTTTGGTTCCTCAGATAGATAATGTTCTATACGTAGAAGGAGTCGATCAAAATGGCTGTGTAGGAACGGATTTAATCCGGATAAAAGTGGACAAATTAAGAGACGTATATGTTCCCACTGGGTTCACCCCTGACGGAAATGGAACCAATGATTTGTTGAATGTATTTGGTAAAAGTGAGCAAATCAAGCAGATACTTCAATTCCGGGTGTACGATCGTTGGGGCGAACAAGTGTATCAGGATAACCAATTTATGGTCAACCTGACCAACCGCGGTTGGGATGGCCAATTCAGGGGACAAGATTGCCTACCAGGCGTTTATATCTGGACCCTGGAAGTGGAATACACCGATGGAACCATCAGTTCCTTTTATGGAGAAACCACCTTAATTCGATAGGAAAACCGGTAGGATGCTGAACAAAACCATGGCAAAACACATTCTAGGAAATAAAGACGCCAACTATTTAGAAGGCCCTAAGAGCCGCTCCTACGAGTTGCTTACCGCTTTTAGGGTCTTCAAAGAGTTTCTAACGGGCTTTCGGGGACTCCACTTTATTGGCCCTTGCATTACGGTATTTGGATCCGCCCGTTTTACGGAAGGACACCCTTACTATGAATTGGCGAGAAAAGTTAGTTTTCGACTCAGCAATGAGTTGGGTCTAACGATTTTGACAGGAGGTGGCCCGGGAATTATGGAGGCTGCCAACCGAGGCGCAAGAGAAGCCGGTGGCCTCTCAATTGGGTGTAATATCAAGCTCCCTTTTGAGCAAAAGGAAAATCCATACCTGGACAAATTCGTAACCATGAATTACTTTTTTGTCCGGAAGGTCCTGCTAGTGAAGTACTCCTATGCCTTTGTTATTTTACCAGGCGGATTTGGCACCATGGATGAGCTTTATGAAACGCTTACACTGGTACAGACCCAAAAAATTGAAGATTTTCCGATTGTGATTATGGGGATGGAGTACTACGAACCCATGAAAGAGTTCATCAACTCCATGGTGGTGCAGGGTACGATCTCTGAAAAGGACCTCAAACTGGTGAAATACACGGACGACCCCGAAGAGGCCGTCGCGCACATCCGACAGTACATTTCGGCCAATTACAAGGCTGTCACCCGTCACCGCCCCTTGTGGTGGTTGTTGGAAAAAGCTTGATAAGCAACAGGATGGAAGAATACTTGTGCGCCTAGATTTCCTCTTTGAAAAGTCTGTTGAGATGTGTCGCAAAAAACTAAATGGCGAGACTAAAGACACGATGATGAAGATTACTAAAATGGATTTGGAAAGATCCATCAATCAGCAGCCGCTCTTTATATTCATAATCAAAATTAGACAATAACCTAGATATTTTGCCCTTTTCAGATGAAAGTGAAATCCCTATCGAATTAAAGTAATCTGCCCAAATTCACGTTTTATTGAACCACATACCAAAATTTCCGCCACATACAAATACACATCAGTTGGCGCATCCAGGCCACTCACTCGGCCATCCCAAGCGGTATTACCTTGGTACACTTCCTGCCCCCAGCGATTGTAGATAGTTAAAGCACGAACTTCAACGTTTTTTCCAAGAATCCTAAACAAATCATTGCTCCCATCACTATTGGGGGTAAACGCATTGGGTATAATCGCCGAACAATCAATAGGCAATACATTGATTGTCACCGAAGCAGTGTCAATACAACCATTACTACCCACCACTTCTAACAGAAATGTAGTGGTACTATCTGGAGTAACAATGGGATTAGGGCAGTCCGTACAAGAAAGACCACTGGGGGGAGACCAGAGATAGGTACCTGCACCTAGCCCAAGTAATTCTACGGAGGCACCTGCCTCGATCGTAGTATCAGCTGGCTGCACAGATGCCTCTGGCGTAATTAATAAGTTAACTTGTATGGTATCAGATTGGGCACAATTCCCAAGTACTGCTGTTGCTACCAGAGTCGCAGAAGAATCGCCTTTGAAGAGTGTAATAGGGCTATTGGGGTCATCCACCAAATCAGATGGCACCCAAGTGACCAATCCATTTGTACTAGCTTCTAGTTGGACAGCTGTTCCTGAGCAGACAGCCTGGTTTTCACCAGCCTCTAGCGACAAAGTTGTCAAGGAAACCTGTATCGTATCTGTACCCAGACCGCAACCTGCAGTAGAGACGGTCACGGAATATTGGCCCGGAGCAGAAACTTGGATTGTATCGCTCACAGCGCCATTTGACCAACTGTAGGTGGCATTCTGAAATCCCGTAGACAACGAGATAGTCTGATTGTCACAAATTGTGATGTCCTCTCCAAGGTCTACATTTAGGGTGCTGGTGGCTTCATCATTTCGGAAAAAAGCATTATCGAAATTTGGAAGGCCCAAGAAGAACAGATCATCTGACTGAAACTTGAATAGACGCCTATTTAAGGATGGAAATGCATTGGGGCAAAAGATGACAGACAAATAAGAACTTGTACCATCTGATTCAACCACATAAATATTTCCATCGGGCGCCAACTGCATTTGCCCAAATATTGTTTGAAATGGAGGGGGCTCTGCGAAAATAGTAGCACTACCAATAATGTCTACAGCTGCCAAGTTGAAATATCCGAAGGCTGAATTATTGTTAGTAAAAAAAAGCCGCTTGCTGTCAGGCGAAAACTCATAGTACAAAAAGGCATTACCGAGAGTATATCCAGCATCTGTAATGACTCCTGTCTGGTTATCGAAAGGAAAAATTCCAGTGGAACTACAAATCCACCGTCCATTGGGTGAGCCTTTAATTATCCCGGATGAACCTGGTATACTATAGGTCGTCGGGCTTCCCACCCCAGCTGAGGTGATTGGGAAAACACTCATCCCAATATTCGAATTATGAGCTATGATCCAATAATCAATCCCATTTTGATGACGGACAGTACAAAGACCCTCAAAGGAGGGCACAAGAATCATGCCCTGATAATCAACTACACCACCTAAACCGCCATTTTGCGCCATATCGATTTCAAAATAAGAAAGACCTCTTCCTTGAGGCTGTCCTGGTACGCTTCCTCCTACATCAAATTCAACCTCCTCCATGGTGAACAAATAGTATCTCCCAACCATACCTGGTTTGGGAACGATCACCGACGATTGAGCGGCGCTGAAGCCCCCACCCTCTGCATTACCCATGTCGTACATTACTTCATGGTTCCGGTTCCAAATTTTCCCACTGGATTGTCCACTTAGTACAGGATCTCTGCCCCCACCGTTCGAGTAAAACAAAAGGTTGCCATCGGAATCTGAAATGGTAGCGGAACCTTCCACGGTAAACATCGAACTTGGGGTGCTTATCACAGGTGAACCAGAACTGAAGTCAAGTGCTGCTCCAATACCAAAATGCCAATTATTTCCTTCCTTTTGGGAAAAAACTACGTCAAATGGCAGTAAAAAAATTAAAAGTATAATGAATAATCTCATAATTATATCAACGAACAAGGGTTACATCGCCAATTTTTCGAATTATTTCGTCACAGGCGTTCATCTCCACCTGATATACGTACACACCTGGGCTGGCCGGTCGGCCACGAAACTGACCGTCCCAATACTCCGCCGGATCTTGCGTTTGAAACACTAACTCCCCCCAACGTGAGTAAACTTGGAGAAGAAAACCCTCAGACTGAATTTCGGTACCGTAAACCTTAAAAAGCTCATTACCTGAACTTGAATCTTCACTCGGAGCAAAAACAGTTGGGACATAGACTAGACATGGCTTTTTGACATTTATGAACACCGTATCCTTCCCTTCACACCCCTCAGAATTAATTCCAGTAACCACGTAAACAGAATTCTCGTCCGCAATCAAACTTGGATTCGAACAGGCAGAACAACTAAGACCCGTGCTTGGCTCCCACTCGTACGAAACTGCTCCAAAAGCGCTTAACAATAAACCACTCCCCTGCGGTACTAAGGTATCTTGAAATTCCGCTTGAACAATTGGAGGAGCAAGAACTGTCAAAGAGACAGAGGCGGTATCAGAACAATCTCCCGTGGTAACGATTACATAAACAACGGTTGAGCTGTCTGGAGCAGTCAGCAATTCGTTTGTTTCCGATAGTGGGATGCCTGATGGACCCATCCAAGTATACCTACTTCCACCAGAGGCAGTTAATAAGATATTTGAGCCAAGACAGAAAGCGGTATCGGAAGAAACCGAAATTAGTGGAATAGTACCGCCTGAACGAACTAAAATTGTATCCCTTATCAACCCACATTCATTAATTATCTGAATGGAATACTCACCTGGTTCAGTCACTGTGATGGAGGGGCTAACCTCCCCAGTGTTCCATAGATAACTGCCCGGTATGGTATATTCCGGCCGGAGTTCGATACTCCCACCCACACAGATGAAGGTATCTCGTGGAAGAAAATTCGTTTCCTCGAAACTTTTACAGGAAACAGTTTCAACCAGCTGCACCTCCGACATAAAGTCATTAATTAATTGTTTTACAGTATTTTGTGTAAGACCAATCGGATAATCAAGTAGCATTGGCACATCAATTATTGGTAATTGGTCTAGTTGAACAGACTTTCGACAGCAAGAGTAGCGTGGATTGGCCTTGCTAATGAACGCCCGCTGAGCCGTCCCTGTAGTACTGGAGTCTGTCAACCCGCAAAAAATCGCTTCGCCGCCTCTGAAAATGGCCGAAAACCCAAAATCCTGCAGGTCAGATCCAAAAGCAATACCCCCAATTAATTGAATATCACTTGAAAAGGTGGCTAAAATAAGATCACCATCCACAGGGGGAAATAGCACCGGATTGCTAACAGCTGCCAAAGCTATGGTATCATTTCCAAGCCAACCTAACCCAATGGGTGCCATTCCTTGAGAATTAGTAACAGTGGTCTGACTGATAATCATCCCGTTGAAATGTAGACGCGTAAGATTTATTTGGCCACTAATTAAGGTATCAGAAACATAGGTGGCCAACAAGAGCTCATCATTGCCAAGGTAAATCCCATCCAGTATATTTTCATAAACCGAGGTGCGATCATACTCTTTTGACCACAGGATATCACCGTTCTCATCGCATCGAACAATTAGCACTCCCCTGTCCGCGAAGTCATACGTATCTCCCAATAGAAAAAAGCCACCTGTCGGAATTGGCACAACCTTGTTGAAAACAAGTAACTCGGGGACATCATACATTTTTTCCCATACTACTTGGCCAGAGGCTGCAAAGCGCACCACCAAAATGCGTTGAATAATGTCTGACGATAACCGGCTCATGCCTACCGCAATCGCGCCACCATCCTGCGTTTTCCGAGCATCAAACCAGTCATCTTGATCCTCTGGTGCTCCCCAGACTACCTCGTTCTTAAAACTCCCATCTGATCCAAGGTGGAGTACCGAGGCGTCGAAATACTGATTAATGTCGACGTTATTGTTAAAAAAAAGCAAATCACCATTACCCAAGGTAACAATTGCCCTGGGGTCTCTTCTATATCCAGTACTTTTAGTCCATATAATATTTCCTAGTGCATCAAATCTCGAAATTAAGGCGCTAATAGAATTACCAGTCCGGGTAGAACCAGCGGCAATCCAACCATTATCTGGATATTCCTCCAAGACTAAATAGTTAAGTAAGTCGTTTCCTCGGGTAAATACCTTAGTAAAGGGTTGGGCTTGCATCCAAACTTGATTTACTAAAAACACAATAACAAGAAAATACTTCATACGTAGTGCTATTTTTTTAACAAGGAAACTGCTCGATTATTGATAGGTGTGATGTTGCTTTCGAGAGAGCTTACTGAAAAAAGATTTTGATTGTTCAATAACGAAATAATCCTGTAACCAACTAGTAACAACCTAATTTGACCGATCTCTAGATTTCCAATTTTGTAAAAACAGTAGAGACGAACAAATTCATTACCAAGCTCTTATCATAAATGAGACTTGTTTTGAAAAAACACAATCTCCGTCTTTGAACAACTTGTTCGGTAACCATCTACAACAATAGATTGAACATTAGAAAAAATGAGCCCCGTTTCAAAATACCTAAGAAGATAACACCCACACCACAGGGGAGAAAATCAATTCACAACGTAGCAGATAACGAGCTTTCAACAATTAGTTATTAGATGTCAGGACCGAATAAATTCAATGTAATCTATCTCAAGTGAAAATGGCCCCTCTTTCTTTTCGGTCGTGATAATTCCCAGCCGAACAATCTGCTGTGAAGTGGATGACTTCAGCTTGTTACCCGTCGGTCGACCAATTTGGTATTCTTTAAAATCGTCAAAATAAATCGTCGTCTCTACCCAAGGTTGCTCTGTCTCATTCAATAAGTCGCCTTTGTAGTTGGGCAAAGTCCAGTTCTGACTATTTTCAAGTGTGAATGCGAATTTTTGATTAGACGACCTATACCGAATTTTCACCCCCACATATTCAGATAAATCGAACCTGCCAAACCTTGACCGAATGGAAGAAAAACCGCCGTAATTGTCCAAGGAAATATTCCCAGTTAACTTGAGCGTGTGCTCTGTATACTCTAGTCTTGATTCAGTCACTCCGCCCATGACGTTGTCCGTAAGCAATACCCAATCTCTAATTTGTTCGGGTGCACTACCAAAATCAATGCGAGGATCCATTGGAGGGGTGTTTAATAAAGAGAGCATCATCAATAATGATAGCGCAAATTTCATGAATAATGTCGTTTTTTAAAAGCTAAAACCTTCTTTGCGTTCCAAACGTATGCAGTTTAGATAGTGCAGATTAATGACACCTCCAAATCTCCATTCAGATGGGAGCATGATAACAAATCTGCTACCGGTAAGGATGCAATACCCGAATTCAAACCACAAAATAGCCCATTTGTTTAGGCAACTACCAGGAGGAGTTAAAAGTTTTTTTGCCAGAAAATTGCAAAACGATCATTTTAAAGTGAGTATAAACACTTTATCCCTTAAAAAAACGTCCATCCAAGGAATACTCCCCAGGCCCCGTAAATAACAACGTTCCATAACACATCAAGTACAGGATAGCATGCTCCCTATCTGCCAAAGTGTCCTCGCTGTGAATATGGAAAACGATAACGACCATTAAAATAATTAGTGGAATTAAAGCCAACCTTGAAAATAGACCAAGCAGTAGTAATAGGGTGCAAAATAATTCTGCAAATACCGTAAGTGAATAGGAAACAGTTGCCCCTACACAAAAGGGATCTGGCCAATCCAAACTGCCCTCTGAAAAATTAGTAAACTTTGGCCATCCATGAAGGAGCATCAGCGCACAGCCAATTCTAAGCAATAACAAGCCAGTATCCATTGACCACGCTTCTACAGACCATAATTTCTTCATTAGGCTTTTAATTTTTGAGTCCATCGTTTTGTAATTTTTTAATTATGCTTACTCTAATCGGTTTTCAGCTTCCCCGCTTGTTTAGCTTCATAAATGGTACATTTTAGCGTCTCTTAAATTAGACATTTTAGCTTCACACAGTATATGGTTAACCTTACTCTGCTGATCTCGGGGTTTTTCTGTTTATTGGCCCTAAAAGTCCTATTACGGCTCCGTAAACTATTTTTCGCTTAGACATTTTAAAACCACTAACCAAGTTATTAAATCTAACTTGAAACAAAAATATAAACACACCCCGAAACATAGGCATCTTGTCCTCTATTTTGTTTTATTGTTTAATTATCCTAGCAACACCCCAGGTAGTTGTCGGCAATCGAAGGAAATACATACCATTTGGCAGTTCCGCTATAGAAATTATAGAATTCTCCGAGCCAAACTTTCCACTTAGTATCACCTGACCGGTCAAGTCCGTAAGAACGTATTCTACTCCATCCAGCGATTGATTCGTTTGGATTTGGATATAATCCTGGGCAGGATTCGGAAGTACGGTAAAGGAGGGGAGCTTATTGTCCTTAACACTCGAGGCACCTAAATCAGAAACACATCGTATGCAACAGCCATATTTGGCAAAATAGGCATTCCGAACGGCATAATCCTGAGGGTAAGCAAGCTCCAAAAAAAATCCCATACCTGGACCCACTTGGGTAGATAGCCAATAGCTAGCCGCTGCATCTTTGCTAATAGAGAACAATCCAGCATCATTTCGTCCCCCGTTAGGAATGGCAGAAAAACCAGAAAGATTCGTGGCGTTGGTATTGGGCGAACGCCAGTACGTCAGTCCCGAACTTTTCAAAGCGCCCCCGGCCGTGTTGGGCATATTGCCGGGTTGCTGGGGATTCGCATTGGGATCAAGAAAGAAAATAAGCTGATAGAGATCCGTCAAGGAAGGCACACGCCACCCATTTGGACACGGATTTCGAGCGTCGGATGCAGCATAAAAATTATACAATTTCCCATAAGGACAATCATTTTCAGGATTGTTTTGATAGGAACACAAACCTGGCCCTGTCATACTGCTCCAATCCGCTGATTCGCTCACATTCGGGATCAAGTCTCCGTTCTGGAAACGAGTCACTTTTAGATTTTCTGCAAACCAAACGAGGTCATCAATGATTACTGTTTTGTAGGAATTTCCATCAAAATCAGTGATCTGCCCGTAGGTTAATTCGGGGTTGTGTATGTTGGGCACACCACATGTGTGGTCAGACGACTGGCCAAATGCTGATAAAAAGCTCATTGACCATAAAGCGAAAAGCAATAGGGTGAAAAAAATTGAATGTTTAACGAAAGGGTTCATAACGTTGTGCATGGAATAGAAAAATTAGTGATTGGTACACTTCAGGAAGGTATATTCAGCTTTCTAATCTGCCGCTGTGCATTTCGAATCGGAACTTAGTGTAGCTTTTTATCTGTTTTACCCAAAAAGTAAGCCAGATCCAGCCATTTTTCTCGTTGTTTTGCGGAGGACAATTTAACCGAACCAAAATAGGTCGTTTTGATTGGTTTTACCCCAGTGAACCCCAAAATTCCTTGTCGAATGATCTTTCCTCCCGGATCACCCATTATCCATTTGTAATACCAAGGCGGCGCATCCATGGTGGCGATGATTCTTGCAGATTTCCCTTTGAGCAACTTATCCCAGCTGACCAATTTTCCTAAACGCTCATGGTATTTGAATGCGAAACCCGGTGAAAATACCATTTCAAAAAATAACCTTAAAAGTGCAGGTAACCCTGCCCACCAAGTTGGGTAAACGAAAAGTAAGTGATCAGACCAACTGATTAAATGCTGGGCATTAAGAACATCCCCAACCGGCTCATATTTTTGATCGTGTCCGTAACGCAAGTATTCCTCCATGTTCAAGTCCCTCAAATTAAGTAATTTCAATTCATTCCCTGCATCAATCGCTCCTTTCCTGTAAGATTCTGCTAAAGCAGTACACAAACTATTTTCTCTATTGTGGCAATCGATTACGAGTATTTTCATAAGCAGTATAAAAATTTAACTTTTTCGAGCCTACTGTTCTAATTAGTATGCTAAGCAAAACGTTTGTTACGTGAATAAAGCGCTAATTTCATAGGTCCGCTAAAATAACTATTGAACAAATGTTAAGAAATCAATCTTACCTCTGTTTTCATGTCTTTACCGGAGCGAACAAGCTTATTCATTCAAATGCAAATCGCCGGTCAGTAGGCAAAAGTCCTTCAAAGTACCCGTTTTTTGGACTTAGGCTGTGTTACTCAGCCATTTTAGCAGTAACATAATTATTCGTTTGCAGCAAGACCAAAATAGAAAGCAAAAAGCGACTTCAACACTTGCTTAAACCAACCTTCTGACCAATTTTGGACCTGCTCTACTTGATGGGAACTAAAGTAGAGGGCAGCTACAAAAATCTTTGACTCTGCATAAGTTAATCTGTGCCTTAATTACAGTAATCCTTCATGTGCTACCCTGGTGATCAATCCTCGGCCCATTCATTCTAAGCAAACTTGAACATTAGACGGCAATCTGTGTCAACAACCCTTCGAACAGTTGATGTTGTTTACTTTTCAAGTGCTCCATCCATTCTGCTGGAAATTGACCAAATTAAATTCCTGTGATCATTGTAGAGCAGCTCATCAAATGGCTCGATCTTGAACACGCTTTTGAGGTAGATGGGACTTCCAAACAATCTTAATTAGACACCTCTGAATTTGAAAATTCAAGCCCATCCTAAATGGAGGCTTTGTTATTAAAGTAAGTAGCTGAAATTCATTTCACTTTATAACTATATTTTTCTCGGAAAAATTAAGTGCAGTAAATATCCCTAAACCTCCGGTTAGATTGGTAATTATGTTTGCAGGCTGTCCAAAAGGATTCCCATTGGATGATTGGGCATTATTGACTGATTCTTTGAAATTGTGGTGCTCCTCTGTCAAGTGATACAATCGCCCAATCACTGTATCTCCTGGTTGAAACGCGTATCCAGTGTAAAAACTAAACTGATTCCCGTTGAATAATAGATCACTAAAGGTGATATCCCAAATCGAGTCTCGATTAATGGCTGGTTCTTCTTTGAAGGCCACAATTCTATAGTAATTGTTTGAGCTACCATCATCTTTAAAAATCAATCCAACAGTAGCTCGACCGCTCAAATCAAAATTATAAATCAAGGAATCAATTGGAACAGGGCTATTTAATCTAGTAGCCCCTCTTAATTCCCTTCCCTTCCTGTCCCTAATAAAAACTTCATACTCAACATTGGGCTGTAGATGCATGATCTTTGGACTGAAATAATTGTAAATTTTTCCGAAATAAGGGTCAAAATAAAAGCTGTTAATCAAGGTATCATTTACCTCACCGTGACGAAGGACCACAAGTGCACTATCAATTAACTTGAAATTGGTTGTTTCGGTAAATAAAATACTTTCTTGAAGTAAGCATTTTATAGGCTTGTTATCTTCCAAGTAAAATTCAAGAACCATTTTTGGCTCATATTCTGGCAAATCCAATCTTATTTCTTTTCTACAGCCAATTGTGAACACGAAAAAGAATAGGATAGTCGAGATATACAGCTTCATAATTCGCATCATATTAAAATTTAAAATTATAGGTTATGGCTGGAAGAATAGGGAAAAGGGATACCAGGGTGGGTTTAAATGAGACGGATTGTTCATCCTCGCTTTCAATTTCCTCATAGAAGACGAAGAAAGGATTTCTTCGACTATACGCATTATACAAACTAAAAGTTAAGTCGGACTCTCTCTTAGTAGATCGAAGCTTCCATACGAATCCCAAGTCTAACCGATGTGTTGGGGGCATTTGAAAATCGTTTCTTCTAAAATAATCGGGTGTTGCGCTAATTTGGTCAGGCAGCACATCTTGAAAGGCGAATCTACCTCCAGCGATTGTCGCGAAGTTTCCGGAGCTGTACACCCAAGTGCCACTCAAACTTAGCCGATCGGTTACTTTATGCATTACTACGACCGAGATATCATGTCGTCTATCAAATCTTGGATGAAAGGCTATCCCATAATTTATTCTTTCGAATTGCCTCCATGACCAGGACAACGTATACCCTATCCAACCAGTTGTTTTACCTTTTTTCTTCTCGATATAAGCCTCCATACCGTACGCCCAGCCTTTACCGAAGACAAACTCATTACTCAGATTTGGATTGGCAAACAATTGTGCGCCATCTCTGAAATCAATAGCGTTGGCTATCCACTTGTAATAGCCTTCGAGGGAGGCGAAATACTTATTTTGGGCAATAGTCTGATGCAGCCCTAATGAGACTTGGTCAGACCTTTGTGGTTGGATGCCCTCTTTGCTTGGATACCACACATCGGTGGGAATAGAAGCAGCACTGTTACTCACCAAGTGTAAATACTGGAACATCCTGGCATAACTCGCTTTTAAAGTAGTGGATGATTCGATCCTTGCCTTAAAAGCGATCCTTGGCTCCAAATTATTGAATGTTTTCGCTTGATTGCCGAAGGCAGAATTTCTTAATCCTGCTACTACTTCAACCCAATCATTTGGTTTCCAGCTATGTGATAGAAAAGCTCCAAATTCACCAGCCTCTAGGTTTTGTCCATCCCTGATGTCTGTAAATTCGGAAGACAATCCGAATTCACCTACTGCAAACCGATGGTAAATGGCACTTAATCCCAACCGTGTTCGGTGTCTCTCGTTCCACCGAAAATTCCAGTTGTTAACCAGACCGTGGTCCCAAATTCTGGAACCCAGACTAAAACTAATCTCCGAAAAGGAAGTATTAATGCGATAGATGTATCCTGAGCTAAAGTAGGCTGTGGAAACATTCAATTGGTTATTGAAGCGATGGTTCCATTCAAGGGTAGCGGATCTATTTCCCCACCATAAATTTGCACCAAAATTATCCCCTTTGAACCGAAAAAAGTCATTCCCAAAATATCCGTTCAACGATATAGTATTCTTATCGTCTATTTTATAGTCCAACGCAGCATTGAAATCATAAAAATAATACCCTGGGATGGGAGTAAATTCCTTGTTTTGTTTGTTTAACGCATTTAGCCCGTTAGTAATTAAATCGGCATAAGTCCTTCTCCCAGAAATAAGCAAAGATGCCTTTCTCTTCTGTAAGGGTAAATTAACCGTTAGACGAGAAGCGAGCAATCCGATACCACCTTGGACTTCTACTGAATCTGATTGGCCTTTTCGCATTTCAATATCCAAGACAGAAGATAATCTTCCACCAAACTGAGCGGGAAAACCAGACTTATACAGTGTTACATTTTCAACCGCATCTGAATTAAATACACTAAAAAAACCAAACAAATGACTGGGATTATATACAGGAGCATGCTCTACTAGAATTAAATTTTGATCGTTACCACCTCCTCGCACATAGAATCCTGCGGTCCCTTCTCCTCCCGATTTGACTCCTGGTTTTAATTGAAGCAACTTAAGTATGTCCACTTCTCCTAAGATTGCAGGCAATAGTTTTGCTTCTGCCATGGAGATCCTGTCAACCCCCATTTGTACATCATTCATTTTTTCTCTTGGATCTTCTTTACTTGACACAATTTGAATCTCCTCCAGCAGTCTGTTGGACGACACAAGAGCAACTGTCAAGTTGGCGGGATGATGGCTCGATACGTAGATTACCGTATCTCGATACCCGATGTAGGTTACCCTGTAATGTTTTATATTCTCCCTTATTTGAATCTCAAATTCCCCAGAAGCATTCGTGTAAGTGCCGGTATTTTCCTCCGGAACAAGAATAGTTGCACCAACCAGAACTTCTTTAGTAGCAAAATCAATAACCTTTCCCTTTAATAGAATCGTTTTTTGCGCCAGAATAGAACTTGCAAAAGCAGAGATTAGGAACGCTGCAAATATTTTGATTGGAATAACCATTAGCCTATTTGTTTTTTGAACATTTCAAAAATAAATCCTCTCCTGAAATAAATACCACCTTAACAAGCCCTGTAGGAATACCTGCAAACGCGAGTTATCCCGTTTGAAAGAAACCTAAATTGGCATCTTCCAAATCAAAATCCAAGCCTGTTTGAGCCCATTCTTTTTGATGAAAACAGGGAAAAGACCTTACTATAATCGTCCCAAAACTTACTGTATTCCTGTGCGCCGCATTCCACTATGGGCATCGAAGGATTTGCCTGAAGTAAACCAAAGATTCGTTTAAGCCCAATTCTCCAAGCACTTGAAAGCAACAACAGGAGACACATTATCCTAAATCTATATGGATACCATCACTATTAATTAAGGAGATTCGGGAAGGTTTTGATATCGTACCTTCATCTAAGAAGCATTTTCACACTTTTCTAAAAGGAGTAACCAATACTAACGTTGACAATCAGTGGAGTGAAGCCCGGTCCAGGATCCAGGGTTATAATTTCTTCTTGCTGCCCTGTCACCTTATTTTGATATTTATAACGATCACCCTCTAACGTGGAGGAGATCGTCGGCCAAAATCGTACACTTGGAGCAATCATAATTCCTTTCAGAAAGGAGTTTCTTTTTTTAAAGGGTTGATAATGGCCGTAAATACCAACTCCTAGGGTCTTAGTGTTGTAAGAGATAATTTGAGTTGAGCTGTTTTGAGCTTCACCTTCGTAATAGAATTCAAATCGGTGCCATTTTGGCTCAATTCTCACGTTAACCCATTCTTTCAAACGATAGCCAATTCCAAAACCGGTAGTATAAGGCATGTGAACAGCAATACCTTGTTCTCTCATCTCCGGTGTTACAGTCGTTCCTGATAAATCCAACGAGACACCGTGCGAGTAGCCAAAAATCAATCGCTTGTGAATGTAGTTTCCCTCTATGTTAAACCCTTTTGCAAAAATCGCTTGGGTTAATCCAAAAACTACGTTCACTTTTTTTTCGGTTTTCCAGTCTTGAGCATTTGATTGAAGAGTAATTGAACCCAATATAAAGATAAACATTATCTTCCTAAAATGGCTTTTTTTGTGCATGTGAGCAGTAATTTAATATTTTTAACTCATTATTTTTTTTCTGTAAACCAGGTACTTAATTCCCGCATTCAATAGGATCCAAAATTCACAAACAAAGAAGCACGAAGTTTATTGTTGTAAAATTCTCCGCTCGGGTCGTAATAGGTTTTCCATCCTTGAACTATGGAGTAATGAACACCCGCTCCAACTTGAATTCCATTTATTTTGGAAGGGAAAAATCCTCTGACACCAAATTCCATCCAACTGCCTGATGCTGCATCTTCACCATTCATGAGTTTGTTTTCCCATTCGCTAACTCTTGCTCCATCGGGTGTATTTCTGTCATCTCCTACCAAATAAAATCCACCTCCGCCCATACCATAGCTGACAGGTACATCGATTTCTACGTTTTTAACCTTAAAAGTTGGGGCAATCATAAGGCCAATCGTTCCGTAGTCTGCACGAAGTGTCAATGTACTGCTTCCTTTATAGCTTTGACCATTATATGCTTCAACTGTAAATGTTTTGGGATTGATGGGACCACTTCTGCCGTAAGCATTGATTCCGATTTTCAACCTGTTTTTCCAAAGCTTCATTCCAAATGAGGCGCCAACCGAATTTCCAACGTGATCCTCTAAGAACATGAGGCCAACTTCCGGCGTTATGAACCAGCCAATTTGATTTGATTTTGGAACGTCCTGAGCATTGGTTGTGAAGACTGCTGATAGGGCTACAATAAGTGTAAGTACATTCTTTTTCATGATTTTTCTTTTTATAAATTAAAATGAAGGTTCAAGCAACAGGGATTTAGTAGTTGGATTTTTACCTAAGGCAAAACGTACTCCGGCTTGCATTGACCAAATGTATTTGTATGTGTCCCCACTGGCTCCAAATGCAGGACCGGTAACCCCTTTTATAAAAACAATAGTTTTGGGAGATGCCAAATAACTTAAACCGCCGGTAAAATTGGGCGTTCCCATGTATTCGAAAAGTGAAGTAGGTTCAATTTCGAAAGCTGTTGGTAAGAGCACGCCACTACTCAAGTTCAACTTTTCTGTCAACTTCACATTGACAAGCAAACCTGCTTCAAAAAGCACAGCTCTGCTATTGAGAAGACTGTCTTCAATACCATTATTGTCCGGATCAATGATTCCCTGAAATCTAAATCCGGTTCTTACAAAGCCATCCAATCTTATACGTTCCTGTTCGGTAATCTTAAAGCTTAATGGAACACTGATACTCCAGGCATACCCTTTTTCAAAGGGCTTTGCTTCCACGAAACGGTATTTGGGAAAACCGTATTGAATTTCGAAACCAACCCGAAAATTATCGTTGATCTGGTGGCGATAAGCCAAGTTCGTGCTATACCGATCCATATTAGATGCACCAACCCCAATATCAATTATGGATTGTGCAGAGGCATTTTGTGTAAAAAGTATGGCAAGTATAGCTCCACAAGTATTGAGGAAAATTTTTCTTCTCATAAGAATGTGTTTAAATAAATTAAAAATTATAACCAAACCTCAATGAACCCAACAAAAATGGAGTTTCACCTACCTCTTTTGTTAAGGTTTCATCCTCGTAAATAGGCCATGGATTTGATTTATAAAGGACTTGAGCAATGCCAAACTGCGGCAGGATATAAAGTTTCTTTTTAGCGAATTCAAATTTATATCCAATGTATCCTGAGCCTAACCAGTCAAAACTATTGTAGGTTTTCCCTGTTTTCACGTGATTTTGCAAAACCCCCAACCCGGTGGTTTGCGAAAACTCCAGATGCAGCCCTTTCCAAAAATATTGTCGGTACCCACTGGCAAGACTGTAGTCGGCAAAGCGGCCTTCTGTAGCGCGGTCCTCCGGAAAATCAATGTTAATTCCAGTATAAAGATCTCCTCGCAAGTGCCCTTTCTGCCATATTGTGAAGATAAAATGGGTCCTTGTCGTTTGAACCAAAAACGGCCAGAGAATATCCGTTTCAATTGCATATTTGCTGTGCTTAGGCTCAGTTTGCGCGAAAGTGGAAGATGAAATAAAGCTGATTATTCCAAGAACGATTAAGGATTTTTTCATTGTTGCTGCATTTAAAAAGTATGCAACAAAGGTATTTTAGCTATTTACCAATCCACTGAACATTTGTTAAGAATTGGCATTTGAACAACGACTGTTGATCGTATTTGTTGGTTATTACAATTTCGGCAATCTAATTTTCTTGTATACAGGCAAAACGCGAACTAATTCAACTGTTAATATTGATTATTTCTTCAACACTTTGCTTGAATGTTAAAGAAATTGGGATTGATTTAAAGCTAATAGTGAGTATGTTCCCCTCGATTTTTTGAATGTGTGAAATGTTCACAATAAACGATTTATGTATCCTAATGAATAGATTAGGGGGCAGTTTATTTTGTAAATCTGTAAGTTTATCCAGAACCATCAAAGGCTTGTCATGTTTCGAATGGATTTTCACATAATTACCACTTCCTTCAATGAAAAGAATATCCGCCAAATAATATTTATAAAATTTTTTGTCAGCCTTGAAGAATAAAAATGTAGATTCTGCAGGTTTTTCAACTGAAGAATCCTTGTTAACAATTGCATTCTTAGGCAATATAATTTTATTTACTGCCTTCAAAAACCGTTCAAAAGAAATAGGTTTTAGTAAGTAATCAGTGATTCCATATTCATAGCTCTCTACTCCAAACTCCGAGAACGCTGTGGTGAGAATTACTTTTGGAGGATTTTGAATGGTTTTAAGCATTTCTAATCCAGATAGCGAGGGCATTTTGATATCCAAAAACATGATATCCACCTGTTCCCGTTGTAAAACATTCAATACTTCTAAGGCATTTGAGCTTTTACCAACGAATTCCAGTGCTTCTATTTTTAGGATATACTGCTCTATGATTTGTTGAGCTATTGGTTCATCATCCACAACTAAACATCGGTATTTCATAATTCGATGTGTAAGGTTACTTTATAAAAGGATTCAGTTCGTTCCATTTCCAACTGGTGTTTTTTGGGGTATATAATTTGTAATCTTTTCTTTAAGTTTTCGATGCCTGTTTGGCTTTTTGCCAGTTCATCCAGGGTTTTACCTACAGAATTTTTTGCTTCAAAAAAGAGTTCATTTCCCTGTAGTGCTATTGAAAAATGCGCAAAACTATCGGTTGCGATTGTCTGCAAACCATGTTTAAACACATTTTCTACCAATGGTATAAAAAGCAAAGGCGCAACAAGGCCATTACGGTCAATTCCTGAAATTTCAAGTCGGATATCAACGTCCTTACTGACACGAATTTTTTCCAAGCTCAAATAATCCTCTAAAAACTGTATCTCTTTATTCAAACTTACCTTATCAGTTTTACTACTTTCCAGTAAATAACGCATAAGATCAGCCAATTTTAATATTATTTCGGCGGCTTGTTTATTTTGATCTTGATTAATGAGACCATAAAGGTTATTCAGCGTATTGAACAGAAAATGTGGATTTACTTGTGACTTGAGTAGTGCCAATTCATCTTTCAATTGCTTGTTTTCAATTTCCTTTAACTTGATTTCTTTATTATGATACTCGAAAAGGAATTTTCCACTGCTTGTTATCAAAAGCACAAACACAGAAGTGATTATAAAAACTACAAACCGAGATACCAAGTTGGTTTGAAAAAGAAAATTCTCTAAATAGGTTAACAATACAGATCCGGCTACAACAAGTGAAAGGCAATATACGATAAAAACCCAATACTTCTTTTTGAACAGATAACGTGGTATCAGTGCATACAGATTAATATAAGCCATTGTACCCATAGTGATCATTAGACTTCCTATCAAAAAATAATCCTCTAAAATCCAATCGCGTAGGTCATTTTGGAGGATAATCAAAAGTATCAGAGAACTCCATCCGAGTAAATGGATATAGATTTGTCGAATTTTTTTTGAGTTACTCATGCACAGATTAACGATTTGGAGCGAAATGAACTAACTTTATTTTTTTTTGCTTATCCAATCCAAAACATACTGCATTACAGGGTCACGTTTGAGTTGAAGATCTTCAGGCGTAGTTTCAACAAGTACATCTGGATATACAGGTTGGTAGTTATTTGCGTCACCGCTAGCACGTGTAAACAAAGTCGCTGGAACAACGAAAGCTATTTTTGCATTTGGCGTTTTCAACGGAAGTGCGTTGCTCAACTCTCGCGGAATACTCTTTGTTGGTCTGCCCACTAAAATGCCTAGGTCAAAATCTTCAACCGCATTGGCCATCATCATTGCTGCTGAATGCGTATTTGGTCCGATCAAAACATAAACTTGTCCATTAAAGCTATTCTTCACTTTTTTCGGTAATGTAGGCTTATTTTCTTCTTTAACATTAGTTCCAATTGGATGTTGGTAGAAATGCTTCATCATTCCTTTTTTGGCAATTATGCGAATTGGACGTGGTAAATTATCTATAAATTCTTTGAACTGAGCGCTTACTCGTATTGTGGAACCTCCTTCTTGCTGATAGGGTGTCTGAGCTATCTTTTGAAGAATTGCTTCTGCAGGATAGCCCGATCCTCCTCCGTTTGCTCTAAGATCGATAATTAAATCGGATACTCTTTTATCTTTCAATTCAGCAAAATAGGATTCGAGTTTCTTATCAAATGCTTTCAATATTTTCTTGTTTTGCACAAAATAGAAGGACTTCGCATCGATGTAGCCGATGTTTTGGGTGGAGATACTAAATGTTACAAAGTCTTCCAGTTTTTCTTTCGTATTTTGGGGTTTCTGTGCACTATATTTGGAAAGATCATTTGTTCCTTGTATTTCAACAATTTCAGCAATTCCAGATTCTTTGTTAATGACCTCTACTGTAAATGGATGCCTAATATTTACAGCCCAAAGTAAGAACGGCATAGAATTACCAATCACCTCTTCAATGTTACCATCATTGGCTATTAATGGTTGTATCTTTTCAATGAGTTCACTCATTTCTATCCCATTGATTTTACTGACGGTCTTTCCAATATTACTATCTGAGATAGCATTATCGATGATGCCCAATATTTCCCATTTACCCTGATTATTTTTAATGAATAATGGGAAAAACCGATCACCATTTTTTATCGCCTCGTCCAACATTTCCAAGGGTTGAAAGGTGTACACATGTCCAATGTTATAAGCCGCAGCTAATTGCATAAAATCGAGATACAGTTCATTCCCCAATCGGTCACCTTTTTGTTTTAATTTCTTTGCTAAATTCTGAATGGAACTTGAATCAGCATTCATGTACGGGTAAGGACAAACTTGCTCAATAGATTTGATGAAAAAATCGATATCCTCAGTAATCATTTTTTCAGTATAAATAACATTCTTAATTTCTGTAGTTGTCATTTGTTCCATGATGGAAGTATATTTATTGATTCCACAGCCGGTAAACAGGAACAAACTAATTGCGACAACTATAATTGACTTTTCTTTCATTTTCTCAACTTTAAATGTGAATTAATTCAGCAAATCTCAGAGAAAGCAAAAAGTCGTTGAAATTATTTTGATGACATTTCTTTTATATCCTTTATAGTTCCAGTTTTCTTATGTGTAGCTAGATTGTCTATATTCTACTAAGGTCTACAGCTAACTTATGGTGGCAATGAGAACCAAAACATTCAAGTAGTGTACAAACTTTCATTGGCCGAAAGTACGTCAACGAAGCACTTGACCCCTATTTTACTGAGCAACGGAATAGCGCGTATTTGTTTTTTTTAACTGCTCTTTTTTCAGTGATTTTTTTTAGATTAAAACTGAAACCAAGTTTTACATAGTAGCCACCTAACTCTCTTGAATTTTTTGGGGTTACATAGCGCCAACCAAAGCCCGTCTTCAAACCCAAAAATGGTATAAGGTCATAACTGAAATGCAAGCCTGTTTCAATAGGGATAATGAGTTGTCTACCATTGTCAACTTCCGTTCCGTTTTTGTTTAGCTGTCTGAAATAGTTGTTGCCAATCCCTGCTTGCAGATACGTTGTCATTCCAAATTTTTTATACTGGTAGAAATCAAATTCCTCTCCTATCGTGGCAAAAAACAATCGATTTTTCTTTAAAATGTTATTTTCGTCAATAAATTTTCCTACTTCAAGAAGAGTACCATTTAGCCCAACTTTGAATCTGAGTTTTTTCCCAAAGCTAATTCCGGAGTATAATCCATAAATGACTGTGTTGTGCTGATGAATAGGGGTTCTTCTATTATCGAGACCAAAAATAATTTCTTTCTTTTCCTTCAAAGTTTCAATGGGGTTCCTAATACTCTGAGGATAACCCTTTACCCATGTAAGTAATGTGATAATAGACGATATGAATAATAGACGAATCATTTACTCTTTGTCAATTGAAGTTCAATTGACGCTAAATGCCAAAATGAGTTTTATTGAAAATAACTGCATTATCAGTTGGGCCAAGGGGTCGGTATCATTCACTAAGTAAGATAGAATCGTGGGCACAAGCAAAAGTGGAACGGCAGCTATTCTTTGATTGTTGGGAGAGCTAAACCGCAGCAAAATGATTGAGCTGGTCAGCGTGTGTTGTTGTACGCCGAGTAGTATGTTCATTTGCTTCGATTCAAATTCGTCTGCAAAAATTGAATATATGATCGGCAAA
>Ga0315900_10000958_pt1 | contig 46524 bp, 37 predicted proteins | sample LakEriMetagenome_FD_203521 | JGI IMG/M metagenome (GOLD analysis project Ga0315900, IMG submission 203521) | Freshwater fungal communities from buoy surface, Lake Erie, Ohio, United States - Buoy 12 MA114 | ecosystem: Environmental > Aquatic > Freshwater > Lake > Lake biofilm | place: USA: Lake... | reverse complement strand
GCCACCGAAACGGCGATTCTCGCCGCCAACTACGTCAGCGTGCGGCTGCGCGACCACTTCCCCACGCTCTACGCGAGCGCCAACGGCCGCGTGGCCCACGAATGCATTCTCGACCTGCGGCCGCTCAAGGATTCGAGCGGGATCACGGCCGAGGACGTGGCGAAGCGGCTCATCGATTACGGCTTCCACGCCCCCACCTTGAGCTTCCCCGTGCCGGGCACGCTGATGGTGGAGCCGACGGAGAGTGAAACACTCGACGAGCTCGACCGGTTCGTCGAGGCACTGATCGCGATCCGCGAGGAGATTCGGCTCGTCGAGGAGGGGCACTGGCCGAAGGACGCCAACCCGCTCAAGCACGCGCCGCACACAGCGGCCTGCGTGGCCGTGACCGGCTGGGACCGGCCGTATCCCCGTGAGGTCGCTGCATTTCCGGTCAAGCCGCTCGAGTTCGGCAAGTATTGGCCGCCCGTGGGGCGGGTCGATAACGTTCATGGCGACCGCAACCTGTTCTGCAGCTGCGTGCCCCTCTCCGCCTGGGAGTGACCGCCCAGAGAGCCCGGCCCGTGCACGACATCGACCTCATCCTGACGCTCACTGGCGGCCTCACCGCCGCGCTCGTGCTCGGCTACATCACGCAACAGCTTCGGCTCTCGCCGATCGTAGGCTACCTGCTGGCAGGCGTGGCCGTCGGGCCGGCCACGCCGGGGTTCGCGGCCGATCCAGCGCTGGCTGAGCAGTTGGCCGAGATCGGCGTGATCCTGCTCATGTTCGGCGTGGGCCTCCACTTTCACTTCCGCGAACTGCTCGCCGTGCGGCATGTGGCCGTGCCGGGAGCGCTCGTGCAGAGCGGCGTGGCCACGCTGCTTGGCGCCGTCGCCGGCCGGCTGCTCGGCTGGGAGTGGTCCACAGCGATCATCTTTGGCGGCGCCATCTCGGTGGCCTCCACGGTCGTGCTTATCCGCGTACTCTCCGACAACCGCGACTTGCATACGCGGACAGGCCACATCGCCGTCGGCTGGCTGGTGGTCGAAGACCTGCTCACGGTCGTGGCGCTCGTGCTGCTTCCCGCCCTTGTCGGCCCCACGGCATTGTCGGCCAGTGGCATCGCCGCGGCGCTCGTGCTCGCCGCTGCCAAGATGGCGATCCTCGTCGTGATGACGGTCTGGGTGGGGGGCCGCGTAATCCCGTGGGTCATGGAGCGGATCGCCGCCACGCGATCGCGGGAACTGTTCACGCTCGCCGTGCTCGTCATCGCTCTGGGAATCGCCGTCGGCTCGGCCAAGCTCTTCGGCGTGTCGATGGCGCTGGGCGCCTTCCTCGCCGGCATGGTCGTCGGCCGCAGTGAATTCAGCCTCCGCGCCGCCTCCGACGCCCTGCCGATGCGGGATGCCTTCGCCGTGCTGTTCTTCGTTTCGGTCGGCATGCTCTTCGACCCCGCGGCCCTCCTGCGGTCGCCATGGGCGATCGCCGCGGCGCTGGCGATCGTCCTCGTGGCCAAGCCGCTCGCCGCGCTCGCGATCGTGCTGGGGCTCGGCTATCCCCGGCGGGTCGCCGTGCCCGTGGCGGTGGCACTCGCCCAGATCGGCGAGTTCTCGTTCATCCTCGCCTCCCTCGGGGCACAGCTCGGCGTGATGCCGGCCGACGCCGTCAACACGCTCGTGGCGACGGCGATCGTGTCGATCACGCTCAATCCGCTGCTCTACCGATCGATCGACGCCTGGGAGCGCTGGCTCGTGCGGCGGCTGCCGGCCAGCGACCGGACGGGCGACGAGGAGCCGGCAGCGGAGCAGGCCCCGACGCAGCGGGCGATCGTCGTTGGCTACGGGCCCGTCGGCCAGACGGTCACTCAACTGCTGCTCGACAACGAAATCGAGCCCACGGTGATCGAGCTCAATCTCGACACGGTGCGGCGGCTCAGGGCCTTCGACGTCCGGGCGATCTACGGCGATGCCAGCCGACCGGAGGTGCTCGCGGAGGCCGGCGCAGCGCAGGCAGCCAACCTCATCCTCACGTCGGGTACCGGCAGCCTCGACGAGGAAGTCATTCGCCGAGCCAAGGAGATCAATCCCGGCATCCACGTGCTGGCCCGCACGCTATATGTGCGCGAACTGCCGAAGCTGCAGCGGGCCGGCGCCGAAGACGTGTTTGCGGCCGAGGGAGAAGTGGCCCTCGCCTTCGCCGTGCGGATTCTCGAACGGCTCGGCGCGAGCGGCGAACAGATCGACCGCGAACGCCAGCGGGTGGAAGCCACGTTCCGCAGCGGGTAGTCTGCAGACGAAACAAGATGCAGATTTTCGACGATTTTGACGCGTGGGGGGATGCGGTTCGCGGGGCCGATCTGCGGCTCGCCTGCGACGCCGTCGAGGTGCGATCGTGGCGACTGGCGACACGGCTGCTCGGCCGAACCGTCGTCCAGACGGCGTGTGAAGGCGGGGGCAACCTGTGCTTCGGCGGAAATGCCCATGCGGGCCCACTCTTGTTCCTGCCTGTCACGCATCCCGAGCGGCACGTGGTGAACTGCGAGCGACTCGGGCGGGATGCGGTGTTCCTGATCCCGCCCGGCGCCGACTTCAGCATCCGGGTGCAACGCCGCGCCCACGCCTGGTGCTCGGTGGCGCTGCCGGCCGATTTTCCCCTGCCACCGAATGCGCTGGCCGGGAGCACGAGCCGCGTGGTGCGGTGCGGCGCAGACTCCGCCGAACGACTGCGACGCCTCGTCACCACATTCGCCGTCGATCCGGTGCTCTCGGGCCCGGCCACGCCGGCCCATGACGCCGCATGCGAGGCGATTCTGACCGCGGCTTCCGCCTGCCTGTCATCCGCCGCCGCAGCACCGCCGCCGCGTCATGGCCGGCCGCAACTCGACCGTGGAGCCATCATTCGCACGGCCATGGCCGCGCTCGAAGACGATCCCGCGCAGCGACCGTCCGTCGCCTCGCTGGCCGCGGCATGCCACGTCACTGAACGGACGCTCGCCCGCGCCTTCCACGACACGTTCGGCGTCAGCCCGCTTGCCTACACCACACTGCGACTTTTGCACCGTGTGCGCCGCGGCCTGCGGCTGGCGGCCGCAGAAGGCCTTACGGTATCGCAGGTGCTCACCGCCCATGGCGTCTGGGATTTCGGCCGGTTCGCCAGCCGCTACCGCAGGCACTTCGGCGAGTCGCCGTCAGCCACGCTGCAACTGCACCGTTCCTGACCTGTCGGCTCCGCAGCTCACCGCGACGTCGGGCTGGTGACCGCCTCCATCACCCGGTTGAGATTGAAGCTGCCCGGCTTCTGCCGCGGCGGAAACTCACGGAAGCTCTGGAGCCACTCGCCCACGTAGCCGGCCGCCGGCGCGATCATGAACATGTGCTCCAGATACCATCGCTGGTAATCCATGCCGATATCCTGGGCCAGCTCGAACGGATCCATCCGCAGGTTCACGAGCGTGGGAGCCCGGAGTTCCTCGAACGGCTGCTGCCACACGTGCATCCCGTGGGCCGGCTGCTTGAGAAACGTGGCCTTCCAGTTGCCATAGCGAAGGGCGGCCACGCTCCCATCGTCGGTCCAATAGATGAACTCCTTCCGCGGCCACTCGGCCGCGCCCCGCAGGGCCGGCCCCAGGTCGTAGCCGTCGAGGTGCACCTTGTAGGTGCGGTCGCCGATCCGCCGCCCCTTCTTCAGCTCTTCCTTGGCGATCGTGTCGCCGGCGGCGGCCACCAGCGTGGTGAGCATGTCCTCGTGGGCACCGATGTCGTTGACCACGGTGCCGGGCTTGATCGTGCCCGGCCACCTGATCGCGCAGGGCACACGATAGCCCCCTTCCCACTGCGTGTTCTTTTCGCCGCGGAACATCGTCGTGCCGCCGTCCGGCCAGGTGAAGGCCTCGGCTCCATTGTCGGTCGAGTACATCACGATCGTGTTCTCGGCGAGCCCCAGTTCGTCGAGCTTCGCGAGGATCTCACCGATCTGACGATCGTGCTCCACCATGCCGTCGGCGTAGATGCCGAGGCCCGTCTTGCCTGCCACGCCCTCTTTCAGGTGCGTGAAGATGTGCATCTTGGTGGAGTTCCACCAGATGAAGAACGGTTTGCCGGACTGTTTGGCCCGGTCCATGAAATCGAACGTCTTGGCGTTTACCTCCTCGTCGATCGTCTCCATCCGCTTCTTCGTCAGCGGACCGGTGTCGGTGATTTTCCCGTTGGCGAACGAATGGATCACGCCGCGCGGGCCATATCGCTTCTTGAACTCGGGGTTCTTCGGGTAGTCGGGGTGCTCCGGCTCCTCCTCCGCATTGAGGTGGTAGAGGTTGCCGTAAAATTCGTCGAAGCCGTGGCTCGTCGGCAGCATGTCGTCACGGTCGCCGAGATGGTTCTTGCCGAACTGCCCGGTCACATAGCCGCGAGCCCGGAGGAGCGTCGCGATCGTCGGGTCTTCCTTGCGCATGCCTTCGGGCGCACCGGGGAGGCCCACCTTCGTGAGTCCCGTGCGGATCGGCGACTGGCCGGTGATGAAGGCGGCCCGCCCAGCGGTACAGCTCTGCTGGCCATACCAGTCGGTGAACAGCGCCCCTTCTCGGGCGATGCGGTCGATGTTGGGTGTCTTGTAGCCCATCATACCGAGGTTGTAGGCCCCGACGTTGAACTGGCCGATGTCGTCGCCCCAGATGACGAGGATGTTGGGTTGCTTCGGTGCCTGCGCGGCGGCCCACTCGGCACCGGTGGCCCCAGCCATACAGGCGACCGCCATCACGCACCACGAACGGGCGATTCGAATGCCACCCTGACTCATCTCTATTCTCCGCATGCACCGGAAGGGAACGGCCGGGGCGACCGCGTCGCCGTAGCCAGGACCTCGGTATCGTGCGGATCGGCCCCACGCCGTCAAGACGCTTTCCGACAAAACATGCCTGCTCGATGGCGCAGCGAAACGCCCGCGCGGAACGACTGCCCCGCGCGGGCGGATCGGAAGCCTGAAACCGATGGCACCGCGGCTAACGGGTGCTCGCGACGGTCTTCACCGCCGGCTTCGCCGGGCTCGATGCGACGCTGGCCGTCGGGGCCGCCGTCGACGCGATCGTGCAGCAGGCCGATGGCAGAATCACCGACTCCCGCACCACGGTGTAGCCGCATGCCGGCCGGCAGCAGCACGACGGGGCACAGGCCGTCTCACACACCGGCGCACACCGGGCCGGCTCGCAGCAGACCGGCGCCGAATAGCACGGGTCGCAGCAGACCGGGGCACAACATGCCCGCCGATGATGCCGATGGCCACCCGCCTCGGCGTCCCACGCAATCGCCACCACAGCCATGCAGGTGAGCGTTCCAACCAACCGCAGAAAGATCTTGCCAGCCATGGGAGGAACCCCTCTCGAGGACCTCGGGATGACCGGCGCTGCCCCGACACGGGACAGCCCGTCCCGAGGGCCCGAAACGGTACGGTGGACCTTCCCTCGCGGGCAACGCGGCGGAGGAAATCCCTCGGGGACGGCTCAGGAATGGCGGCCGGACAGTTTGCCGCCTGCGTTCTCAGCCGCGAGCGAGGCTGCTGACGACCTCGGCCAGCCGGTCAACCTCGGCCCGGGTGTTGTAGAAGGCGAGCGACGGGCGGACGGTGGCCTCGAGGCCATACCGCCGCAGCGACGGCTGGGCGCAATGGTGGCCGGCACGGACTGCGATCCCCGCCCGGTCGAGCATTCTCCCGACCTCGATCGTGTCGTGGCCGGGCAGCACGAACGACAGCACGCCCACCTTCTCCCGCGCCGTGCCGACGAGCCGCAGGCCGTCGATCGCCATGAGTTTGCCCGTCGCATACTCGAGCAACTCATGCTCGTAGACTGCGATCCGCTCGCGGCCGAGCCGCGTGACGTAGTCGAGCGCCGCACCGAGGCCGATCGCATCGGCGATGTTCGGCGTGCCGGCCTCGAACTTCGCCGGCGGCCCGGAATAGGTCGTGTGGGCAAACGTGACGGCCTGGATCATGTTGCCGCCCCCCTGCCAGGGCGGCAGTGATTCCTGCGCCTCGCGGGTCATGTAGACGGCACCAATGCCCGTGGGCCCGAAGATCTTGTGCCCCGAGAAGACGTAGAAATCACAGCCGATCCGCCGCACGTCCACCGGGAAGTGCGACACGCTCTGGGCCCCGTCGATAACGACCCGGGCGCCGCGGGACTTCGCCATGGCGGTCATCAGTTCGACCGGCAGGATCGTGCCCAGCGAGTTGGAGGCGTGGGAGAGCGATACGACCCGCGTGAGCGGGCCGAGCAGCCGCTCGTAGGCCTCGAGAATCACGTCGCCGCGGTCGTCGAGCGGGGCCACGCGGATCACCGCGCCAGTCCGCTCGGCCACCATCTGCCAGGGCACGATATTGGCGTGGTGCTCCAGTTCGGTGAGCACGATCTCGTCTCCACGCCGCAGTCCAGGAGCGAGAATGTTGGCGAGCAGATTGATCCCCTCGGTGCAGCCGCGGACGAACACGATTTCGTCGGGGCTCGACGCCCCGATGAACTGCTGGATCGTCTGCCGCGCATGCTCGTAGGCGTCGGTGGCCCGGGCGGCAAGCGTGTGGGCACCGCGATGAATGTTCGAGTTGTCGTGGGCATAGAAGTGGGTGATCGCGTCGATCACCGCCTGCGGCTTCTGCGTCGTGGCCGCGTTGTCGAGCCATGCCAACGGCTTCCCGTGCACCCGTTCTTGGAGGATCGGAAAGTCGCTACGGACCGCGTCGATGTCGAGCATACCGGCGGCGGGTGAGAGCGTTGCGCCGACACTCGACAAGGGCCGCAACGCCGCCGGCAGCTTCAGGTCGCTTGTACGGAGTTGACGAACGAACGCCCGAAGACCTTCGAGATCGGCAGCCGACTGCGGCTGCGCCATGCCGCGGCCCGCCGCGTCGTTGGCCGGAGATCGCGCTCCGGTAGCCACGGCCGTCGGCCTGGAGAGCGGCATCGCAGCCGTCTCTGGCTTGCTGACGGCACGGGCGTCGGCCAAGAGATGACGGGCTGCTCTCGCGATCTCGCTTTCGGTATTCATCAGATGCCCGATCCTTCACCGAACGGGGTCCGACCATCGGCCCGGTAATCGTGGTAGTAACCGACTTCAACGTTCTCGAGCACACCGAGCGCATCGTCGGTGAGAACCGCAAGAGAGAAGTAATTCGTGAGCAGATACGACGCGACGCCCAGGCTATCGAGGCCCATCAGCCGAGCCGAAAGGCTCGGCATGATCTCGCCGGGTATCCCGGCCTGATGGAGTCCGACCACCCCCTGATCACCCTCCCCGATCCGCAACAACAGGATGCTCGTCGTGCCGAACGACTGGCTGAAACCCGACCGGCTCTTCACTTCCAACTTGTCGCACGGCACGAGCGGCACACCCCGCCACATGATCATGGGCGTTCCGTGCAGCGTCGTCGTCACCGGGGGCACGCCGCGGCGGGTGCACTCCCGTTCGAATGCGGCGATCGCCTTCGGATGGGCAAGGAAGAACGCGGGTTTCTTCCACACCAGGGCCAGCAGCTCGTCAAGATCGTCCGGCGTCGGAGCCCCATACCGCGTGCTGATCCTCATGGCGGGATCAGCCGAGTGCAGCAACCCGAACCGCTGACTGTTGATCAGCTCCCATTCCTGCCGTTCCTTGATACCTTCGATCGTCAGCCGAATCTGCTCTTCCAGCTGGTCGTAAGGACCGTTGTAGAGATCGGACACACGGGTATGGACTCGCACAACGGTCTGGATGGCGGAAAGCGAATACTCACGGGGATTTGCGGCGTAGTCCACGAAGGTCTCTGGGATCTCGACGTTCTCCGCGAATCCACTGACTAGGTCGATGTTCCGCTCGCCGTAGCGGTTGACCGTACTCCGCAATTCGAGGTGCTCGTCGATCGCCTTCTGGAAGTCCGCACGCAGGTTCGGCACGTCATCGAGCACGGTGTCGAGATCCCGCCGCGAGAGCGTCAACAGCACGCATGGCGTGATCGTGCGCACGGTGATGTCACTCGGTCGGTCACTGACCAGATCGACCTCGCCGAAAAACTCTCCCTCGGTGAGCAGAGCCGCCCGGAGATCACGTCCGTGCGCACCCTTGGACAGTATCTCCACCTGGCCCTGCGCGATCACGAAGAAGGTGCTCCGGTCCTGGCCTTCAATCAACAGATCGCTGCCGAGCGACACCTGCTCGGTTCGAAACCGTTGCTGCATCCGCTCGAGCACCGGCCCGGGCAGCTTCGCGAATAGTGGCACGCTCCGCAGCCCATCGGGCGCGAATGAGAGCCCCCCGTGTGTCTCGTTGATCTCGATCCGCTCGGCCTTCGAGAGCTCGACCTTCGTGCGATTGACGCGATAGGTGCCCCCTTCAACGTGCACCCACGGCAGGATCTGGAGAAGATGCCGGGGCGTGATCGACATCATCATTGGCCTGGTCTTCGACGTGGTGGCCAGATTGCGAGCCACCGCCGTCGTGACACTGCGCTGGAGCAGATTGTCGCTCATTGATTCGTTCTCCAAGGTGAACAATAGGGATTCATGACTCATAGAGGCCGGTGGAGAGATACCGTTCACCGGAGTCGGGCAGCACGACGACGATCGTCTTGCCATCCGACTCGGGGCGGGCGGCCACTCTCAGCGCGGCATGCATCGCGGCGCCGCAACTGATACCGCAGAGGATGCCCTCCTCCTTGGCCAGCCGGCGGGCGATCGCGAAGGCCTCGTCGTTGGAGACCGTGAGCACCTCGTCGATCACCGAGCGGTCGAGCACGTCGGGCACGAAGCCGGCACCGATGCCCTGGATCTTGTGGGGCCCCGGCTTGCCACCGGAGAGCACGGGGCTCGCCTCCGGCTCGACGGCCACGGTGTGCAGCTTCTGCCCCTGGCTATGCTTGAAGAATCGCGACACGCCCGTGATCGTGCCGCCCGTGCCGACGCCGGCCACGAACACGTCGACCTTGCCCTCGGTGTCGTTCCAGATCTCGGGGCCGGTGGTGTGGAAATGGATCTCCGGATTCGCCGGATTTTTGAACTGCTGCGGCATGAAGTATTTCGGATCACGGGCCATCTCCTCAGCCCGCGCGACCGCCCCGCGCATGCCCTCGGCGGCAGGCGTGAGCACAAGCTCGGCGCCGAGCCCCTTGAGCAGCTGCCGCCGCTCGATCGACATCGACTCCGGCATCAGGAGCGTGAGTGGGTAGCCCTTGGCCGCGCAGACGAAGGCGAGCGCGATGCCCGTGTTGCCGCTCGTCGGCTCGATCACGTGCTGGCCAGGCTGCAGCCTCCCCGACTTCTCGGCGCCCCAGATCATCGCCGCCCCGATCCGGCACTTGACGCTGTAGGCCGGATTGCGGCCCTCGATCTTGGCCAGCACTTGCACGTTGAGGCCGTGCGTAAGACGGTTGATGCGGACGAGCGGCGTCCGACCGATCGTCTCGACATTGTCGGAAAACACGGGCATCAGAGGCTCCTTCACCCGCTTGTGCGGGAAGGCGTGCCTCCAAGAGGTCCGGTCAGCAACGCGAAATGATCGAAAATCATCCGCGGCGATACTCCGTAGCGTCGCCGCAATCCGAATATTTCACGTACCTTACCGTTCACGTTCCGTTTTGAGAAGTGGCAGAAGCGGGCACCGTAGGCCCGACACTCCGCAACGGGCCTACGGCATCACTCACGAAACGTCGTGGCGTCGATGCCGAGTTTTCGCATTCTCGCCCGCAGCGTGTGCGGATTGATTTCGAGCAACGCCGCGGCGCCGCGGCGGCCCTCGATCCGGCCCCTGGTGGCGATCAACGCCCGCTCGATATGGTGCCGCATCGCCGTGGCGAGAGGTACGACATCCCCGGAGGCCACGACCGGCGCAGCAGCCGCTCCTGCAGGTTCCTCGGGCACTACCTCGAAAAGCGTGGCCCCCAACGGTGGCATCCGTCGCATCATCGCGGGTTGGCGGCCCAGGCCGAGCGCCGTCGCAACGTCGAGCGTTCGCCCGCCCCCCAGGATCGCCGCCCGGTCGATGACGGCCCCGAGTTCACGGATGTTGCCGGGCCAGTCATACCCGGCAAGGAGTCGGAGATCATCGTCGCTCGGCTCGACCACCGGCAGGCCGAAGCGGGCCGCGGCCCGTTGGGCGAAATGACGCACGAGCGCAGGGACGTCTTCGAGTCGCTCCCGCAGGATGGGGATCAGGACCGGAAAGATATTGATCCGATACCAAAGATCTTCGCGAAACGTCTTCTCCTTCACCATCGCGGAGAGGTCGCGGTGGGTGGCGGCCACGATCCGCACGTCCACGTGCAGTGGAGCCTTTCCACCGATGCGTTCGATCTGGTGATCCTGGAGCACCCGCAGGAGCCGCACCTGCGCCGGCAATGGCAGCTCGCCGATCTCGTCGAGAAAGAGGGTGCCGCGGTCGGCCCGCTCGAACCAGCCTTGATGCTGATCAGCTGCCCCGGTGAAGCTTCCCTTCTCGTGGCCGAACAGCTGCGAGTCGACGAGTTCGGGCGGGATGGCGCCGCAGTTCACGCGGATGAACGGCCCGTCCGCCCGCTTCGACCGCGTGTGAATCGCCCGGGAGACCACCTCCTTGCCAGTGCCTGTCTCGCCGAGGATGAGCACCGGCACGTCGGACTGCGCAACGAGTTCCACACGCTCCATGACGTGCCGCAGCCCGGTGCGGGAGCCGACCACGTCTTCGTTGACATCCTGCCGGCCAAGCCGCGAGAGCAGCGTCTGCCGGTCGGCCTCCGCCGCTTCCCGGAGCGACTTGAGTTCGTGCAGGCGGCCGTTGTTTTCGACCGCTACGGCGAGCGGTTCGAGGATCTGGCCGAACGTGCCGCGATGGCTGGTCGTGAACGCCGTGCCCGGCTGTGCCGTCATTACGAGCATGCCTCCCGCCCCTGCCGCGGTGCGCAGCGGCCCAGCCAGCACGGCCCCCGTCACGCCCGCCGGCAGGGCGGCCCGCAGCCAATCGTGTTCATCCGTCGAGGACAAATGCAACGGCTCGCCTGCCTTGAGCCACCGCAGAAACTTTCGCCAGACATCCGTGGGGAGGACGGCGGTCCGCGGCGCCGCTCGAAAGCCGGCGGGAACGGATCCCACCGCCAACGTCTCGATGGTGCGGCTCCCGGCGTCGCCGCGAAGCACGAGCGCACCGCGCAGCGGCATCACGGCCGAAACAGCGGTCGCGATCGCCTGCATTGACTGCTCGAGTTCGATGTGCCGGCAGGCTTCACGCCACACGGACGACAGCAGGTCACGAGCGAATGGCTGCAAACAGCACCTTCCCCAAGAAACAGCTTTCCATCACATATCACGGATATCTATCGCATAACACGGATAATTACCCACAGCATATCACGGGACTTCGATTTTCGGCGACTGATTCTGCGACCTGGGAAACGGAAACAAACCCTGACGCGAGCGGACATGCACAAACCGTCCCGGCACGCAGATTGCGGTAGCCAGTTGCAGGCAGGAGGGAATCGCCCCGGGGACGGCACCCCAGGACACCGCTCTGGCCGTGGAGTTCACGATGCATGCCCTCCGTCGCGTCACCTGGGATCTCCCGCTGATGGCGGTCGTGATCGCCGTCGCAGGCTACGGTTCGCCGCTCGGACTGCTCGACGTGTCGTGCGCACCGACCCGCGAATTCTTCCGCGATATCAACGCCTTCGCGCAAGGCTACTCCGGAAGCGGCACGCCGTTTGTCGGTCAATCTGCAACCGGGCAATCAAGCCGCGGAAGGCACGCGTGTTCCTCCCGGATCGTGAGTACGTCACCTGACCCCCGCCTTCACGAAAGAAGACCCTCGCATGAGCACGCCTGACCATTCCGACCGAGATCCCTCACGCCGGCCTGACCGCGAAGCGAGCGACCGCGGAACTCCATCGGCCCGCTCAGATGCCACGCTTCGTCGAATTGGCGACGCATTGCACGGCTTGAAGTACGGATCCGTGCTCGCCATCGTGCAGGATGGCGTCGTGGTTCAGATCGAGCGCACTGAAAAAAACCGCCTTACCCGCTGATCCGGAGACCGTAGCCGACACCACGGCAGCCGAGGCCCCGTTCGCGCACGCCGTGCTCCTGTTTCTTTCGGGTCAGAAGTCGAAGTCGAAACGCATTCCGTAGGCATCGGTCAGGCTGTTGCCGACGCGATCGTCCTGGAGAAACGCGCGGACGTAGTTGAACTTCCACCGCGTGTACGGGTTGATGTACCAGTTGAGGCCGATCGTGAAGTCGGTCAGGTTGTTGCCCTTGATGTTCGCGTCGTTGAGCACGATGTTCGAGAACCGAGCCGCGATTTCCCAGGCTCCGAGCCCGGTCTGAATGCCCCGCGACGCCGTGCGGACGCGGAAGAAGTCCTCGAAGGGCTCCATCCGCTTGTGGATGCCGAGCTTCCTGTCGTAGGGCCTGTGCTCGCCGGTGAGGAAATAGCTCACCTGCGCCATGTAGCCATTGAAGAACAGTGACGGACCGCCGATCTGGTCGACCATCGCGAAGGCGTATTCAGACTGCAGCGAGAGCGGGCCCATGATCAGGGCGAATTCGGGATCGAAGAGCTGGAAGTTGTTGGCCGAGATGTTGCCCGTATCCACGAAGATCGGGGCGAACGGGCTCGGAACCCCGTTCTGGTAGTTGCTGGGCGGCACCTTCACCGGCCCGAGGACGTTGGCCGGCTGTTGCTTGCGGATTTCCGGCGTATTGCGAAACCGCACCTGATCGTTGTAGGCGTCGCGATAGCTGTAGGCCGCACCCAGGTGCATGTAGAAGCGGCCGTCACTGGCGTCGTCCCACCATGGCAGCCAGGTGCCGCGCATCGTCAAGGCCTGACCGCTGTCGAACGAGTCGTTGCCGGTGTTGTCGCTGTTGGTGCGGAACGTGCCGATCGCCCAGGTGGCCAGCTCATTCTCCGTATTGCCGTAGGTCATGATGCCCATGTTGCGGGCGGGCGCGAACGTGTCGACGAGCGACCGTTCCATAAAGGTATTGTTACGGTTCTGTGTGACCCGCTCGAGCGAAAACGGCTCGAAGTAGTGGCCGACGCGGACGTTCTGCAGCCAGGGCAACTCCCTCCACTCGATGTAATTGTCGAGGTAACTGGGCTGATTGGCGAGCGCGAAGTCAACGCCGAGCGAGTATTCGAGCACCTCGAAGCTCGTGCCGCGGGCTCCGATGCGGAGCCGGCGGAACTGCGCGCCGTCCTGCAAATCTCCCACGGCCTCCCGGCTGACCTGATCCTGACCGAACCAAATTTGGTCCGCCTGCACTTGGCCGGAGATGACCAACGACGGCTTCTTTGCGTCATCCCTCCATTTCGTGTCGCCCGCATCAATCAGCTTGCCGAGGCCCTGCTCGACGGCGGTCAACCGGTCGATCAGCGTCGGTCCCACGTTCGCGGCAGGCGTGTCGCCCACCTCATCGCCTTGCCGCTGGCTCGCCCTGTGGGCGGTCGCCCGGGATTCCGTCGCGTCGCTGGCTGCAGCCTTCTCCCCGCGGAGGGCCTCAATCTCCTTCTCGAGCCGCCGAATGTCTTCCTGCAGACCCTCGAGAGCCGGGGTCGGAGCGGGAATCTCTTCCACTTCCGATTCCGCATCAGCCTCGGCAAACACGAGACTCTGGGCGGAGAGCCTCACCGGGAACGCGAGCAGACAGGCCGCAACTGCGGCCGCCCGCGCCAAGGCTCGTGGTCGACCGGTGATGAGGGGGGCGATGAGGGAGAGCACGGCACCTCTGCGAGTGAACAGTCGGTGCTGGTGAAAGTGCCTCGCATCATTCACCTCGGCCCGCACGCACTCCACAAGGTGTCATCGGCAGAATCCATCGGACCGCTAAGGTCGCCGTAACCTGGAGAAACCACCAGCGGCAACCTGGGAGATTCGGGGGGTTTTGGCCAAGCCGGGACGCAGCGACCGAGCGAGGACAGGAAAGATGCGGCCCCCCGCTCCGAGTCACCCGAGCCAGTCCGGACGGAAGAGCATCACGCATCCAAGCAGGAGGATCGCCGCACCGCTCACGAGCTTGAGCCAGCGACCGCCGGTCTCCTGCAGCTTGAACCGTTTCAGCGTGGCCACCACGCCGGCCACCATCAACGCATCATCGAACATGTAGGCGGCGATGTAGAGGCCGAGGTAGCCGTACTGCACGGGCGTGGAATAGCCCTGGAGCGAGAGCACGTTGGTGTACAGCGCTGGCAGGCCGGCCGTGCAGAGCAGCTCGACGATGTTGACGAGCACGGCCAGCGTGAAGGCGCCGAGAATCGCGCCCAGCAGGTTCTCGGCGGTCACGATCCGCCGCATCCGCTCGTAGATGCCCGGCTTGGCGGCCGCGGGAATCGAGAGTGACAGCCCCCTCTTGAACGCGAAGAAGTCCTTCATGTGCACGCTGCCGATCGTGATCGCGAGCAGGCCGAGGGCGATCTGCACCGGCCGCAGGCAGCCGATCCAGTCGAACACGTGCAGCCAGGCCGCCATGAACGCGAAGTAGGCCAGCCCGCTCACGACCACGAATGTGCCGGCGATCGCCAGGATCCGCAGCCGATCCTGGACGTTGACGAGAATCGACAGCAGCAGGAGCAGCACCCACATCGCGCAGGGATTGAAGCCGTCGACGAGGCCGATGGCGAGCGTGAACAGCGGCATGCCGAGCGTGCGGGCGTCGATGGTGCCGAGCATCGGCAGGTCGATGGTCGTCTCGCTCTCCGCGGCCGTCTGCTCCACGCTCTCCTCAACTCCGATCGGCTCCGGGCACCGCCGCGTCCAGGGCTCCAGCACCGCGGCCAGCCGCCGGCCCGACGTCTCCGGACGATCGAAGCCGACCACGAGCCGATTGCAGAGGTGAAACACCGGCACGCTCGCCGCCGCGGTCCGATGCTCGCGGACGAGCTCGCCGAGGTACTGCCGCGAGCCGGCATCGCCGGCGATGTCGAGCGTCACCACCTCCACGCCCGGATGCGCCGCCTGGAACGTCGGCAGCCAGGCCTTCGCGGCGGCGCACCGGCCGCAGCCCGGCCGCGTGAAGACCTCCATCTGCACGAGCGGCGTCACCCGTTTGGCCAGCGTTGTGGCATCGTCGCAATCGAGGGCCACCCGGCCACAGGCATGGAGCACCGGCGTCTTGTCGGGAGTGAAGCCGTGAGCTGCGGCCAGCTTCGCGAACGCATCACGGTCGTCGGGGTTCGAGGCGATCAGCCGCCGCACCACCACGAGGCCGCCGCGGTCACGGGCGAACGCCTCGGCGGCAGTGACCACGCGATCCTCTGCGGCGTCGTCCTCGCGAGCGTAGACGTCGAGCACCACGCACCGCCGCGGCACGCCCTCGGGATCGGCTGCGACCGCCGGCCATGCGGACAGCCAGACGATCAGCCAGCACAGCCTGCCGCCGGCTCCTCGACGAATACCAACCGGAGCCATCGGGGCACCTCGCTCGGACGCAGTTCGCTCGAACCGCCGGATTCTACGGAGGCGGGAAAGAGCCCCCGGCCTTCGACGGCCCCGGCTTGTGCCGCACGCCATCCCACGGGCAGACTGCCGTCGATGGACATCTCGATCAGCCGTCGTGAGTCGCCCGACGCCCTCGTGCTCGCCGTTTCCGGCCGGCTCGATGCCGAGCATGCGGGCGAGCTGGCCCGCGCGGTCGACGAGGACGTGCGTCGCGGCCATCACTCGATCAGGCTCGATCTCACCGACTGTGGATTCTTGAGTTCGGCCGGGATCCGCGTGCTCTTCGAGATCCACCGGGCGGCCAAGGGCGTCGGCGGCACATGCCTGATTCGCGCGGCAAGCGAGCCGATCCGCAAGGTGCTCGAACTCACCCGGCTTGCACCGCTCCTGATGGAGCCGACCGCGGGTCAGCCGACCGCGAGCCAGGCTGCGCCCAAGCGATCGTCCTCCGGCGTCGATCAGGAGCATGACGGCGTGCGGTTCGTCGGACTCGAGCAGCCGACACCCGCGCCGCTTCTCGGCCGGCTGATCGGCACCCCCGCCGAGGCACTCTCCGGCCACGCCGCCGCCGAACGACTGCCCGTTTCGCGACACGCCTTCGCCCTCGGCCTCGCCGCCCTGGCGGATGCCGAGTCACTCGCCGAACGCGCCGGGGAAATGCTCGCCGCCTGCGGCACGGCCTTCCATCGTCGGCCCCAGCCCTTCTCCGCGATCGACTACCTGGCGGCCACGGGCGATCTCGTGCCGGAGGTCGATGTCGCGGCCGGCCTCGTCTGGGAGGGCATCCCCTCGGGTCGCACCGGCTTCGAGGCGGCCGACGGGGCCGACGCCGTCGCGATCGACGACCTCGTGGCGGCGATCTTCGCTCACGTCGCAGGCGACGCGGTCGCGATCGTGGCTGCGGGCGAGGTGCACGGCCTCGTCGGCGCCGAGTTGATCCGACCGCTCGCCGCGGCCACGGCCGCCGACCGTCCCGGCTCGCCGCGCCGGGAGATCGCCGCCCGTTGGTTGAGCTTTTCGCGTGAGCCGGTGCACGCCCGCCGAACAGCGTTGGTCGTGGGCGTCGCCACCCGCGGCCCGGCCACGGGCCCGCTGGCAGGCTTCGTGCGGCCGCTGGGCACCGGTACGCCGCAGGGACACTTCCATGCGACGGTGTTCCCGCTGCGGCCGCTCAAGCGGGGCAGCGGTGACGTCGCCGCCACGGTGGCCGACATCACGGCGTCGGAGCCCCTTGGTCTGCTGCACCTGCTGGCCGACCCGGAGCCCGTGCTGGGCAGCGGACGGTCGCAGTTCGTCCGTGGCCGCGTGTGGTTCGCGCCGCTGGCCGTCGCCGGAGCCCGCGCATGATCACGCTGCTCTCCACGTGGACGTTCGGCCTGGCGCTCGCGCTTGTAGCCCTCGGTGTGTTCGTCAGTTACCGGTTGTTCTCGTTTCCCGACATCACCACCGACGGCTCGTTCACGCTCGGCGCCGTGGTCACGGCCGTGCTGCTCACCGCCGGCGTCGATCCGCTCCTCGCCACTCTCGGCGGCATGGCGGCCGGCGGCCTCGCGGGCTGCGGCACCGCGCTGCTCCACGCCTCTCTCGGCATCGAGCGGCTGCTCGCCGGGATTCTCGTGACGACGGCGCTGGCGAGCGTCAACCTTGTCGTGCTCGGCCGGAGCAACGTGCCGCTCTCCGCCACGCACACGCTGCTCGACCGCGCGGAGGCGGCCCTCGGGCCGCCGCTCGAACGGGTCGGTCTGTCCACCGCCGTCGCCGGCGAGGCGGCCCAGCTCGTCTTCATGGCCATCATCGTGGCCCTCGCGATTACCTCCCTCTGGATCTTCTTCCGCACCCAGCTTGGCACGGCGATGCGGGCCGGGGGCGACACGGCCACGATGGCCCGGGCCCTCGGCCGCGACACCGGCGGCATGACGCTCGCGGGCCTCGCGATCGCCAACTCGCTCACGGCGTTGTCGGGCGGTCTGGTCGCCCAGTATCAAGGCTTCGCCGATGTGCAGATGGGCATCGGGATGGTGGTCTGGGGAATGGCCAGCGTGTTTCTGGGCGCGGCGCTCGTGGGCCCCGTGCGGCTGGGGGGCGCACTGGTCGCCACGGCCGCCGGCAGCGTCACGTTTCGGCTGCTCGTGGCGGCGGCCCTCCGCGCCGGCCTCGATCCCGACTGGCTCAAGGCAGCCACCGCCGCCGTTGTGCTCGCCGCCCTCGTCGCCCCCCGGTTCCTGTCACGAGGCAGCCATGCTCGAACTCACTGATGCGGTCGTATCGTTCGCCTCGCCCGGCGGGCCGGTCGTCCGGGCCGTGGATGGCGTGTTGCTCGCGCTACCGGCGGGCTCGTTCGTGGTCGTGATCGGCACGAACGGGTCGGGCAAGAGCACGCTCCTCGGTGCGATCGCCGGCACGGTGCGACTCGACGGCGGCGCAATTCGCCTCGCCGGACACGACATCACCCACTGGCGGGAGCACGAACGGGCGAAGCTCGTGGGCCGGGTGTTCCAGGATCCGCGGGCGGGCACGGCCTCGAGCCTGACCGTGCTCGAAAACATCGCCGTGGCCGCCTGCCGGGGCCGCCGCGTCGGCCTGCGATGGGCGACGGGCCGGCAGCTGCGGGATGAGGCGGCACGACGATTGGCCGCGATCGTGCCCGGGCTCGAATCGAGGCTCGACCAGCCGATCGGCTCGCTCTCCGGCGGCCAGCGGCAGATCGTCACGCTCGTGATGGCCACCTGGCAGCGGCCCGAACTGCTCCTCCTTGACGAGCACACCGCCGCTCTCGATCCCGCGGCGGCCGACCGCGTGATCCAGGCCACGGCCCGGATCATCCGCGAGCAGGGCCTCACCGCCCTTATGGTCACCCATTCGCTCGCCCAGGCCGCCGCGCTCGGCGATCGGCTCCTGCTGATTCACCGCGGCCGGATCGCCCTCGACGTGCAGGGGGCGGCGAAGCGCCGACTCACGGCCGACGACCTCGCCGACCGGTTCGACGCGCTCCGCCGCGCCGACCAACTCGACGACGCCGCGGCCGTCACGCTCGCCGAGGCCTACGTCTGACACTCGGCTCGGTGCAGCCGGTTTGCGAAAGCGGCTCCACAGCGACTATCCTGCCGGGCTTCCCTGGGAGTGAAACCATGGCCCACTGGCCCGTGCACGCCGACATCGACGGCCCCATCGTGATGATCGGCTTCGGCTCGATCGGCCGCGGAACGCTGCCGCTCATCGAACGGCATTTCAGGTTCGACCGCTCGCGATTCGTGGTGATCGATCCCGACGACCGCGACTGCGGCATCCTCGACAAACACGGCATCCGGTTCATCCACCAGGCGGTCACACGCGACCGCTACCGCCACCTGCTCGAGCCGCTGCTCACGGACGGCGGCGGCCGCGGATTCTGCGTCAACCTCTCGGTCGACACCTCCTCGCTCGACATCATGCGGCTCTGCCGGGAGCTCGGCACACCCTACATCGACACGGTCGTCGAGCCCTGGCCCGGCTTCTACTTCGATCGCAGCGCCGGCCCGGAGGCACGCACCAACAATGCCCTGCGGACGACGGTTCGCGAGGAGAAGGCCCGCCACCCCGGCGGCACCACCGCCGTGTCGTGCTGCGGCGCGAATCCGGGGATGGTGTCGTGGTTCGCCAAGCAGGCGCTCGTCAATCTCGCCCGCGACACCGGCCACGGCGGCGCGGAGCCGGCGGCCGACGACCAGGTGGGCTGGGCGACGTTGATGCGGGACCTGGGTGTGAAAGGGATCCACATCGCCGAGCGGGACACGCAGCGGGCGAAGCACCCCAAACCGATCAACACGTTCGTCAACACCTGGTCGGTGGAGGGATTTCTCTCGGAGGGCATGCAGCCCGCCGAACTCGGCTGGGGCACGCACGAACGATGGCTGCCGGACAACGGCCGGCTGCAGACGATCGGGTCGAAGGCGGGCGCATACCTGCTCCAGCCGGGGGCCAATACGCGGGTCCGCTCCTGGTGCCCGACACCGGGGCCACAGTACGGGTTTCTCGTGACCCACAACGAGTCGATCTCGATGGCCGACTACTTCACGCTCCGCGATGGCGACAGGATCCTCTACCGCCCCACGTGCCACTACGCCTACCACCCCGCCGACGACGCGGTGCTCTCGCTGCACGAACTGTTCGGTCGCGGCGGGGAGCGGCAGAAGGCGATTCACATCCTCGGCGAGGACGAGATCGTCGACGGCGTGGACGAACTGGGCGTCCTGCTCTACGGCCACGCGAAAAACGCCTACTGGTACGGCTCGCAGTTGTCGATCGACGAGGCCCGTGACCTCGCCCCGTACCAAAACGCCACCGGGCTGCAGGTCTCGTCGGCCGTGCTGGCCGGCATGGTGTGGGCGTTGGAGAACCCCGACGCCGGCATCGTGGAGGCTGACGAGATGGACTACCGGCGCTGCCTGGAAGTGCAGACGCCCTACCTGGGGCCGGTGACGGGCCACTACACCGACTGGACACCGCTTCAGGGCCGACCGGGGCTGTATCCTGAAAACATCGACCAAACCGACCCATGGCAGTTCCGCAACGTCCTCGTGCACTAAGCGGCCGCGCCGAGCTTGTCATGCGTCCACCCGTCGCGTCGCCGCCCCCTCCGCTCGCCATCGTTCTGCGGCGATCGCTCCCCACGGTGCTGCTGCTCGGCGGCGCGTCAGCCCTCCTGCTCGCGACCGATCGGGCCGGTGCGAACCGGGCCGTGCCCGCGGTGGCGGTGCTCCAGCAGGTGAGCACGTCGCTGCTCGACGACGCCGTGACGGGCATGATCGAGGGGCTCGCGGTCCGCGGCTACGTCGAGGGCACGACGGTGACGATCCGTCGCTACAACGCCGAGGGGGACCTCGCGCAGGCCAACGCGATCGCCCGCGAGATCGCAGGCGGCCCGTTCGACCTGGCCCTCACGTCGAGCACGCCGTCGCTCCAGGCCCTCGCCACCGCCAACGACCGCGGCCGGATCCTCCACGTCTTCTCCGCCGTCGCCGACCCCTTCTCCGCGGGCGTCGGCTTCGACCGCGCCGATCCGCTCGTTCATCCGCGGCACCTCGTTGGCTACGGCAGCCTCGCGCCGGTCGATGCCACGTTTCGGATCGCGCAGGCGATCAACCCGCGGCTCGCCAGAGTTGGCGTCGCCCACAACCCGTCCGAGAGCAACTCACGGCGGTTCATGGAATTGGCCCGGGCGAGCTGCAAGACCCGCGGCATCGTGCTCCTCGAGGCCGCCGTCGAAAACTCGTCGGGTGTGATCGAGGCGATCCAGTCGACGCTGTCACGGGGCGCCGAGGCGGTCTTCGTGCCGGGCGATACGACCGTCTCGAGCGTCATCGACTCGATCATCGCCACCGCGGCGAAGGCGGGTGTGCCCGTGTTCACCGTGGTGCCCGGGAAACCCGACCGGGGCACGCTGTTCGACGTCGGCTTCGACTTCCGCGAGGTCGGCCTGCTGGCGGGCCGGCTCGCCGGCGATCTGCTCGGGGGCACCGATCCGACGACCGTTCCCATCGGCGAAACCGCCCGGGAGATTCCCCCCCGGCTCACGATGAACCTCGCCGCCCCGGGTTACGACCGTAGCCGCTGGCGGGTGCCCGACGACCTCGTGCGGCAGGCGAAGGTGGTGATCGACGCCGCCGGCCGCCGCGACCAGCCCGAGGCGATCCTCACCGGCCCGTTCACCGAGGCCGAATCTCGGTAGCCCCCTGACGCCCGATTGAGCTTGAGCGACCCCGTGCCGCTCGGTAACTTCCCAGCCATCGCCCCCTCCACGAGCGGGGAGCCGTTCTTCGCGAGAGGCTCGGTCGTGAACGCCACGACGCCGTTGGTCGTCATCTGTGCCGCGAGTTGCGGACTCTATTTGGTCGCCTGGCTGCTCGTCCTGGGCTGGGTCGCGTGGCATCGCCGTGAGCGGCGGCACGGCGACGACGCGGCACCGATCGGCGTCTCGATCCTCAAGCCCCTGTGCGGCGCCGACGACGAACTCGAACGCAACCTCACGTCGTTCTTCCGGCTGGACCACGAGCCGCTCCAGCTGATCTTCGGCATCGCCGCCCCGTCCGACCCCGCCCTCGATCTCGTCCGTCGCGTGGCCGGCCGTCACCCCGGCCGCGACGTCGCGATCGTCGTCGGCGCTCAGACCGACGCGGCGAGCCCAAAGGTCGGCCTCATGGAAACGCTGCTTCCCCACGCCGCCCACGACATCATCCTGCTCTCCGACAGCAATGTCCGCATCTCACCCGACGAGATCGGCCGCGTGCTCCCCGGCTTCGCCGACCCGCGGGTGGGCATGGTCTATCAGCCGGTCGTCGGCATCGGCGAACGCCGTGTTCCTGCCGCGATCGAGAACCTCCACTACACGGAGCTCGCCGCCTTTCTCGCGATCGCCGCGCGGCTCTGCGCCGGCCAGCATGTGGTCAACGCCAAGGGCCAGTGGGTCCGCCGGGCGGCACTCGCCGACGTCGGTGACTTCATCGGCGTCCGCGACAACGGCGCCGACGATTACGTATTGTCGCGGCTCATGCTGGCCGCGGGCTGGAGGCTCTCGCTTTCCGGCGTACCTGTCCGCACTGTGCATCGTGATTGGTCGTGGCAGGCTCTCACCCACCGGCATCTCCGCCATGCCGGCCTCCGCCGCCGGCTCTGCCCCTGGGCCTATCCCCTGGAGCTGCTGCTCAACCCGGTGCCCTGGGCGCTCATGCTGCTCGCCACACCGCTGGCAACCTGGGCCTTGCCGCTCGTGGCAGCCAAGATGGCCCTGGAGGTTTCGGCCGCACGGCTGCTGCGCGGCGTGCCGCTGGGGTGGCACCACGCCGCACTCATCCCGCTCAAGGATGTCGGCTACTTCATCGGCTGGTTCGCCTCGTTCACCGTGCGCACGGTCTCCTGGCGAGGCCGCACCTACGCCATCGGCGCCGGCGCCCGCCTGATCCCGCTCGAGGCGGCTCCTGATCTCGCCCTCGCCGCCCGTGTGGCATGAACGCCACACGCGGCACCAGCCCCGATGCTCCTCACGCGGTAGACTCCGTCGTCATGAATGCTCTGCGACGCTGCCTGTGTGTCCCGCTCTCGACGGCGTTCCTGCTCTTCGCCGCGGCGGCGTCCTCTGCGGCGGAGCCGCTGCGGGTGGGGATGGAGCTGGCGTATCCGCCGTTCGAGATGACCGACCCGCAGGGCAGGCCGACGGGGGTGAGCGTGCGGCTGGCGGAGGCGCTCGGCCGGCATCTCGGCCGCGACGTCCGGATCGAGAACATCGCCTTCGACGGCCTGATCACGGCCCTCAAGACCCGCAAGATCGACTGCATCATCTCGTCGCTCACGGCCACGCCGGAGCGGGCCCGGTCGATCGCATTCTCCGCACCCTATCTGCGGACCGGGCTCGCCCTGCTCGTCGCCATGAAGTCGCCCGTGCAGTCGGCCGCCGACCTCGACGCGCCCGGCCGGATCGTGGCCGTGAAGAAGGGCACCACCGGGCATCAGTATGCCGCGACGTCCCTCACGAAGGCCCGCGTGCTCGTGCTCGACAAGGAGTCGTCCGCCGTGCTCGAGGTGGCGCAGGGAAAAGCCGATGCCTTCATCTACGACTCGCTCTCCGTCTATCAGAATCATCGTCGGCATCCCGATGCCACACGGGCCCTGTTGCGGCCGTTCCGCGAGGAGACCTGGGCGATCGGCCTGCGGCTCGGGGACGACGAGCTGCGGCGAACCGTGAACGAGTTCCTCGAGGCCTTCCGTGAGTCGGGAGGCTTCGAAAGGCTCGGCGACGAGTTCCTCCCGGACGAAAAGGGTTTCTTCAAGGCTCAGGGCATCCCGTTCGTTTTCTGAAGGCCGCACGGCTAACTTGACGGGGCGGCGTGGTACCCTTTCCCCCATGCCGCGTTGGCTCGCCCACCTCATCGTCGTCGCGCTCTTCGCCGCCGGCATCGCGCTGGCCTTCTGGCGGGTCGGCTACGCATGGAACTGGGCGGGGGTGTGGGAGTACCGGCAGAAATTCGTGCAGGGCTGGCTGACGACCGTGGCGTTGAGCATCGCGGCCCTCGCCGCCAGCATCGCCATCGGCGGCATCGCGGCCTTCATGCTGCGGTCGCGGCAGCCGCTGGTCGAAGCCGCGGCGAGGATCTACGTCGAGCTGATACGCGGCACGCCGCTGCTCGTGCAACTGCTGATCGGATTTTACGTGGTCGCCAGCGCGGTGGGCCTCGAGAACCGCTACGTCGTGGGCGTGGCCGTGCTCGCCCTCTTCAGCGGGGCCTACATGGCCGAGATCATCCGCGGCGGCCTCGACGCCATCCCCAGGGCCCAGCTCGACAGTGCCCGGGCGATCGGCCTCTCGCCCGCCCAGACGCTCCGACTGGTCGTCATGCCGCAGGCCGTGCGAATCGTGCTCCCGGCCGTGGCTGGCCAGCTCGTGTCGCTGATCAAGGATTCGTCGTTGTTGTCGGTGATCGCGATTTCCGAATTCACGCTCGCCGCCCAGGAGGTCAACTCCTTCACCTACTCCACGCTCGAAAGCTATCTGCCGCTCACCGCCGGCTACCTGGCACTCACGCTGCCGCTCGCCGCCGTGTCGCGGTGGCTCGAACGACGGTTTCGGTACGAGTCGGCATGAGAGGACCGCCGGCATGAAGCTCGACGTCCGCGGCCTCGTGCAGCGGTTCACCACGCCCGCCGCGGGGGGCCACCCTGCGACCACGGCCACCGTGCTCGACGGCCTCGACCTCGCCACGGGCGACATCACGGCGCTCGTGCTCGTGGGCCCGTCGGGCGGCGGCAAATCGACGCTGCTGCGGATCCTCGCGGGGCTCGACGTGCCGACGGCCGGCAGCGTGGCGTTCGACGACGTGCCGTTGCCCCGCAACGAGGCCGGCCTGCGCGGTTATCGCCGCACCATCGGCACGGTTTTCCAGGCATACAATCTGTTTCCCCATCTCACGGCCATGGACAACCTCCTCCTGCCGCTGGTTCACGTGCACGGTCTGTCGCCGGCCGCCGCAGCCGAACGGGTGCGGGGACCGCTCGAGCGGTTTCAGCTCGCGGCGCACGCCCATAAGCGGCCGGCGGAATTGTCCGGCGGGCAGAAGCAGCGGATCGCGATCCTCCGAGCCTTGGTGACCCGGCCGCAGCGGCTGTTCCTCGACGAACCGACGTCGGCGCTCGACCCGGAGATGCGGGGCGAGGTGCTGGAGATGATCGGCGAGCTCCGGGCTGCCGGCACGCAGTTCGTCCTGGTGACCCACGAGATGGCGTTCGCCCGGCGGGTCGCCGACGAGGTCGCCTTCATCGCCGACGGCCGCGTCCTGGCCCACGACAGCTCGCTTCCGTTTTTTGCCGAGCAGGAGAACCCGCGGGTGCGGGCCTTTCTCGCCGGGGCCCTTGCCTCATGACCGACGGCACGACCTCCCACCCGAGCGGCGCGGATCGGGCCCACGCCGCATTCCTCGGCTCGCTCGTGGCCGACGCGGTGTCGATGCCCGTGCATTGGTACTACGACCGCGCCGCCCTCGACCGCGACTACCCCGAGTTGCTCGAGCCTGCCGACACGCTCCGCTATCTTCCGCCCCGCAGCCCGCATCCCGACAGCATCCTCTGGAGGTCGAGCTACGTCGCGGCCGGACCGCAGTTCGACCTGCTCGGTGACCAGGCGGGGTTCTGGGGCCGCCGCGGCGTTCACTATCACCAGCGGCTTCCGGCCGGCGGCAGCACGCTCAACTTCCAACTGGCGACCGAACTCCACGGCCTGGTTCGGCGCGACCGAGACTACGCCCCCGAGCGCTGGCTCGACCATTACGTCGCCTTCATGCGGCAGCCGGCCCGACACGGCGACACCTACGTCGAGGAGTGCCACCGCCACTTCTTCACGAACCTCGCGGCCGGCCGCAAGCCGATCAACTGCGGCGTTCGCGACGTGCACATCGGCGGCCTCGCCCATGTGCCCGCACTGGTGGCCGGACTCGGTCCGCGGCACCCCGATCTGCGGCGGATCGTGCGACTGCACGTGTCGCTCACCCACAGGGACGACGACGTGCTCGCGGCCGCAGATGCGTTCGTGCGGATGCTCGTGCGACTCACTCGCGATGATCGTGCCGCGGAGGATCTCCGCACCATCGTCCTCGAGGAGGGGGCTGACTGGGTCTCCGCGGCGAAGCTCGCCGACTGGAATGGCCGCTGTGATTCGGCAGGCGGCGCGTGCCCCGACCGCGGCGTGGTGGGCACCCTTATCAGCTCCGCCTGCTACATCGACGAAGCCTTCCCGGCGGCGCTGTTTCTCGCCTGCCGCCATGCCGGCGACTGTGCGGGCGGCATCCGGGCGAACGCCTTGTGCGGGGGGGACAACTGCCATCGCGGCGGCGTCGTCGGGGCACTCCTCGCGGCAGCCGCGCCGATTCCCCACCGGCTGCTCGCCGAGCTGCAGACCCAGGATACACTTTCGGGTTCGTGAGTTTTCCGAGTCGTGAGGAGCTGCATGAAGCCCCCTGTCGCCGAGCCCACCGCCCGCACCCCGGCCGGCCGATTCGCGGAGTTCGAGAGACCGCTTGCCCCTGCCCGCATGGTGCTGCTCACGGCCGATCCGACGGCAGCCGATCCCGTGGCGGCGAAGCGGGCCGAGATCCGCCGCTACTTCCATCAAACCTGCGCGATCTACGAGCGGCTCTTCGATTTGATCCGTGACGACGCGTCGTACTACGAGCGACACGAGCCGCTCCGCCACCCGCTGATCTTTTATTTCGCGCATCCGGCGGTGTTCTACGTCAACAAGCTCACGGCGGGCCGGTTGATTCCCCGACGGCTCGACCCGGTGCTCGAGGCGATGATGGCGGTTGGCGTGGACGAGATGTCGTGGGACGACCTCAACACGGCCCATTACGAATGGCCGAGCGTCCGCACGGTTCGCGACTACCGCGCCGCGCTGCGGGAACTCGTGGACGAATTCATCCAGTCGATGCCGCTGGAGCTGCCGATCCGCCAGGATTCGCCCGCGTGGGTGATCCTGATGGGCATTGAGCACGAGCGAATCCACCTCGAGACATCGAGCGTGATCATGCGGCAGATGCCGCTCGACGAACTCCGTCATGGCGACGAGCTCTCCGCGGAGGAGCGACGGCTCTGGGCGGCCTGCCCGACGACGGCCACACCGCCGGCCAACGACTGGCTCCCGGTCGCCGGCCGGACCGTGCGGCTCGGCAAACATTGCGACGACCACACCTACGGCTGGGACAACGAATACGGGGTGGAGGAGGTCGCCCTGCCTCCGTTTCGCGCGGGGAGAAGGCTGGTCTCCAACGCCGAGTTCATGGAGTTCGTCACCGCCGGCGGATATCGCGACGAATCCCTCTGGACGGAGGAGGGCCGTGGCTGGCTCCACTACACCCGTGCCGAGCAGCCGAAGTTCTGGCTTCGTCGCGACGGCGGCTCGTGGCAGCGAAACCTGCTCGACGAGCGGCCGCTGCCGCTCGACTGGCCCGTCGAGGTCAACTGCCTGGAGGCGCAGGCCTACTGCTCCTGGCTGGCGCGGCAGACGGGTGAGAACGTGCTGCTGCCGACCGAGGCCCACTGGCAGGCGCTTCGCGAGATGGTGCCCGGCGACCAGCCCACGTGGGATCCCGCGCCCGGCAACATCGACCTCGGGCACTTCGCGTCGAGTTGCCCCGTCGACGCCTTCCCGCAAGGCGACTTATGCGACGTGGTCGGCAACGTCTGGCAGTGGACCCGGACGCCGATCATGCCGTTCAAGGGGTTCGAGATACATCCACTCTACGACGACTTCTCCGTGCCGACCTTCGACGGCCGCCACAATCTGATCAAGGGCGGCTCGTGGATCTCGACCGGCAACGAGGCGCTCGCCAGCGCCCGCTACGCGTTCCGGCGGCATTTCTTCCAGCATGCGGGCTTCCGCACGATCATCGAGGAGCCGGGAAACGAGGCCGTCACCACCGGCTCGCGGCTCTACGAGACCGATCAACTCGTGACGCAGTACCTGGAATTCCACTATTTCGACGCCGCTGCCGGCGGGTGCGACGCCACGTCCGACGGCTGCACGACGCTGGGCGTGCCCAACTTTCCCCAGGCCTGCGTGGCGGCCACGATGCCGCACGTGCCCATGGACCGGCGCGGCAGGTGCCTCGACATCGGCTGCTCCGTGGGCCGCTCCGCCTTCGAGTTCGCCCGCCACTTCGCCCACGTCGATGCGATCGACTTTTCGGCCCGATTCATCCAGTCGGGCGTGCGGCTCCAGCAGGGGGACGAACTGCACTACGAGATTCCGACCGAGGGTGAGCTCACGGTCCCGCGGGCCGTATCGCTGGAGCGGCTCGGCCTCGGCGATGCCGGCTCGCGCGTGCTCTTCATGCAGGGCGACGCCTGCAACCTCAAGGCGATCTACGCGGGCTATGACCTCGTGTTCGCCGGCAACCTGATCGACCGGCTCTATGATCCGGCGCTCTTCCTCCGGGAGATCGCCGAACGGATCCTGCCCGCGGGCCTGCTCGTGATCACGTCTCCCTACACGTGGCTCGAGGAATACACTCCCAAGGACAAATGGCTCGGAGGACGTCGGGAGCACGGCGAACCGCTGACGTCGTTTGCGGGGCTCGAGCGCTGCCTCGAGTCCGGGTTCTCGCTGGTGGCGAGATCCGACGTGCCATTCGTCATCCGTGAGACCGCCCGCAAGCACCAGCATACGACGGCCGAGATGACCGTCTGGCGTCGGCTGACGTGATGTGGGGCACCTGCTAGGATGGGGGATTCCGCAGCGCGGATTCGCCCCTCCGATCGGTGTTCAGATGCACGATGAATCCTCATTCGACCCCTGCCGCCAGTGGCTCGGCATCGATGCCGTCGAGTTGGTGACGCCGCATCGAGTCCTCGGAATCTCCCCGCTGGAGACCGACCCGCTCGTGATCGTGCGGGCGGCCGACCAGAGGCTGATCACCCTGCGGTCGATCGATCCCGGGCCGCTCGCCAGGGCTCGGGACGCCTTGCTGGCACGGGTCGAGCAGTCGCGAGACGCCATGCTCGCGGCAGCCTCCGCGGCTCGCGGCAGCCCCTCGCTGCCATTCCCTCCGATGAACCACCAGCCGGGAGGCGTATTCGGCTCCGGTGCGGCCGTCGAACTCCCGTCCGCCCCGATGTTGCCCGCTCCCAGCGTGGCGGTGCGGCCGCGCGTGGTCGTGCGGCGGTCGAGTCCGGTGCTGCCTCTCGCCGTCGCGGCCCTGCTCCTGGGAGCGGCAGGCTGGCTGGGGTACCAGGTCCTGCAGAATCAGTCTGACAAGCCCTCCGCCTCGGTTGCCTTGTCAACGTCGCCTCGGCCCGAGCGTCCCGCTCCCAAGCGGCCTGCATCCGAGCCGCCTCGAGCCGTGCGCCCCCCCCGGCCCACCCCCGAGCCCGAGCCCGAGCCCGAGTCCGAGCCCGAGTCCGAGCCCGAGTCCGAGTCCGAGCCCGAGTCCGAGTCCGAGTCCGAGCCCGAGTCCGAGCCCGAGTCCGAGCCCGAGTCCGAGCCCGAGTCCGAGCCCGAGTCCGAGCCCGAGTCCGACCCCGACTCCGAGCCCGAGCCCGAGCCCGAGCCCGAATCGGACACTAACGCGGAAACCGCCGCCAGCGATGGCGACGCCCTCGAGGATCACCTCGAGAACGTCTACGCCGCGCTGCGCCGGAGCGACTTTCCCGCTGCCGACAAACTGCTCGACAAAGCCCAGGACGTCGCTGCTCCGGACGAGTCTGCGAGCGAACGGCTGGATCGCTGGCGGCTGCTCGCCGCCTACGCGCGAAACTTCCCTGCCCTGCGGGACAAGGCGCTGAAAGCGAGCAGCGAAAACGAAGTCAAACTGGCCGATGGCCGGATCATCGGGATCATCGAAGTCGACGCCACCCGCGTCGTCTACCGGGATCGGGGACAGAACGAGCGTGTGCCCCGCGACCGTCTTCCCGACGACGTCCTGCTCGCCATCGTGCAACAGTGGTTCAATGCCGCGAGGAAGCCCGGAAACCACCTCTATCTGGGCACCTTTTACGTGCTGCGGGGCACGCCTGATCTCGCGTCGGCCCAGGGTGAATTCCAGCTCGCCGCGTTCAGCGGCGAACCCGACGGCACCGTACTCCAGCAGCTCCTCACCGATCCCGTGATCGCGGGTGGCGATCAGTAGCAAGCCGCCAGAATCGGCAGCAATGCCGCGGCATCGAGCTCGCGCGGATTGCCTCTCATGCTCGCGCCGCCGGAGTGTTCCGCGAGCCAGCCAAGCCGATCGGCTGCGAGCCCGAGGTCGCGGAGCCGCTGCGGTGTGCCCGCGGCCAGGCAGAGCCGCTCGATCCGCTCCACGAATGCCCGGGCCGCTCGCGCGTCGTCACCCGCCGCCGGGTCGAGCGTCCGCTCGAGCATGGCCAGATCGCCCCGGGCCACCTGCTCGTTGACCCGCAGTGCCACCGGCAGCATGACGGCGCAGGCGACGCCATGGGGCGTGCCGCACTCGATGCCCAGGGCCGCAGCGACCCCGTGGGCCATCCCCAGTCCGGAATTCGTCAGCGCGATGCCCGACACCAGCGCCGCATGGCAGAGCGCCGCCCGGGCATCGAGATCGTCTGGGTGCACCAGCACCTGCGGCAGCGCTTCGACGGCCCGCGGTAGGGCATCGAGCACCATCGCCCTGGGCAGCGGATGCCGAAACCGGCAGATGAACGACTCAATCAACTGCGTGATGCAATCGAGCCCGGATGCGGCCGTCGTGTCGCGAGAGCACGACCGCGTGAGCAACGGGTCGATGACCGCAGCTCGTGGCACCATCAGCGGGCTCCGCATGCTCTTCTTGAATCGTCGCCGCGGACACGAGATCACGGCATTGCGGGTCGCCTCGGCGCCCGTGCCCGCGGTGGTCGGCACGGCCACCACCGGCAGCGGCGGGTGCACGAGTGCGAGGCCCCGCCCGACCCCCTCCAGGTGATCGACGACGACCGCGTCGAGATCGGTCGCATCGGCCGGGGCATTCGTCGCCAGGGCCGCCACGGCCTTGGCGAGGTCGATCGTCGCTCCGCCGCCGACCGCGACGATCACCGCCTCCTCCCGGCCGGCGCGGGGCAACCTCGCGACCGCCGCCGCCACCTGATCCACGGTGGGCTCACCCCGACTGGACGCCACGCGCCGGGATGGCACGCCGGCCGCACGGCACGCGGCCTCGACGGCGTCGAGACCGCCGCTCGCGGCGCCGCTCCGCTCCCCCGCCACGATCCACGCGGCACCGCCGAGCTCCCCGACGATCCCGCCGACCTCGGCAACGCGGCCCGCGCCGAACACGATCCGCGGCGGCACGAGGAGTTCATAACTGGCGAGCGGCGGCATCGCTGCGTGCATGGTGGCTCTCCGGCGCTATACTCGTCGGTCGTCACTGCGTGACCGCAGCGGCAGAATACCCTCGGGGCCGGTGGCGATGCCGCCCCGTTTCCCTTCGTCACCACGTCGAGCCGTCATGCAGGATCCGCTCACCATTCCCTGCCGCCCGGGGCCGATCCGGGGCACGATCCGTCCCCCCGGCTCGAAGAGCATCACGAATCGCGCCCTCGTGTGCGCCGCGCTCGCCCGGGGCACGAGCAGGCTCACCGGCGTGCTCGACAGCGAAGACACGCGGGTAATGGCGGCCGGCCTCGCGGCCCTCGGCGTCGGCATCGACGCCGATTGGGGGCGGTCCGAGCTGACGGTGACCGGCTGCGACGGCCGCATGCCGGCGGCCACCGCGACGATCGACTGCGCCGCCAGCGGGACGACGATGCGATTTCTGTCGGCCGTCTGCGGACTCGGACACGGCACGTTCCGCCTCGACGGCACCGCCCGGATGCGGCAGCGGCCGATCGGTGATCTCGTGGCCGCCCTGCAGGCGCTCGGCGTCGACGCCGTCGCGGAGAGCCCGGGCGGGTGCCCGCCGGTGCGGATCCGTTCATCGGGTCTGGCCGGTGGCTCCGTCACCGTGCACGGCGGCACGTCGAGCCAGTTCGCCAGCGGTCTGGCAATGGCCGCCCCCTGTGCGGCGCACGGGATGCGGATCACCTTCGCCGGGCAACTCGTCTCGCTTCCTTATCTCGAGATGACCCGACGGGTGATGCAAAGCTTCGGCGGCGTCTGCGGATCGCTCGGCGACGGTGGCTGGGACATCCCGCCGACCGGCTATTCAGCCTGCCACTATGCGATCGAGCCCGACGCCTCGGCGGCCAGCTATTTTCTCGCCGCTGCCGCGATCACCGGCGGCGAGGTGCGGCTGGAGGGCCTCTCGCGGCGGAGCATGCAGGGCGACGTCGGCATGGCCGACGCCCTCGAGCGGATGGGCTGCGCGGTCGCCTGGGACGAGACGGAGGGGGCGGAGTCGATCACCGTGCGGGGCCGGGCCGAGCACGGCATCGACATCGACATGAACGCGATCAGCGACACGGTGCCGACGCTCGCGGCCGTCGCGCTGTTCGCGTCGAGCCCCACGACGATCCGTAACGTGGCCCACATTCGCGACAAGGAGACCGATCGCATCGGCGATCTGGTGCGCGAGCTCCGCAAGCTCGGGGCACGGGTGGAGGAGCATGCCGACGGCATGACGATCGAGCCCGCGCCACTGCATGGGGCCACGGTCGCCACCTACGACGATCACCGGATGGCCATGGGCCTGTCGCTGCCTGGGCTCGTGGTGCCGGGTGTCCGCATCGAAAACCCGTCCTGCGTGGGCAAGACGTTTCCAGACTACTGGAACCGGATGGCGACGCTCGCCGGCTGGCCGGCCTCGGCCATCAGCGGCTGATCCGCCGGCCGCCGCCGGCCCGCGCCAGCACCGCATCGGCCTTGGCGAGCAGGGCGTCCACGGCTTCATCGCAGGCCCGCGAGCGGTCGGCCACCGGCGCCGGCCCCCCCGCCAGTGATTCATCGGCCGCCACGAATCCGCCGCCACAATGCTGGCAATACACGCGGCGACCGAGCAGCATGACCGAGATGCGAAGCATCCGGCCACAAATCGGGCAGGCCTGGCCGAAAAACACGTCTCCGCAGACCGCCTCGGCGGACTGCACCCCATCATCGTGCGGGCGATCGGTTCCGTGCATGGCGGACTCTGAAAACGACGACACGGAGGGCAACGATTCTAACGTGAAACAGGCTTTCCCCGGGCGGACGTGAGACGCGCCGCCGGCCGAAGAGTGTATGCGGCTGATCGCATCTCGGCAAACGAGCGTTCCGGGGCTAGAATGAGGTGATCGGGGTGGTGGCACCGAGCAGCCTCCCGTCGCCCCGTGGCCAGTGGCCCGACGCACCATGAGTTACCGCGGTTGGTTCACTCCGTTCGTCGTCGGATTGTGGCTCGTGACCAGCGGCTGGCTGGTGACGGCGAAGATTCTCCCCGCCTGGCGCCCCGGGTCTCCTCCGGGCTACCAAGGCCTCTACGGCTCGGGGGGGCGGCTGGGTCCAGTCGGCTGGACGGTGCAGTGGAATGGCAGCCCCCTCGGCTGGGCCCTCGCCGAATCGACCCGCAGCCCGGATGGCGGACTGACGGTCGACAGCAGGCTGCATTTCGAGCGACTGCCGGTCGAGGAGGTGCTGCCGTCGTGGGCCGGTGAGCTGGTGGCGGGCATGCTCCGCACCCACGGCCTCGCCACCTTCGATGCCCGAGGCAGGCTCGCCATCGACGATGCCGGCAAGCTCCAGACCTTCCGCTCGGCCGTCAGCGTCGCCGGCGTGGCGGACGACGTCATACTCGAGGGCACGGTCCGTGACGGCGAGGTGGCGATCGACGTCAAGGCCGGCGACATCAGCTACCGCACCAATCGCCATCTTCCCGACCAGCTCACGCTGGGCGACGAACTCTCGCCCCAGGCGTCGATGCCGGGGCTGTACGAAGGCCGCCGCTGGACCGTGCCCGTCTACAGCCCCCTCCGGCCGGGCCTTTCCCCGCTCGACATCCTGCACGCCGAGGTGGGTCCGGAAGAGACGATGTTTTGGGACAACACCCTCATGCGGGTGCACGTGGTCTCGTATCGAGAGGATCCGTCCTCGTCCCGCCCGCCACGCTCCCGCCTGTGGGTCGATCGAGGCGGCCGCGTGCTGAAACAGGAATCGCAGGTACTCGCCGGCACGATCGTGTTCATCCGGCGATCGGACGAGGACGCGTCCCGGCTGGCCGCCAGCGTCGCCGTGGAAGCCGCGGGGTCCGTCGACGCGGCCGAGGTTCCATGATCGAATTCGACCATGTCACCCGCACGTACGGCAGCAAGGTCGCGGTCTCCGACCTGACGCTCGCGATTCCACGTGGCGAGCTCTTCGCGCTGCTCGGCCCCAACGGCGCCGGCAAGACGACCACGATTCGGATGCTCGTGGGTTTGCTGCAGCCCTCACGGGGAGCGATCCGCGTGTGTCGCGCCGACGTGGTGCGTGATCCTCGCGCGGCCCACCTGCACGTCGGCTACGTGCCCGACGAGCCCTGCCTCTACGACAAGCTCACCGGACGCGAGTTCCTCTGGTTCATCGCCGACATGTTCGGAACCCCACGGCACCTCGCCGCAGCCCGCATCGACCGGGAGATCGATCACTTCGAACTCGCCGAGTTCGCCGACGATCTGGCGGAGAGCTATTCGCTCGGCATGAAGCAGCGGCTCGTGTTCGCCGCGGCGATGCTCCACGACCCCGACGTGCTCGTCCTCGACGAGCCGATGGTGGGCCTCGACCCCCGCAGCGTGCGGATCGTCAAGGACCTCCTCCGCACTCGCGCGAGCGAGGGCATGACCGTGTTCATGTCGACCCATACGCTCGCCATGGCGGAGGAGATGGCCGACCGCGTCGGGATCATGGTCCGCGGCCATCTCCGCTTTCTCGGCACGATCCCCGAGCTCCGCGACCACATGGCGGTCGAGGCCACGAGCCTCGAGCAACTGTACCTCGAACTCACCGCCCCGGGGGCGTCGGCACCGGGCGGCATTCGCCCATGAGCTCCGCGGCCATGCTCGAGGCGGGCGACACGGGCCGGCGGCTGCTCGGCCCGGACGCCGAATCCCGCCTCTTTCTCCGACTCCGGATCACGATCGCCTGGGCCACGCTCCGTTGGATGCTGGCCCACGCCCGCCTCCGACTCGGCCTGGTGGTGCTCTTGAGCGGGATGTTCTGGGCCTCGCTGTACGGCCTGTTCGTGCAGGCATTCGCATTCCTCGACGGCCTGCATGCCGAGGTCATCTCGCTCCTGTTCAACGCCTTCTTCTCGTCGCTGATGGTCATGCTCGTGTTTTCGTCGGGCATCCTCATGTATGGCAGCCTCTATCGTTCGGGTGAGTCCCGGCTGCTCCTCACGCTGCCGGTCCGGGCCGAGACGATCGCGGCGCACAAGTTCCAGGAGGCCTTCTGGTTTTCCTGCTGGGGGTTCGTCCTGCTCGGCAGTCCGATGCTCACGGCCTACGGGGTGGTCCGTCAGGCCGCCTGGCCCTACTTCGCCCTCATGCTGCCCTTCATGGTGTCGTTCGCCGTGATCCCGGCGACGGTTGGGGGCATCTGTTGCATCGGGCTGGTTGCCTGGATTCCCCGGCTGCGGGTGCAGGCCTTGTCGCTGGCCCTGTTCGCCGGCTGCGTCGCTGCGGTCTGGCTTGGCTGGTCGCTCGTCGAGCGCGGGCCGATCGACGCCCTGTCCGCCGAATGGTTCGAACGGACGTTCGCCCGGCTGGCGATCACGGAGCAGAAACTCCTGCCGAGCTGGTGGCTGTCGAGCGGGCTGATCGAGGCGGCCCGCGCAGGCCGCGATCCGGCCGGTCCTGCGCTCACCGAGGCGTGCACATTTCTCGCCCTGCTCATGGCCCACGCCATGCTGCTCCACCTCGTGCTCGGCTGGCTGGCCGGGATCGCCTACCGTCACGGCTACAGCCAACTCATCAGCGAGGTGCCGCCCCGCCGCCGGCGGCCGCTCGGCTGGTTCGACCGCATGCTCTCGAACGCCGGCACCGCCCGCAGCCGTCCCCTCCGCCTGCTGCTGGTGAAGGACCTGCGGATCTTCCGTCGCGACGTCTCGCAGTGGTCGCAGTTCGTGATCTTCTTCGGGCTGCTCGGCCTCTATTTCCTCAACCTGCGCTCGTTCAACTACAACAATGCCTACGCCTCGATGATCGGGTTTCTCAACCTCGCGGTCGTCGGCCTGATCCTCTCCACGTTCACGACGCGATTCGTCTACCCGATGATCAGCCTGGAGGGCCGGCGGTTCTGGATTCTCGGGCTGCTGCCAGTGAACCGCGACCAGATCGTGTGGTCGAAATTTCTGTTCTCGTTCCTGGGCGGTCTGATCCCCTGCTGCGCCCTGGTGCTGTTGAGCGACTGGATGCTCGGACTGCACTGGCGTCTGGTCGTCATCCACGAGGTCTGCTGCGTCATGCTCTGCATGGGGCTTTCGGGCATCGCCGTCGGCCTCGGCGCACGAATGCCGGAGCTTCGCGAGTCGTCAGCCGCGAAGATTTCCTCGGGCTTCGGCGGCACGCTCAGCCTGGTCATCAGTTCGCTGTTCATCATGGTGGTCGTGATCGTCGCGGCGATCCCCACCCATCTCTTCCTGCTGGCCCACGCCCTGGGCACGAGCCGACTCGCCTCCAGGAGCTTCCTCACCTGGGCGGGCGGGCCGCAGGGCACTCTGGCAAGCCTGGCGGTCGTGGCAGTCGTAGGACTCGCCGCCACCCTCATCCCCCTCAGCCTTGGCCTCCGCTCGTTTCGCAAACTCGAGGCGTGACGTCGCTGGGATTCACCGGCTCGGGGGCGGTACAAGTCGCCGCTGCGCGGTCTTTCAGATCGTCGCGGTGGACCTCGAGTTTGCACCGACCCCCTCGCCTCCCCTTACCGACAATACGGCCGTGAGGGGCTGCCCATGCCCCGTCGCCGGCGTATGGCGGCAAGCGCAGGCAGGATGCCGAAAGCGCAGCCGCCATCGAGCGAGCGAAGGACAGGATGTCCGTAGCGAGCGTCCGGCGACGGGGCGTGGGCAGCCCCGAACCCACGCCACAGGCGGTCAAAGGCCTAGTCTCCCCCGGTTCGCATTCCGATCCAGTCGTTATCCTTTGTGGGGTTACTCGGCGGGCGGGACTGCGGTTACTCTTTCGTTCGGCAGCGCCCACGAGGGGCGCTGACGTTCTCACCCATGCCCGACCAGCCTCCCCTCCCCGCGAACGATCCCAGTGCGTCCGGCCCAGTCCGGGCCGATCGGGCCCTACGGATCGGGGCCGTGCAATACCTCAACACGCGGCCGTTGGTGCACGGGCTCGCGGGAGCTGGGATCGGCGTGCTCTACGACCTGCCGAGCCGGCTGGCAGACAGGCTCGCGGCCGGCGATCTCGACGTGGCCCTGATTCCGTCCATCGAGCTGTTTCGGGGCGACCGGTATCGCGTCGTATCCGATGCCTGCATCGGCTGCCGCGGGCCGGTGATGAGCGTGAAGTTGCTGTTTCGCACCACACCCGACCGGGTGACCACGCTGGCGACAGACGAGGGGTCGCGAACGAGTGCGACGCTGGCACGGATCCTGTTGGCGGAACGGCACGGCGCGCATCCGGCCACGGAGATGCTGCCGATCGGAGCCGGGCCAGACGACACGCGGGCCGACGCGGTGCTCGTGATCGGCGACCGGGCATTGGGATCGATCGGTGGCTCATTCCAACTGGTGTGGGATCTCGGCGACGAATGGTGCCGCTGGACGGGACTGCCGTTCGTGTTCGCCGTTTGGGCCGCACGGGCTGGCATCGACACGACGGCGATCGAGCCGCTGCTGGCTGCGGCCCGCGACTCCGGCCGGGCCAATCTCGCGGCCATCGCCGCGGTCGAGGCGGCCGGCCATGGGCTCACCGTCCCGCAGTGCCTGGGTTACCTTCGCGACAACCTCCACTATCATCTGGGAGTTCGTGAACGCGACGCATTGACGCTCTTTCGTGAGCATGCGGCTCGCCTCGGGCTCGCTCCCGGCGGGCAGGCGACGAGAGGCCAGTCGTTTTCCGCGACACCGCCACGGAGGAGCCACTCATGAGCCCGGCCGAAACGCCACCCGACTCGGGTATCGCGGAGATTCTCGACGACGTCGTCGCCGGAGGACGGCTCGTCTTCGACGATGCCGTCCGACTACTGGAGTCCAACGGGCTCGCGACCATCGGACGGGCGGCCGACGCGATGACGCGACGGCTGCACCCCGAGCCGTATCGCACCTACAACATCGACCGCAACATCAACTACACGAACATCTGCACCGCCGTGTGCGACTTCTGCGCCTTCTACCGGGGCCCGAAGCATCCCGATGGCTATGTCCTCGACCGCGACGTCATCCTCGGCAAGATCGAGGAGACGGTGACCCTCGGCGGCGATCAGATCCTCATGCAGGGGGGCCTGCACCCCACGCTCACGCTCGAGTGGTACGAGGAACTGCTCCGCGACATCAAATCCCACTTCCCGGCAGTGAACGTGCATGGCTTCTCGCCGCCGGAGATCCACCACTTCACGAAGGTCTCGAAGCGGCCGCTGCGGGAGGTGCTCGAGCGGCTCGCCCGCGCCGGGCTCGGCTCGCTGCCGGGCGGAGGCGGCGAGATCCTCGTCGACCGCGTCCGCGGGGCGATGACCCGCGGCAAGGTGATGACCGACGATTGGCTGGAGGTGCACCGGCAGTGGCATCTCCTCGGCGGCCGCAGCACCGCGACGATGATGTTCGGCCACATCGAGACGCTCCCGGAGCGGATCGAGCACCTCGACCGGCTGCGACGGCTGCAGGACGAGACCGGGGGCTTCACGGCCTTCATCTGCTGGTCGTTCCAGCCCGACAACACGGAGATGGCCGACATCCCGCCATGCGGTCCGTACGAGTATCTGAAGACACAGGCGGTGGCCCGGCTCTACCTCGACAACTTCCCCAACATCCAGTCGAGCTGGGTGACCCAGGGGCGGGAGATCGGCCAGCTGGCCCTGCTCTTCGGCGCGAACGACATGGGCAGCCTGATGATCGAGGAGAACGTGGTGAGCGCCGCCGGCACCGTGCATCACCTCACGCTCGAGGAGATGAGATCGGCGATTTCCGAGCTCGGCTGGATTCCGCGGCGGCGCAACGTGTTCTACGAGCTGTTCGAAGACGAGCCCGTCACGCCGGCCGTCGATCCGGAGCGGAGCCGGGCCCGGGCGGTGCAGCTGCCCGTGGCGTCGGCGACACCGTGAGGCCGCCGCCGTTCACGCTGCGGGCGCGGCATCTGCTGCCGATCGCATCGCCGCCGCTCGACGGAGGCTGGTTGCGTATCGATCGTGGTCGCATCGTGGCCTTGGGCCCAGGCCGACCATCGGGGCCGGCCGTCGACCTCGGCGACGCGATCGTCCTGCCCGGACTCGTCAACGCGCATACCCACCTCGAGTTTTCGACGGTCCAGCAGCCGCTAAGTGCGAACGGCGGCCTCCCTGCCTGGATCGGCCGTGTGGTCGCCCTGCGCCGGCAGCGACCGCCGGACGCCACGGCAGCCGATGCCGCCCTTTCCGTGGTCCGCGGCCGCGCAGAGAGCGCCGCGGCGGGCGTGACCGCGATCGGGGAGATCGCCACGGCCGCATCCCTCGACGCCTATGCGGCCCCGGGGCCGCTGGTGCGGGTGTTCCGCGAGGCGCTCGGCCTGTCGCCGGCCGCCGGCACCGCCGCCTTCGCCTCGGCGATCCGTGATCTCGACCGGCTTCACGCCTGCGGCATTGCCTCCGGTGTCTCGCCGCATGCGCCGTATTCGGTGACCGCCGCCCTCGGCAGCCGGATGCTCGCCACAGCCCGTGCCCGCGGCCTGCCCGCGGCGATGCATCTGGCCGAGAGCCGTGAGGAAGAAGCGTTGCTCGCCGACGGCACCGGCGCGTTCCGCGAGCTGCTCGAGTCACTCGGTGCCTGGCCCGCCGCAGCCCCACCCCGCCTGCTCTCCACCGCCGACTGGATCTCGCGTCTCGCTCGCGGCCCCCGCGGCATCGTCGTACACGGCACGCACCTCGACCGTGATCCCGTCGCCCTCGCCCGGCTCACCCGCCACCGCGACCGGCTCGCCGTGGCCATCTGTCCGCGGACCACCCGCGGGCTCTCCGGCACCCTGCCACCGCTCGCCCTCTTTCACAGCGCGGGCCTCCGCGTGGCGATCGGCACCGACAGTCGGGCGTCGAATCCCGACCTCTCCGTCCTCGCCGAATGCCGCACGCTCGTCGATGCCGGCCTTACGAGTCCCGCCATGGCCCTGACGATGGCCACGCTCCACGGCGCCTGGGCCCTGATGCTCGACCACCAGTGCGGTCGCCTGGCCGTCGGCCGCCCCGCCGACCTCGCAATCCTGCAGCCAGCGACGCCCCACGCCGATCCCTTCACGGCGGCCCTCGCTCCGGATACCCGCGTCGTCGCCACCCTCCGCGCTGGCCGCGTCATCGCGGGCTGCCTGCCCGAGTGCGTGTAGCAAGACCCAGGAATTGCGACGTCCAGCGTAAGCGAGGGGCTGCCCATGCCCCGTCGCCGAACGTTCGCTACAGGCATCCTGCCTTTCGCTCACTCGGATGCCGCCTTCGCTCCCGGCATCCTGCCTCCGCTCGGCGGCATACGCCGGCTCTCAGGGCATTGGGCAGCCCCTCGCAAGGTCACCTCGATCAGCAATCGGGGAGGCGAGCCAGCGCCCACAGCCAATCGGGGAGGCGAAGGGGTCGGTGCGAGCTCGAGGAGCATTTGGACCGAGTCTTCGAGGTCCTGCGACGCGACTTGCACCGCCCCGAAGCCGGCGCACGCCCGCAACCCTACAGCCGGCAATTCGCGATCTGCGTCTCGATGACGGCCGAGGCGCCGATCGCGTCCAGCCGCTCCATGATGGCGTGGGCCTCGCCCCTTCTCACCATGGCCCGCACGGCACACCACTCGGGATCTTCCAGTGCCATCACCGTCGGTGAGTTGAACCCGGGGGTGATCGTCTCCGCCTCGGCGAGCCGCGATCGCGGGACGTTGTATTCGAGCAGCGACCAGCTGCGGGCGATCACGATGCCCTCGAGCCGCCGCACGATCCGGTCGGCAAGCACCGGGTCGGCGATGCGGTGGTTCTGCACGAGGACGGTCTCATAGCGGCCGATCTCCGCGAAGATCCGCAGGCGGTTGGCGGCGAGGGTGCTGCCGGTCTCGACGAGATCGACGATCGCGTCGGCCACGCCCAGGGCGATCATCACCTCGACGCTGCCTGAGAGCTCCACGAAATGGGCGTCGACGCCGCGTTCGGCGAGCCACCGGCGGGTGATCCGCGGGAAACTGGTGGCGATCCGCTTGCCGGCGAGCTGCCGCGGGTTGGTGACGGGAGAGTCATCGGCCACGCACATCGCCAGCCGGCAGGAGCCGACGCCGAGGTCGAGCCGATGCACGATATCGGCGCCGCTCTCGGCCACGAGGTCGGCGCCGGTGATGCCGAGGTCGATGGCGCCTTCGGCGGTGAGAACGGGAATGTCGTCGGTTCGCAGGAACGTGATCTCGACCGGCATGTCCTTGCACTTGGCAAACAGGCTCCGGTCCGATCGGCGAAACGAGAGTCCCGCGTCGGCAAGCAGCTGCGCCGCCAGCTCCGAGAGCCGCCCCTTGCTCGGCACCCCGATCCTCACCAGCCGCTCCTGCTTCTGCTCGCTCATCACTTGTCTCCCGAAGCGGTCCCGCCCGGAGCGGTCCGCGCTGCCTTTTCGTCGAGTCCCGACACGCCGAACCGCCGGGCCAGCTCGTCCTCCACCTGCGTGAGTGACAGGCCGCGACAGGCCAGGAGCACGAGCATGTGGTAGATCAGATCGGCCGCCTCCGACACGACGCGGCCATCGGTCTCGGCGGCCGCCGCCTGCACGAGTTCGCCCGCCTCCTCGGTCACCTTCTCGCCGACCTTCGGCGTGCCACCGGCCAGCAGCCGGCTGGTGTAGGATCGGTCGGGCGAATCGCCCTTGCGGGCGACGATCACCTGTTCCAGTGCCTCCAGGACTTCGCCGCAGCGACGCAGTGATGGCTGACGATCCGACACGATCCACGCTTCCTGGAGCAACGAGTGCGGGGCCGCCGGATCCACTCCAGCCGCCGCCCGCGGGGCCTTCAACTGTAGCACGGGCTGTGGCCCACCCCGACACGCCGCCGCAGGCCGCACAATCGGCATGCTCGGCCGACGATCAGCCCCGCCTGGGCGACGACTGCTGGTTTCTCTCCGGGCCGACCGCGGCAGGCAAGTCGTCGCTGGCGATCCGGATGGCCGGGGAGCTGGGGGCCGACATCGTGAGTGTCGATTCGATGGCGGTCTATCACGGCCTGGACGTGGGCACCGCCAAACCCACGGCCCTCCAGCGGGCCGCCGTGCCCCACCACCTCATCGACGTCGTGCCCCCCTCCGAGCCCTACAGCGTGGCCCGCTGGCTCGCCGCCGCCGCCCGTGCCGTGGACGACTGCCGCGTCCGGGGCCGCCGCATCCTGTTCGTCGGCGGCACGCCGCTCTATCTGCGGGCCCTTCGTGACGGCCTCGCCCCGCTCCCCCCCGCCGATGACGCGCTCCGCCGCCGGCTCACGGCCGAGGCCGCCGCGCACGGCCTCGCGGCGCTCCACGCGCGGCTCGCCACCGTCGATCCACTCGCTGCGGCCCGGATTCATCCGCACGACGCCAAACGGATCATCCGCGGGCTCGAAGTGGTCGAAGCGACCTCCAATCCCCTCTCCGCCGCCTTCGCCCCCGCGCCGCACCCCGTGTTCGAGTCGCAGTTCCTCGTGCTCGACATCCCCCGGGCAGCGCTTCGCGACCGCATCGACCGTCGCGTCGAGCAGATGTTCGCCGCAGGCATCATCGAGGAGACCGCCGCCGCGCTCGAGGCTCCGGGGGGCATCGGTCCCACGGCCCGCCAGGCCGCCGGCTACACGGAGGCCATCGACCTCCTCGCGGGCCACATCGACCGCGCCGAAGCGATCCGCCGCACGCAGCAGCGCACCCGTCAGCTCGCCAAGCGACAACTCACCTGGCTCCGTAGCTTCCGCCACGCCATCTGGCTCGCCGCGTGAGTGACGCAGCCCACGGCCAACTCCCCGCTTCTCGAAGGACCGTTGGGCCGTGAGGGGCTGCCCATGCCCCGTCGCCGGCGTATGCCGCCGAGCGCAGGCAGGATGCCGAAGCGAAGGCGGCATCCGAGCGAGCGAAGAACAGGATGTTCGTAGCGAGCGTCCGGCGACGGGGCACGGGCAGCCCCGAACCCACGCCACAGGGCGCTGCCCACTGCTGAATGCCCCTGAGCCGCCCCAGCCGGTGCTAGCACTCCGCGTGCTAGCACCGGATGTTGTGGCGGAACCCCCACCCCCACCACAAAATCGAAAAATTTCTTGCCTTGCCCTTGCGAGCCGGTACTTTCGCCCCCGTCGCACGTCCGCGACACCGCCGCCCATGGATGGGCGGCGGCAGTAGAGCAGCAGCAGCGTCAGGAGGACCCATGGCCGCGAAGCCCCTTATCGGCATCAACACCGACTACCGTTCGACCCGCAAGGAACATGCCGCCCTCTCGTTCGTCGCGGCCGGCTACTACGACGGCATCACCGCCTCGGGCGGCATCCCGGTGATCCTGCCCCCCCTCGCCGACGAGGAAGACGTCGTCCGTCTGCTCGATCTGCTCGACGGCGTGGTGATGGTGGGTGGCGCCGATCTCGACCCGCGCCGTGACGGCTACATGCCGCACCCCGCGGTCCGCCCGATGGACGCCCGCCGCGAGGACTTCGACCGCATGCTCGCCAAGCACATCTGCGCCCGGCACATGCCCGTGCTCGCGATCGGCAGCGGCATGCAGCTGATCAACGTCACCGAAGGGGGCACGCTCTTCCTGCACATCCCCGAGGATCTCCCGAAGGCGATCCCGCACAAGGACCCGACCGATCTGGCCCACCGCCATGCCCTGATCGTCGAGGCCGGCTCCGCGATGGAGCGGGTCTACGGCGACGGTGAGATCCGGGTGAACAGCATGCACCACATGGCGATCGACGACGTCGCGTCGAGCTTCAAGGTGACGGCCCGCGCGCCGGACGGCGTGATCGAGGCGATCGAGAGCTGCGTCGAAAACTGGACCGCGATCGGTGTGCAGTTCCACCCCGAGGCCGAAACCGCCTCGGCCCTCGACGTGAAGATCTTCGAGGAGTTCATCATCGGCATCACGGGCGAGCAGCCCGCGATGAAGCTCGTCGCGTGAACGCCTACGAGGCGTGCGTCACGAGATAGACGTCGATCTCCGGCCCGTCGGTCGCACCATGCGGCCGGCGGGCCGGCTGCTTTGAGACGGTGAGCCCGACCGCGCGGGCGGCGGGCTCGAATTCGACCGCCCGGGCGCGGCCCGGGTCGGCCACCATCGCGATGCCGCCCGGGGCGAGCGTTCGGGCGATCACACCCGAGAGGGCGATCGCGTGGTGCTTCTCGTAGAGCACGTCGGCCGCCACCACGCGATCGAACCGGCCGAGGTCGTCAGGGAGCTTCCGCCAGTCGAGGAGCCGCACTGCGAGTTGTCCGGCCCCGTTGCGGTCGGCGTTGTATCGCACCCCTTCGAGGGCGTCTTCCTCGTAGTCGCTCGCCGCGGCCGCAAAGCCGTGGCGGGCGGCCACGATCGCCGGAAGGGCCAGGCCGCAGCCCAGCTCGAGGAGCGTCTGGCCGCGGCCGTCGAGCTGCGCGAGCTCCTCGGCCAGCACGATGGCCGACTCCCAGACGTTGGCCCAGTAGGGGATCCGTTCGTCGGCCTCGAAGGCGGCCACGTCGATCAGGGCATCGAGGTCGGGCGGCTGCCAGAACCGGTACGCCGCGCCGCAGACATGGATCACCCGCTCCACCGGCTCGAACCGCTCGTACGCCATCCGCCTGTTCTCCATGTGTCGGCCTCCACGACCGTTGCCACCGGCCCAATTGCGCCAAGCCGACGCCCGGCCCGGGCCCGTTCCGCCCGTGCCGATCGCATGTGAGCCGAGCGTGTGGCACGATTGTAGGGCCGCTCCCGCCCTTCTCCGACAGGCATTCATGCTCAGCGACTTCGATCTGCACCTGCTCGGCGAGGGTCGCCACTGGAAGAGCTACGAAAAGCTCGGCGGCCAGCTGGAAACGATCGACGGCGTCGCGGGCGTCACGTTCGCCGTCTGGGCGCCCAATGCCGACCTCGTGAGCGTGGTGGGGGATTTCAACGGCTGGGACGGCGCCGGCCACCGAATGCACAAACGGATCCCGTCGGGCATCTGGGAGCTGTTCGTGCCCGGGCTCGGCCCCGGCACGCTCTACAAGTTCCGCGTCCACGCCGACGGCACGCACACCGACCGTACCGACCCCTACGGGTTCGCGGCGGAGGTGCCTCCGCGCACGGCCTCCATCGTCGCCGACCTCACGGCCTATCGGTGGCAGGACGGCGACTGGATGGCCGACCGCGCGTCCCGCAACGCCCTCGCCGCGCCGATCAGCATCTACGAGGTGCACCTCGGCAGTTGGCGACGGCCGGGCGACGACCCGCAGCGGTGGCTCACCTACGCCGACCTCGAGCGGGAACTGGTGCCCTACGTCGTGGAAATGGGGTTTACCCACGTCGAGTTCCTTCCGCCGACGGAGCATCCGCTCTCCGCGAGCTGGGGCTATCAGACGATCGGCCTGTTCGCCGCCACCAGCCGGTTCGGTTCGCCGCAGGCGTTCATGTCGCTCGTCGACGCGCTGCACCGGGCCGGGATCGGCGTGATCATCGACTGGGTGCCGGCGCATTTTCCGAAGGACGCGCACGGGCTGCGTCGCTTCGACGGCACCGCTCTCTATGAGCACGAGGATCCGCAGAAGGGGGAACATCCCGACTGGGGCACGCTGATCTTCAACTACGGCCGCCACGAGGTGGCCAACTACCTCGTCTCCAACGCGCTCTTCTGGCTCGATCGCTATCACATCGACGGCCTGCGGGTCGATGCCGTGGCCTCGATGCTCTACCTCGATTACAGCCGCAAGGACGGCGAGTGGGCGCCCAATTGCTTCGGCGGTCGGGAGAACCTGGAGGCGATCGAGTTCTTGAAGACGTTCAACGTGCAGGTGCACGGGCATTTCCCCGGCACGCTCACGATCGCCGAGGAATCGACCGCCTGGCCTGGTGTGTCGCGGCCCACCTACCTGGGCGGGCTCGGCTTCAGCCTGAAGTGGAACATGGGCTGGATGAACGACACGCTCCGTTACATGCGGCACGACCCCGTGCACCGCAAGTACCACCACGACGAGCTGACGTTCAGCCTCATCTACGCCTTCCACGAGAACTTCGTGCTCCCCTTCTCGCACGACGAGGTGGTGCACGGCAAAGGCTCGCTGCTCGACCAGATGCCGGGCGTCCTGTGGCAGAAGTTCGCCAACCTGCGGCTGCTCTACACCTACATGTGGTGCCACCCCGGCAAGAAACTGCTGTTCATGGGGAACGAGTTCGGCCAGTGGCGCGAGTGGAACTTCGACGCCAGCCTCGACTGGCACTTGCTTCAGCACGACACCCACCGCGGCCTCTCGAAGGCGGTGGCCGATCTGAACATGCTCGTCCGCCGTGAGCCCGCGCTCCACCAGCTCGACTTCGACGGCCGGGGCTTCGAGTGGATCGACTGCCACAATTGGCAGGACAGCGTGCTGGCCTTCGTCCGCCGCGGCGAGAACCCCGACGACTTCCTCGTCGTCTGCTGCAACTTCACGCCGGTGCCGCGGGAGGGCTACCGACTCGGCGTACCCTGTGGCGGCACCTACGCCGAGATCTTCAACGGCGACTCCGCCTGGTACGGCGGCACGAACCTCGGCAACGCAGGCGGCCTTGATGCCGAGCCGGTGCCCCACCACGGCCGCGACCACTCCGTGTCGCTGACGCTCCCCCCGCTCGCCGCCGTCGTCCTCAAGCCGCGGCGGTATAGCCCGTAGCCGCAGAGTGGCACTCTGCGGAACACGGCCGTGTGCAGACTGCCAGTCTGCACCTACAGGCTCCGCGGAGGATGGTCCGCGCGTCAGCCGCTCACCGGCGCGGAGGCCGCTTCCACTCGAGCGCGTAGCGGCGCTCGATGTCCTCGATCCAGCGGCCGATGGCGTCGCCTTCCTGCTGGCGGGCGAGCACGGCGATCCGCCGCTGGTCGAAGCCCGGATCGACGAACTGCTCCCGGAGCTTCT
>Ga0315900_10000955_pt1 | contig 46639 bp, 52 predicted proteins | sample LakEriMetagenome_FD_203521 | JGI IMG/M metagenome (GOLD analysis project Ga0315900, IMG submission 203521) | Freshwater fungal communities from buoy surface, Lake Erie, Ohio, United States - Buoy 12 MA114 | ecosystem: Environmental > Aquatic > Freshwater > Lake > Lake biofilm | place: USA: Lake... | reverse complement strand
ACGGCCACCAGCTCATCGAGTTCACTCTCGAGGCCCGTGAGAAACAGCAGCGAGAACAGGCCGATCTGGGAAACGGCCTGCAGGCTCGGGAAGGTTTCGCTGTACACCTCCTGAATGGCATCAGGGGTGACATCGGCCAGGGAGCCGAGCAGGCCCAGCAGGGCACCACTGAGCTGGGCGTGGGTCTCAGGAGGTACGATCAGATGGAAGCCCGACACGCCGATGATCACCCCGGCGATCAGTTCTCCAAGGATGGTGGGCAGCTGCAGGCGCACCATCAGCTCGGCGATGGCACGGGCAGCCAGGAAGATCATCAGGAAGCGGCCCACCTGAATCAGCGTTTCGGCCACTTCGAGCTGGTGGGGGCTGATCTCCATCAGCAGGGACAGGGATGAAGGCATCAGCGCGATCGAATTTGCGTGGTTATAGGCGGGAACGCCCGTGGCTGGGTAGCCACGGGCTGAATTCGTCAATGGACCGTGCGCGATGGCTATAACCGGAGGATGCTGGGGTGGCTGCCACCGCCGTTCCCCTGCATCCATGCGGGCACTGGTACCGTGACGTTCCAGAACTCTGCCTTGGCTTCACAGACGGGGCTTGCATTCAGAGCCCTTTGTCGACAGGTATTTGACAATCAGACTTTCACCTTTTGCCACAGCGATGGAATTTCTCAGCGACAAACGATTTCTGGATGGAATCCATGGCTATGAGCGCCAGCTCGCCAAGCTGCTGGCAGTGCTGCTTGCTGTGGTGCTTGGGTTTGCCACGGTTTATCTGTTTGTCGATACCGGTGCCAAGATCATCAGTTTTCAGGTTAACTGGTTTGACGGTGGCCTGATCAAACTTCTGGATCGTCTGCTGTTGATCTTCATCGCGTTGGAGGTGCTTCAGAACATCACCGCCTATCTGCGCGATCAGGTGGTGCAGATCGAGCTGGTGCTGCTCACTGCCCTCACTGCGGTGGCCCGCAAAGTGATCGTGCTACCACCCGGCACTGATTACAAGCCCCAACTGATGATGGGTTTTGGCCTGATCGCCATCGGCCTGGCAGTTGCCTACTGGCTGGTGCGCAATGCCGGCCCATCCTCAAGACCTGAGAAATCCTGAAGCGTCTCCACCGCTGCAGGCAGATTGATCTCGTTTCATGGCGACGGTCGCTCCTCGACCAGGCCGCGCTGCCGCAGCTCCTGCTGGAACTCTCGCCCCAGCTGAGCTTCTGGCGTGTGGCGTCCTACCTGCGCCAGCAGCAGCAGGGTGCGGCCACTCAGCCAGAGCAAGCTCAGCAGGAATACAAGTGTCATCGTTGGGGTCGACTTCGAGATTTCATTTTGGTTGCTTATCCGGCTCGTTGGGTGTCGCCAGCTCTCGGCTGAGCATCGCTAGCTTTCACCAACTGCCATTCCCTCTGCTGTTGTTGGCATGACTGCCGTTCGTCTGCTCGAGCTCCTGTTGTTGCTGGCCGCGTTGGCCGGCTTTCTCGGGCTGTTGCTGCGCCGCAACCTGTTCCTGAAGGTGCTGGCGATGGATGTATTGGGCAGCGCCGTTGTGGCACTGTTTGTGTTGTTCGCCGCCCGTTCAGGCCTGCGCAGTCCGATTCTGCAGATCCCCGGCGAGGTCGCGTCGGTGGCCGATCCGATTCCCCAGGGCGTGATCCTCACCGCCATCGTGATTGGTTTGTCGATTCAGGCGTTGTTGCTGGTGGTGGTCACCCAGTTGGCACGACTGGATCCCAGCCTGGATGCTGACAGTTTTGATCAGGGCTCGCTGGGTTGATGAATCTCTTCGATGCCCTGAATGGCCAGCTCCGGGTGCTGCTCACATCCTGGCTGCTGTTTCCCTTTCTGGCTGCCTTTGTGGCGGCCCTGCTGCCGCGGCTGGGCCGGCCCCTGGTGCTGCTGTCGAGTGCGGCCACGGCGATCGTGGCCTGCACCAGCCTGCTCGGTGCTCCACCGATCAGCCTCGCCCTGCTGGGAGATCTGGGGGTGACGCTGCGGGTGGATCGGCTCAGCGGCTGGTTTCTGCTGCTCAACGCCCTGCTCTTCGCGGCTGTGGTGCTGGAGGGCTGGCTGCGGGCACAGTTTTCAGCCCGGCCGATGCTGCTGCTCGTCCTGCAGGGTGGACTGAGCGTGAGCTGTGTGGCCACTGACCTGGTGAGCCTCTACGTGACGCTCGAACTGGTGGGGATCTCCGCCTTCCTGCTGGTGGTGCTGCCCCAGCGCGAAAGCACGCTCTGGGTGAGCCTGCGCTATCTGCTTGTGAGCAACACCGCCATGAGCCTTTATCTCGTAGGGGCGGGTCTTGTGTATGTGCAGCGGGAGAGTTTTCAACTCGGAGCGTTGAACAACCTGCCGTTTGGTGCTCCCCAGATCTTCCTGCTGATCGGGCTTTTCACCAAGGGGGGCTTGTTTCTGGCCGGCCTCTGGTTGCCGCGCACCCACGCCGAAGCCCCTGCGGAGATCTCAGCTCTGCTTTCCGGCGTGGTGGTGACCGGGGGCATCGCACCCCTGCTGCGTCTGGCCGACATCGATGCGGTGCTGTACGGCGCCATTCGCTGGGTGGGCATGGCCAGTGCTCTGCTGGGGGTGGTGTACGCCTTGAATGCCCGCGATGCCAAGCGGCTCCTGGCCTGGAGCACCCTGTCGCAGATGGGGTTGGTGGTGCTCTCACCGCTCAGCGGAGGGGCCATGGCCTTCGCCCATGGGCTGGCCAAAGGCGCCCTGTTTCTGAGTGCTCGCCAGTTCTCCACCCGCTCCCTCCAGGACTGGGGATCCAGGGCCATGGCGCCATTGGCCCTTGGGGTGCTGTGGGTTGCATCGCTCTCGATCGCCGGATTGCCGCCGCTGGCGGGATTTGCGGCCAAGAAGCAGCTGGAGGGATCACTGCCGGATCCCTGGTCCTGGTTGGTGCTGATGGTGTCTGTGGGCACCGTGGCGGTGTACGCCCGCCTCTGGACCGTGGGGTTTCAGGTGAAGCCCCACGACCCCAGTGAGAGCGGGCCCCTGCTGCCGCAGCTCCTGGCTTTTGGCGTCTTGCTGCTGCCGCTGTGCTTCGGGGCGGAGGCCATCGCACCCGTCCGGCCGCTGGCCTCCAGCCTGCTCACCACCGGCCTGGTGTTTGCGGCCGGGCTGCTGCTCCATGCCGTGCTGCAGACACTGCGGCCTCTGCCGTTGCCGATGCTGGAGCGGCTCGATCAGCTCCTCGGTGGTGCGGTGCTGCTGGGGGCCGGGTTGCTGGCGGCCTTCGCCGGAGGGTTGGCGTGATGGCCTGGATCGTGAGCACAGCGTTTCGCGTGCTGCTCTGGTTTTTGCTCACCTCCGACGGCACGCCGCTCAACCTGCTGATCGGCCTGGTGATCGCCTTGTGTTTGCCCCGTTCCCGTTCCGGCCGTTGGCCGCTGCGCCAGCTGATCCGCGTGCTGGCCCAGAGCCTGGTGGCGATTCCCAAGGCCTACGCCGAAGCGCTCACGCTGCTGGTGGCGGCGGGCGAGAAGGAGCGCTTCATCCTGCTGCCCGGCAGCGGCTCGGCCTCACCCCTGGTGGTGTTTCTGGAGGTGTTTGCGATCACCCTCACCCCGTTAACGATCGTGCTTGGTGTGCAGTCGGATACCAACGCCCTTGGTTATCGGGTGCATCAGTTGTTGCCCAGCCGCTCCAATCGGGAGGTTACGGAGGTGAATCAACCATGACCGTTCTCCTCTGGGGCATGGTGCTGGCCCTGCTCATTCCCATCGTCCAGGTGTGTCGGCCCTGCAGCGTCTGGGAGCGCATGGCGGCTCTGAGCAGCATCTCCTCGAAGGTGGCGCTGATCATCCTGGTGGTGGCGGTGATCCGCAGCGACTGGATGATCGGCCTGGTGGGGGCGATCACCCTGAGTGCCGGCAATGCCGGAATCCTGCTGCTGGCCAACGTGCTGCGCGAGGTGGAGCGATGAGCGCCCTTGCTCCCTTCAGCCACACGTTCAGCGCCGTGTTGCTGGGCTCGGGTCTGGTGTTCTGGTTCTGGGGAACCTGGCCCCTGCTGGAGCGCCAGAGCCTGTTGCGCAAGCTCCACAAGCTCTCGGTGGCCGACACGCTCGGCTCCGCCCTGATCCTGCTGGGGTTGTTGCTGCGCATTCCCCAGCAGTGGCCCCTGCTCTGCCTGGCCCTGGTGGGGCTGGTGGTGTGGAACACGATCTTCGGCTACGTGCTGGCGAACTGTTCGCTCAGCCCTGAACAGCACCCCTGGGAGGACCAGCGGCGATGACCTCTCCCCTCGCCCTCGGCGCTGAGCTCGATCTGCTCCTGCCGATCACTGCCCTGTTCCCCCTCACCGCCATTCTGCTGGTGAGCCAGACGAATCCCTACCAAACCCTGGTGCTGCGCGGAATTCTGGGGTCTGTCGCCACCCTGCTCTATGCCCTGCTGGGAGCGCCCGATGTGGCGCTCACCGAGGCCCTGGTGGGCACCCTGCTGTCCACCACGCTCTACGCGGTGGCCCTGCGCTCAGCCATGGCGCTGCGCTTGCACGACCGCCGACCGCCCACGACCGATGCCGCCCTGGTGGAGAAGCAGCTGGCCGGTTGGATCAGCGCACTGCACCTGCGCCTGCGGCTGCTGCCCGATCCGCCGGAGGAGCAAGCCAACCGCCAGGGACTCCATGGCTGGCTGGAATCGGAGCGGCGGCTGGTGCTGCGCCATGCCGCCCTGGCCCAGCGACTGCAGGCCTGCCCAGGCCATCGGCGCTGGCTGGAGCTGGGCGGCGAACTGGTGATCGCCGAGGAGGCCCGTCCATGACCTGGCTCGTGATCGTGGCCGCTGTGGCGCTGTTTGCCGCTCCGCTGGCCAGCGCCCTGCCACCGGCCGAGGCCGTGGCCGAGATTGTGCAGACCCTGGCGGAGCAAACCCGCGTGCCGAATCTGGTGTCGGGGGTGATCCTCTACACCCGCCTGTTCGACACGATCACGGAAGTGGTGGTGTTCACCCTTGCGGCTCTGGGTGTGCGGTATCTCTTGGCCGTGGAACCGGCGCGGCGGGAGATCCGGGTTCTCGATGACCCCCCCTCCAGGGTGCTGTGTGAACTCGGTGCCACCATCTCGGCCCTGATTGCCGTGGAACTGGCCCTGCGGGGCCATCTCACCCCGGGCGGCGGATTTGCCGCCGGCGTGGCTGGTGGCACGGGGGTGGGCCTGATGTTGATCAGCGGCGGTGCCAACCGGGCCGAAACGCTCTACCGCCGCTACCGCGCCGACCTGCTCGAGAAACTGGCGGTGCTGGGGTTCATCGTGGCGGCCCTGCTGCTGTTGATCGGGATGGAACTGCCCACCGGTGCCTTTGGCTCGCTGTTGAGCGGCGGCTGGATTCCGTTGCTGAATGGGCTGGTGGCCCTCAAGGTGACCCTGGGGTCATGGGCCATGGTTCAGCTGTTCGTGCGCTACCGGGGTGTACTTTGAAAAGCGGGATCGATCCCTGGTGCCGGCATCCAGCCAACAGGCCTGGGCCCATCACCATCTCAGCCCTTCCATCCAGTCGGCACGCCACGATGGCCCGAACGACTGGAGGGCAACCCACGCATACGGGCTCAGACAGTCAAGCCTATTGATAATTCTTAATGCGTATCCCAGCGGTTTCTTGGGGCCTGCTGTTCACAGGTTGTCCTGTCGGCTGTCTGGGCTGCTGGCCCGCTGGCCCTGTTGCGCCAGGGCCAGCGGGGCGATGGCGCCAACGGTTTCAGGATCTCCAGGTTGCCTTGCTGGCCGGGGGTCTTGCCTTGGCTGAATTCCCGCCTGGGCAGGCCCGGTGAGCGGCCTCCACGTTGACTGGCTGGCTTTTCCGGCTCTGCCCGACGGATGCAGTCGAGAGAGGCATCAGGAGCGCTGGCTGCAGGTTGGGGCGAGTCGCTCGTGTCGTCTGGTCCGGTGGTCGGCGTGCGCCAGGGGCTGCCGCCCCAATCCAGATTCGCCGTTGCTACCTTCCCGTCGATCCAGTTTCTCCATTTCCTCCAGGGGATCAACGGTGTCCGACTTTCTCACGCTCTTTCTTGAGCAACTTCAGTCTCCAACCCTCGGCTTTCTGATTGGCGGCATAGTTGTTGCCGCTCTCGGCAGCCAACTGGCTATTCCTGATTCAATTTACAAATTCATCAGCTTTTTTCTGCTGATCAAAATTGGCTTGACGGGTGGTATCGCCATCCGCAATTCCAACCCATCCGAGATCTTCCTGCCGGCGCTGGCAGCCATTGCTCTCGGCATCGTGATCGTGTTCATCAGCCGCTGGACACTCGGCCGCCTCCCCGGCATCAATGTGCCCGACGCCGTGGCCACCGGCGGCCTGTTCGGCGCGGTGAGCGGTTCCACCCTGGCCGCCGTTCTGCCCGGCCTGGATGCCGCCAAGGTGCCCTACGAGGCCTGGACCGCGGCCCTCTATCCCTTCATGGACATCCCGGCCCTGGTCACGGCCATTGTGGTGGCCAGCGTCTACCTCAGCAAGAAAACAGGCCACTCCGAGAAAGTGGAGATCTGGCCGATCATCAAGGAAAGTCTGCAAAGCTCGGCCGTCACGGCTCTGCTGATGGGCGTGGCCCTCGGCATTCTCACCAAGCCCGAGCCTGTGTACGAGAGCTTCTTCAACCCACTGTTCAAAGGCTTTCTCTCAGTGCTGATGATCATCATGGGCATGGAAGCCGCCCAGCGCATGAACGAACTGCGCAAGGTGGCCCAGTGGTTCGCTATTTACGCGTTCATCGCTCCGATCGTGCATGGTTTTCTCGCCTTCGGCCTTGGCCTGATCATTCACAAGCTCACCGGCTTCAGCATCGGAGGCGCGGTGGTGCTGGCCGTGATTGCGGCGTCCAGCTCGGATATCTCCGGCCCGCCCACTCTGCGTGCCGGCATCCCATCGGCCAATCCCTCGGCCTACATCGGAGCTTCCACCGCCATCGGCACCCCTGTGGCGATCGCCATCTGCATACCCCTCTTCATCGGAATCGCCGAGATGATGATCGGTCGATAGTCTATTGTTATCAGCTACTGCTCAACCCCCATCGGAGATCAAGCCATGAGTCAACAGGTCTGGAAGCTGGTGATCGTTGCGGAGGAGGTGCTCTCCAAGAAACTCACCAAGCTCATCAAAGCCGCTGGCGCCACCGGGTACACCGTGAATGCGGCGGGCGGCGAGGGCAGCCGCAATGTACGCTCCACAGGCGAACCCAGCGTGTCTCACACCCTGTCCAACGTGAAGATCGAAGTGCTCACCGGCACTCGCGAACTCGCTGACAAAATCACCCGTGAGATCGAAGCGAAGTTTTATGCTGATTTCTCAATCATCACCTACATCTACCAAGTGGAAGCGCTGCGCGACCACAAGTTCTGACTGGCTGGCGTCTGCTCTGGCCTTCGCCTGAACGCTGGCGTGCTTGTTCGCCGGACCCTCTTCCAGGGGTCCGGCTTTCTTGTGGCGCAGGGGCTGCAGCCTGGCCGTGGGGTGGCCGCCAGAACCGGTCCAGGCGGAACGCAAGGCCATCTGCTCCGGCGCCTGCCAGCGCGTGGGTGCAGGATCCTGGGGCTTCTCCTCGGAGCGGCGCAACGGCGGTGCAGGCCGGGAGGAAGCGCGCGAAGCGAGCCATCAGGCTCTGCGGATTTGGCGGACTGCCTTGCTGCCTTGCCAGCAAGATGATGAGTGAGATGTTCTGGGTGACAACGGGCAGATCAAGCGCATCGACTGCCCTGCTGCGGCACCAGTGATCACGACAGGTTGACAGGAGGCCGCAATCATGGTGCGAGGCTGGGCCAAACTTTCTCCTCCGGCCCTGGGCTGAGGACGGCGATCCCCAGGGATCGGCTGCAGCGACTGACGTGCAATCCAGGGGGGCGCCAGGGATAGCGATCAGCCCCAACCCACGAACGATCAGGCCGACTGATGCACACGATTGGAGCTGCTGAGAAGCACAGCCCAGAGCCCCCAATCCGCGTCCGCACTCTGTAGCTTTGCGCGACTTCATTCCGGACATCCCTCCAGATGCCTGCGCCACAGAAGCTCCCTCGCGGCGGCTGCGACGCATTCAGCCAGCATCTGCGTGCCATCGGCCGCATTCCGCTGCTCACTCCCGAAGAGGAGATCACCCTGGCCCGTACGGTCCAACGCGGCCGCCAGCTGCTTGAGGTTGCCGAGGAACTCAAGCTCCGCTCCGGTGGACTCGAGCCCAGCCGCGAGGTGTGGGCGGCCGAAGCCAAGGTCACCCCCGCCCAGCTGCGCCAGCAGCTGCGCCGCGGTGAGCGCGCCCAGGAGCGCATGGTCACCGCCAACCTGCGCCTCGTGGTGAGCGTGGCCCGCAAGTATGCCCACTACCAGCTGGAGCTGGAGGATCTGATCCAGGAAGGCACCCTGGGATTGATCAAGGCGGTGGATCGCTTTGATCCTGCCCGGGGCTACCGCTTCTCCACCTATGCCTACTGGTGGATCCGGGAAGGCATCAGCCGTGCCCTGGCCGACAAGAGTCGCAGCATCCGCCTGCCCGTTCACATGGTGGAGCTGCTCAGCAAGCTGCGCCGAGCCCAGCAGACGCTCTGGCAGGAGCTGGGCCGCAACCCGAGCCTGAGCGAACTGGCCGCCGCTTCCGGGATCAAACCCCTCGACATCCGCGAGGCTCTGTTCCGGGCCCAGGAACCGCTGAGCCTCGATTCGGCCTACGCGGGGCAGGAGGATCTGTGTCTGATGGACAGCCTGCGCTGCACCGCCACCCCGCCCCAGGAGCAGCTCACCGAGGTGCATCTGCGGCACGACCTGGAGAGCCTGCTGGCCGAACTGCCCGCCGACGAATCGACCCTGCTGCGGTTGCGCTACGGGATGAACGGCGAAGCGCCGATGAATCTCTGTGCCGTGGCCAGGGAACTGGGCGTGACCCGCGACACGGCCCGGGGCATCGAGCGCCGGGCCAATGCGGCGATCCGCCGCCTTTCGGAGCGGGTGATCGACTACCTCGAGGCCTGAGAGCAGGTCCGCTCTGCCCCATCCCTGCGGATCCGGTCGCCGGCCTCTGGTCCGGCGGCCTTTTTTGTGTTGCGGCCAGCCCGGGCAACAGCGGCCAGGCTCGGGCCGATCGAGGCAGTGGCGCATGGGCACTCGGCAGACCCACAGCATGGAAGGCCGGCAGAGTGTGGGAGCAGCCGCCAAACCATGGGTCTGTGTGGTTGCCCCCCTGCCTGCGCTCTCGATCAACGCTGAGATTCAGCCGGGCTGCACCAGCGCGTGGGCGCGCAGGCACACCGGATGGATCTCACCGACAGCCCCCTGAGCAAGCCTTGGCTACACCGAGGCGGCCCAGCCTGAACCGCGTGCTCCACCTGGGCCGCTGGCCAACCTCAAACTCGCTGACCCAGCAGAGCTACCAGATCGCGCATATCACTGTAGAGCTGCATCGACCAGCACTCGGACAAGAAAAAAGCCCGTGATGGAACCACCACAGGCTTAATCCTCCAGGAAACGCAATCTTGGCAAGCATGGAAGGGCCATTGGGTGAAGACTCGACACCCATGGAGGTGTTCGCCGCAACCATCTTTGTGGCAGCACTGTGTAGCAACTCGCTGGTTTGCTGCTGGAATGCCAAGCCAATAGATCGAGAGGCCGATAAAGCCCATGAGCAGGTCATGAGCCCGGTTCCAGAGGAGGCACCGTGCTGAGGCAGAGCCCTTGATCGCCCACGTCAGGCCGATCCATGCTGAGGTGCCTGGGCACCCGCGACAGTCGAGCCGCAATCAACGGCACTTATTCATTGGATTGGAACAGCTTCAGGACCAGATCGACCCAGGTTCCTCGGATCACCCCCTAAGGTTCGCAGCACACAACTGGATCGGATCACAACCAGACATTCAACCCTTACTGCCCCTATCCGGCTGCTTGCCGCAACGGCTCAGGTTGCAATAACACGCACCACGACCTCGCGCAGGCAAGTAGAGATCGTGCAACTCCGGGATGCGCCGAGGCGTCGATTCCGGATGGAAGTGTCGCGAAGATTGTGTTCCCATCTCTCCATTCTCAGACATGCCCTCAACGATGACAAAGCGTCAAATGAGGCTGAGCCTTCGAGCTGGAGAATCCCTGCCCTGCAACGTTTCTTGGCGTATCGACGATGGATACCTGCGTCTTGTGAGCTGGAGTAATCAGGCTGAAATGCTCACCCTGGGCATCTGGGGCCCCGGTGATCTGGTGATTCCCTCCATGGTCACCTTGACTCCGATCGAGTTGTTATCGATCTCGGCCGTCACAGTGGAGGAATGGGAGCCAACATCGGAGCAGAGGCAGGCCTTCCTGCTCGAGCAGCTGGGGCAGGTTTCCACCCTGCTGCTGCTCACCCGCATCAGGCCAGCCGAAAACCGCCTCTATCAATTGCTGCTCTGGCTCGGTGAGCGCTTCGGCAGGGTGAACAGCCGGGGGGTGGGGCTCTCCATCTCCGACATGAACCTCACCCATCGCCAGCTTGCCGAGATCGTTGCCACCACGCGGGTCACGGTGACCAAGGCGCTCACACGCTTTCGCACCGAAGGTCTGCTGGTGAAGGACGGCAATGACGAGCTCTTGATCCGCAACTGCCGCTAAGACGCCCGCTCCTCCGAATGATCGCCATGAGCCAAGAAATGATCGGGGGACGGGATCCGCCGCCATCGCTCAGCCGGAACCCCAGCCCCTTCGCTAAACCCGATAATCAATCCTTATCGGGCTAATCGGCGACCATGCAGGGAAGGTGTCCCCAACGACCAGAATACGGCCACTAACGTTCGCCGGTCTTCGCAGAGAAGCATCTCCGCCAGCTAACTTCCGGCCTCAAGTCTTCGACAGAACGAAGGTTCACGGGCAATCTCCACCCCGCGAACCAACAGGCATTCCTCCAAGGAATTGGGAGTCTCAGCCTCTCCCCAATGTCCCCAATCGGTTCCCCAGGGTGCAGCCATGGTTGCCCCCCTGTTTCACGCATCTTTTCGGTCTCCAACGTATTGCCGATCACCATGGCCAAGCGTCGTCAGTTCATCGCCCTGCTGGGTGGTGCCATCACCACCTCAATGGTTCTCGCTGCCTGCACCGGGAATCCCCCTGGTAACCCCACTGCATCCGGGTCTGCCACCACCCAGGTGAATTCCCAGGCTGGCTCCCAGCTGGAAACCACTACTGTCAGCCTCGGCTTCATCCCGATCCTCGAAGCCGCACCTCTGGTGATCGGCGTGGAGAAGGGCTTCTTCGCCAGGCACGGCCTCAATGTGAATCTCTCCAAGCAGGCCAGCTGGTCAGCCGCCCGCGACAACGTGGTACTGGGCAGCAGCGGCGGCGGCATCGATGGCGGCCAGTGGCAGCTGCCCATGCCCCAGATGATCAGTGAGGGCGCCATCACCAACGGCAAGAAGGTGCCGATGGTTGTGCTGGCGATGCTGATGAGCCAGGGCAATGGCATCGCGGCTGCTGATGCGGTAAAAGATGGCAACCTCAGCGTGGATCTCAAGAAGAGCTCGCCTGGCTTCTTCGAGAAGTTCAGCCAGAAGGAGGGGCGAAAGTTCCGGGCCTCCTATACCTTCCCCAGGGCCAACCAGGACATGTGGCTCCGCTACTGGCTGGCAGCCGGTGGGGTGAACCCCAACAAGGACGTGGAGCTGCTCACTGTACCCGCGGCTGAAACGCTGAAGAGCATGAAGAACGGCACGATGGAAGCCTTCTCCACGGGCGATCCCTGGCCCTCTCGGATTGCCAAGGACAAGATTGGCTACCTGGCGGCCACCACCGCCCAGATCTGGAAGGTTCACCCCGAGGAATATCTCGCCGTTCGGGCCGACTGGGTGGACAAGAACCCCAAGGCCACCGTGGCCCTGCTGAAGGGATTGATCGAAGCGCAGATGTGGCTGGATAACCCGGCCAACAAGACTGAGGCCGCCAAGATCCTCAGCTCGCGCAAGTGGTACAACGTGCCGCAAGAGGTTCTTGAGGCCTCGCTCAAGGGCCAGTACAAACTCGGCGCCAATGGCACTCCGCAAACGGATCCCAAGATGGGCCCGCTCTACTGGAGCAGCGATCGGGGCGTGATCTCCTATCCCTACAAGAGCCTCACCCTGTGGTTCCTGATTGAGTCGCTGCGCTGGAAGTTCTATCCCGGCACTGTCGACACGATTGAGGAGGCCAAGGCCATCAACGACAGGGTTGTGCGCGACGACTTCTGGTTGCAGGCCGCCAAGGAACTGGGGCTTCCGGCTGCGGATATTCCCACTTCCTCCAGCCGCGGCAAGGAAACCTTCTTCGACGGAACGGTGTACGACCCTGCCAATCCCCAGGCCTACCTCGACAGCCTGAAGATCAAGGGCTGATCAACTGCGGGGGGGCTGACTGCTGCAGCCGCAGAACTGGCTCCCCTCTCCCTACTTTCCTTCGCAAACCTTCCCCCCTCCAGGAGTTTTCGATGACCACGGCACCAGGCTCCGGCTTCAACCTCGCCCTGTGGTGGAAGCACAACCGCAGAATGATTCTCCCCCCGATCTTTGGCATCGGTGGATTCCTGCTCTTCTGGCAGCTCAGCGCCAGCCTTGGCCTCACCAAGCTCAGTGGGCCGCTCAGCCTCTGGACCGAAGAGCGTACCCGTGAACTTCTGCTCTATCCATTCTTCGACCGAGGCGGTCTGGACAAGGGCCTGTTCCTCCACACAATGAGCAGCCTCACCCGCGTGGCCCTGGGTTACTCCATGGCTGCCGTCGTTGGGATCGCAGCTGGCATTGCCGTGGGTCTGAGCAAAACACTCAACCGCGCCTTCGATCCGCTGTTCCAGTTCCTGCGTATGGTGGCCCCCCTGGCCTGGGTGCCGATCGCCCTGGTGCTGTTCCAGCAGAACCAGCCGGCGGCGATCTTCGTGATCTTCATCACCTCGATCTGGCCGATTCTGATCAACACCGCCGAAGGTGTGCGCCAGATCCCCCAGGACTACCGCAATGTGGCCCTGGTGCTGCAGATGTCGAAGCAAAGATTCTTTACCAAGGTGCTCATTCCCTCGGCTCTGCCCTACATCTTTACGGGTCTGCGCATCTCGATCGGTCTGGCCTGGCTGGCCATCATCGCGGCTGAGATCGTGATGCCCGGCACCCCCGGCATCGGCTTCTTCATCTGGGATGCCAACCAGAACGGTTACGTGTCCGACATCGTGCTCGGCGTGATCTGGATCGGCGCCATCGGTCTGATCCTCGACCGCTTCATGGCCTGGCTGCAGACCCGCATCGCAGCTGGCCGCTGATCGCCCATCACTCCTTGCTTCTGATACACCGTCCTTCTGATCACACCTCGCCATGACTCCACCGCTGGTGGCCGTTCAGGACGTTGCCAAGAACTTCCCGCTCACGGGTGGTGGCAATTACCTGGCCCTCAAGGGCATCGACCTTGATATCAAAAAGGGTGAATTCATCTCGTTGATCGGCCACTCCGGCTGCGGCAAGAGCACCCTGCTCAACATGATCGCCGGCCTCGACCTGCCCACCGGAGGCACGGTGCTGCTGGAAGGGGAAACCGTGAAGCGGCCTGGCCCCGACAAGATGGTGGTGTTCCAGAACTACTCCCTGCTGCCCTGGCTCACGGTGCGCGAGAACATTGCGCTTGCCGTGAATGAGGTGATGCCCGACCTCTCCAGGGAGCAGCGCGGCGCGGTGGTGGAGGAGCACATCGAGATGGTGGGCCTGGCCCACGCCGCCGACAAACCGCCCCTCCAGCTCTCCGGCGGCATGCGCCAGCGGGTGGCCATCGCCCGCGCCCTGGCGATCAAGCCCAAGCTGCTGCTGCTCGATGAGCCGTTCGGGGCTCTCGATGCCCTCACCCGCGGCAATCTGCAGGAGAAGCTCATGCAGATCTGCAATGAGCACGAGCTCACCGCCGTGATGGTGACCCACGACGTGGACGAGGCCGTGCTGCTCTCGGACCGCATCGTGATGCTCACCAACGGCCCCGGCTCGAACATCGGCGGCATCCTCGAGGTGGACATCCCCCGGCCGCGCCAACGCATGACGGTGGTGCATCACCCGAGCTACTACAGCCTGCGCTCGGAGATCATCTACTTCCTCAACCGCCAGAAGCGGGTGAAGCAGTGGCAGGCCAAGCCCCACAAGGTGCTCCCCCGCCATGGCCTGGAGAAGGTGAATCTCGACCTCGGCTTCATTCCCCTCGGTGCCTGCGCGCCGCTGGCGGTGGCCGAGGCCAAGGGCTTCTTCGCCAAGCACGGTCTCGATGAGGTGCAGCTGGTGCGCGAAACCAGCTGGCGCGGCGTCACCGACGGCCTGCTCGATCGCACCCTCGATGCGGCGCTGATGCCCTCGGGCATGCCCACCTGGATGACGGCCGGCGGCCATGGTGGCGATCCCACGCCGATCGTCACCGCCCTCACCCTCAGCCGCAACGGCAACGGCATCACCCTGGGCAGGCGGCTGGCCGAGCAGGGGGTGAGCACGGTGGCCGACTACCGGGATTATCTGCTGCGCACCAACCGCGAGCCCCACACCCTGGGCATCGTGCATCCCGCCTCGATGCACAACCTGCTGCTGCGCTACTGGCTGGCCTCCAACGCCATCGATCCCGACAGGGACGTTCACCTGCAGACGCTGCCTCCCGCTCAGATGCTGGCCGACCTCAAGGACGGCTCCATCGACGGCTACTGCATCGGCGATCCCTGGAACTACCGCGCCGAAAAGGAGGGCCACGGCTTCCCGATCGTGGGCGATCTGGAGATCTGGTCGGGCCACCCCGGCAAGGTGCTGGGCGTGCGCGAGGACTGGGCCCTGGCCTATCCCAACACCCACATCGCCCTCACCAAGGCGCTGTTGGAGGCCTGCCAGTACTGCGCCGATCCCGGCCACTGGGACGAGCTCAGCCAGCTCCTGAGCGACCGGCGTTACCTGGGAATGAAGGCCGATTACATCCACTTCGCCGCCTCCACAGGAGCGGCCGGTGACCACAGCGCCGAACCGCACACCCTGTTCTTCGGCCCGGGGGTGAACCGCCCCAGCCGCGCTGAACACCTCTGGATCATCACCCAGCTGGCCCGCTGGAGCGCTATCCCCTTCCCCCGCAACTACGTGGAGATCCTCGAGCGGATCTGCGCCGTGGGGGTGTACAGCACGGCGGCCCGGGAGCTCGGTCTCGACGACGTGTCGTACCAGCGCGCCGGCATCGAGCTGTTCGATGGCGTGCCCTTCAACGCCGACGACCCGATCGGCTACCTCAACCAGCTGCCGATCCACCAGGACTTCAGCGTGGCCGAGATTCCCGTGGGCGTGCCCCGGGCTCTGCAGGTCTGAGCGACGGATCGCACCACGAACTTCTCACTTTCATCATGACGGCCACTCTTTCCAGTTCGCCGGCAGCCGCTGGCACGAGTGCTCCAGTGCTGCTCCAGTTCAACGAGGTGGGCATGGAATACCCCACCCCCAAAGGCCCGTACACGGTTCTCGAGAACATCAACTTCGAGGTGCGGGCTGGGGAGTTCATCTGCGTGATCGGCCACTCCGGTTGCGGCAAGACCACCCTGCTCAACACCGTTTCGGGCTTCTCCCGGCCCACCAGCGGCCAGGTGCTGCTCAAGGGCAACCCGATCATGCGGCCCGGGCCCGACCGGATGGTGGTGTTCCAGGGCTATGCCCTGCTGCCCTGGTGCTCCGCCTACGACAACGTGTATCTGGCCGTGGAAGCAGTGCAGCCGAAGCTCCCCGAGCGCGAGAAGCGCGAGATCGTGATGGAGCACCTGGAGCTGGTGGGCCTCGGCAGTGCCGCCGAGAAGCTGATCACCCAGCTCTCCGGCGGCATGAAGCAGCGGGTGGCAATCGCCCGCGCCCTGGCCATCCGCCCCGAGGTTCTGATCCTCGATGAGCCCTTCGGGGCCCTCGATGCGATCACCAAGGAGGAGCTGCAGGTGGAACTTCTGAACATCTGGAACACCCAGAAGTGCACGGTGCTGATGATCACCCACGACATCGACGAGGCCCTGTTCCTCGCCGATCGGCTGGTGATGATGACCAACGGCCCGGCCGCCGGGATCGGGGAGGTGCTCAGCATCGACTTCCCCCAGCCCCGCAGCCGCGAGGACATCATGGAGGATCCGCGCTACTACGAGCTGCGCAACAGCGCCCTCGACTTCCTCTACAACCGCTTCGCCCACGACGAGGACGGGGCCTGAGCGGGGCACCTGAACCTCACCTCCCCCCGAAGCGACGCGGTGAGCCACAGGCCCACCGCGTTTCCTGGCGGCTTCCGGCCCGCGGAACGCGGCGGCGGCTGGCTCACGCAGGGGGAGCCGGCGTTGCCGCACGGAGCGGCTGATCACGGTGCCTGCTCGGGGCCATAGGAAACGTCAACCGCCCGCAGGCACCCAGCGGCATGTCGTCAAGCCTATTCTCAGCTGCCTACTCAGTCCCACCCCGGATGTGATGTCCGTCTCCTTCGCTCAGACGGCCTGGCTGGTGCCCCTGTACCCACTGGTGGGATCGGTGGCGTCCTTCCTCTGGTCGCCTGGCCTGATCGCCCGCACGGGGCCCCGCCCCAGCGGCTACGTGAACCTCCTGTTCGTCACGCTGGCCTTCGTGCACAGCACCCTGGCCCTGGTGGGACTGCACACCAACGCCGCCGCTGGCGCGGACGCCCTCTACAGGCCCCTCAGCTTCGGCTGGACCTGGCTCGACACCGCCGGGCTCAAGGTGGGCTTCGACGGCCTGATCACCGAGCCCGCCCTGATCGCCATGACGGTGATCACCGGCGTCCATGTGCTCACCCAGATCTATGCCATCGGCTATCTGGAGATGGACTGGGGCTGGCCCCGCTTCTTCGGCTCGCTCAGCTTCTTCGAGGCGGGCCTCTGCGCCCTGGTGATCACCGACTCGATCTTCTTCAGCTACGTATTGCTGGAGCTGCTCACGCTCGGCACCTATCTGATCGTGGGCACCTGGTACAACCAGTCGCTGGTGGTGAAGGGGGCGCGGGACGCCTTCCTCACCAAGCGCATCGGCGACCTCATCCTGCTGGTGGGCGTGATCGGCCTGCTGCCGATCACCGGCACCTGGAATTTCCATGGCCTGCAGGCCTGGGCGGCCGAAATGGCCAACAACCATCGCAGCCTCTCGCCGGCGGCCACGGCCCTGATCCTGGCCCTGATCGCAGGCCCGATGGGCAAATGTGCCCAGATTCCCCTGCACCTCTGGCTCGATGAGGCGATGGAGGGTCCGCTGCCCTCCACCGTGCTGCGCAACTCCGTGGTGGTGGCCGCCGGTGCCTGGGTGCTGCTGCGCCTCGAGCCGGTGATCGCCCTCAGCCCGCTGGCCCAGGGCCTGCTGGTGGTGGTGGGCGGCACCACGGCCCTGGTGGGCTCCCTGATCGCCCTGGCCCAGGTCGATGTGAAGCGCGCCCTCTCCTTCCTGGTGAGCAGCTGGATGGGCCTGCTGTTCGTGGCCGTGGGCCTGGGAGGCATCTCCGTGGCCGATCACCTGCTGCTGGTGTATCCGCTGCCGATGGCGCTGATGCTGATGGCGGTGGGTGCGGTGATCTGGTTCAACATCACGCAAGACCTCACCCAGCTGGGCGGTCTCTGGAGCCGGCGGCCCCTGATCGGCCTGGCCTTCCTCAGCGGTGCCGCGGGGCTGATTGCCCTGCCGCCCTTCGGCGGTTTCGCCGCCCTGCGCGAGCTGCTGGCCCTCGCCGCGTCGAGCTCCAGCCCGATCGTGCTCAGTTCGGTGGTGCTGATCACCAATGCCCTGATCAGCGCGGGGCTTGTGCGGGTGTTCGGTCAGATCTGGTGCGGACCCACCACCCAGTTCACCGTGCGTTCGCCCGAGGTGCTCTGGCTGATGGTGCTTCCCACCACCCTGCTGATGGGCCTGGTGCTGCACCTGCCCCAGCTGTTGGTGCTCAACGGTGTGTTCAGCCTCGATCCCCTGCCGGGCTGGGGGCCGCTCGCGCTTCCCCTGCTGCTCTCCACCCTGGTGGGCGCTGGCCTCTCCGGCATCTTCTATCTGCGGCCCCACCCCATGGTGCAGCTGCCCGCCGCCCTCGGCGGCCTGCAGGACTGGCTGGCCCACGACATGCAGACCGAGCGCTTCTATCACCGCACCGTGGTGGGGATGGTGGTTCAGCTGGCCCGGCTCAGCTCCTGGAGCGACCGCCAGCTGGTGGATGGCTTCAGCGGCGCCACCGGCACCGCCGCCCTGCAGAGCGCCCGTCGCCTCAGCTTCACCACCTCCGGCCGCTCCCAGGCCTACGCGCTCTCGCTGCTGCTGGGCGTGGTGCTCATGGCGGTCTTGTTGCTGGCCCGCACCCCCGTTTTGGCACCCCTGGCCACCGGAGCCCTCTGATCCGCTGCCCCTGATCCGCCGACTCCGATGATCCTGCTGCTTCCTCTGCTGATTCCCCTGGTGGCGGTGCTGGCCCTGCCCCTCCTCCCCGGCGATTCGGTGCTCACCCGCCAGTCCGCTGCGGCTGCCGGCCTGCTTCAGCTGCTTTCCGGCCTATGGCTCTGGCGCCATCCTCCCGCAGATCTCACCATCCCCTGGCTGCCGAAGCTTGGCCTCAACCTGGATCTGGGGCTTGATGGCATCACCTTGCCGCTGGTGCTGATCACGGCCCTGATCACCACCATGGCCGTGCTGGCCGCTTCCAGCGAGCAGGGGCGCAGTCGGCTGTTCTACGCCCTGCTCCTCTCCACAAACCTCGGGCTCACCGGCGCCTTCCTGGCCCGCAACGCCCTGCTGTTCGTACTCGCCTACGAACTGATCCTGATCCCCACCACCCTGCTGGTGGCCACCTTCGGCCGCAGCCAGCGATCGTCTGCTGCGATTCGCTTTCTGCTCTTCAATGCCCTTTCGGGCTTTGTGCTGCTGGGGGTGGTGCTGGCGATGGGCTGGCTCCATCCCGGTGGCGTGAGCTTCGCCTACTCCGACCTGGCCGCCGATCAGTACACGCCGGTGGCTGAGCGCTGGCTGCTGGCCGGCTTGCTCCTCGCCTTCGGACTGAAGCTGCCCCTGGTGCCGCTGCACGGCTGGCAGCCGATCACCTATTCCCAGGCCCCGACCCCGGTGGCGATGCTGCTCAGCGGGGCTGTCTCCAAGCTCGGGGTCTATGGATTGCTGCGTTTCGGGGTTCAGTTCCTGCCCGACACCTGGGCCGCCTGGTCGCCGTGGATCGCCGCCATCGGCGCCATCACCACCATCTATGGCGCCCTCAACGCCGTCGCCCAGCTCGACATCCGCCGGCTGGTGGCCTACAGCTCCCTCGCCCATATGGGCCTGTTGGCTCTGGCACTCGCCGCCGCCACTCCCCTCAGCCTTCAGGGTGCCGTGGTTCAGATGCTGGCCCATGGCCTGATCACAGCCCTGCTGTTCTGCCTGGTGGGCACGATCGAGCGCCACACCGGCTCGGTGATGATCCCCGAGATGTCGGGCTTGATGAATCCCTATCGCGGCCTGCCTTTCACCATGGGCCTGATGCTGCTCGGTCTGATGGCCGCTGCCGGCGTGCCCGGCCTGGCCGGCTTTGTGGGAGAACTGCTGGTATTCGAGGGCAGCTGGGTGGCCTTCCCCTGGCCCACCTTGGTGTGCATGCTGGCCTCGGGTCTCACGGCTGTTTACGCCGTGCGCCTCTTCAACAGGGTGGGCTTCGGCCGGCTCGACAACGAGCGGGCCGACTGGCTCAACACCACCTGGCCCGAGCGCTTCCCTGCGGTGGTGCTCGCCGCCCTGCTGGTGGTGGCGGGCATCTGGCCTGCCACGATCACGGGCTTCAGTGAGGCGAGCGTCACCCCGCTCGCCCTGCGCCACACCGATCTCGCCTACACCGCCAGCGCTGCTGGTTCTCAGTCCACCACTGCGGAGCTGCTCGCATGACGCCCCCCACCGCCCTGGCCGCCGAGGCGGCCACCAAGCCCCTGATTCCTCCCTCCACCCATCGCTACGCCGACATCATCCATCGGCTCGAAGCGGGTGGTTCGATGCTGCCGGACACCCCGGAAAACCTGATGCAGATCATCGGCATCTACAAGGCTTATGCCGTGCCGATGGACTTCTACTGGCGCGACCTGCTCTATATCGCTGAGCAGGTGTTCCTGAACCCCCTGCCAGCGTTCAAATACTTCATTTCTCAGGAGTATCTGGATCGCCCCTGCTCCTATTCCGGCGATGATTCGAAGCTGCGCATCTGGCGGGGTGGCGAGAAGGCCCATCCGGAGTTGCTGCAGTTCATGGAGCGCGGCGAAACGGTGCGCATGCCGAAGTTGCTGCACCACCTCTGGCACGACCGGGTGAACATGGAGTTTGCCGAGGCCTGCATGCAGGCCATGATCTGGCACCAGGGTATGGGCGGCCGCTTCAACGACTATCTCGAATCGGCTGCCTACCGCTCCAATGCCGACCGGGCGATCAAGGCCTACTTCAAGCGCAATCCGCTGATGCTCGGTCTCTACAAACTGTTCCCGGAGATGTTCCTGGAGCAGGTGCGGCAGCTCAGCTATACCGCCAATCTGGGCCTGTTCTGGGAGGTGATGGCGCCGGTGTTCTTCGAGATGAGCGACATCTACGACGAAGGCGGCTTCAAGGGTGTTCCCGATGCCATGAACTTCCTGGTAAACGGCATCTTCGCGGTGGCCGGTCGGCCGATCTACCACCACGTGTTCATCGACGGTGAATGCTTAGAGATCATCCCCAAGAGCGAGGGCTTCACCTGGCTCTATGAAGCTGCCCTCCCCTATGTGGAGGCTGTCTTCTATCGCACGGCGCCATTCCGCGGCACCAAGAGCTATAACGCCCAGGCCGGCCAGGTGCCGGCCGATCAGGCTGAGTTCCACTACGGCATCCTCTACGCCGATGTGTTCCCGGTGGGCTCGGCGGGCATTCCACCCACCCTGCTGATGCAGGACATGCTGCACTTTCTCCCCCCTTATCTGGAGGATCTCTACCGGCAGCACAAGCGCGGCGAAGACGACCAGCTGGTGCAGCTGGGTGTCACCTTCCAGCGCTCCATGTACAACGTGACCTCGGCGGTGATCCAGGCACTGCGTTGCGCCCTGCTCTATCCGCTCGATGATCCCGATCCCGAGCACCTGCTGGCCAACCGCCGCTTCTTCGAGTCCCAGCTCGACCGCTTTCTGCGGCCGGAGGCTCGCCTGCCCCAGATCCAGACCCAGGACTATCGCTGACTCCTCCATCCATGGCCACGATTCTCGAAACCGCCGCCGGCGCCGGCTGCTTCAACACCCTGCTGGCGGCGGTCGATGCGGCCGGCCTGCGGGGCGCCCTGGAGGGACCCGGGCCATTCACCGTGTTCGCTCCCGTGGACGATGCCTTCGCGGCCCTGCCGCCGGGCACGGTGCAGACCCTGGTGGACAACCCTCCCCAGCTGGCTCGCATCCTCAAGTTCCACGTGCTGGCCGGCGCCCATGACCAGGCAGCCCTGGTGGCCCGACAGGAATGGGCCAGCCTGGAAGGAGCGCCGGTGCCGATCCGGCGAGCCGATCCCTTCGAGGTGAAGAACGCCACCGTGGTGAGCGCCGATGTCGCCTGCGACAACGGCGTGGTGCATGTGATCAACCGGGTGATCCTGCCCGGCTGATCCGGCCCTGATTGTCAGCGGCGGGGGGTGATCGTCACAGGCGGGCGAAGATGTCGAGCCCTTCGAGACCTTCCACCAACAGGTAGGCGCCGAGCAGCAGGGCCAGCACCCCCACCAGCCACTCGGCCTTGTGCTGCAGCCAGTCTTCCAGGCCGGTGATCGTCCCCCGGATCCCACCACCGCTCAGCAGCCAGGCCAGCGGTGGCAGCAGCAGCAGGGAGCTGGCCATCAGTGTGAACAGGCCGGTGATCTCGGCATCGCCCCCCAGACCGGGATCGTTCATCAGCAGCAGGCCCGCCTCCTTGAGATAGAAGACCAGATTTTCCGGGGTGAGCAGGGCACTCACCGCCCCCAGTCCCACCAGGGTGAGGGTGTTCAGATCAGGCAGCTGGTTCATCAGGCGCAGGGCCATTCCCTCCTCGCCGAGGTTCGCCTGGGGCGTGAGCTGGTACAGGCCCAGACCGATCAGGGCGCCGGCGCCCAGCAGGTCGATGAGCACCTGCTCGCGGGCACCGTGGCTGAGGCTGATCGCGAAGCTCTCGCCGAGCACCATCAGCACCACGATGGCCAGGGCGTTGGCGGTGGCCCAGCCGAGCACGTAGGCCAGGGCACGCAGCAGGGGGGAACGCCCCAGCAGGAGCAAGGTCACCACGGCGATGTGCAGGGGTGAGAAGGCGATGCCGATGCCGAACAGGGACGACTTGGTGATCAGCTCCGGCGAGAGCAGGGCAGGGACGGGCAAGGAGGGTGGGGAGCCAGCTCTGATTGTGGCGGCTCAGGCTGCGGGTAGGCGATCCGACTGCCAAGCGGGGGCCCACTGGCGGATCAGGCTCTCCAGCCGGGCGAGCTGGTAGCGGCTGAATTCGTTGGGGTGCGTGTCGTAGGCGCGCTGGAGTTCGGCGAGCCGGGCCTCCAGGGCGATCAGCACAGGGTGGTTGTCCTCGAGGGCCAAGGTGGGGGAAGCTCTGAAACTTCAGGCTAGGCAGATTTCCAACCGAAGTCGCCCCCAGGGTGCTGCAGGGCGGGTTTGCGGCATGGCGGTCAACGAAAAAGCGCCCCCGAGGGGGCGCTGGAGCCGGAGCGGAAGGGTGGAAATCCCACCACAACCGGTTCGGGCAGAAAGGGCGGACGATTCAGTAATCGAAGTCGCCACCACCCATGCCACCGCCACCGGCGGGAGCGGCCTCCTTCTTCTCGGGCAGATCGGCCACGATGCACTCGGTGGTGAGCACCATGCCGGCGATCGAGGCGGCGTTCTGGAGACCGGAGCGGGTCACCTTGGCGGGGTCGACGATGCCGGCGGCCAGCAGATCGACATACTCACCGGTGGCGGCGTTGTAGCCCTCGTTGAAGGGCTTGTTGCGCACGTGCTCGGCGATCACGGCACCGTTGGCACCGGCGTTCTCGGCAATGCGCTTGAGGGGCGCCGTGAGCGCCGAAGCCACGATCGTGGCGCCGATCAGCTCCTCACCGGAGAGATTGGCGCTGGCCCACTCCTCGAGAACGGGGGCCAGGTGGGCCAGGGTGGTGCCACCGCCGGGCACGATGCCTTCCTCAACGGCCGCCTTGGTGGCGTTGATGGCATCCTCCAGGCGCAGCTTCTTGTCCTTCATCTCGGTCTCGGTGGCGGCGCCCACCTTGACCACGGCCACACCGCCGCTCAGCTTGGCCAGACGCTCCTGCAGCTTCTCCTTGTCGTAGGTGCTGTCGGTTTCGTCCATCTGCTTGCGGATCTGCTCGCAGCGGGCCTTCACCGCCACCTCGTTGCCCTCGGCGACAATCGTGGTGTTGTCCTTGTTGATCGTGATGCGGCGGGCGCTGCCCAGCATCTCGAGCTTGGTGTTCTCCAGCTTGAGGCCGGCATCTTCGGTGATCAGCTGGCCGTTGGTGAGCACGGCGATGTCTTCGAGCATGGCCTTGCGGCGGTCGCCGAAGCCGGGGGCCTTGACGGCGGCCACATTGAGCACACCGCGCAGCCGGTTGACCACCAGGGTGGCCAGGGCTTCCTTCTCGATGTCCTCGGCGATGATCAGCAGGGGCTTGCCGGTGCGGGCGATCTGCTCGAGCACGGGTACGAGATCCTGGACGAGGCCGATCTTCTTGTCGGTGAGCAGGATGTAGGGATCCTCGAGCACCGCCTCCATGCGCTCGGTGTCGGTGGCGAAGTAGGGGGAGATGTAGCCCTTGTCGAAGCGCATGCCCTCGGTGACCTCCAGCTCGGTGGTCATCGACTTGCCCTCCTCGAGGGAGATCACGCCCTCCTTGCCCACCTTGTCCATGGCATCGGCGATCATCTGGCCGACTTCCTCATCGTTGCCGGCTGAGATCGCACCCACCTGGGCGATCGCCTTGCTGTCGGAGATCGGCTTGGCGTGCTCCTCGATCTTCTTCACCAGGAAATCTGTGGCCTTGTCGATGCCCTTCTTGAGGGTGATGGCGTTGGCGCCGGCGGCGACGTTGCGCAGTCCGGCCTTGACCATGGCGTGAGCCAGTACCGTGGCTGTGGTGGTGCCGTCACCGGCGGCGTCGTTGGTTTTGGAGGCGGCCTGACGGATCAGGGCCACACCGGTGTTTTCGATGTGATCCTCGAGCTCGATCTCCTTGGCGATGGTGACGCCGTCATTGATGATCTGGGGAGCGCCGAACTTTTTCTCCAGCACCACGTTGCGGCCCTTGGGACCAAGGGTGACGGCGACGGCTTCAGCCAGGATGTCGATGCCTTTCTCGAGGGCGCGACGGGCCTGCTCGTTGTAGATGATGCGCTTGGCCATGAGGGAACGGATTCGTGAGGTTGGAAGCGTGCTTGAAGCGATGAATACGGACGGGTCAGATCAGTTGACCACAGCCAGGATGTCCTTCTCGGAGAGCAGCACGTACTCGTCGGTGCCGAGCTTGATGTCGGTGCCGGCGTACTTGCTGTAGAGCACCTTGTCGCCGACGCCCACTTCCGGAGCCTGGCGGGTGCCGTCATCGTTGCGCTTGCCGGGGCCAACCTGCACCACCTCGCCCACCTGGGGCTTCTCTTTGGCGGTGTCGGGCAGAAGAATGCCGCCGGAGGTCTTCTCCTCGGACTCGGAGACCTTGATGAAGATGCGGTCGCCCAGGGGCTTGACCGTGGAAACGCTGAGGGAAACAGCAGCCATGGATGGATTGCGAAAGCAATGGCATGGCGCCAGAGACGCCACGGATGGAGCGGCACCGGAGCTGCGGGATCCGACTGCGGGAGCAGCGAGATCCACTTGGCACTCGGGGCCGGTGAGTGCCAACCTACGTTGCGGTTCGGCGCCCCGGCCAACGGCTCGCTGTGCGGTTGACCGAACCCTGGCGCCCGCGGCCCGCTCGCCCCGAGCGCCCACCCGCCGGCACTGCCCAACCGGGGCGGGCGTGGTGGTAAGGTTGCGCCGCTTCCAGCGGACGGATCCGCTGCGCGCTCCGCGTTTTCTCCTTACCTATGGCAGCTGCAACCGCCACCGGCACCACGGGCCCCAGCACCAAAGGCACCGGCACGAAGGGAATCGTCCGTCAGGTCATCGGCCCGGTTCTCGACGTGGAATTTCCAGCCGGCAAGTTGCCCAAGATCTATAACGCCCTGCGCATCGAGGCCATCAATCCTGCCGGTCAGGCCGTGGCCCTCACCGCTGAGGTGCAGCAGCTGCTCGGCGACCATCGCGTGCGCGCCGTGGCCATGAGCAGCACCGACGGCCTCGTGCGCGGCATGGAGGCCCTTGACACCGGCGCGCCGATCTCCGTGCCCGTGGGTGAAGCCACTCTCGGCCGCATCTTCAACGTGCTCGGCGAGCCCGTCGATGAGCGGGGCCCGGTCAGCACCACGCTCACCGCCCCGATCCACCGCGAGGCCCCCAAGCTCACCGAGCTGGAGACCAAGCCCAAGGTGTTCGAGACCGGGATCAAGGTGATCGACCTCCTGGCTCCCTATCGCCAGGGCGGCAAGGTGGGCCTGTTCGGCGGCGCCGGCGTCGGCAAGACGGTGCTGATCCAGGAGTTGATCAACAACATCGCCAAGGAGCACGGCGGAGTGTCCGTGTTCGGCGGCGTGGGTGAGCGCACCCGCGAGGGCAACGACCTCTACGAGGAATTCAAGGAGTCCGGGGTGATCAACTCCGAGGATCTCTCGAAATCGAAGGTTGCTCTCTGCTATGGCCAGATGAACGAGCCCCCGGGCGCTCGCATGCGCGTGGGCCTCTCGGCGCTCACCATGGCCGAGCACTTCCGTGACGTGAACAAGCAGGACGTGCTGCTGTTCATCGACAACATCTTCCGCTTCGTGCAGGCAGGCTCGGAAGTTTCTGCCCTCCTGGGTCGCATGCCCTCGGCCGTGGGCTATCAGCCCACCCTGGGCACCGACGTGGGCGGTCTCCAGGAACGCATCACCTCCACCCTGGAGGGGTCGATCACCTCGATCCAGGCCGTGTACGTGCCGGCCGACGACCTCACCGACCCCGCCCCCGCCACCACCTTCGCCCACCTTGACGCCACCACCGTTCTCAGCCGCGGTCTGGCTTCAAAGGGCATCTATCCGGCGGTGGATCCCCTCGATTCCACCAGCACCATGCTTCAGCCCGCCGTGGTCGGCGACGAGCACTACCGCACCGCCCGGGCCGTGCAGAGCACCCTGCAGCGCTACAAGGAACTGCAGGACATCATCGCCATCCTCGGCCTCGACGAGCTCTCCGAGGACGACCGCCGCACGGTGGACCGGGCACGCAAGATCGAGAAGTTCCTCTCCCAGCCCTTCTTCGTGGCGGAGATCTTCACCGGCATGCCGGGCAAGTACGTGAAGCTTGAGGAAACGATCAAGGGCTTCCAGATGATTCTCGCCGGTGAACTTGACGACCTGCCCGAGGCGGCCTTCTACCTGGTGGGGAGCATCGACGAGGTGAAGGCCAAGGCCGCCAAGATCCTGGCGGACGCCAAGGGTTGATCGCCATCAATCCTGAGGGAACCACACCATGAGTCTCACGCTCCGCGTTCTGGCACCTGACCAGAGCGTCTACGACGGCAGCGCCGATGAGGTGATCCTGCCCAGCACCACCGGTCTGGTCGGCATCCTGCCGGGTCACGTCACCATGCTCGCCGCCCTGGAAACCGGGGTGATGCAGCTCAAGACCGGTGGCGAGTGGTCGTCGATCGTCCTGCTCGGCGGCTTCGCCGAAGTCGAGTCCGACGAGGTCACCGTGCTGGTGAACGGGGCCGAGCTCGGAACCAGCATCGACCGTTCGGCCGCCGAGGCCGAGTTGGAATCCGCCCAGCAGGCCGCTGCCGCCTTCGAGGGTCAGGCCCCCAGCACCGAGAAGCTCAAGGCGCAGCAGGTGCTCGCCCGCGCCAAGGCCCGCCTGGCGGCCGCCGCGCCCCGCTGAGCAGCCCCCGACTGGGGCCACACCCGCACAAAACCCATCCTCCCCGGCGCGAACTTCAACAGCACGCTCCGCCTCTGGCCACAGCCAACCAGCCCCGCAGGAGCGATCCTCGGGGCTTTTTCGGCACCGTTTCGCGTGCCCATGGCTCGTCCCCGCCCCGTGCCATGGCCCCGCCCCGTGGCAATGCCTCACCAGAAAGGCGCCCGAACGGGCGCCTTTCGCTCACTGACCCAAGGAAACGGCCCCTGGCCGCCGGCGCGCGGACTCAGGCGGTGCCGCAGAAGGTGACGTCGGGGAACTTGAGCTTGGCCTCATCGAGACTCTTGCCCTTGCCCTCCTCCTGCCAGTAGTTGATCACCTCGGTGGCCTTGTTGAGAATCTCCACCCGCTCGTTGTCGGTGATCCAGCTCTTGCCCTCCAGCTCGGTCTTGAGGGTTTCCCAGGCATCCTCGCGCGGCCAGAAGAAATAAGCCGTGAGCGGACTGGGACCACCACCGACGATCTGATCCACCGCCAGGGCCACGTTGTCGGGCAGCCAGAGGATCTTGAGCAGGAAGCGGCCCTCATCCGCCTTGGGGGTGTAGCCCGAGGGAACGCCGTCCTCATCGATGGTGGCGGTGGCCAGGGCGGCGCTGCCACCTCGCATCACCGGCCGCGCCGGGACCGGCTCATCGGCGGCAGCCGCAACGGGCAGATCGCTCAGCTCGGCGCCGATGGCGCTCTCGGTGGCTGTCATCGTGTCGGCGCTCAAGACAGATCGTCAAACCACTAACCTATCAGCACCGCCCTGCAAGCCCCTGGTCTGCACCAGCGCCGCCGATCCCGCGCCGCGGGCCGTGCTCCTCTTCGACATCGACGGCGTGATCCGCGACGTGGCGGGCAGTTACCGGCGCGCCCTGGCCGAGACGGTGCATCACTTCAGCGGCTGGCGCCCGGATCCAGGGCTCATCGACGGCCTCAAGGCCGAGGGGCACTGGAACAACGACTGGGAGGCCAGCCTGGAGCTGCTGCGCCGCCATGGCCACCAGCCCCTGCCCGCCTTCGAGCGGCTGGTGGAGGTGTTCAGCGGCTTCTACTTCGGCGGCGATCCGGAGGGGGATCCCTCCCAGTGGCGCGGCTTCATCGGCAGCGAGCCGCTGCTGGTGGAGCGCAGCTTCTTCGAGCGACTCGGCGGGGCGGGCCTGGCCTGGGGCTTCGTGAGCGGCGCCGAACCCCCCTCCGCCCGCTACGTGCTGGCGCAGCGGCTGCGGCTCGTGGATCCGCCCCTGATCGCCATGGGCGATGCCCCCGACAAACCGGATCCCACCGGCCTGCTCCAGCTGGCCCGGGCCCTGGCGGCCTGCGAGCTGGGCCCCCAGGCCCCTCCGGTGGCCTACCTGGGCGACACCGTGGCTGACGTGCTCACCGTGGTGCGAGCCCGCCAGGCCTGTCCCCACCAGCGCTTCCTCGCCCTGGCGGTGGCGCCTCCCCATCTGCACCACGACCCGGCGGCACGCCAGGCCTACGAACAGCGACTGCGGGCCGCCGGCGCCGACGCTGTGCTTCCGGCCACCACCGCCGTGGTGGCGGCCCTGGAACGGCTGCTGCCCACCGAGCCGGAGCCCTTGCTCAGCGCTCCATGGCCGCCACGGCCTTGAGGGCGGCGGCGGTGAGCACCTCCTGGCCGTGGTCGGTCACGGCCACGTCGTCCTCGATCCGGATGCCGATCCCCTTCCAGCGCTCGGCGATGGCGGGCTGGCCCTCCGGCACCGGCAGCCGGTCGCTCACGTAGAGCCCCGGCTCCACCGTGAGCACCATGCCGGGCTCGAGCTGCACCGGATGCTCGCCGAGCCGGTAGGCGCCCACGTCATGCACGTCGAGGCCGAGCCAGTGGCCGGTGCGGTGCATGTAGAGATGGCGGTAGGCGCCCTGCTCGATGATGCCGTCGGGATCGCCGGCCAGCAGTCCCAGCTCGAGCAGACCCTCCACCAGCACCCGCACGGCGGTGCCATGCACGCCCTCGGCCGTGTGGCCTGGCGCCACCGCCGCCACCGCCGCCTCCTGGGCCGCCAGCACCAGGCCGTAGAGCGCCCGCTGTTCAGCGCTGAACCGCCCGTTCACCGGGAAGGTGCGGGTGATGTCGCCGTTGTAGTAATCGCTGAGCGAGCAGCCGGCGTCGATCAGCAGCAGCTCGCCATCGCGCAGCGGCGCGTTGTTGGCGGTGTAGTGGAGCACGCAGGCGTTGTCGCCGCCGGCCACGATCGTTCCGTAGGCCGGCCCGCGCGCCCCCTGCTCCAGGAAATGCTGCTCGATCACCGCCTGCACCTGGCGCTCGCTCAGGCCGGGCCGGGCCACCTGGCGGGCCAGCTCATGGGCCTCGGCCGAGATCCGGCAGGCTTCGCGCATCCGCCCCAGCTCGCCGGGCTCCTTGCGCAGCCGCAGGGCGTGCAGCAGGGGGCAGGGGGCCACCAGCCCCAGGGCGGCGGTGCCGCTGCGCGGGGCCCGGTCGAGCTGGTGGGCCCAGGCCCGCAGCACCAGCGGTTCCACCTGCGGATGGCGGCCCACCCGGAAGGCGATGCCCTCGGCGCCGCGCAGGTGGTCACCGAGCCGTTCCTCCAGCTCCGCGATCGGATGGGCCAGGTCGGCGCCGAAGGCGCTCACGGCCCCCTCGCAGCCCCAGCGGTGGCCGGTCCACACCTCGGCCCTGGGCTCCTTCGGGGCCACGAACAGCACGTAGCGCTCGCCCACGGGCCGGTGGGGCAGGAACAGGGCCACCGCCGCCGGCTCGTCGAAACCGGTGAGATACCAGAAGTCGCTGTCCTGGCGGAACGGCCACTCGCAGTCGGCGTGGTGGGTCACCAGCGGGGCCGCCGGGATCACCGCCGCGGCCCCTCCCAGCTGGGCCAGGAAGCGCTCGCGGCGCTCGGCGTGGACGGCGGCAGGCAGCATCGGCTCCACGGAGAGGCGGCAACGCGGCTCCAGTGTGGAGCAGCCGATTGAATGGGAGCGTCATCGCCGCCGCCCGCTGAATCAGGAGACGCCCGCCACCCCTGAACGCTGCCGGCTGCTGCTGGCCCGCTGGCGCGCCGAGCTGCGGTTGAGCGGCCGGGAGCGCAGCGCCTTCGCCGGCTCCCTGGCCGGGTTGGACCGCCAGCTGGCTCGCCTCGAGGAGCGGCGTCTGCGGGTGGCGGTGTTCGGCCGGGTGGGCGTGGGCAAGAGCAGCCTGCTCAACGCCCTGCTGGGGGAGCCCGCCTTCGCCACCGACGTGGCCCACGGCTGCACCCGCCGGCAGCAGGCCGCCCCCTGGCGGCAGCGGGTGCGGGGCCTTCGGGCCGTGGAGCTGGTGGACACCCCGGGCATCGATGAGATCGCGGCGGCGGGCCGGGCGCGGCTGGCGGCGCGGGTGGCCCGGGGAGCCGACCTGGTGCTGCTGGTGATCGACGGCGACCTCACCAGCGTCGAGCGCGAGGCCCTGCTGTCACTGGCGGCCAGCGGCAAGCCCCTGCTGCTGGTGCTCAACCGCAGCGACTGCTGGCCGGCCGCCGAGCTGGAGCCGCTGCTGGCCAGCATCCGCCGGCGTCTGCCCACCGGCCTGGCCCTGGAGCCGATCGCCGTGGCCGCCGCCCCCCGGCAGGCCGCCCTGCGCGCCGATGGCCGCGTGCGCAGCGAACCGGCCGCACCCCGCATCGCCCCGCTGCGCGCGGCTCTGCTGGAGCTGCTGGAGCAGCAGGGGGAACTGCTGCTCGCCCTCAACACCCTGGCCAGCGCCGAACGGCTGCAGCAGCAGCTGGAGCGGTGGCGCCTGGGCAGCCGCCGCCGCCAGGCCCAGACCCTGATCGGCCGCTTCGCCGTTCTCAAGGCCACGGGGGTGGCCGCCAATCCGCTGCTGGTGCTGGATCTGGCCGGCGGCATGGCCTGTGACACCGCCCTCGTGCTCCAGCTCAGCCAGCTCTACGGGCTGCCGATGGGCCGCCAGGCGGCGCGGGAGCTGCTCACCCGGCTCTCGGGCCACAACGCCCTGCTGGGGGGCGCCCAGCTGGGGATCCAGGCCGTTCTGGGTGGGATCAAGCAGCTGTTGGTCGGGGCGGCGCCGCTCACCGGCGGCCTCAGCCTGGCCCCGGCGGCGCCGGTGGCCCTCGCCCAGGCGGCCCTGGCGGTGCACGGCACCCGCCTGATGGGGCGCCTGGCGGCGGCGGAACTGCTGCGCAGCGCCCAGCGCCGGCCCGGCCCGGCGGCCCTGCGCGAGCGGCTGGCCCAGAGCGATCCCGCCGTGCGCCGCTGGCTCGGCAGCGGGCGGCCCCCCGCTGCCGTGAGCGCGGCACTGCTGCCTTGAGGCCCGCCCGCCGCCGCGAGCCGGCGCAGGTGGCGCTGTTCGGCACCAGCGCCGATCCACCCACCCGCGGCCACCAGGCGCTGCTGGAAGGCCTGCTGGAACGGTTCCCGCTGGTGGCCACCTGGGCGAGCGACAACCCGCTGAAGCGCCACGGCGCGCCGCTCGCCCTGCGCAGCCGCCTGCTCGCCGCCCTGGTGGAGCAGATCCACGATCCGCGCCTGGAGCAGGTGCAGGCCCTGAGCAGCCCCTACGCGGTGGACACGCTGGAGCGGGCCGGGGCCCGCTGGCCTGGGGCCGAGCTGGTGTTCGTGGTGGGCAGTGATCTGGCCGGGCAGATCCCCCGCTGGAGGCGGGCCTGCGATGTGCTGGCGGGCTGCCGGCTGGCGATCGCGCCGCGCCAGGGCCGGCCGCTGGCACCCGAGGCCGCCCGCGAACTGGAGCGGCTGGGCGGCCGCATCGAGCTGCTGCCGCTTGCGGTGCCCGGCACGGCCAGCTCCGCGCTGCGCCAGAGCCCGGATCCCGGGCAGATCCCCGCCTCCGTCTGGCCCCTGCTGCTGCAGCACAATCTCTACGGACTCGCCGCACCCTGAGGGCCCACCCGCGATGCGCCTCGCCCTGGCCCAGCTCAACCCCCTGGTGGGCGACCTGGCGGGCAACGGCGAGCGGCTGCTCCACGCCTGCCGGCAGGCCGCCGCCGCCAGCGCCGACCTGGTGCTCACGCCGGAGCTCTCCCTTTGGGGCTACCCGCCTCGCGACCTGCTGCTGCGGCCGGCCCTGCTCGCCGCCCAGGCCGGGGCCCTGAACCGGCTGGCCGCGGTCCTGGCCCGGGAGTGCCCGGCGCTGGCGGTGCTGGTGGGCATCGCCGAGCCGGTGGCGGGGGCCGCCGCCGGGGAGCTGCCGGCGCTGTACAACGCCGCGGCCCTGGTCGAGGGCGGCGGCTGGCGGGTGGTGGCCCGCAAGCGGCTGCTGCCCAGCTACGACGTGTTCGACGAGCGCCGCTACTTCCGCCCCGCCGACCGCCCGGCGCTGCTGGAGCGGGAAAGCGGCGGGCGACGCTGGCGCCTGGGGCTCACGCTCTGCGAAGACCTCTGGGTGGAGGAGGCCCTGCAGGGCCACCGGCTGAGCGGCCCCGACCCGGTGGGAGAGCTGCGGGATCTGGGCGTGGACCTGCTGCTCAACCTCTCAGCCTCCCCCTTCGGCAAGGCCAAGACGGCCCTGCGCCAGCAGCTGGCGGCGCGGGCGGCGCGGCGCCTGGACTGCCCGGTGGTGTACGTGAACCAGGTGGGGGGCAACGACGAGCTGGTGTTCGACGGTGCCAGCTTCGTGGTGGACGCCACCGGCGCGCTGGTGAGCCAGCTGCCCTGCTGCCGCGAGGCTCTGGCCTGCTGGGATGCGGCCGACGGCAGGGACGGTGCTGGCCCGGGGGCAGCGGCGGCAGCAGGGGAAGCGGCAGTGGCAGAGGCGGCGGGGGTGGCAGCGGCAGCCTCTGCAGGCCCTGCGCTGGTGCCCGCCCTGCCGGACCCCCAGGAGCAGCTGCTGCGGGCCCTGGTGCTCGGTGTGGCCGACTACGCCCGCAAGTGCGGCTTCCAGCGGGCCCTGCTCGGGCTCAGCGGCGGCATCGACTCGGCCCTGGTGGCGGTGATCGCCGCCGCCGCCCTCGGGGCCGATCGGGTGCAGGGGCTGCTGATGCCCTCCCCCTGGAGTTCGGCGGGCTCCCTCGCCGATGCCACGGCATTGGCCGGCCGCCTGGGCCTGGCCACCCACACCCTGCCGATCGCGCCGCTGATGGGCGGCTTCGATGCCGCCCTGGAGCCCGCCCTGGCCGGGCCGCCCCAGGGCCTCAGCGCCGAGAACCTGCAGTCGCGCATCCGCGGCACCCTGCTGATGGCGGTGGCCAACCAGCAGGGCCAGCTGCTGCTCTCCACCGGCAACAAGAGCGAGCTGGCGGTGGGTTACTGCACCCTCTACGGCGACATGAACGGCGGCCTGGCGGTGATCGGCGACCTCTACAAAACCAGCGTGTTCGCCCTCTGCAGCTGGCTCGATTCCTCCGACGCCGCCCCCTGCCGCGCCGCCCTGGGGCTGCCGGCGCAGGGGGAGCTGATCGGCGAGACGATCCGCGCCAAGCCCCCCAGCGCCGAGCTGCGCCCCGACCAGCGCGACAGCGACTCGCTGCCCGACTACGCCGTGCTCGATCCGATCCTGCGCCGGCTGATCGAGGAGATGGCCAGCCCCGAGCAGCTCGTGGCCGCCGGAGCCGAACCGGCGCTGGTGGAGCGGATCTGGACCCTGCTGCGCCGGGCCGAGTTCAAGCGCCGCCAGGCGCCGCCCGCCCTGAAGGTGAGCGGCCGGGCCTTCGGCAGCGGCTGGCGGATGCCGATCGCGGCGGGGGGGTAGGGGGCTGGCGCCGCTGGCGCCGCCTGGCTTCGGTGGGGTTCGGGCCCGCTAACCGCCGTTGAGCGACCGCATCCGGATGCCCCAAGGATGCCGCTTCCACCCGGCAGGTGTCCTCCATGCCACCAGGGCCCATGAGGCCATCCACTCCACGGGCCACAGCTCACGGCTGGCCCGTGATCTCTCCGGCGGCATGGGTGCCGCTGGCGATGGCGGCCGCGCCTAGGCCCGCGAGGAGCTGCTGCAGCTGCGCGGCGATGGGCGCCGGGCGGCCGATCTGATCAGGCGCGAGGGCACCAGCAGCTGATCCCCTCGGGATGAGCCCCCGCTTCCTGCCGGATGGCACCGCGGCCACCAGGCTCAGCTCGGCTCCCAGTGCATCACCATCGCCACCGACCCAGCGAGGCTGCGCTTCACCGGGCAGGCTTCGGCGGCACGCCGCAGCTGAGCCCGCTGGTCGTCGCTGAGGCCGGCCGGGAGTGTCACCCATACCGCCAGCTGCTCCACCTGCCGCGTGCCGCCGGTGGTCATCGTTTTCTCCACGCGCGCGGCCGCTCCTTCCAGGGGCCAGCCGTGGCGCTCGGCCACGATCCCCATGATCGTGAGAAGGCAGGTGCCCAGCGCGGTGGCCAGCAGGTCGGTGGGCGAGAAGCACTCGCCCCGCCCCTGGTTGTCGGCGGGGGCATCGGTGTGGAGCACCGATCCGGAGGGGCCGTGCACAGCGCTGCAGCGCAGGCCCCCGCTGTAGTGGCAGGTGATGGTGGTCATCGAGGCGGCGGGCCGACGGGCCTAGGGTGCTGGGAACACTCTGGCCGCCGCATGCCCGCCGTTGTTCCGCTGGCGGTGGCTGCGCCCGTGGAGGGCCTGGCCCGCTCGATCCAGCTCTCGGTGGCGCCGGTGTTCCTGCTGGCCGGCGTGAGTGGCCTGCTGGGCGTGTTCACCACACGCCTGGCGCGGATCATCGAGCGGGCCCGCACCCTTCAGGACCAGGCCCAGGATGCCGCCATCGCCACCAGCCGGCAGGTGCGCCGGGAGCTGCAGGTGCAGAAGCAGCGCATGGCCCTGGTGATGCGGGCGATCCAGTGCTGCACCGTCACCGTTCTGCTCGTGGCCCTGGTGGTGGCGGTGGTGTTCGTGAGTGCGGTGGCCCGCCTGAATCTGGCCCTGATGGTGGTGCCGCTGTTCGTGGCGGCGATGGCGTTCCTGATGGCCGCCGTGGTGCTGTTCCTGCTGGAGATCCAGCTGGCTGCCGAGCAGCTGCGGCGGCGCTTCTGAGCACCGTTGCCCTGCCCTGCACCTCAGCCCCCCAGCCCCAGCTCCTGGAGGAGCTGCCGCTGCCGCCGTGCCGATACGAAGCTGTGGGCCGCCATCGCCCCGCTCACGGCCACCGGCGGAACGCCGATGCCGGGGAACACTCCGGCTCCGCAGAGCACCAGTCCGTGGATCGGCGTGCGCCCGCCGGGAAACGGCCCTCCGTCGGCGGGCCAGGCGGGCCCGTAGCTGCCCTGGTGCATCCGCAGGTAGCGCTGGTGGGTGTGGGGGGTGCCCTGCAGTTCCAGAACCAGCCGCTCCCGCCAGTCGGGCACCAGCGGTTCGATCACCCGTGGAACAGGCTGCAACGCTCCGCCTTGCGTGCGGCATACGCGGGGGTGCCGGGTTGGAGCTCGGCCCAGAGCTCCCAGGGCTCGTTGGCCGGCGTGTAGCCGTGCAGCACCTGGTGGCCCGGGGGGGCCAGTGCCGGGTCGAGCAGGGAGGGCATCGAGAGCACGGCCATGTTGCGCTCGGCATCGATGCCACGCTGCCAGTCGCCCACCCACACGTGGTGCATCGGCAGGGCTTCGAGGGCCGGACCGCTGGCCAGGGCCAGATGCCAGTGCAGAAAGCTGCGGCAGGCCGGCGTCGCCGCCAGGCGCTGGCGCCAGCGCGGCGGCATGGCGTCCGGGGGCAGCAGGGTGAGCGTGTCCCAGGGGCTGGCATTGCTGATCACCCCGCGCCGGCAGCGCAGGCTGGTGCCATCCCGCAGCCGCACCCCCGCCGCCCGGCCGTCCTCCACCAGGATCCCGGCCACCGGTCGGCCCAGGCGCAGCTCTCCGCCCTGGCGCCGCAGGCCGCGCACGAGGGCCGCCACCACGGCCGCACTGCCGCCGATCGGGTAGTCGAGCCGGGCCTCGGGTTCGAACCACTCCCCGAACAGCGTCGCCATGGCGGCGCTGCTGGTGTGCTCCATCGGCAGCCCGGAGATCAGAAAACAGAGCAGATCCACCCAGTGGAGCAGAAACGGGTCACGCAGATGGCGCCGCGCGACCGCGCCGAAGCCGCCGCCGAGCCGCAGCAGCATCGGCGCCTGGCCGAGCAGCTGCAGGGCCTGACCGCCCAGGGAGGTGGCCAGGCCGGCATCCGCCCGCAGCGCCAGCAGCGGCAGGGCCCGTGCCGCCCGGCAGCCCGGCTCCAGCCAGGCCATGAAGCGTTGCCATTCCTCCGCGGCCGCCGACCCGCGCAGCTCACGCACAAGGGCGAGAAAGGGTTCCAGCCCCACGCCCACCGTGAGGCGGCCTTCCGGCAGCAGCAGGCCCCAGTCGCGGTAGGTCACCACCGCCACCGACTCGCCCACCGCCCGCAGCACCTGGGTCAGCGGATTGCTGCTCGGCCAGCGCCCCAGTCCCGACCACAGCGATGGCCCCGACTCGAAGCGGAACATCCCCGGGCCCAGATGCCGCTCGAAGCCATGGGCGGCGCCGCCCGCGCTGGTGTGGGCCTCCAGCACCACCACCTCCAGCCCGTGGCGGGCGGCCAGGGCAGCGGCGCAGAGGCCACCGAGTCCACTGCCGATCACGATCAGATCCGGGCTGGAGGGCAGGCTCACGGCCGGCAGCGGCCGCCGCGGGCGTCGCAGAGCTGATCCAGCGAGGGCCGGCGGGTGAGCGCGAGCCGCCAGCGCGCCCAGAGCCCGTAGGCCAGATCCGCCAGGGGGCCGATCAGGGGCCAGCGCGTGGGAGCATAGATCCAGCCCAGCCCCACCAGCTCGTAGGCCCGGCGGAACACCGCCACATCGCGCAGCACCGCGCCGTCGCCAGCGAGGGCATGGATGCGCCCCATCGCCTCGCGGTAGCTGATGCCCCCGTGGGCGGCCGGGTCGTAGCCGGCGGCGTCGATGTCCACGAAGGCCAGCCGTGGGGCGGATCCGTTGTGGGCGGCGTCCCGGGCCCGCAGGAAGGCCACCTCCCGCAGGCAGAGCGGGCAGCCGCCGTCGTAGAGGAGGATGAGCGGAGCGTTCATTTCCGGCGGCAGTAGCCACCGCCGACGTTCATCCAGCCCGCGGGACAGGCCTTGCCGTGGGTGGGTTGCACGGTGTAACGCATCAGCCCCAGGGTGGAGCACCTGCTGTTGAGGGTATCCACGTAGCCGAGCGGGCAGATGGTTCCCCGCTTCGGCACCACCCGCTGGGCATGCACGGCAAGCCCGGGCACCATCGCAATACCCATCACCAGGGCGCTGGCCAGCAGCGGCGCCGAGGCGAAGCGGGGAGCGGGCATGGCTGACACGGTGAGGGGATTCACTGCCGCTCAAGCTAGGGCCATCCATCCGCAGCGCGCCCCAGCGCGTCTGCCATGGCTGGCCCAGGCCCGGCGGCAAGCTGGGTGGATCCGGTGGGTTTTCGATGCTGCGTCAGGATCTGCGTCGTCTGGCCGTGCGCACCGGCGGCGAGGGCTTCACCAACCTCACGGCAGCCCTGAACAGGGAGCTCGCGGCCAGCGGCCTGACGCGCGGCCTCGCCCAGCTGGCCGTGCTGCACACCTCCTGCTCGCTCACGGTGAACGAGAACGCCGATCCGCGCGTGCTCGCCGATCTCACCGCCTACCTGCAGGCGCTGGTGCCGCAAGCGGGCGTGCGCCCCCTCAGCGGAGAGGGGCCCCGCTACAGCTACCGCCACGCCGATGAGGGCCCTGATGACATGCCCGCCCACATCCGCACCGCCCTCACCTGCACCAGCCTCGGCCTCTCCTTCGATCGCGGCCGGTTGGAGCTGGGCACCTGGCAGGCGGTATACCTGTGGGAGCACCGTGCCCGCGGGCAGGAGCGCCAGCTCAGCCTGCACCTGATCGGGGCGTAAGCACCTTCGCCGCGCCAGCCTGGGGCCCGGGCCTTAGGGTCGGTGGCGATCCGATCCCAGCCCTCCGGGCGGTTCCCCCATGGCGGCCACCCCCCTCACACCGGAGCAGATCCACCAGCTCGGTCACACGCTGCCCGCCTGGAGCCTCGTGGAGGGAAAACTCCGGCGCGACCTGCGCTTCGCCGACTTCGCCGAAGCCTTCGGTTTCATGGCGCAGGTGGCGCTGATCGCCGAGGCGATGGGCCATCATCCCGAGTGGACCAATGTGTGGAACCGGGTGACGATCGCCCTCACCACCCACGACACCGGCGGCCTCTCGGATCTGGATGTGGCCCTGGCCCGGCGGATCGACGCAGTGCTGCCGCGCCCGCTGGCCGCCTAGGCCCGGCTCAGCCGCCCGGCGTCAGTCTCTTGCCGGGGCACCACTCCCGGATCGGGATCAGGTAGGGCGAGCGCCGGGACCCCGCATCGAGAACCTTCTGCAGCCCCAGCAGGGCCTGGCGCTTGCTGGCGAAGGCAGCCACCGTGCGGTACCAGCCATTGCAGAGATACACCCGCGGCCGTTGTCCCAGGATCCGGGCGTTGCGGTTCACCTCCTCGCTGGCCGCCGCGGCACTGCGGTCACCGCCGAGCACCACCCCCCACTCCGAAGGGGGGTTCTGGGGCATCTGGGCCTGGCTCGGCGTCCCGGCCAGCAACAACAGCATCGCCAGCAGCACCCGGGCGAGGCTGCCCAACCGGGCGGAGCGTGGGAAAGCAGGGGGCTTGTCCATCAATCGGGGGCCATGAAACTGAGCTTGAGCAGCCGGGGCTTCCCGTCGCTGGCCTGGGAATGGAGCAGGGCCAGGTCGGCGGGGTTCACCAGGGCGGCGATGCGGATCGCCGGAGACCCTCGGGAGGGCAGGGATGGCACGCGTCGGCACTGGTTGCCGAACCCACCCGATTCGGCGTAGCGGGCCTTCATCGACAGCGCGTCGGAGAGCGAGCGATCGACAGACTCGCCCTGCACCTCGAGCTGATTGAGCAGGCGATAGGTGACCGCACTGGCAAGGGCCAGGGACACTTCCGAATACTCCTCATCGTGCTTGCTCATCGGCCGGTCGACCTGGCACAGAACAATCGTTCCCGGCTGCACCTTGCGGTTGGCCGCTGCGATCGCGTAGAAGCCAGCAAGGCTCACGCATTTGGCAGGGTCCTGCTCACAGTAGGGACGCCTGGCCGCAATCAGGGCTGGATGAAAGTAATCATCACGGGCCAGTTTGCGGGCCCAGTCTCCCAATTGGTTGCCCCGCAGGGAACCCAGCAACTGCGATCCTGCTTCCACCTTGATGTCATCGAGGCCCGACTCAAGTGATAGGTTGCGATCGCTCTCCGTTCGTGACAGCCCGAGATGATGATTCAGAAACAGGAAGGAAACCAGGAAGGTCACCACCGAACCGGTGAGCTTGAAGGAAAGGGGACCCAGAGATCCGCTGCCCTCGCTTCGCGTTGAATCGAGCTGGCCGCCCAGGTAGGAGTACGTGAGGCAGGTGAGTCCAACCGCCAGAAAAAACGCTGCCAGTGTGACTGGCAGCGTGGGCAGCAGCGAAACGGCCAGACCGATCAGGAAGCAACTCACGATCGCAAGGGGCATGCCGAGGATCTTCTGCATCACCGGGGCTCAATCCGTGAGCTGACGCTCGAAAGCTAGCGATTCCGGCGAAGGCTGCACGCCCCCCGCAGCCCTCACACCAGCACCGGCAGCTTGGTGGGATCCACCTGTTGGAAGCGCAGGCGCTGGCCTTCGCCGGCGCTCTCCACGTCCACGGCGATGCTGTGGCCGCCGCTGAACTGGCCCGCCAGGATCCCCTTGGCGATCGGCGTTTCCAGCTCGCGCTGGATGGCCCGCTTGAGCGGGCGGGCCCCATACACCGGGTCGTAGCCCACGCCGGCCAGCCAGTCGAGGGCATCAGCGTTGAGCTGGAGGCCCAGTTTCTTCTCCTCCAGCCTCCCGGCCAGCCGCTTCACCTGCAGCTCCACGATCTGGCGAAGCTCCTCGGCCTTGAGGCTGTGGAAGATGATCGATTCATCGAGCCGGTTCAGGAATTCCGGGCGGAAGTGGGCGCGAAGCGCCTCGTTCACCCGCTTCTCCATCTCGCTGTGGCGGGCAGGATCGCCGGCCAGATCGAGAATCGAGGCGCTGCCGATGTTGCTGGTGAGGATCAGCACGGTGTTGGTGAAATCCACGGTGCGGCCCTGGCCGTCGGTGACGCGGCCGTCATCGAGGATCTGCAGCATCACGTTGAACACATCCGGGTGGGCCTTCTCCACCTCGTCGAACAGGATCACCGCATAGGGCCGGCGGCGCACCGCCTCGGTGAGCTGGCCGCCCTCCTCGTAGCCCACGTAGCCCGGAGGCGCTCCGATCAGCCTGCTCACGGCGTGCTTCTCCATATATTCGCTCATGTCGATGCGCACCATCGCCTCCTCACTGTCGAACAGCTGGGAGGCCAGGGCCTTGGAGAGTTCAGTCTTGCCCACGCCCGTGGGGCCGAGGAACAGGAAGCTGGCGATCGGCCGGTTGGGATCGCTGAGGCCGGCCCGGGAGCGCTGGATGGCATCGGCCACGGCCGTCACGGCCTGGGCCTGGCCGATCACCCGGGTGTGCAGTTCATCCTCGAGATGGAGCAGCTTCTCCATTTCGCTCTGCACGAGCTTGCTCACCGGGATGCCGGTCCATTTGGCGATCACCTCGGCGATGTCGTCTTCGGTGACCTCCTCGCGCAGCAGGGTCTTTTCCCGGCCGCCGGCGCTCAGCTCCTCCTCCTTGGCGGCCAGCTTCTTGTGCAGCCCCGCCAGGGTGCCGTATTCCAGTTCGGCCGCCTTGTTGAGGTCGTAGTTGCGCTTGGCCTGCTCCACCTGCAGGGCCACCTGCTCGATCTCCTCCTTGATGGCACCGAGTTCATCGATGGAACCCTTCTCCGCCTGCCATTGGGCGTTCAGCCCGCTCTGCTGCTCGCGCAGCTCCGCCAGTTCCTTCTCCAGCCGCTCCAGGCGGTCGCGGCTGGCGATATCGGATTCGCGCCCGAGCGAAAGCTTCTCCATCTCCAGCTGCAGAATGCGCCGGTCGAGCTCATCGATCTGCTCCGGCTTGGAGGTGATCTCCATCTTCAGCCGGGCGGCGGATTCATCCACCAGGTCGATCGCCTTGTCGGGCAGGAAGCGGTCGGCGATGTAGCGGCTGCTGAGCACCGCCGCGGCCACCAGGGCGTTGTCGGCGATGCGCACGCCGTGGTGCACCTCGTAGCGCTCCTTGAGGCCGCGCAGGATCGAGATCGTGTCCTCCACCGTGGGCTGGTCCACGAACACCTGCTGGAAGCGGCGCTCAAGGGCCGGATCCTTTTCGATGTGCTGGCGGTGCTCATCGAGGGTGGTGGCACCGATGCAGCGCAGCTCGCCCCGGGCGAGCATCGGCTTGAGCAGGTTGCTGGCATCCATGGCACCGCCGGTGGCGCCGGCCCCAACCACGGTGTGGATCTCATCGATGAACAGCACGATCTGCCCCTCGGAAGCGGTCACCTCCTTGAGCACAGCCTTGAGCCGTTCCTCGAATTCACCGCGGTACTTGGCGCCGGCGATCAGGGCCCCCATGTCGAGCGACACAAGCTGGCGGTTCTGCAGCGCCTGGGGCACATCGCCGTTGACGATCCGCTGGGCCAGTCCCTCCACGATCGCCGTTTTGCCCACGCCGGGTTCGCCGATCAGCACGGGGTTGTTCTTGGTGCGGCGGCTGAGGATCTGGATCGTGCGGCGGATCTCCTCGTCGCGGCCGATCACCGGGTCGAGCTTGCCCTCACGCGCCGCCTTGGTGAGATCCCGCCCGTACTTCTCCAGCGACTCGTAGGTGCCCTCGGGGTTCTGGTCGGTCACGGTCTGGGATCCTCGGATGGCCTGCACCGCCTCTTTGAGTTTCTTCGCATCGGTGCCGGCCTGGCTGAGCAGCTGCTTGCCGCAGCGGTCGTCGATCGCCAGCGCCAGCAGCAGGTGCTCGATGGCGATGAAGCTGTCGCCGTAGGTGTCCTTGAGCTGGCTGGCCTGGTCGAGCACCGCATTGAGGCCCTTGCCCAAGTACACGTTCTCGGGTGGCGAGCTCAGGCTGGGCTGGGCTGCGATGTGGGCTTCCAGCCGCTGGCTCAGGCTGCCCAGATCCACACCCGCCTTCTCCAGGATCCGGCCAGCGAGCCCCTGCTGGGCCAGCAGCGCCGCGAACAGGTGCTCACTCTCCATCTGCTGCTGGCGCTTCTGCTGGGCCAGCTGCTGGGCCGCCACGATCGCGGCCCAGGCCTTCTCCGTGAACTGCTCGGCGGTGGGATGCATGGAGAACCTCCCGATGGATGGGACAGGGGTTGGTGCTCCCAGAACCGTATGGCGCGGCCGCGGGGCCGGCAGCCGCGAGAACCGAACGAAACGATGCGGTCCTCACGGCAGCGGTGGGGCCGGCCGCCCGCACCGGGGGGAAAACCGACCGGCTCGGCGCTGGAGCGGGCCGGAACGGCCTGCGCTCCCGTGTGGCTGTACAGCCCGCTGGGCCTCGATCCCGCCAACGGCCGGCCTGGCCTGGCGATCCCGGGCTCAGGGCGCGGGGCTTGGGGCGGGCAGCCGGAAGGCCCCGCTTTGCTGGCCGCACATGCGCAGGGGGCAGCCGTCGGGGCCGTAGTGGGCATCAGCGGGGGAAAGGCAGCCCATGGCATTCTTCTCGGCCACCTGGCTGGGCTGGATGCGTCTCGGCTGAATCGCCGTGCTGCCCTCGGGCACGATCAGGGGGCACTGGCCGGCCAGGCGCTGCTGGGCCCCGGCACCGCTGCCCGGGCCCCAGAGGAGACCAACGGCCAGGGCCCATCCGAGCGAGTGACCGCAGGCGGGCAGGACTCTGGCCATGATGGAGGGGTCAGCGATGGAGCCAGTCTGGCTTCTCTCTTCCGATGGGCAGTCCCGCCGATCCCCGGCTGATCGCTGAGCTGGTGCAGGCGTCCTACGCCTTCGACGCCACGGGCGCGGATCCTGAGCGCAACTGCTGGCTGGCGGTTCATCGCCACCATCACGGGATGCTCCCCTCCGAATACGACATCCGCGAGATCGACGAGGATCTGTATCTGGCGGTCCTGGCCGCCCGCAGGTCCGGCCAGGCGAGCCCAGCTCAGCAACCCGACCAGCCTGCTGCCTGATGGGCGGATGGGGTGGGATGCTCGCCGGAGGGGGTATTGGTTCAGCGTGGCCGCTGGGAGGAACCGGGGGTTGGGTGCCCGTGACGATCATCCGAGCCTGGCTCAGCGCGGCCCGAGGGCACGGCTGTTCCACCCGCCCCGGCGACCGTTCCCGCCGGAGCGGTTGAACACATTCCCAAACAGGCGGCCAGCCCAGCACCCGATCGGTGTTTGCACCAGTTCAGGAAGGTAAATGGGCAGGTTTGATGAGCGGAACCAGGCTGGGGCCAGCGCTGGCTTGATCATCTGGGGGGCCGCTTCAGAGATTCATTCCCCGGAGGCAATCCACGGCGCTTGGCGAAGCCGCTTTCCGACAGACGCCACACGATCAGGCCCCAGAAGTAACCGCTGATCGGAAATATCAGGAACGCGATGGGAATGATGGAAGGCGACAGGAAATTGAATCCAACCACCACCACGCTGAACAGGGCTGCCGATCCAAGTCCGAAGATCAGCACACCATTGAACCAGATGAAGTGACGGCTCCCCTTCATCCTGACTTTTTCCCACTCCTGCCATCTCTTGTTCTGGTCTGTCATCACAAACTCCTTGACTGCAAACGCTGAGCTGAGGTTATAATGACAAGGGTCCTCGCCTCACGGGGCGGAGTTGATGTGAATCTTGGCATGCATTCCAGGCGATGAACGAGCTGTTACTCAACAGTGGGTTGAGGCTTGAATTCTTGGATGGGTCTGAGCGATCCGGTGCATCGGGGGATATCCGCCTCAAACCACCAGGGTCCAGGCAAAGTGCAGCCACGCATTCAACTGCATCACCTCCGAGAAAGTCACCTGCCGCCCATCCGCCTTCCCCGGCGGGCCAGGGATGGTGCGTGATCCCTGCCGCCCGCGCAAGAAATCGACTCAGGAGTTCAACGTACAGTTCCTGTTCACGACGCTGCCGCCGCCTGAACCGATCACGATCGCAGCTGTTGAAGGGGGACCGTCGCTCCGGGAGTTGGCGCCTGAACTCTCGCCCGCCAGCGTCATGGTGATCGATCCGCTCACCTTCGTGGTGTTCCTCCTCCCGTTCGGGGTGGAGCTGATCCACGCCGGCGAGGCCCTCTCCTGCCGCTACCGCACGGTGATCACTTCCGTGGAGCAGGCCGAATCGCTGATCAGCGCCACCCTGGCCTGCCTTGAGCGACTCTGAACCGTGCCGCCTGGGGTCGGGCCTCAGCCGGCCCGCCGCAGGGTGTGCTCCAGGGCGCGGCGCCAGTCGCCGGGTGCAAAGGCGTGGGCGTGGCCGTGGCCGGGCAGCAGCCAGGCCACCTCCAGATCCAGCAGCCGCTCCACGGAGCGCAGCTGCTCCTGCCAGTTCCACCAGCAATGGCGCCGGGAGGCCACCACCCCCTGCTGCTGCGGGTTCCACCAGAGGTGGTCGCCGCTGAACAGCACCTGTCGCCGCTGCCCCAGCAGCGCCACCAGCGAGCCGGCCGTGTGGCCGGGGGTGGGGATCAGCTGCAGATCGGGATCCAGCGTCACCGCCTCACGGCCCTCCAGCTGCCGTTCCGCCCCGGGGGCCGCATCGGCATCGGCGGCGTGGATCCAGCGCTCGGCCCCGAACGCCCGCGCCCAGCGCTCCTGGTCGGCGACATCGTCGCGGTGGCTGAGCACCAGGGTGCGGATGCCCCCGAGCACCGCGATCCGCCGCGCCAGCGGCGCGCTCCAGCGCGGTGAATCGATCAGTACGTTGCCGCCAGGCCGCACCACCAGCCAGCTGCTCGCCCCGAAGCTTCGCCGGGAGGCCCAGCCGCAGTAGTACACCCCGCCGGCGGGGTGCTGGGTGACCGGCACCGGAAAGCCGTCCGCCGGCATCCGCTCCAGCAGCGGCCGGCTGGTGCCGATCGCCGCCACCGGGCAGGCCTGCAGCGCCAGCAGCGCCTGCCGCAGCTCCGCCTCCCCAGCGGGCTGGCGCTGCACGCAGGAGCTGGTGCCGGTGGGCGCGAAGTGGAGCGGATCAAACTGCCAGCAGGTGCCGCAGTCGATGCAGGTGCGATCCACGTAGAACGCTCCGGGCGCATTCGCCTCCAGCCGAAGGGTTGTCCTCGCCATGGGGTGCCATCGGCATGCCCTGGATTCGGGGGGCCCGCAGGCCGGGCAGCGCCCAGCCACCGTAGTGTCCGACCTGGCCATGGGGTCGGGCCGACCGACCAGGCAGGAACGGGGCAGGCAGGCCTGGATCGTGCGCTCCTAGGCGGCCGGTGGCAGCAGCTCCTCGACGCTGAGGTCGCCGCGGCGCACCAGGGCGAACACGGTGCCGGCGTTGCCGCGGCAGAGGCGCAGCTCCGCGTCGAGCACGGTGATGTCGAGCCAGGCGGGGAAGGTCTGCTCCACCTCCCGCAGCAGCCGCAGACGGCCGCCGCCCAGCGATGGGCCCAGCCGGCCGCCGCGCCGGAAGTGCACCTGCACCCGCTGCCGGGGTGCGGCTGGCCCGGCCGGGCTCGCCTCGGCGTCGATGCCGATCGTGGCCTCCACGGTGATGGCGGCCAACGCGGCCAGCGGACCGGCCGGCCGCAGCAGGTTCATCGCCCGACCCTGCGACGGTGCCAGCACCTGCAGGTTCTCGAGCCAGGGAGCCACCGCAAGCCAGGGCTGGCGGCTGCTGCTCCAGCGCAGCTCCCAGACCCCCTCCAGCCGGCTCAGCGCCCCTGGTGCCCCCAGATCCGCTGGCCTCGACCGCTCCAGGGCCTCCACCAGCGCCCGCATCCGGCATCCTTGCCGCTGGGCTGCCCCTCGCGGCTCCTGCCGCAACAGGGCCAGAAGGGCCTGGCGCTGGTCAGCTGGATCGCGCGGAATGGCCCCATCGGCATCGCGTGCTGGCATGGGCTCGATCACGAAGAGACCACTCAGCTCTGGCGGTCGTCAGGAAAGAAGCGCTGGTGCAGCTCGGCCAGCTTGTCGGCCTCAAAGCGTCGTCGCTCCTCTTCCTGGTGCTGCCTTTCCCTGGCATACAGGCACCACTCTTCAAACGGGGGTTCGTTGAGGGTGTAGCTGCCGAACTGAGCACGCATGCGTTCCATGCACGCAGAGGAGCAGTGGTCCGGGTAATGGGGACAATGCTCAATCGGCTGGGCTGGAGGATCAACCATCGCCGACAAAGGGGAAGAACTCCGGTCTAGCGCAATCGGGTCGTCAAAGCGCAGGATTAACCCTGCCGATCTCAGCGGGGCAGACGGCAGAGCAACGGCACCGGAGTGCGGCAGGTGCGCCAGTCGCCGTTGGCTGTGCGCACATCCACCCCGATCAGAGCGCCCAACGGATCGGGGCCGTTGCAGGGCTCAATCCAGGCGATGGCATCAGCGATGGCCTCATCGAGGCTGCTGTACAGACTGTCCAGCTGGCAGTGGGGCTCACAGCTGCTGTCGATCTGACGGAACAGCGGTGCCACACACTCGCCGCACCCACGCCGCAGGGGCGGCAGAGAGAAGGCGGATGGAACAGCCATGATCCAGTCGCATGGATTCCAAGCCTGAAGGATGCTGCCGAAGACCGATCGGCAGCTTCAAAACTCTTAGGAGTTTGCTGAAAAACCCAGCCTGCGCGAACATGGGCCAACTGCCCAGCCCAGATGCGAGGTCACCGGGAGCGCAGCGGCTCCCTGTTCTCCTACGTGTCGATTGAGGAGCGGATTCCGGCC
>Ga0315900_10000954_pt1 | contig 46650 bp, 41 predicted proteins | sample LakEriMetagenome_FD_203521 | JGI IMG/M metagenome (GOLD analysis project Ga0315900, IMG submission 203521) | Freshwater fungal communities from buoy surface, Lake Erie, Ohio, United States - Buoy 12 MA114 | ecosystem: Environmental > Aquatic > Freshwater > Lake > Lake biofilm | place: USA: Lake... | reverse complement strand
ACCGGCATCCCAGCCACTGACGTGGCCGAGCAAGTGCACGATGCGATCGTGAACGACCGCTTCTGGATCCTCACTCACCCCGACTTCCGGTCGGCTCCGGTGGAGCGAATGCAGCGCGCGGCCGCGCAGGAGAACCCGTCGCTCGGTTAGCGCGACGAGAGTTCGGTGCCGCGCACCAAACGCTTCACGTTGTCCCAGTGGCGTGAGATCACGAAGGCGGACAAGCAGGCGGTGGTGATCACTTCACCAGCGGGTCGGCCGATGACGGCCACGCCGATGGGCAGTCCGACGCAGATCGCGAGTGATGCGAGCGATGCCTTCTTCGTGAGCTTCACGACGATGATCCAGAGCGCGAGCAGCACCAAGTTGGGGACGGGGTAGAGCGCGAGTGCGGCTCCGCCGGTGGTGGCGACACCACGGCCGCCTTTGAACTTTCGTGTGATGGGGAAGACGTGGCCGACCACGGCAGCGCAGGCGAGCATGAGTGCGCCGGCGTACTCGAAGACGAGGAAACCGACACCCACCGAGATGGCACCCTTCAGTCCGTCGAGGACGAAGACCAAGATGCCGAGTTTGCGGCCGAGCAGTCGGCTCACGTTGGAGGCGCCCGGGTTGCCCGAGCCGGCGGCGTTGATGTCGATGCCCCGCGAGCGCGCCACGAGCACCGCACTCGGGAACGTACCGAGCAGGTAGGCGACGGGCATGAGGATCAACGCGAGAACCACATCCCCATCTTGTCCGACCCCACCCCCGGACCACGGGATTGCCGTCGGTTCGTGGTGGTTCGGAGTCCGTCTATCGGCGCAGTGTGAATGTCGTGGTGGTGGAGGGTCCGGTGCCGTCGGTGTTGCGTGGGGTGACGGTTGCGGTGATCGGTGTTCCGGGCTGGATACCGGTGAGTTGGCAGGCGTGGAGTCCGAGGACGGTGATGCTGGGGGAGCAGGTGGCGGGTGTCGAGTTCAGTGTGTAGTCGTAGCTGGTGGCGTGTTCGCTCGGAGTGTGGATGAGCCAGGCGTTGGTGCACGGTCCACAGAAGAAGTTGGCGAACACGACGAGATCGGAGACAACTGTCGGTAGTGGTTTCCAGACAGCGACGAGGTCGAGGTTGTCCGCGACGAAGTAGAGCTGTGTGTTGGTGGAGGGGTCGGTGAGGAGCGGCAGGTTGCGGGCGACTGTCGGAGTTGTCGTGTTGGCCCAGCCGCCGAATGCGTAGCCGGGGCGTGTGCAGTCGGTGGGGCCGGGTAGGTAGCGGTAGCCGACGAATGCGGTTGTCCACGTTTCGGTGCGCGATGCGGAGTCGATGCACGTGCCGCCGTTCGGGTCGAGGCTCGCGCGATACAGGGGAACGAACGACACCGGCGCAGGGGGCGGTCCGGCTTGCGGTTGGGGCCAACATCCGGGGCCACCTATGGCTAGCCCACTCGGCCTTGCTCCGATCGCGATCGTGGTGACCGCGTAATCGGAGAGCCGAATCCTGCTGACGCTGTTGCCAAAGTGGTTAGCGACGTAGAGGTACGTGTCGTCAGGGGAGATGGCCAGGTCGAGCGGAAAGACGCCGACCGGGATCGTGGCAGAGATCTGAAGTGTCGAGCTGTCGACGACGTAGACCGCGTTGTTGAGTGACGATGCGACGAAGATCTGTGAGCCGTCGGAGGTGATGGCCGTTTGGTAGTTCTGATCGCCGACCGTGACACCTGATGTGAGGTCAACAGATGCGTTGTTGAATTCGGAAGTGAGAACTCTGACGAGGCGATCGTCGCCGGGTCCAGCAAAGAACAGTCGCGATCCGTCCGGCGAAATCGACAGTCCGTTGGGGTTCGTGTTCCCGACTCCGGCTCCGGTCACCGTTCTGGAGATCGCCGTGAACGCGGACGTGTCCACCCGGCTGATCGAGCCGGGAACGTTGTTGGAGTTGGCGACAAAGGCGTACGTCCCATCGCGCGACACGATCACGTCGGCTGGATTCACTCCAGTCGAAACAGCGCTCACCGTCGCGTCGGTGCGTGAATCGATCTTCACGAGTTCGCCTGCCACGTAGTCCGCGACGTACATCTCGTCTCGGATCGGCGAGGATGCGAGCGCGTAAGCCGACTGCGTGATGGTCGTGATTTTCCCGTATTGGGTCGAGTCGAAGACGTTGATCGTGTTGTTGGAGTTGGCCACGTAAAGCTTCGTTCCGGTGCGGTCGAAGGCTGACCCGTATTGAGTCGGACCGCCGGCGCCAACTCCGTTCGACGGAAAGAGTGACACGGCGCTGGTAAGGACATCGATGACGCGAATCTGGTCGGAGTTGTTGGTGACAATCACTTTGCACGTCGCGGCGATCGCTGCCCGAGCCGTCTCCGTCGACGGAGTCACGGAGAATACTGTGGTGGCGACGAGTCCGAGGGCTGTGACCATTCGCGCAGATCTCACATCTGCAATCTAGACGAGTTGGTTGGGGAGAACAGGTTCGGTGTCAGCCAGCGGACAGTGCGGCACGGCGACCCTCGAGCACGGCTTCGTACAGCGTGCGCGGCGCTACGCAATCGCCAGCACTCACCACTCGCTCGATCGGCAGCGGATCGGCGGGGAGGCGGAAACCTGCATCGACGACCGCGGCGACGTGGATCGTGCGAACGTCGCCCGAGAACCGATCCTGAAGGCGCACACTCGTACCTTCGGCGTGCGGGTCGACCGATCGCACCATGCTGCGCTTCTCGACCGTGACACCGCGCTGCGCGAGACGAACGTTGGCGGGCGCGAGATCGCCGGTGCGTGACAACTCGTTGCCGGCGATGTTGTCGGGTGTGATCAGAACGGCGCGGTCGCCGAGTTCTTCGGCCAACGCCACCGCAATCGGTCCACCGATCGGGTCGATGATTGCCACTCGTCCCGACGCGGGGAGTGTGACGCGGCCACGCCGCACGTCGGCGATGTCGTGCACCACCGAACCAGCGCTCACGGTGTAATCGGGGTCGCCCCGACGTGAACCAGTGGCTTGGATCACGATCTCGTGTTGCGGGGCGAGACGCGACCATTCGTCCGACTCGACGCCGGCACGTATCTGCACACCGACGCGCTCGCATTCGCGAACGAGCCACTCGACCAACGGGCCACCGGGTCCGGCGGCTGATGCCATACCGCCCACCGTCCCGGATTCGACCACGGTGACTTCGTGCCCGCGAACTGACGCCACGCGAGCGGCTTCGAGTCCGGCCGGACCGGCACCCACCACGAGCACGCGGCGCGACACGGACGCCGCCGCATCCCACTGCGGATCGCGCGTCTCGTGACCCGATGACGGATCACCGACACACGACACGATCGGATTGCGTGCATCGCGCACCTGGCACGTTTGGTTGCAGCGGATGCACGGCCGTACGCGCTCGGCATCTCCGCGACGGACCTTGCTCACCAATTCGGCGTCGGCGATCTGCGCCCGCGTCATCTCGACGCCATCACACACGCCGTCGGCGATGGCCCACTCGGCCTGTCCCGGATCGACCACCGAACCCTGTAGGAACACGGCGGTCGACGGGGGCACCGCGGCCCGCACCGCTCGGCACACGTCGATGTTGAAGCCGGTGGGTTCGTGGAAGTCGGGCCGTGTCTTCTCGGCCGAGAAGATGGCGCCACGCACCACTACGACGTAGTCGACGCCGAGCGCACACACGTCGGCGGCGATTCCGGGGGCCATCTCGGGTGTGATGCCGGCCCACGGTGCGAGTTCGTCGCACGACAGACGCAATCCGACGAGGCCCGAACCAACCGCACCGCGCACGGCACGAATCACCTCGCGCGCGAACTCGAGCCGATCGGAACCCCAGCGATCACCGCGATGATTGGTGAGACCCGACATGAACTGGCGAACAAGAGAGTGCTGGCCGGCATTGATCTCCACACCATCGAGGCCCGACTCGACAGCGAGCCGCGCGGCCCGGCCGAAACCGTCGATCACTGCCGCGATGTCGGCCTCTTCCATCCACTTCGGAACCTCGCGCGTGTTCACTTCAGGAACGCGCGACGGTGCCCACAGTGGCAACTGCGAATACGCCGACGAGCCCTGACCACCAGCGTGATCGAGCGAAGCGATCACCAGCGCGCCATGTGGCTGACAGGCCGTGGCGATGCGTTGCCAACCGTCGCCACATCGCTCGGCGAGGGGAGCACGCTCGTAGGGCCAATCGCTGGCGTGAACGCTCGCGCCTTCGGTGACGATGATGCCCGCGCCACCGCGCGCACGCCGCTCGTAGTACGCAACGTGACGATCGGTGAACGAGCGGTCGTCGTCGCCCAGGTTGGTCACGTGCGGGCCGAACATCACACGGCTGGGCGCAGTGCGCGCGCCGATCGGCAGCGACTCGACCAGGCGCATCAGGAAACGGTGATCGGCTTGCGGGAAAGGCGCACCGGCTGCGAGTGATCCTGGCTCGGCTTCGGCGCGGATCCGAGAGCCACACCGGCCAGTGCGTGTTCGCCTTCGCCGCCGACGCACTCGGGGTCGGGGCCGTCGAGCGGCAGGCCCGTGAAGAACTTGGCCGCCATGCATCCACCCTGACAGGCGTCGTAGGCGCCACACGACGCACAGGCGCCGGCTGACTGCGGCTCGCGCAGCGAGCGGAACAAGTCGCTCTGCTTCCACACGCGTGAGAACCCGCCGTCGTCTCGCACGTTGCCGGCCTTGAACTCGTCGTGAATCACGAACGGGCAGGCGTACACATCGCCGATGGGGTCGATGAGGCACACCACACGACCGGCGCCGCACATGTTCAGGCCCGGCAGGGGATCACCGAGTGCGTTGAGGTGGAAGAACGAATCGCCGGTGAGCACGTTGTCGCCGGCCTTCATCAACCAGTCGTAGATCTCGCGTTGCTGGCCGAGAGTGGGATGCAACTCGTGCCACGAGTCGGCGCCGCGGCCGGCGGGTCGCAGACGTGTGATGCGCAATTGCGCGCCGTACGAATCGGCCAATGCCTTGAACTGGTCGAGTTGCGGAACGTTGTGGCGCGTGACGACCACCGAGATCTTGAACGGCCCGAAACCGGCGGCGGCCAAGTTGTCCATTGCAGTACGGGCCATGCGATACGAACCAGCACCGCGCACCGCGTCGTTGGTTGCCTCGTCGACACCATCGAGACTGATCTGGATGTCGAGGTAGTCCATGGCGGCCAGTCGTCGCGCCTTCTCGGTGTCGATGAACGCGCCGTTGGTGGAGAACTTCACGCCGATGCCACTGTTCACCGAGTACTCGACCAGCTCGAAGAAGTCGCGACGGACCATCGGCTCGCCGCCGCCGATGTTGATGTAGAACACCTGGAGGTCGCGCAGCTCGTCGAGCACGCGCTTGGCCTCGGCAGTCGAGAGTTCGCGCGGATTGCGTTGACCGCTCGACGACAAGCAGTGAACGCACTGCAGGTTGCACGCGTAGGTGAGCTCCCACGTGAGGCAGATGGGCGCGTCGAGGCCGCCCTTCAACTGTTCAACGAGTGCGCTCACGGACGATCTCCGATGATTCGAGTGACGAGAGTGCGGTGACGAACGACGGCCAACGCTCGGGGGCCACTCCGCAGGCGTCGAGGGTCGACTGGAGCGAATCATGCGCGGCCAAGTTGTTGACCACCGACACCACGTCGGGGTGCTTCAAGAAGATCAGGCGGCGATTGCCGTAGTGGTAGGCGAGGGCCCCGAACGGCTCGGGCCGGACGGCGACCTGAGGGTGCAGTTCGAGCGCCGTGTCGAGGGCGACGGCCATGGGTTGGCGATCAGTAGACGCCGCACATCCCGTCGATCGAGATCTCTTCGATGAGGAGTTCGTCGGTGACGGCGGGGGCGACGGAGGTGTCGGGCGCGGACTCGCTGGTGGCCGTACTGGTCGATGTCGTCGAATCGATCGGGGCCGTGGGGGCGGTGGTGCTGTCCATGTCCGAAGCGTACCCCGACCTCGGCGAGGAGTACCTTTCGGAGTGCGTGGCCGGGGGTCGGCCACCCGAGCGAATGGGGAGTCATGAAGACCAAGGCCGCCGTGTTGTGGGAAGTGGGCAAGCCCTGGAGCGTCGAAGAGATCGAACTCGACGCACCCAAGGCCGGAGAAGTGCTGGTCGAGTTGAAGGCATCGGGAATGTGCCACTCCGACGAGCACCTCGTGACCGGTGACTTGCCGTTCGCTCCGCCGATCATCGGTGGCCACGAGGGTGCCGGCATCGTGAAAGAAGTCGGTCCCGGTGTGAGTTGGCTCGCGCCCGGCGATCACGTCGTGTTCGGTTTCATCCCGTCGTGTGGTCGTTGCCCGAGTTGCTCAACCGGTCATCAGAACCTGTGCGACCTCGGTGCGCTCATGGGCATCGGCCGCCAGATCACCGACGGCACATCGCGTCACCACGCGCGCGGCCAAGACCTGAGCCTCATGTGCTTGCTCGGCACGTTCGCGCATCACACCGTGGTGAACGAAGCCAGTTGCATCAAGGTCGACCCCGACCTGCCGCTCGACAAGATGTGCTTGCTCGGATGTGGCGTGGTCACCGGTTGGGGATCGGCGGTGTACGCCGCACAGTCGAAGCCCGGTGACACCGTGGTGGTCGTGGGCGTGGGCGGAATCGGCGCCAACGCGATTCAGGGCGCGCGTCTCGCCGGCGCGAAGCGCATCGTCGCGATCGACCCCATCGAGTTCAAGCGTGAGAAGGCCACGGAGTTCGGCGCCACCCACACCGCGTCGTCCATGACCGAAGCGGTCGGTCTCCTGCAGGAGATCACATGGGGCACGATGGCCAACAAGGTGATCATGACCATGGGCGTCGGCGACGGCAAGGTTCTCGCCGAAGCGATGGCGTTGGCGAGCAAGCGTGGCCGAGTGGTCGTCACCAACATCCACCCGGCACTCGAGATGTCGGCCAACATCAACTTGCTCGACGTGACGCTCATGGAGAAGCAGGTCGTCGGTTCGCTGTTCGGCTCGGGCAACCCGCGCGCCGACATCCCGAAGTTGGCTGGCCTGTACCGCGAAGGTCAGCTCGACCTCGACGGACTCGTCACCCGCACCTATCCGCTCGAGGGCATCAACGACGGCTACGAGGCCATGCGCAAGGGCGAGAACATCCGCGGAGTGCTCGTCTACTCCTGAGGTGCATCGCCTTCGGGCGGGCCGGTTTCCCGGCTTTCGGAGACGGTCAGACAGGCGAGTAGCGTCGGGTTCGTCGCCCCGTCCGGGGCGCTGAGTTCGGGGGTGTTCCATGTCGCAGGTCCGCAAGTCTCGAGCCGCTGTTCTCTGGGGGCTCAATCAGCCGTGGTCGATCGAAGAGATCGAAGTGCATCCGCCCAAGGCCGGCGAAGTGCTCGTGCACTGGCGCGCTGCGGGCCTGTGTCACTCCGACGAACACCTCGTCACCGGCGACATGGTTCCGCCCAAGGAGATGCTCGAGATGATGGGCATCTCCGACTTCTTCCCGGTGATCGGTGGCCACGAAGGCGCCGGTGTCGTGGTGGAAGTGGGCCCTGGTGTCACCACCGTTCAGCCGGGCGATCACGTGTCGGCGTCGTTCGTACCCTCCTGCGGCCGCTGCCGCTACTGCTCGACTGGTCGCCAGAATCTGTGCGACAACGGAGCGGGCACGTTCATCGGCGGCATGATCACCGACGGAACACACCGTCATTTCGTGAAGGGTCAGCCGGTCACGCTCATGGCCAAGCTCGGAACCTTCAGCGAGTACGCATGCGTGGCCGAGAACTCCATCATCAAGGTGGAGAAAGACATCCCGCTCGAGTGCGTGGCACTCGTGTCGTGTGGTGTGGCCACGGGTTGGGGCTCGGCCGCCAACCGCGCCGGCACTCAGGCCGGTGACACCGTGATCGTGGTTGGTTGCGGCGGAATCGGAATGAACGCGGTGCAGGGTGCGCGCATGGCTGGCGCCAAGCGCATCATCGCGGTCGACCCGCTCGAGTTCAAGCGTGAGAAGGCCATGGAGTTCGGTGCCACCCACACCTACGCGTCGATGGCCGAAGCCATCATGCCGGTCATGGAGATGACCTACGGCCAGATGGCCGACCGCGTCATCATGACGCCCGGCGTGTTGCACGGCGAGATGCTCGGCGAGGCCATGCAGCTCACCGGCAAGGGCGGCACCTGCGTCGTCACCGCCATTTCACCCATGACGTCCGAGACCGCGTCGGTCAACCTCTTCCAGTTGGCCATGTGGAACAAGGAGATCAAGGGAACCATCTTCGGTTCGCTCAATCCGCGGGCCGACATTCCGGCGCTGCTCGACATGTATCGCGCCGGCCAGTTGAAGCTCGACGAACTCATCACCAAGACCTACTCGCTCGATCAGATCAACGAGGGGTACGAGGCGATGCGCGTCGGCACCAACATCCGCGGCGTGATCGTCAACGCCTGACGTTTCATGCCGTCGTCGCGCCAAGCGCTCCTTCAATCACTCGACAAGTCCGTCGTCGGTCGTCGTCGGGAGGTCGAACTCGTGGTCGCGGCGCTCGACGCCGATCGACACGTTCTGCTCGAGGGCCCCCCCGGCACCGGTAAGAGCACACTGTTGCGCGCGGTGGCCGAAGGTCTCGGTATCGGATTCGTGTTCGTGGAAGGCAACGCCGAACTGACGCCCGCGCGCCTGGTGGGTCACTTCGATCCGGCGCGCGTTCTGAACGAGGGGTACGAGCCCGATGTGTTCGTGGACGGACCACTCGTCACCGCATTGCGCGACGGGTCGCTCTTGTACGTGGAAGAGATCAACCGCATCCCGGAAGAGACGCTCAACGTTCTCATCACCGTGATGAGCGAGGGTGAGATCAACGTGCCGCGTTACGGACGCGTGGAGGCGGCGCGCGGATTCCGCTTGGTGGCCGCGATGAATCCGTTCGACGCCGTCGGTACCGCGCGTATCTCGGGTGCGGTGTACGACCGCGTGTGCCGCGTGTCGATGGGGTACCAATCGGCTGACGACGAACGCAACATCGCCGCTCGTTCCGTGTCGGTCTCCGATGCCTGGCTGGCCAAAGTGGTCGAACTCGTTCGTCGCACGCGCTCGCACGCCGAGCTGCGCGTCGGTTCGTCCGTGCGCGGGGCCATCGACATGGCCGCAGTGGCGTCGTCGCTGGCCGACGTGCGCGGATCGACGGTCGACGATCAGTCGGTGTCGCTCGACGCCGCGCTCGTGTCGCTCTCGGGTCGTGTTCGTGTGCGTGAAGGTGCGCAACGCACCGCCGACGACATCATCACCGAGTTGTGGGGTGAGGTGTTCGCGCCCAGCCAGAACGGGCTCGGGGGAAAAGCGAGCGCCCCGACGGGGGCGACTCACTAGCGCAAGAAGGCGCGGCCGCTGATCAAGCGGTGGCCGATGCGTCGAAGCGAACGCTGTCGCGCCGCGAACTTGCGCGCAATCCGCAGTTCGAACAGGTGTCGCCCGAAGTGGGTGAGCTCGACGAAGCGGCCGTGGAAGAGGGCCTCCAGGACGATCCCGACGCGATGCTCGCGTTGTTGGCCGATCTCACCGGTGCGACCGATCAGAAGTTGCGCGATCTGGCCAAGCGTCTCGCCGGTCGTCTGTTCCTTGACGTGTCGCGCCGCGGCCCGGTGCGCCCGCGCGGTATCGGCAAGATGGCCACGTTGCCGTATCGGCCCGATGCCGGCGACATCGATCTCGATGCGTCGATGAGCGCAATCGTGGAAGCCCGCGCGGCTGATGAGGCCATCGACCCCGAGCAGTTGAAGGTGCGTTCGTGGGTGAAGCCCGGTACAGCCATCAGCCTGCTCGTCGATCGCAGTGGCTCGATGGGCGGCAAGCCGTTGGCGACCTCGGCCATGGCGGCGGCGGCTGTGGCCTGGCGGAGTCCGGCCGATTACAGCGTGGTCGCGTTCGGAAAGGACGTGGTGGTGCCCAAGAGCCAAGAGTCGGTGAAAGCGGGTGAGGCGGTTGTCAACGACGTGTTGGCGTTACGCGGATTCGGTACCACCGACTTGGCCGGTGCGCTGCGCACCGCGGGTGAGCAGTTGTCGCGTTCGCGTGCCGGACGACGGATCACGGTGGTGTTGAGTGATTGCCGCGCCACGGTGGAAGGTGACGTGGAGGCGGCCGCTCGTTCACTCGACGAAGTGGTGATTCTGGCGCCCGCCGACGACGACGCCGAAGCACGTGTGCTGGCGGCGCGTATCGGAGCCCGTATCGCGGTGATCGACGGACCGAGTGATGTCCCGGCCGCGTTGCAGACCGTACTCGGCGACTAGCGGCAGGCCGGATCGTCGGTGGGCAACACGCCCACCGAGTTCGATTCCACGAACACGGGCGGCAACGTGGTGGTGGTACCGGCAACCGCGGTGGTCGACGACCCGCTCGGTCGCGTGGTGCTCGTCGGTGCCGAGGTTTCAGGAGTCGGCGCTTCCACCAGTTGTTCGGGGGCGTCCACCAGGCGGGCCTTGCCCTGGAACACCGAGAGCACACCTTCCATCATGTCGGTCTCCAACTTGGGCTCGATCACCGATTGTCCGTTGATCAACTTGCCCTGGCCCTCCACCTGATACGTCTTCAGCGTGGCCGGATCGAGATTGCGCATGGCTTGGGCGAGTTCGAGGAGTTTGCCTGGTGTGAGTTGATCGTCGAGGATCACGAACTCGAGTGCCGCGTCGATGAGATCTTTGGCGACGGTGGGGCTACCGGCACCCACGTCGAGAGCCTTCTGCAGAGCACGGCGCAAGAAATCCTGTTGGCGCGAGATGCGACCGCGATCGGCGGCCGGATCCTGTTTCCACGATTGCGAGTCGCTGTCGTAATAGAACAACTTGCGCGACCGCACGTAGGCGAGACCCTCCTCGCCGTCGAAGCGATGGCAGCCTGCGTTCTCGATGTTGAGACCGGTGTTACGGTCGCGAATCGGCGTGGCGAACGGAACCCGCACTCCACCAACGGCGTCGACGATCTTCTTGAACGCGCAGAAGTCGACGTTCACGTAGTGGTCGACCGGGATGCCGAAGTTCTCCCAGATGGTGAGCACGAGCGTGTTCGGATCGTCGCGGTTGAACGCACTGTTGATACGCGAGCGCGACTTCTTGCCGGCGATCTTCACCCAGAGGTCACGCGGGAACGAGAGCACCGCACCGGCGTTGGTGGTGGGATCGAGCCGCAGGATCATGATGGTGTCGGCTCGTTCGCCCAAACCGTTGCGATTGCCGAAGGCCGATGCGTACGGCGAATCGGGATCGACGCAGGCGCCGTTGTCGCTGCCGGTGATGAGGAAGTTGCGGGCCGACATGTCGACCGGACCGGCCACCAAGGTGACATCGGGGTCGGTGCTGGGTGTTCCGTCGGCGGCAGTGGCGGGCGGAACGGTGAGTTTCGTGGTCGACCCGACCAGGCTCACGACTTTGCGATCGTTGGCTTTCTCGTTGCCGTAGTAGATGATTGCGGCCGTGCCGAAGCAGGCGATGATCACGACGATGTTGACCACCAGAACGATGCGCTGAGGCCACGTGCGACGGCGTGGGCGCGACTGGTCGTTCACAAGAGTGTCAAACTACCCGGCCGCTCGAGGCGAGACCGATCACGACGGTGTGTCGGCGGCGAGTTCGACGCTCACCTGCGGAGTCGCAGCCGAATCATCGGTGATGTATGACCACGACTGCACGCTGCCGGCCTCGGTGAGATCGGCTTCGGCCGAACGAATCGCGGTGAGATCGGCGGTGGACGCCGTGACCACTGCAGAGGCCACCGGAGTCTTCTGCGACGACTTGGCCTCGGTCTTGGCGCGACGAATTTGCGCGAGCGTTTCACTGATGGGTGCGAGCACTGTCGAGTCGCCCGCACCGGTGATTTCGTCGTTCGACGGCCACGCGGCACGGTGAACCGAGCCGCTCTGCCACCAGCGCCACACCTCTTCGGTGGCGAACGGAATGAATGGTGCGAGCAGGCGTTGCAGAGACGAGAGGGCCATACGCAGTGACGCCTGCGCCGATGCGGCGGCGTCGGGGCCTTGCACTCCGTAGGCGCGACCCTTCACGAGTTCGACGTAGTCGTCGCAGAACCACCAGAAGAGCGACTCGGTGCGCTCGAGTGCACGCGCGTAGTCGTACGACTCGAAGGCATCAGTGGCTTCGTTCACGGTGTCGGCAAGTCGTCCGAGCATCGCGCGATCGAGCACGGCGGTGGGTGCGGCCCCTGCCGGCGGCTCGCCGAACGAGAGCACGAACTTGCTCGCGTTGAGCAGCTTGGTGGCCAGTTTGCGGCCGACCTTCATCTGCTCTTCGCTGAACGCGGTGTCGACACCGGGACGCGCCGAGGCGGCCCAGTAGCGAACCGCGTCGGAGCCGAATTTGTCGAAGAGGTCGAGCGGTGTGACCACGTTGCCCTTCGACTTCGACATCTTCTTGCGGTCGGGATCGAGAATCCAACCCGAAAGCGCCGTGTTCGACCACGGCAACGAGTCGTGTTCGAAGTGCGCGCGTACGACGGTGCTGAACAGCCACGTTCGGATGATGTCGTGACCCTGCGGACGAAGATCCATGGGGAACACGCGCGCGAACAAGTCGGGGTCGGTCTCCCACTTCGCGGCGATCTGAGGAGACAACGACGACGTGGCCCACGTGTCCATCACGTCGGGGTCGCCGGTGAAACCTCCGGGCACGTCGCGTTGTGCCGAGGTGTAACCGGGCGGCACGTCGGTGGACGGGTCGATGGGCAACGTGTCTTCGCTCGGGAGGATCGGGTGGTCGTAGTCGGTTTCGCCGTTGCCGTCGACCGGGTACCACACCGGAATCGGCACACCGAAGTAACGCTGGCGGCTGATGAGCCAGTCGCCGTTGAGGCCTTCCACCCAGTTGGCGTAGCGATGGCGCATGTGATCGGGATGCCACACGAGTTGATCGCCCCGACCGAGCAGTGCGCTGCGCAACTCGGCACCGCGTCCGCCGTTGCGGATGTACCACTGACGACTGGTGACGATCTCGAGCGGGCGGTCGCCCTTCTCGAAGAACTTCACCGGGTGTGTGATGGGGCGCGGTTCGCCGAGCATCGCACCGCTGGCGCGCAACATCTCCACCACTTTGTTCTGGGCCTGATTGACGTAGAGACCGGCGATGTCGGCGTACGCCTTCTGGCCGTCGGCCGAATCGAGTCCGGGTGGAGGAGTGGCGATGATGCGGCCGTCGCGCCCGATGATCGCGCGCGTGGGCAGATTCAGTTCACGCCACCACGTGACGTCGGTGGTGTCGCCGAACGTACAGATCATGGCGATACCGGTGCCCTTGTCGATCTGGGCCAACGGATGGGCGACCACCGGAACCTCGACGCCGTAGAGCGGGGTGCGGACGGTCTTGCCGAAGAGAGGCTGGTAGCGCTCGTCGTCGGGGTGAGCCACCAACGCGACGCAGGCCGCGATCAGAACCGGACGCGTGGTGTCGATGACGACGGAACCGCTGCCGTCGGTGCGCTCGAAAGCGACCTGGTGATACGCACCGGGACGTTCGCGGTCTTCGAGTTCGGCCTGGGCGACGGCGGTCTTGAAGTCGATGTCCCAGAGCGTGGGCGCCTCTTGCGTGTATGCCTCGCCACGGGCGAGGTTGCGCAGGAACGCGCGTTGACTCGCACGACGACTGTTCTCGTCGATGGTCGCGTAGAGGAAACTCCAGTCGACCGACAGACCGAGGCGTCGGAAGAGATCTTCGAACACCTTCTCGTCTTCGTGCGTGAGTTCTTCGCACAACTCGATGAAGTTGGGGCGCGAGATGGAAATCGCCTGATGATCCTTGGGCGGATCGCCACGGAATGGCGGCTGGAACCCGGGTTGGTAGGCGACATTCGGATCGCAGCGAACACCGAAGAAGTTCTGCACGCGACGTTCGGTGGGCAGACCGTTGTCGTCCCATCCCATGGGATAGAAAACCGACTGGCCGCGCATGCGGTGGAAACGCGCGATGGTGTCGGTGTGCGTGTACGAGAACACGTGGCCCATGTGCAGCGAACCGCTGACGGTGGGCGGGGGAGTGTCGATCGCGTAGACGCGCTCGCGGGTGGCCGAGCGGTCGAAGTGATAGGTGCCTTCGGCATCCCACGCCGCGATCCAGGTGGCTTCGATGCCGTCGAGGGAGGGCTTCTCGGGGATATCGGCCATGAGTCACCAGGCTAGGCCCGCGTAGGCTGGGACTCCATGTTCCGGCTCTACGACAGTGCCACCGCCGAGGTGCGCGAACTGCGTCTGCGCAAGCCGGGCGAAGTCGGTATCTACCTGTGCGGGCCCACGGTGTACGGGCCGCCGCATCTCGGCCACGGTCGCGCCACGTTGGTGTACGACATCCTTCGTCGATATCTCGAGTGGTCGGGCCTGAAGGTTCGGCTCGTCTCCAACATCACCGACATCGACGACAAGATCATCGATCGCGCCAATCGCGAGAGCCGCCCGTGGCAGGAGATCACCCACAAGTGCGAGTCGGTGTGGTTCCAGGCGATGGAGAAGTTGAACGTGTCGCGACCCACCGACGTTCCGCACGCGACCGAATACGTCGATCACATGGTGCGCATGATCGGCGATCTGATCGGTCTCGACCGCGCGTACGTCACCGAGGACGGCGTGTATCTGAACGTGCAGTCGGTGGCCGACTACGGGTTGCTGGCCAATCAGAGCCTCGACGATTTACTCGCTGGCGGCGGCGATCGTGAGGTCTTCGGTGCGAGCAACAAGAAGCATCCGGCCGACTTCGCGTTGTGGAAATTCTCCAAGCCCGGTGAGCCCTCGTGGTCGTTGCCGTGGGGTGACGGCCGTCCGGGTTGGCACAGCGAGTGCGTCGTGATGAGCCTCGAGTTGTTGGGTGAGGGTTTCGATCTGCATTGCGGCGGAATGGACCTCAAGTTCCCGCACCACGAGAACGAGCGCGCGCAGGCGGTGGCGCTCGGCAAAGAGTTCGCCAATCACTGGATGCACAACGGCTTCGTCGTCGACGCCGAGGGCGAGAAGATGTCGAAGAGCCTCGGCAACGTGGCCAATCTGCTCGACCTCATGGACAAGTACGACCCGCGGGCGTACCGCATGGTGTTGTTGCAGACGCATTATCGCAGTCCGGTGCGGGTGGGTCAGGACAACATCGACGCGGCCGTGAGCGCGCTGGCCGGGCTCGATTCGTTCGCCGCGCGCACGGCGTCGGTGATCGGTGATGCCGACGCGAGGGTGTTGGCGTCGTTCCGCGAACGGATGGACGACGATCTCGACACTCCGTCGGCCACGGCGTTGCTGTTCGACACCGTGCGTCAGGCCAACGCCGCGATCGACGCTGGTGACGCGTCCGGGCCCGGGTTGGTTCAGGCGGCGCGTGAGATCTGCGCCGCGTTCGGGCTCGAGCTCAAGCAAGCGAGCGACGTTCCCGCTGACGTAGCGGCCAAGGCGGCGGCCCTCGATGCGGCGCGGGCGGCCAAGGATTTCGCGACGGCCGATGCGTTGCGAGCCGAACTGCAGGCAGCCGGGTGGATGGTGGAGACCACCAAATCCGGCACCTCGGTGAGGCGCTGATCAGCGGTAGTCGGTGCGCGCACGCACGGTGCCGAAGACGGCATCGAGTGCCGCGAATACCGGTGTGCTCGACTGCAACTTCTGTTGATCGCCAAAGAGGCGAATGCGGCCGGTGATGAACGCTTGCTGCGCGTTGAGCGCATCGGTGGCGACGGCAACTGCAGTGTCCCAGTCCTGTTCGAAGCGCACGTCTTCAGGGTCGGCCGCGCCGGGTCCGAACGACGCACGACCATCGGCGACCTGCAGGTGATACACGACCGTTCCCTCGGGTCCGCCGTTCACCACTTGGGTCACACCAATTGTGTGCTCGGCCGCCGCCGCGCGCATCGCCTCGCTGGCCGCGACCTCAGCCGACAGCGCGTCGATCCACTCGAGGCTCAGGTAGCGAACGTTGCTCACCCGCCTAGTCTGCCCGCAACGTGACCGAGATCGAACCTTCCATCACCGCACCGCCCGAGGGCTTCATGAAGGCCGACGAATCGCCCCACTCGTCCGCGCGGTTGGAGGAGTGGACGTTCGAATGGTGGTCGCCCGACTTCGCGGGGGTCGCGCTGTATCGCCTCGTCGAGAGGGCTGAGGCATGGTATGGCTGGGCCTTGTGGCGGCCCGGTGAGCCGCTGGTGCACGTGGTGGTGGACGGCATCAGGCGTCGCAACGATCCGATGATCGCCAAGGCCGACGCTTTCTGGGCCGAGTTCACCTGTGAGCATGCGTTCGAACAATGGACCATCGGAAACGAGACGTACGCCGTCGAGTTGGACGATGCGCGCGATGCTCTGCGAGGTGCGCGCGGAACCGCGGTACCCATTGCGAGCGACCTCGAGTGGTATGCCACCGAGGCGGCTACGGCGATGGCGGACGGCTACGAACAGAGTGGCGTGATTCTCGGAGACGTGGAAACCGTGAACGGAATCGTCACGATTCCCGAGACGCTCTCACGCAGGACGCATCGATGGGGACAGACACTCGCGCCCGCCTTTCGCCCAGCGGGTGTCGCACACCTCGGACCGCAGATCGGCTTCGTGTTCCCGAACGAGACGATCGATCTGGTGCTCGATCCGAACGGCTGGTCGCAACGCGTTTAGGGACGAAGCGTCAGCAGCGTGGACGCAGTCGCCCCGAATGTCGAACCATTGTTCGGAACCACGCTCAGTCGCATGGGGACGCCGGGTGTGAGGCCCGTGAGTTGGCAGAGCGCAAGTGTGAAGAAGTAGCCCTTCTGCGCACAGGAGACTGGCTGGCCGTTCGAGTAGACGGTGAAGTCGGTGGAGTTTGTGGGTTTGATGAAGAGAACCCACGCCGTCGTGCACGGGCCGCAGAAGAAGTTGGCGAAGGTGGAGAGGTTCTTCACCGCTCCCGGACGCGCCGGGGTGACGGCGCCTCGACAGGCCGTGTCGATGCCCCACGATGCATTCACCGCACCGAGAGGCAGCGAACCGATCACGGTTCGGGAGGTGGTGTCGATGATCGACATCGAGTCCTCCCAGTAGTTGTTCACGTACGCGCGTTTTCCGTCGGCATCAATGGTGACGTCGTACGCACCGTCGCCAACGGCGATAGTGGCCGAGGTGAGAGTTTGCGTATCGACCACTGACACCGTGTGCGCGTCCTGGTTGACGACGTACACCTCCGAGCCATTCGGCGTGATGTCGATGCCTCGCGGAGCATCGCCGACGTCAACTGTGTCGACTCGGAGATCCGACGTCCGAATACGCGAAAGTTTGTCGATGTCGCGGTGGGTGACGTACAGGAACCGACCGTCGGGGCTGAGCACAGCCGATTCGGCTGACGCAGGGACCGCAGCGGACCGGATGCTCCCCGTGGGCAGGTCAACGACAGCCAATGAGTTGTCGAATGCGAGCGCTGCGTAGAGAACGGTCCCATCGGGCGAGAGTTCGACGGCGAAGGGACTGCTCGCGAGAGCGATGAACCGTGTCTGTTTGCGTGTCACCGTGTCGATGACATGAACACCACCGGTCGCCGCGGCATACAGCGTGCTGTCGTCCGCAGAGAGCACGAGGCTGATCACGGCCGGCTCGGTCTTGATCGAGGCGAGCTTCCTCATGGCGACGATGTCCACGACATGGACCTCACCCGTGCCGTAGCCGGCCACGTATCCCGTGCGTCCGTCACTCGATGCGACCACGTCGATCGGGTGGTTACCGAGCTTCACCTCGGACGCGGCGCCGTTGGTTGCGATCTTGTAGAGGCCGTCCCACGTGCCGTCACGCGTGACGAGAACGTCGCAACTGGGGGTGGCGACAGTGAGTGGCGCGACAGAGCTCGAAGCCGAGGCTGGCAGGCCCGACAGCGCGAGGACGCCCGCGAGAAACAGGAAGATCAACCGACGGAGATGGAGCACGAATTCAGGTTAGAGCGACCTGGCGTCGCGTGACTCGCCGCACCAAAGCGTCCTGGTGGCAGAACAGCACGAAGGGCGCCCTTTCGGGCGCCCTTCGATCGAGATGTGGGTGAGATCAGCGGGAAGCAGCGGCCTTGGCAGCAGCCTGAGCGCCGAGGCTCTCGGTCTTGCGATTCGAGAACGCAATCGATCCGATCAGCACCACCAACGCCACCGCCGCAATGAGCAGACGCGGGCCGTCGTCGTCCTTCAAGTTGATGATGGCCGGCAGCACGAGCAGCGACACGAGGTTCATCACCTTGATGAGCGGGTTGAGCGCCGGACCGGCGGTGTCCTTGAACGGGTCACCCACGGTGTCACCGATGACAGCGGCCTTGTGGGCTTCGCTGCCCTTGCCGCCGTGGTGACCGTCCTCGATGTACTTCTTCGAGTTGTCCCATGCACCACCAGCGTTGCTGAGGTAGTTGGCCATCAACTGGCCAACGAGGATCACAGCGGCCAGGAACGCACCGAGCGCCTGCCAGCCCACACCGAAACCGATGATCACGGGGGTGAGCACAGCGAGCAGAGCGGGTGTGGTGAGCTCGCGCAGCGACGCCTTGGTGCAGATGTCGATGACCGGGCCGTAGTCGGGCTGCTTGGTGCCGGCCATGATTCCGCCATCGGCGAACTGGTTACGCACTTCCTGCACGACCACGCCAGCGGTGCGACCCACCGCGCGGATGGCGAGAGCCGAGAACAAGAACGGAACCGCACCGCCGATCAGCAATCCGATGAACACCTTCGGGTCGGCCACGTTGATCTGGAGCTCGAGCTCCTTGAACACGCCGTCCTTCAGGTTCGCGGCCACGACGCCGAGTTCGGCGCCGGCGATCTCGATGTACGAGGCGAAGAGCGCCACGGCTGCGATCACGGCCGAACCGATTGCGAAGCCCTTGGTGACGGCCTTGGTGGTGTTGCCCACCGCGTCGAGGCTCACCATGATCTTCTGCGGCTCACCGTGGAATTCACCCGACATCTCGGCGATACCGGCCGCGTTGTCGGAGACCGGACCGAAGGTGTCTTCGGAGACGATCACACCCGTGGTGGCGAGCATTCCCATGCCGCACAGGGCCACGAGGTAGAGCGAGAACGTGAGGTTGCCGTCACCGAGTGCGAGGGCGACACCGATGGCGATCGCAATGGCGACCACTGCGTACACCGAGCTCTCGAGACCAGCCGACGTTCCCGAGAGAACCACGGTGGCCGGACCGGTCTCGGCCGACTCGGCGATTTCCTTCACCGGCGCGTAGTGCGTGCCCGTGTAGTACTCGGTGAGACGACTCACGAGCTGTGCGAGCACGAGACCAATGGCCACGGCGCCGAAGCACTTCCAGCCGGCGTTCGAGTACTCGTTACCCACGTAGCCGAGCGAAACGATCAGCGTTCCGATGAGTGTGAGCACACCGGCCACGAGGAAGCCGCGGTTGATGGGCTTCAACGGATCGGTTTCGTTAGCGCGGGCCTTCACGGCGAACACACCCGCGATCGACGCGATCACGCCGATGGCGCGGGCCGCCAGCGGGAACACCAGACCGAGAGCGGGATTGGCGCCGATCGAGTTGAACGCCGCCACACCGAGGATGATCGATGCCACCAGGGTGACTTCGTACGACTCGAAGAGGTCGGCGGCCATACCGGCGCAGTCGCCCACGTTGTCGCCCACGTTGTCGGCGATGGTCGCCGGGTTGCGCGGGTCGTCTTCGGGGATGCCGGCCTCGACCTTGCCCACCAAGTCGGCGCCGACGTCGGCGGCCTTGGTGAAGATGCCGCCGCCGACGCGGAGGAACAGAGCGAGCAACGAGCCACCGAAGCCGAAGCCGACGAGGATCACCGACGACGTGTTCTGGAAGATCATGATGATGACGGTCGCGCCGAGGAGGCCGAGACCGACGGTGAACATGCCAGCCACGCCACCGGTACGGAACGCCACGGTGAGCGCACGGGGCATCGAGTTGCTGAGCGCGGCGGCCGCGGTACGGACGTTGCCGCGAGTGGCCAAGGTCATACCGATGTAACCGGTGAGGCCCGAAGCCGCGCAGCCGAGCACGAACGCCAGCGTGCGCCACAGACCGGCTTCACCGAACGACAGCGCCGACGATCCGTCGGTCTTTTCGATGGCGGTGGAGGTGACGAAGACGATCGCGGCCAGCGGGATCAGGATGATGCCGATGGTCTTGAACTGGCGCTTGAGGTAGGCCAAGGCGCCTTCCTGGATCGCCGCGGCGATCTCGCGCATCTTGGGTGAGCCTTCGTCCTCCGCGAGAACCTTCTTGACGAGGAAGAACCCCACGCCGAGAGCCAGGAGCGCGGCCGCTACCGACAACAGCAGAACGGCCCACTCACCGCCCTTCAGGGTGAAGTCCTGCCATCCACCTTCGGCGGCAATGAGTGAAGACACCAGGAATCTCCTCGGGTGTTCGGGGGCAGCACCGTTGCTGCCCGTTCGGGGCTTCCGAGAGTGTAGGTAACGGGCGCTGGTGAGAGCGACTTTGGCCACGTCCAACTGCAACGGCTTTCACAGGATCGACCCTCCTTCGATTTCCGGCCCCGCCTGGGCAGACGGATAGCGTCGGAGCGGGTCGGACCGCCAGGTCTCGACCCTTTCGGCCCCTCATGGCCCAGGTGAAAGGCGCAGGTACATGGCGCAGGCAGTGATGAAACCAGGCACAGCACGCGGACCCGTCTCGGGCACCGCCAAGTCCCGGGAAGGCCGCAGGCGCAAGCCCTTCCTCGTCGACCTGTACGGGACGGCCGTCGGCAAGAAGTACGCCATGGCCATCTCGGGCATCGCGCTTCTCGGCTTCGTGCTCTTCCACATGATCGGCAACCTCAAGATGTACATGGGTGCGTCCGATCTCAACCACTACGCGCATTTCCTCGAGAAGTTGCTCTACCCGATCCTTCCCGAGAAGGTCATGCTGTGGCTGCTGCGCTTCGGCCTCATCGCGATGGTGCTCGTGCACATCCACGCCGCGTACACCCTCACGGTTCTCAACCGCAAGGCACGTCCGGTCAAGTACCAGAGCGCGCGCGACTACCAGGTGGCCAGCTTCGCCAGCCGCTCGATGCGTTACACCGGCGTCATCGTTCTGGCGTTCGTGATCTGGCACCTGCTCGATCTCACGTTCGGCACCGTCAATTCGTACACCGGTACGAAGGATGCCGAAGGCCTGAAGGACGTGTACGGCGCGGTCGTCTACACGTTCGACCGCGTGCCGGTCGCGATCTTCTACATCATCGCGAACATCGCGCTCGGTGTGCACTTGTTCCACGGTGTGTGGAGCCTCTTCCAGTCGCTCGGCTGGAACAACCCGCGCTTCAACAAGTGGCGTCAGGCGCTGGCCACCGGCTTCGCGGCCGTCATCGTCGTCGGAAACGTTTCGTTCCCCGTTGCCGTCATGGCCGGGATCGTCGGCTGATCAGTCGGCTCGTCAAAAGGAGATACTCGGATGGCAGTCGAACTCAAGTCAAAGGTTCCCACCGGACCCGTGTCCGATGCGTGGGAGACGTACAAGGCCGACGTGAAGTTGGTGGCGCCCAACAACAAGCGCAAGTTCAAGGTGATCGTGGTCGGAACCGGCTTGGCCGGCGCGTCGGCCGCGGCTTCACTCGCCGAACTCGGCTATCAGGTGGACGCTTTCACGTTCCACGACTCGCCGCGCCGCGCGCACTCGATCGCCGCGCAAGGTGGCATCAACGCGGCCAAGAACTATCAGGGTGACGGCGACAGCGTTCACCGCTTGTTCTACGACACCATCAAGGGGGGCGACTTCCGCGCCCGCGAAGGAAACGTGCATCGTCTCGCCGAAGTGTCGGTGAACATCATCGACCAGATGGTCGCGCAGGGCGTTCCGTTCGCCCGCGAATACGGCGGTTTGCTCGACAACCGCTCGTTCGGTGGTGCGCAGGTGAGCCGTACGTTCTACGCGCGCGGCCAGACCGGCCAGCAGTTGCTGCTCGGTGCGTACCAGCAGCTCGCGCGTCAGATCGGCCTCGGCAACGTTCGCCTCTTCAACCGCACCGAGTTGGTCGACGTCGTCACCATCGACGGCCGTTGCGCCGGCATCGTCACGCGCGATCTCATGACCGGTCAGGTCGCGTCGCACGCCGCTCACGCGGTGGTGCTCGCCACCGGTGGTTACGGCAACGTGTTCTTCCTCTCCACCAACGCGATGGCTTGCAACGTCACGGCCGCGTGGCGCGCGCACCGCAAGGGCGCGTACTTCGCCAACCCGTGCTACACGCAGATCCACCCCACGTGCATTCCGCAGAGCGACGAAACCCAGTCGAAGCTCACGCTCATGTCCGAGTCGCTGCGCAACGACGGTCGCGTGTGGGTTCCGACGAACCCCGACGACAATCGTTCGCCCGATCAGATTCCTGAGGACGATCGCGACTACATCCTCGAACGCCTGTATCCGAGCTACGGCAACTTGGCGCCGCGCGACATCTCGTCGCGTGCGGCCAAGCGTTCGGTCGACTCGGGTCGCGGTGTCGGTCCGCTCAAGAACGGCGTGTACCTCGACTTCTCCGACGCGATCAAGCGTTTGGGCAAGCCGGTCGTCGAAGAGCGCTACGGCAACTTGTTCGAGATGTACGAGCGCATCGCCGGCGAGAATCCGTACGACGTGCCGATGCGCATCTACCCGGCGTCGCACTACACGATGGGCGGTTTGTGGGTCGACTACGAACTCATGACCACGGTTCCCGGTTTGTACGCCGCCGGCGAGGCCAACTTCTCCGACCACGGCGCCAACCGCCTCGGTGCGTCGGCGCTCATGCAGGGTCTGGCCGACGGTTACTTCGTGTTGCCGTACACCATCGGCAATTACTTGGCGCCGATGCTCAACAAGCCGATCCCCGGCGCCGATCACCCGGCCTTCAAGGAGGCCGAGAACGCAGCCCGTCAGCGCTTCGAGGGCTACCTCGGTATCAAGGGCACGCGTTCTCCCGATTGGTTCCACCGCGAACTCGGCAAGATCATCTGGGACTACTGCGGCATGGAGCGCACTCAGCAGGGTCTCGAGAAGGCGTTGTCCGAACTGCCCGCGTTGTACGAGGAGTTCCAGAAGGACCTTCGCGTCACCGGCAACGGCGAGAGCCTCAACCAGACGCTCGAGAAGGCCGGTCGCGTCGACGACTTCTTCCAACTCGGCATGCTCATGTGCCGCGATGCGCTCGAGCGCAACGAGAGCTGCGGCGGCCACTTCCGCGCCGAATATCAGACCGACGACGGTGAGGCGTTGCGCGACGACGAGAACTTCGCGCACGTCGCGGCCTGGGAATGGACCGGTGACCCCACCAAGTCCACGCGCCACACCGAAGCACTCGAGTTCAACACCGTCCACCTCGCGACCCGGAGCTACAAGTGAGCCACCATCTTTCGAACCTCACCCTCAAGGTCTGGCGTCAGTCCGGCCCCGACAACGCGGGCCAGTTCGAGTCGTACAAGATCGACTCGATCAGCGACGAAGCCTCGTTCCTCGAGATGCTCGACGTTCTCAACGAGAAGCTCATCGGCGAGAACAAGGAGCCGGTCACGTTCGACCACGACTGCCGCGAAGGAATCTGCGGCACGTGTTCGCTCATGATCAACGGCCAGGCGCACGGTCCCGAGCGGGCCACCGCCACCTGTCAGTTGCACATGCGCAAGTTCAAGAGCGGTGACGAGATCGTGATCGAGCCGTGGCGCGCGCAGGCGTTCCCGATCGTGAAGGACCTCATGGTCGATCGTTCGGCTTTCGACCGCATCATCGAGTCGGGTGGATTCATCACGGCTCCCACCGGTGGTGCGCCCGACGCGAACCTCATCCCGATTCCGAAGCCGGTGGCCGATGCGGCCATGGACGCGGCGCAGTGCATCGGTTGCGGTGCGTGTGTGGCGGCCTGTCCGAACGGCGCGGCCAACTTGTTCACGGCGGCCAAGATCACGCACCTCAACGTGCTGCCGCAGGGTCAGGCCGAGCGGTACAAGCGCGTCGAGGTGATGGTCGAGACGATGGACGAGTACTTCGGTTCGTGCACCAATCATGGTGAGTGCGAGGCGGCGTGTCCGAAGGAGATCTCGATCGACGTGATCGCGTTGATGAACAAGGACTACCGCGCGGCCAAGTTCAAGAACCGCAAGGAACTCAGCCGTAACTGATTGGGCGCGAAACCCCGGCAAATTTGCCGGTCTGGTCCCCCATGAAACTCAACGCGTGCGGACGTCGCTCGTGTACCGATTGGTCGCGACGACATCTCCGCATTGCAGCGTGAGGTCGAGAGTGATCTGGCCCTCTGCGTAGGGGGCAATCACGTCGATCGCACCGATGCGGCAGCACTCGTCGGCGCCGATGTCGCCTTCCCAGATCCACTGTCGCGACTCGCCGCCCGCCGCGGTCGTCGTCAGGACGGCCATCACTTGAGCATCTTCGAGTGCGCGATGGAGATCGCTCACGGCGTGGATGTCGATCGAGGTGCGCTGGCCGGGTTCCATCGACACCGGAAGTCGATCGGCGACGACGATTACCGGACGACACGCATCGGCAACGGCGTTGAAGCCAAGCTTCGGATTGCGCTCGTGATCGAGAACGCTCCATGAGACCATCGGCATCGCGTCGTTGAAGGCGAAGAAGCAGAAGCCACCAGTCGGCGAATACTTGAGGCGACGCAAAGTTTCGATGTGATGCTTCAAGACCTCGGCTTGGTACACCTGGGTGGCCAGTCGCCATTCGTCGAACGTGGCGAACGCCCGCGGTGGAACGTGCAGATCGAACAACTCTTTCTGCAGTCCGTGTTCGCGCCGCAAGGAATCCCAGTCGAGATTCGGCCAGTTCGACGCGTCGATGAAGTCGGCCGCGTCCGGGACGGCCTGTGCGCCGAATTCGCTCACGAAGCGGACGAGTCGCGGTAAGCGTGCGGCGAATTCGGGAAGATCGCGCTCGTTGCCGTGGTACCAGCCGAAGTAGAGGTGGCTGTCGGTCCCGTCGAGTTGGGGCAGGTGGGGGAGCACACCACTGTGAGCGATGACGGGCCGCGTTTCATCGCTCCGTTCGAACGCACGCTTCACCCAGCGGTCGAGGATGCTCTTGTTCCAGCTGGGCAACTGCTGGCCGGCCAAGAACGGCAGCGCCAACTTCTTGATGTCGAAGGTGTCGCCGTCACCGACACTCAGTGTGAACGGTTCGTTGTGGGCGCACCACAGCGCGATCGACGGATGATGACCCAGAACGTTGACGGTCTCTTCGGCCTGGCGAACCGCCTGCCGGCGAATCTGTCGCGCGTAGCCCCACTGCAGGGGGAAGTCCTGCCACACCAGCATTCCCAGTTCGTCGGCCGCGTCGTACAACTCGGGTCGCGACACGTGACCGTGAACGCGAACGAGGTCGAGCCCGGCTTCACGGGCCAGTTCGATGTCGCGACGAAGGTCGTCGGCGCTGGCCTCGCCGAGAGTCGCGCGAGTGGGGGCCAGGTTCGTGCCCTTGATGAAGAGACGCTCACCATTGACCGAGAACACCCAGTCCTGCATGGCCACTTCGCGCAGACCCGTGCGGAGAGTGCGATCGTGACTCACGATCTGGTCGACGATCACCCGTATGGTGACGTCGACGAGAGGCTGTGGACCCATCGACCACGGCCACCACAACTGCGGATCGTCCAGATCGAAGGTCCAGTCGATCTCGTTCGACCCCGACGCGAGAGTGCGCTCCTGCTCGTCGACCTTCTCGCCATCGACGAGGGTGACGATCTTGACCGGGCGTTCGATGTCGCTGTCGAGGCGTGCGTGCAGTCGAAGGTGCGCGCGCGACTCGTTGGCGTCGCGGCAGAGGACGTTGCACGCGTCGATTCGAACAGGGCCGGTGCGCTCGATGCGAACGCCACGCCACAATCCCCCCGGATTGAACGACGGCGAGATGCAGTCCCAATGTTGGAAGACACCCGTGATGTTGCGCTTCGAACGCTTGTCGCGCTGAGGCGAACACGTCACGGCGATAGCGAGCGCATGCTCGGTGTCGAGTTGTGACAACGCGGTCACGTCGTACGCGTGCGGAACGAAGTAGCCCTCGGGGTCACCGAGGTATGCGCCGTCGAGCCAGATGTCGGCTTGGTAGAAAGCTCCATCGAGCACGACGAAGCGTCGTTCGCCGGCCACTGGCTTCTCGGACGTGAACGTTCGGCGATAGAGGAGCGGTCCGTCGGATGCGGCGAAATTCGGATTCGACTGCCAGTGCGACGGCACCGTGATGATGGGCCAGTCATCGTCGTCGGTTTCGAGACCAACTCCCGTTCGCAAGACGTCATCGGATGCGGCGATCACGCGCCACTCGCCATCGAGGTCGTGCAACGACCACGCGTGCGATCGTGAAACGGCCGCTGCGGGTGTGTCGGCCGTGGTCATGGGACCAAAGTAGTTGACTCGATGGCGCACTGACCGCCGGCCGAGCGGACATCGCTCCCGGCTCCGAGGTGGACGCGGTGGGGCGTTACTGTCGAGGCATGGCTCAACCTTCCGGACTCCCCACGACGATTCGCGAACTGCGGGCATCCGGGTGGGTGTCGCGTCCCGTCAAAGAAGAGATCCGTCTCAACGCCGTGAAGCGCATCTCGGCCGGGCAGCCGCTGTTCGCGGGCGTGCTCGGTTACGAGGAGACCGTCATGCCGCAACTCGAGAACGCGCTGCTCGCCGGTCACGACGTGATCTTCCTCGGCGAACGGGGTCAGGCCAAGACGCGCATGATCCGCAGCCTCACCAATCTTCTCGACGAATGGATGCCCATCGTCGCGGGCAGCGAGATCAACGACGATCCCTACAACCCGGTGTCGCGTCACGCACGCGATCTCGTCGCTCAGCACGGTGACGAGGCACCAATCGCTTGGGTGCACCGTGACGATCGTTTCGGCGAGAAGTTGGCGACGCCGGATACCTCCATCGCCGACCTCATCGGTGAGGTCGACCCCATCAAGGTGGCCGAAGGTCGTTACCTCAGTGACGAGCTCACGTTGCACTACGGACTCGTCCCGCGTACCAACCGCGGCATCTTCGCCATCAACGAGTTGCCCGACTTGTCGGAGCGCATTCAGGTGGGCTTGCTCAACGTGCTCGAAGAGCGCGACGTTCAGATTCGCGGCTACAAGATCCGTCTCCCGCTCGACGTTCTGCTCGTCGCGTCGGCGAACCCCGAGGACTACACCAATCGCGGCCGAATCATCACGCCGCTGAAGGATCGTTTCGGCAGCCAGATCCGCACCCACTATCCGCTCGATGCCGCCACTGAAGTGGAAATCGTCCGCCAAGAGGCCCGTCCGCCGTCGGTGGGCGACATCACCGTTGCCGTGCCGCCGTACCTCGAGTCGGTGGTGGCGACGTTCAGCCAGTTGGCTCGCAGTAGTAGCCAGGTCAATCAGCGGAGCGGCGTGAGTGTGCGTCTGAGCGTGAGCAACTACGAGGTCATGGCGGCCAATGCGCTGCGCCGTGGATTGCGTCTGGGCGAAACCTACGTCGTTCCCCGCGTGTGCGACCTCGATGCGTTCGCGGCAGCGTCTGGCGGCAAGATCGAAGTGGAAGCCCTCGAAGACGGCCGCGAGGGTCAGGTTCTTCGCGAGTTGGTGAAAGCCGCCGTACTCACGGTGTATCGCGACGTGGTTCGACCCGAGTTGGCGCGCGACGTGGTGACGGCGTTCGAAGAGGGAGCGATCGTCACCACCGGTGAGGATGTTCCGTCGGTGACGCAGGCGGCCTTGGCCGAGCAGATTCCGGCGCTCAAGCCGGTGCTCGACGACTTGTTGAACGGCGACACGAGTGCGGCGGCGACGGCTGCGGCCGTGGAATTCGTGCTCGAGGGACTGCACTTGTCGAAGCGTCTGAACAAGGACGCGAGCGCGGCCTCCGGCGGCACCTACCGCGCCCGCTGACCCCGTCCCACTCAGGCGAGGGCGAGGCGAGTAGGGCGGTTAGCGGTTGGTGGTGGCGCCGTCCACGGCCAGCGTCGCACCACTCACGAAACTCGCGCGATCACTGCACAGCCACACCGCGGCTTCGGCCACTTCACTCGCCTCACCCAGGAACCCGCGCCCCACGCTGCGCCCCAACGTCTGCTCGATCGCCGGATCGCCGTTGATGTACGCCTCGATCGACGGCGTGCGCGTGGTTCCGGGCAGAACCGCATTGACCCGCACACCCTTGGCCGCGAACTCCTGAGCCGCGCACTTCGTGAGCCCGAGCACGCCGTGCTTGGCCGCCGTGTAGTGCGGCAGGCCCGGTGCCCCCACGATGCCGGCGCTCGACGACGCATTCACGATCACGCCGTACCCCTGCACCGCCATGACCGCGAGTTCGTACTTCATGCACAAGAACACGCTCGTGAGGTTGATCGAGATCATCTGCTGCCATTCGTTCAACGTCAGATCGAGGAACGACCCGAACCGCCCACTGATACCCGCGTTGTTGAACGCACAGTCGACGCGTCCGTACGCATGAACAGTCGACAGAACCATCGCCTCCACGTCGGCTTCGGTGGTGAGATCGGCATCGAACGCCGTGGCCTCGCCACCGCGCTGACGGATCTCCTTCACCACCGCCTCGGCGGCGCTGATGTCCTTGTCGACCACCATCACGGCGGCACCTTCGGATGCGAACAACCGCGCGGCGGCTTCACCGATTCCCTGCGCTGCACCGGTGACGATCACGACCTTGCCCTCCACCAACCCCAGACGCAGGGGGAAGGCGGCGCGCATCATCTCGCTCGTCTCTTCACCCACCAGCGGAATTCCGAGGGGAGTGGGATCGAGCGGACTCGGGGGATTGGAAGGCGTCTCGGCCACGAATGACACCGTAGTTCTCGGCGGACCATCGAAAGTGCCTTCCTCGCCGATGGAGCGCTCTGTCAGAATGTTCTTGTGACCACGCGAATCGTCCTCGGCACGTGTCATCACGACTGTCCCGATTCGTGTGGATGGCAAGTGACCGTCAAGAACGGCCGCGCTGTGTCGATGCGCGGCAATCCGGATCACCCGTATTCGCAGGGTGAACTGTGCCCGAAGGTCAATCGTTTTCTCGACCGCGTGTACAGCCCCGATCGCATCGTCACGCCGCTCATTCGCACCGGCGCCAAGGGAGAAGCGCAGTTCCGCGCCGCGTCGTGGGACGAAGCACTCGGCCTCGTAGCCGAGCGCGTCGGCGAGATCGTGCACAACTGGGGTGGCCAAGCGGTCGTGCCGTGGGGTGATGCCGGAACCCAGGGTTCACTCATGATGAACTCGCTCGATCGGCGCTTCTTCGCCCGACTCGGATCGTCGGTTCAAGTCGATTCGTTGTGCGGAGCAGCCGCACTCAGCGGAACCGCGGCCGCCCTCGGGTCGCCTCTCACGTGCGACCCGCTCGACGTGCGCTTTGCCGACCTCATCTTCTTGTGGGGAACCAATACTCGTCTCACCAATCGTCACCTCTGGCCCTTCATCGAAGAAGCCCGAGCCCGGGGTGCGCGTGTGATCGTGATCGATCCGGTGCGCACCATCACCGCCGATGCGGCCGATCAGTTCGTGCAGCCTCTACCCGGAACCGACGTGGCTCTGATGCTCGCCATGATGCACGTCCTCGTCCGCGACGATCTCGTCGATCACGACTACGTGCAACGCCACACAACCGGATTCGACGAACTGGTGCGGCACGTGGCCGACTGGACCCCGGCTCGCGCATCGGCGGTGTGCGGAATCGACGCCGATGTGATCGAGCAATTGGCCCGTGACTACGGCAACACTCAGAAGGCGTTCATTCGCACCTTGATCGGCGCCGAGCATCGCGAACACGGCGCGCAGTTCTTCCGCACGCTCGTGTGTTTGCCCACTCTCACCGGTTCGTGGAAGCACAAGGGCGGAGGTTTCTCGCGCAGCGTCGGTTCGTACAACAACGCGTTCCTCGACGACGACTCGTTCAGTGCGCCGCATCTCGCAGCCGGCAAACCCCGTCGTCCGATCAGCATGAATCAGATCGGCCGAGCGCTCACCGATCCGAATCTCGATCCGCCCGTGAAAGCTCTCTTCGTCTACAACGGCAATCCGGTCGCCACCGCACCCGAGGCCGCCACCATCGCGCGTGGCCTCCAGCGCGACGATCTGTTCACCGTGGTGTCCGAACAGTTCATGACCGACACCGCTCGCTTCGCCGACGTGATCTTCCCGGCCACCACCCAGATCGAACAGAACGACGTGGTCACGGCGTGGGGTCACCTCTACTTGGGTTTCAATCACCAAGCCATCGAGCCGGTGGGCGAGAGCGTGCCCAACACCGAACTGTGGCGGCGCCTCTCACGCGCGATGGGATTCACCGAACCCGAACTGTTCGAGTCCGACGAGTCGCTGCTCGCCAAGTACTTGGCCAACGTCGATGCCGACACTCTGCGTCGCGATGCGGTGATCCACCTTCCGTTGCCCGACGATCTCCGCCCCTATGCCGTCGGAGGATTCGCCACGCCGTCGGGACGGTTCGAGTTCGCCAGTGCGCACCTCGGAGCCCAGGGCCACGGTCGTCTCCCCGAGTACCGCACGCCGGTGGAGGGTCCAGGTGGACCGGCCAGCGCGACCTACCCGCTCGTTCTCATGTCGCCCAAGATCCATCAGCGGTTCCTCAATTCGTCGTACTCGCACCTCGATGCGCACGCGAACCCCGAAGGCGAGATGTACTGCGAACTCACCACCACCGATGCCGCCGCCCGCAAGATCTCCGACGGCGACCGTGTGCGCGTGTTCAACGACCGCGACTCCATCGACGTGGTCGCTCGGGTGACGGCCACGCCACGCACGCGTGACGGCATGGTCATCGTGCCCTTCGGCTGGACCTGGTCGCGCACTCGCGATCGCAAGACCGTCAACGTTCTCACGAGCGACACCCTCACCGACTGGGGAGGCGGTGTGGCGTACTACGACACGCTCGTTCAGGTCGAGCGGGTCGGTTGATCACGAACGTTCGTCGCGCAGAGCCGAGCGCCGAACCTTGCCGGCGTCGTCGCGAACCGGCTCGCGAGTGAACTCGAACGTGCGCGGAATCTTGTAACGCACCAGTCGGTCGGCCAGGAACGTGCGCATGTCGTCGTCGCTGACATCAGTCGACACCTGAACGATTGCGTGGAGTCGGTTGCCCAGATCTTCGTCGGGGACTCCGATGACGGCCGACGACACCACACCCGGATGCTCCGACAGCGCGTTCTCGACCTCAGCCGGGTAGATGTTGGCGCCGCCCGACAGGATCATGTCCTTGCGCCGATCGGTGAGATACACATACCCCTCGGCGTCGATCCAGCCCATGTCACCCAGGCTCTCCCAGCCATCGGGTGTTCGCCGAGCCTCGGCGCCAAGGTATTGATACGTCGTCTTGGTGTTGCGCATGAAGATCTCGCCCTCGGTTCCGGGCGGCAGTTCTTCGAGAGTGTCGGGATCGAACACCCTCATCTCGCCACCGATACAGCGCCCTACCGACCCACGATGTGCGAGCCATTCGTCGCCGCGAATCACCGTGACGGCCTGTGCTTCGGTGCCGGCGTACAACTCGAAGATCTTCTCGCCGCCGAGCCAATTGCACCACTCCTCTTTCAGCCAGGCCGGACACGGAGCAGCCATGTGCCAGAGCACCTGCAACGTGGAGAGGTCGTAGCGATTCCGAACGTCGTCGGGCAGGCGTGAGATGCGCGACATCATCGTCGGCACCATCAAGATCCAATCGACCCCGTAGGTCTCGATCGCGGCGAGAGTCGCCTCGGCGTCGAAGTGTTCGAGCAGCACCACGTGATTGCCGTGGAAGATCGCCTGAGCGCCGAAAGAAAACGGGGCGTTGTGATATAGCGGTCCGGGAATGCACACCACACCGTCACGACGTTGACCGAGTGATGGCATCTCGGTGACCACCGTGCCCGGATCGCCCGACACGATGAGCTTGGGCCGACCGGTCGAACCCCCAGAGGTGGGTGCTTTCCACGAGGGCGAAATCGCGTCGGGAAGAGGTGTGTCACTCGTGCCGGCGGGCGGAGCGAAACCGATGGGAACAGTGCGACGAGTCGGGTGCGCCGATGGTTCGACTCCGACCACCAGTGCCGAGTCGGCCAATTCGACGATGGCCTGCCGCTCGCGATCGGGCAAGCGGTAACTCACCGGTTGCGGAATGGCACCGAGCTTCCAGACCGCTGCGCATGCGAGGTAGAAATCAACCGAATTGGGTAGTGCGACCGTGACGTACCGCCCGTGCTCGACGCCGAGGTCGGCGTACACCCGTGCCAACTGATTCGAATGCCGATCGAACTCGCGCCGCGTGAGCGTGTGGTCACCGCACGTCACGCACGGGCGATCGGCGTCGGCGTCGGCGTTGGCGGCCAGGGCCTGAGAAATGGAGATCACGGGCATGACGCCATCATGCCCGATCGTTCACGACGACGAAGCAGTGATCCCTGGGTGTCCGCTCATCTCGATGAAGATCGCCGAACACGTGGCGATGAGCGGCGCATCGGGCCGATCTTCGCGCAACTCGGATTCGACGAAGAGTTTGCGGCCCTCTTGTCGCTCGAGACGAGCCGCGATCACGAGAGGTGTGTGCATGGGCGCACCGGCCGAATACCGAATGGAGAGCTGGCCGGTGTACGCCACCACCTGGTGCAGGTTGATCACGAAGCCGAGTGCATCATCGAACGCCAGTGCAATGACGCCGCCGTGACCTCGTTGTGGCGGACCCTCGTGCGCGGCGTCGAAACGGAAGCGGGCCTCGATGCCCTGGCCCGCACGCGTGACCACCATGTCGAGACCGAGGGGGCTGCCCGGGCCCGAACCAGGCCGTCCGATGTGGCTCGGAAGCGCGCCACCGTCGGGAATCTCGAGTTTGAGCGACTGGCCGTACATCGACAAGTCGCGAACACGGCGGGGCGCCGACTCGAGTCGTTCGATCGCGTTCTCGATCTCGCGCGTCACGGCTTCCATGTCGGCGAGGCTCGACTCGCGGCCGATCACCGCGTGCGACAGTCGTCGCGCCGCTTGGCCGAGCCGAACGCGCGCGGCGTCGTACTCGGGATCGACTCCTTCGGGGGTGGGCATCCCGAAGAGTTTGTCGTGCCGAGGTGCGCTTCGGCGACTCTGAACCCCGTCAGCCGTTCCGGAACGGGCCATCGGTCTAACCTCGGCTCATGGACGTCGTCTGGACCGATCTGCACCGACTGCACAGCCCGCAGCACGAGATCAACATGGGACAACCGATTCCCACCTACGAGAAGCCGAGTCGCGCCGAAACCATCCGCGAGCAGTTGGCCACTGATGCGTCGTTCCGCTTCGTCGATCGTCGTGAATACGGCATCGAGCCCATCGAAGCCGTGCACCACGCCGGCCTCATCGCATTCCTCGAAACCGCCTGGGCCGAACTCAACGCCCGCACGGGCCGTACCGAGTTCTTCCCTGAAGCCATGCTCCACCCGGGTCTCCGCGCTGGCATGGGCAATCCGCCGCTGCCCACCAACGCGGTGTCGGGTCTCGGCTACTGGTGCTACGAGACCGCGACTCCACTCGCCGAAGGCACGTACACCGCGGCCCGCGCCTCCGTCGACGTGGCCCTCACCGCGGCGCAGATAGTGCTCGATGGTGCGTCGTCGTCGTACGGGCTCTGCCGTCCTCCCGGTCACCATGCCGCTGCTGACGTGTTCGGCGGGTTCTGCTTCTTCAACAACGCGGCGATCGTCGCGCATCACATCGCTGCCACCACCGGTTCGAAAGTCACGGTTCTCGACGTCGACTATCACCACGGCAACGGCACGCAACAGATCTTCTACGAGCGCGACGACGTCCAGTTCGTGTCGCTGCACGGCGATCCCGATCGCGCGTACCCGTGGTACATCGGTTACGAGGAAGAGACTGGTGCTGGCGCAGGTCGTGGTTCGACCATCAACGTCCCACTCGCGGCCGAGACGGAAGACGACGTGTACGTCGCGCGTCTGGCCGATGTGGCGGCCAAGATCTCCGCGTTCAAGCCGTCCGTCGTGGTGGTATCACTCGGTGTCGACACGTACTGGAACGATCCGATCTCCGACCTCGCCCTCACCACCGAGGGCTATCGCCGTTGCGGAGACGTCGTGAAGTCGCTCGGCATTCCGACCGTCGTGCTGCAAGAAGGTGGCTACGACATCGAAGCCATCGGTCGCAACGTGCACGCCTGGTTGTCAGGTCTGCAGGGGTAGAAGTTCGCCGGCCGCCTCGCCGAGGTGGTCGACCCAGGCCTCGGGTGACGGCGGTTCCACGATGGGAATCGCCACGAACTTCGAGAAGCCCGCATCCACGAATCGGCCGATGGTGTCGCGCAACGCCGACCAGCCTTGCGGAACCAATGCGCTCACGTCGTCGAGATCGGGTCGACGCGCCGACAGACCAGCGCGCAGCGCGTCGGGCAGCGGGCCGAGCGTGTACGGAATGAGCGCGCCGAAGTGTTCGGGGTCGATCGTGCGATCGTGTTGCGCCGCCACGTCCTCGACGACCTTGCGACCCTCGGCCACGTCGTCAGGAGTCACGAAACTCGGAAGCCAACCATCGGCCAGTCGGCCGACACGCTTGAGTTCGCTGGGGGCGATTCCGCCCAACCAGACATCGGGTGGCGTCTGCACGGGCTTGGGCAACACGCGGAGATCGTCGTAGTGGAAGAACGTGCCGTGGTGCGTGACGCTCGGTTCGAGCCAGCACTTGCGCATCACGGTCAAGGCTTCGTCGAATCGCTTGGCCCGCTCGTCGCGCGCCACGCCGAACGCTTGCTGCTCGTGCGGGTCGGCCACCCCGAGGCCGAATGCCGGGAGCAGTCGTCCACCCGAGAGTCGATCGAGAGTGGCCAATTCCTTGGCCAGCACCACCGGATTGCGACCCGGCAGCACCATCACGCTCATTCCGAACTTCAAGCGCGTGGTTCGCCCGGCCGCGAACGACATGGCCACCAAGGGGTCGGGGGCCTCGCCACCGATGCGTTCGCTCAACCACAAACTGTCGAAGCGCAGCGACTCGAGCGCATCGACGACCGTGGCGAATCCGGCGTCGTTCAACGATGTGCGCACACCGAATCCGTAGCCGACACGAATCTTCATGATCAGCGAGCGAGCGCTTCGAGAATGTCGGCGGTCTCGCGTGTCATCGACGCGAAGGGTGAGTGATCGGTGTCGAGCTCGATCGTGCGAGTGCAGCGTTGCGCCATGATGCGCTGGTGCTCGGGATGCACCGAGTCGTCTCGAGTGCACAGCACGTAGGTGGAGGCGATGCGATCGCGTCCGTTACCAGTGACCGGCTGCGTGACCGTCGACATGGGCTGAGGCGAGAGTCGGGCCAATGACGCGACAATCGTCGCCTCGTCACACTTGTTGTAGAGAGCGGGTCCGGCCAGGGTGGGGTCGAGAACCGACGTTCCGTCGGGCTTGGCCACCATCGCGGGCCCGAGACCCACGTCGTGACGCGGAAACGACCCGAGGGCACTCATGACCGACTCACCGGAATCGAGAGCGAAGGCCGCGACGTACACCAGATGGCTCGCGAGGGGAGTGCGGTGACTGGCTTCGGTGATCACGGCACCGCCGTAACTGTGGCCGACCAACACCGGATCGGTCACGCCGCGATCGCGCAACATCGTGAGAACCCCCGACACTTCGGCGGCATCGCCGTACAGGTCGGAGAGCGAAGCGGTGGACGCGCCATGTCCGGGCAGGTCGATGGCCAGACTCGGCACGCCGCGACGCTCGAGTTCGGCCTGGAGCGACGCCCAGCACCAGGCACCGTGCCAGGCGCCGTGAACGAGGACAACGTGACGAACGGTCATGAGGCGATGGTGGCACCCCACACGGGGCCGAACCGAATCAGGTGGCGGTCAGCGCCGGGCCGGCAGCGAGGTGTTGACCCAACTGGCAGCAAAACCCACGGCCAACGTGCCGAGGACGAGCGAACCATCGGAGACCTCGGTGGTGGCCGACAGCACCGAGGCGGTGGAGGCGGCGATGACGCTCAGAACGAGGGCCAGGACACGCGTGTGCACTCGGCGCACGTGGTCGAGGCGCAGGGGACGGATCTCTCGGTTGCGGTCGATGGGGTGAAGAGTCAGCATGTCAATCGCCTCGTGGAACCGATGATGCCAGCGCGATGTGACGAGTCGTACGGGTTGTCATCGAATTGGAGTCGTCGTCACACAATCGGAACAATCCGGCCGGCCACTCGTAACCTGCGCGTCATGACTGCGTCGACTTCCAACATCCGTCAGCCTCTCGACGTCTTTCGACTCGACGGTCGCGTCGCGATCGTGACCGGCGCCTCGGCTGGCCTCGGTGCGCACTTCGCACGAGTTCTGCACGCGGCCGGCGCCAAGGTGTCGGTGGCGGCCCGCCGCGTCGAGCGTCTCGAATCGCTCGTCGCCGAATTGCCCGGCGCCATCGCCATCGGTGCCGACGTGAGCTCGCCGGCCGACCGGGAGCGCCTGGTGGCCGAGACCACCGAACGGCTCGGACCGCCCAAGATCCTCGTCAACAACGCCGGCATCGGGCACAAGGTCGCCGTTGAAGACGAAGATCTCGAGACGTTCCGCGAAACGATGGAAGTGAACGTGACCGCCCTCTGGCACCTGTCGAAGTTGGCCGCGCCGCACATGATCGCCAACGGTGGCGGCAACATCGTGAACATCGCGTCGATGTACGGAATCGTGGGGGCCGCGCCCGTGAAGCAGGCGCACTACTGCGCTTCCAAGGGCGCCGTCATCAACCTCACGCGCGAACTCGCGCTGCAGTGGGCGCGCAAAGGTATTCGTGTGAACGCGTTGTGCCCGGGCTGGTTCCCGACCGAGATGACGGTGGCCATGGAAGAGGAGGCCAGCATGGCGTACGTGCGTCAGATGTCGCCGTTGCCGCGCCTCGGCGAACTCGACGAACTCAACGGCGCACTGTTGCTGCTCGCATCCGATGCGGCGTCGTTCATGGTCGGCCAGACCGTGGTGGTCGACGGCGGTTGGACCGCGCGTTGATCCTTCACCTCGCAGTTCGTTCCGACTGGGAAGCCGCACGAGCGAGTGGGTCGTACCCGTGGTCGACTCGCGGTCGCACCGTCGAGCAAGAGGGTTACGTGCACTGCAGTCACGATCACCAGTGGCGCGGAGTGCGCGATCGCTTCTACGCCGATCTGGCCGATGACGAACTCGTTCTGCTGGTGGTGGACGAAGCCAAGTTGTCGTCGCGCGTCGTGGTCGAACGGATCGGCGGCGCACCCGATGCGTTTCCGCACATCTACGGTCCGTTGGACATCGGTGCCGTCGTCGAAGAGCGCTCCGTCACGCGCGACTGATCATTGCTCGATCGTGTTCAGATCGGGGGAGTCAGGTGCGCCCACGGCGCAGCCGCTTCGAGTTGCGACGCCAGTCTGATGAGAACGTCTTCGCGACCATAGGCCGCCACCAGTTGAATGCCCACCGGTAGTCCTTCGGGTGTGCGGTGCAACGGAAGACTGATCGCCGGCTGGCCGCTCTGGTTGAACTGACCCGTGAACGTGACCCACTCGCCGGCGCGCGCGAGCGGAGCCATCGGGCGACTCGGGTCGTTCACGATCGCGCCCACCTTCAGAGCCGGCTCCGACAACGTGGGCGTGACGAGGATGTCCCAGCCGTCGGCCCACCACTGTTGCATCCGCCGCCGGAAGGTCGACGCCGCGGCCAGGGCCGCCGCGTAGTCGACACCCGAGACCTTCTCGGCGTACTTCGCCTGCGCCCAATTCATGAGTTCGACGTCGTCGGCCGTGATCTCGCGACCGAGCGTGTCGGCGAAGCGTCGCAGCGACATGCCCATGTTGGTGCTCCACATCGCGGCGAAGGTGCTCGTCTGCGATGCATCGGCCAACACGTCGGGCCAAGCCGCCTCCACCTGGTGCCCGAGCGACTCGAGCAGCGAGCCGACGGCATTCACTCCCTTGGCGCATTCCTGGTGCACGGCAAAACCACGCGGACTGTGATCGAGAATTCCGATTCGCAAGCGCCCAGTCGGTGCGCCTACTTCGTCGAGGTACGGGCGAGCCGGCGGCGGTGCGATGACGGTGTCGCCCACGCCCGGTCCGTGCACGGCGTCGAGCAACCGGGCGGTGTCGCGGACGGATCGGCTCACGCAGAGTTCGACACCGAGTCCGCTTTCGTCGCGGAACGGTGCCATGGTGATCCGACCCTGTGACGGCTTGAGTCCGACCAGGCCGCAACACGCGGCTGGAATACGAATGGATCCGCCACCATCACTCGCGTGCGCGATGGGCACCATGCCGGCCGCGACCGCAGCCGCCGCGCCACCGCTCGATCCTCCCGATGTGCGCGTGGTGTCCCAAGGATTGCGCGTGGGGCCCCAGGCTTCGGGTTCGGTCACCGGAACACTGCCGAGTTCGGGGCTGTTCGAACGACCGAGCGACACGAGTCCGGCCGCCTTGAAGCGGCTCACTAGCGTGGTGTCGGTGGGGGCGATGTAGTCGGCCGCCTTGAAGGCTTTGTTGCCGTGGCTGATCGGAAGGCCGGCCTCGGTGGCGTGCAGATCCTTGATGAGATACGGAACACCGCGAAACGGTCCGGACGGCAACGACGGATCACTCGCCGTACGGCGCGCGTGGTCGTACCAGCGATAGGTGACAGCGTTCAGAGCACCGTCGAATCGCTCGATGCGTTCGGCCGCGGCCTCCACGAGTTCGAGTGGCGAAACGTCTCCCCGCGCGACCATCTCGGCCTGCGCGGTGGCATCGAGCCAGCGGGTGTCATCCGACAATGAAGTCATGGGCCTGTCTTATCAGGGCCGTGAGCGTGCGGGTACCACGGCATCGTTCTCACTAGGGTGAGCATCCGTGCCCGAGGCCGCCTCATTCGCCGATCCCGCTCAGAGCAATCGCGCCCTGCTGCGGCACGCATCGGTCCGGCGCGTGCTCGGGTCGAGCGTCTGCGTGAATGCCGGTGTGATGCTGCAGGCCACGGCCCTCGGCAAGCAGGTTTACGACATCACCGGCCGCGAACTCGACATCGGCCTGCTCGGACTGGCCGAGTTCCTGCCGGCCGCGTTGTTGGTTCTCGTCACCGGTTCGGTGGCCGACCGATTCAATCGCAAGATCGTCGGGTCGCTCGCGGTCACCGGCGAGCTGATCTGCTCGATCGCTCTGGCCTTGTACGCGATGTCCGAGCCGACGGCCGTGTGGCCGCTCTTCGTCATCGCGGTCGGATTCGGCGGATGCCGCGCGTTCGCGGCGCCATCCATTCGCTCGATTCCACCGATGGTCGCGCCCGACGGAACGTTGCCACGAGTCATCGCGTTGTACTCGGCCACGTGGACCGGAGCCGCCATCATCGGTCCGGCCGCGAGTGGTTTCTTGTACGCGGTCGATCCCTCGTTGTCGTATTGGGCGTCGGCCGCACTCATCGTGCTCGGAATCTGGCAGTTGGCTCGCGTGACCTTCCTGCGCCAACCCGATCCGCCGGCACCCGATTCGAAGGTCACGCTCAGTTCGGCATTCGAAGGACTCCGCTTCATCCGCCGTACTCCCATCTTGTTGGCCGCCATCTCCCTCGATCTCTTCGCCGTTCTCTTCGGAGGCGCGGTTGCGTTGTTGCCGGCCATCGCCGAAGACCGTCTCGGGGTCGGCGACGTGGCGTACGGCTGGTTGCGTGCGGCGCCCGGAATCGGTGCGGCCATCATGGCGATTCTTCTCGCGTCGCGGCCCGTCACGCGTCGAATCGGGAACGTGTTGCTCGTGGCCGTCGGTGTGTTCGGAGTCGCCACGGTGTTCCTCGGAATCACCACGAGTTATGTGGTCGCCTTCGCCTGTCTGGTGATCCTCGCCGGGGCCGACATGGTCAGTGTGTTCATTCGCAGCACGTTGGTTCCGCTCGTGACGCCCGACGACAAGCGGGGCCGCGTGATGGCCGTCGAGAACGTGTTCATCGGTGCGAGCAACGAACTGGGCGCTTTCGAGAGTGGCGTGGCCGCGCAGGCCTTCGGCACGCAAGCCGCCGTGATCGGCGGAGGAGTGGCCACGATCGGAGTCGTGGCCGCGTACACGGTGGCGTTCCCCGCCTTGCGCCGGGTGAACCGGTTCGAAGAACTCGACCCCGACGCTACGCCCTGACGGCGAGCCAGACGATCAGCGGCACCACGATCCACGACAGAACGAGCAGCACGATCGCGTAGGCCGCGAAGTTGTAGCTCTCGTCGCGCGGTGGTTTTCCGGCTGCGCCGATCGTCTCCCACAGTGCACGCATCGGCTGATCGGTCGACAGCGTGATGCGGCGCCGGGCCACGCTCGCGCTGAACAGCGCGACCCACGACAACGACGCGAGCACCACGAACAGAACGACGCCGAGCACGATCACGCCCGCGGTGGTGTCGAGCGCCGCTCGAGCTGCGCTTTGTAATCCGCTCACGGCAGACGTGAGCACGGCGCCACCGAGCAGAAAGGTGGGGAGTCCAAGTGCCTTGGCGTTCATGCCCGCTTGCACGCGTCGCATGTCGAGTCGCGATCGCCGCAACATCGAATGCTCCGGAGTGCCCCACGGCGAGTTGGCCTCACGTCGTTCGTACAGACCGGCCACACGACCGGCCAATCGGTTGATGTGGCTGCGCACGATCCAGCGCGTGACCTGTTGAACGAGCCATTGGGCGATCGGCTTGAGTGGCCCGAGGCGACGCATCTCGGCCGGTCGGGCGCCGTTGCGGTCGAGAACCTCCAGTCCGCGAACCATCATGCGGTGTGCTTCTTCGAAGCGGTCGGGTCGATGAAGCGGACGGATGGCCGACATTTCGGCCACCATTTCCTTCTCCACCTTGCCTTTGCCGCCGATTTGGGTGAGCAGGACGTCCTTCTCTTCGTCGGTATCGGCCCGCAGTACGCGCAGGGCGTCGAGTCGATCGAGCAAGAGTTCAGCCGCCGTCTCGATGATCGGTTCGCTCGAGGGGTCGTTTCTGTGTTCGTCGGCTGATCCGCTCACGATTCGGAAAATAGTCGGTGTCGGGCGGATTCGCAGACGGGTCGTTACCGTAGGGGGCGTGAAGGGTCAGTTCATCAAGAAGTTCTTCGCCGAGTTCCGCGAGTTCATCAACAAGGGAAATCTCGTCGCCATCGCGATCGGTTTCGTGATGGGTTCGGCGTTCACGGGCCTGGTCACGGCCCTGGTCGAGAACGTGATCATGCCAACGGTGGCCATTCCGTTCGGCAAGCCCAATTTCGACGACGTGCTCATCCTCACCATCAACGACGCCGAGATCCGCTTCGGCGCGTTCCTGACGGTGGCCATGACATTTCTCTCGATCGCCTTCGTCCTGTTCACCATCTTGAAGATCTACAACCGGGCCACTGGGGACGAAGCTGTGGCCCCGCCGTCCGAAATCGGCCTACTCACCGAGATCCGCGACGAATTGCGCGCGCAGCGCCCCACCAACGGCTGATCGTGCGTCGCTCTCTCTTCGTTTTGGTCGCGCTGGTGACGACCGCGTGTTCGTCCGGGTCGTCGACGCCCGCGGTCACGTCGACGGTGCCGGCCACCATCGCGGGAGTGGGCTCGTTGCCTCCCATCGGGCTGTATCTCGAAGCGTTGGGCGGGGCTCCGTCCACCTTCCCTGATGGCCAACGGGTTCCCGTGCAGCAGTCGACGGTCGGTGAAGCGGCAACTGGTCCGCGCGTGCTGATGATCGGCGACTCGATCCTGGCGTTGTTGTCGCGCCGATACACGAATGCGGCCTGTCAGGCGATCGTGCCACTCGGCTGGCAGATGTCGATCGAGGCCGAGATCGGTCGCGGTATCACGTTCGCGCCAACGGTTCTCGAAGCCAAGGACGCCGATCAGTGGGACGCGTTCGTGTTGTTCTTGGGTACCAACTACTGGGGCAACCGACCCGAATTCAAGCGAGTGCTCGGGCAGGTGCTCGACGAGATGTCGCCGCGGCCGGTCGTGCTCTTCACCACCAGCGAGTTTCGTCCCAGCCAGCGTGACGTGAATTCGGCTATCGAGAACGAAGTTCTCACGCGAGAGAACGTCTGGTTCGTCGACTGGCGAGCCATCTCGAAGGCTCCGGGAGTCCTCGCGGGTGACGGCATTCACCCATCGGACGACGGCAACGACTTCTTGGTGGAGAAGATCTCACAGGTTCTCGGACGGGCTCCCGGTGACGAGAAGGGGGCCTGCCTGCCCTCCGACTTCAAGGCCGACGAAGAAGCACCCGACGCTATTCGCGACATCGTGGATGACGGGGCCACTGGCGATGCGACCGACGACACCGGCGCCCCGGAATCGTCGGTCACCACACCGCGAACCCCAGGAGATTCGACGCCGTAGCGAGTTGTCGCGTCGCCGTCGATCCCACACACTGATTCCGTGCTCCAGGTCCAGTCTCTTCACGTCGAGATCGGTGGTCGTCTCGTCGTCGAGGACGCCACCTTCACCGTGATGGCCAAGGACAAAGTCGGTCTGGTGGGTCGTAACGGCGCCGGCAAGACGAGTCTGTTCAAGGTGTTGGGCGGAGAGAGCGAACCCACGCGCGGCAAGATCGTCCGCAAGGGTGGGTTCGGGTACCTGCCCCAGGATCCGCGAATCGCCGGCGTGTTCGACGGACGCACCGCCATTTCGCACGTGCTCTCGGGTCGCAACATCGACGACGATCTCGCGCGTCTCGAAAAGTTGCGCGTCGCCATGGAGGCCGACGCCAGTGAACGGAACGTGTCTCGCTACAGCCGAGCCGAGGACGAGTTTGCACTGAAGGGTGGGTACGCGGCCGAGAGCGAAGCCCGGGCCATCGCGGCCGGTCTCGGTCTCACCCAGTCGCGTCTCGACTTGCCGGTCGGCGTGCTGTCGGGCGGCGAACGGCGACGAGTCGAACTCTCACGCATCCTCTTCGCCGGTAGCGATGCACTGCTGCTCGACGAGCCCACCAACCACCTCGACGTGGACGCCAAGACGTGGCTGCTCGAGTTCCTTCGTTCGTATCGCGGCGCGCTGCTCGTGATCAGCCACGACCTCGACCTTCTCGACGAAGCGATCACACGTGTTCTGCACCTCGACCGTCCCGCGGAAGACTCGACGGGTCATCTGGTGGAGTACCGCGGCACGTACACGCAGTACCGCAAGGCCCGCGCCGACGACGAAGAACGTCTGGCGAAGAAGGCCGCTCTGCAGGCCAAGGAGATCCAGCGGTTGCAAACCGTCGTCGATCGCTTCGGTGCCAAGGCGACCAAGGCGGCGATGGCTCACTCCATCGAGAAGCGCATCGATCGTCTCGAAGCCGATCGTGTGGTGGGGCCGTCGGCCACCAAGACGATCACCGTTCGTTTCCCCGATCCGCCGCCGAGCGGCGAGACCGTCGTCGTCGCCGAACACCTGTGCAAGGCGTACGGCGGACCACCGGTGTTCGAAGACGTTTCGTTCGACCTCGGCCGCGGTGAACGACTCCTCGTTCTCGGTTTGAACGGTGCTGGCAAGACCAGTCTCTTGCGTATCCTGGCCGGCGAGAGTACGGCCGATCTGGGTGACTTTCGATTCGGGCACAACGTGCACGTCGGTTATTACGCCCAGGAGCACGACAACCTCGACACCAACGCGTCACTTCTCGACAACATTCGGCGCGAAGTGCCGCCCGGTGTCCAGCTGACCGAGACACAGCTCCGTGGCCTGCTCGGCATGTTCGGACTGTCGGGCGACAAGGTGTTCCAGCGATCGGGCACTCTCTCGGGAGGGGAGAAGACAAAGTTGGCTCTCGCCATGCTCATGGTCGGTCGCAACAACGTTCTTCTTCTCGACGAACCCACTAACAATCTCGACCCGCCCAGTCGTGAGGCGGTGGCCGATTCGCTCGCGTCGTGGAAGGGCTCGATCATCTTCGTGAGTCACGACGTCGAATTCGTCGAACATCTCGACCCCACGAAGGTTCTCCTGATGCCCGATGGCCAGGTCGACTACTTCGGAGCCGATTGGCTCGACCTGGTGAGCCTGGCCTGACGACGTGGAACGGTTCGGTACACGGGTCGTAGCCACCTGCGGCTACGGTGCCCCACATGCGAGTAGGAATCTTCGGCGGAGCCGCCAACGACGGATCGATCGACGCCATGGTGGCCGAGGCCAAGCGGGCCGAAGCCGATGGCTTTCACAGTTACTGGGCGCCGCAGATCTTCGGCCACGATGCACTCACGGCTCTGGCGGTGGTGGGTCGCGAGGTTCCGCGCATCGAACTCGGAACCAGTGTGGTTCCCACCTACCCGCGCCACCCGATGATGATGGCGCAACAAGCACTCACGGTGAACGCCGTCACCAACGGTCGCCTGTGCCTCGGTATCGGCTTGAGCCACAAGGTCGTGGTCGAGTCGATGTGGGGAATGAGTTTCGACAAGCCGGTGCGTCACATGCGCGAATACCTCGAAGTGATGATGCCGCTGCTCGAAGGCAAGCCCGTCGGGTACGCGGGTGAAGAGTTCCGGGTGAACGGCGCCATCTCGGTGCCGGGTGGTTCGCGTCCGTCGGTCGTGATCGCCGCACTGGGCGAACAGATGCTCAAGGTCACGGCCGCCCTCGCCGACGGAACTCTCACCTGGTGCACCGGTCCGCAAACTCTCTCGTCGCACACCGTGCCCACATTGCGCGCCGCCGCCGACAAGGCCGGTCGCGACTCCACGCGCGTGATCGCGGCTCTGCCGGTGTGCGTCACCACCGATCGCGCCGCGGCCCTCGAACGAGCGGCCAAGGTGTTCGTGATCTACGGGCAGCTTCCGAGTTACCGCGCCATGCTCGACAAGGAAGGTGCGGCCGGTCCGGCCGACATCGCTGTGATCGGAAGCCGCTCCGAAGTCGTCGATCGCCTCGCCGCGCTGGCCGACATCGGCGTCACCGATTTCGCCGCGGTTGAATTCGGCGGAACTCCTGATGAAATCGCCGACACCCGAGCGGCCGTGAAGGAACTTCTCGGCTAGAACTCGGGCGAATCACCGGCACACGAAGGGGAGGGATCGTGGCAGCAGGCGTATCGGTCAGCAAGGACAACGGCATCGCGCGGGTCGTCTTCGACAATCCGCCGATCAACTTGTTCACCATCGAGGAGTTCCTCGCCACCGCTCGGATCGTCGGTGACCTGAGTGTCGATGACAGCGTTCGGGTCGTCATCCTCTCGTCGAAGAATCCGCAGTTCTTCATTGCCCACTTTGACGTCGCGGCCATCCTCACGTTTCCCACCGATTCGCCTCCGGCGACCGAGCTCAACGCGTATCACGTGATGTGCGAGAACCTTCGCACCATGCCCAAGGCCACCATCGCGGTGATCGAAGGCCGAGTGGGTGGCGGAGGGAGCGAACTCGCGCTGAGTTGCGACATGCGCTTCGCACTACGCGCATCGAAGAAGCACCCGGGTGCGGTGTTCAACCAACCCGAAGTAGCTCTTGGCATCCTCCCTGGCGGCAGTGGAACGCAACGGTTGAGCCGTTTGATCGGCCGCTCCCGCAGTCTCGAAGTCATCCTCGGTTGTGACGACGTCGACGCCGCAACCGCCGAGCAATGGGGTTGGGTCAACCGCACTCTGCCGCGCAAGAAGTTGTGGAAGCACGTCGAAGGTCTGGCCGGGCGAATCGCGTCGTACCCGGCCCACGCGGTGGCCGAGGCGAAGGCCGCGGTTCTGTTGGCCGAAAAGGGCTTCCCGGCCGACCTACTGGCCGAAGGCAACGCGTTCAACCGCACGCTCGGTGGCTCGGGTACACGTGAGGCCATGGAGCGGTTTCTCGCGAACGGCGGCCAGACCGTCGAAGGCGAACTTCGTCTCGGTGATCTGACCCGGCCCTGACGGTCTAGGGTTCGGGCATGTCGTCATCGTCTGTTCCCGGAATCGATCGCGCCTCGGCCGACAAACTGCTCACCACCACGAGGTCGGTGCGCAAACGACTCGACCTCGATCGTCCGGTGGAAGCGTCCGTCATCCAGGAGTGCATCGACATCGCGTTGCAGGCTCCCACCGGAACGAACGCTCAGAACTGGGCGTTCGTGGTGGTGACCGACGCCGCCAAGCGCAAGGTGATCGCCGATACCTACCGCGGAGCCGGAGAGATCATGGCCGGCTCGGGTTATCCGCCGCCGCTTCCGCCCGGAGACCCGCGCGAGCACGTGATGCCCAAGGTCATGGAGTCGGCTCAGTACCTCGGCGAAGTGCTCGATCGGGTGCCCGTTCACGTGATCGCATGTGTGCAGGGTCGAGTCGAGCAGGTGCCGATGGTGGTCGCGCAGGCGTCGACGTATGGATCGATCCTTCCAGCCGCGTGGAGTTTCATGCTGGCGCTGCGTTCGCGTGGTCTCGGTACGGCCTGGACCACCATTCATCTCTTCAAGGAACAAGAGATCAGCCAGCTGCTCGGAATTCCGCCCGAGTGGACGCAGACCGTGTTGTTCCCGGTCGCGTACTACACCGGTGACGATTTCAAGCCCGCCCACCGACTCCCGTCGTCCACCATGACGCACTGGGATTCGTGGGGTTCGCACCGTTGAGCATCCCGGTCGAGCCAACCGAACTCGCGCAACAACTGCACGGCCGTCGCTTCGCGTACCTGATCACCGTCAACGAGAATCGAAGTCACGTGGTCGCCCTCGTGCCCTCCGTGAGCGGGTCGCTTCTCGTGTTCGGCTCGACTGGTCGGACCACTCGACGCGACGTCGAAGTCAACTCGCGCGTGACCGTCGTCTGGCCGCCGAGCGAGAGTTCCGAGTACTCGTTGATCGCAGATGGTGAGGCCACAGTGGCCGGCGAGGGCGTGTCGATCACCGTCGAGCGAGCGGTGCTGCACCGACC
>Ga0315900_10000953_pt1 | contig 46658 bp, 36 predicted proteins | sample LakEriMetagenome_FD_203521 | JGI IMG/M metagenome (GOLD analysis project Ga0315900, IMG submission 203521) | Freshwater fungal communities from buoy surface, Lake Erie, Ohio, United States - Buoy 12 MA114 | ecosystem: Environmental > Aquatic > Freshwater > Lake > Lake biofilm | place: USA: Lake... | reverse complement strand
CTCCTCCCCGCCCATGTCCGTACTCTTCCGTTCTGCTCTGGCCAGCGCCCTGCTGCTGGCTCCCACGCTCGTCGGGGCGCAGCACGCCCGCGTGACGGCCGACGATTATGCGCGCGCCGAACAGCTGCTTCCATGGAACGCCGGCCGTCTGGTAACGGGAGACGAGGTCGCCCCGACCTTTCTCAAGGACGGCAACCGGTTCTGGTACCGCAACAAGACGCGCAGCGGCGCCGAATACGTCCTCGTGGATCCCGTGAGCAACACGCGCAGCCTGCTCTTCGACCACGCGCGTCTCGCGGCCACGATGAGTCTGGCTGCCGACACCACGTACGACCCCGACCGGTTGCCCTTCCGCGCCTTCCGGTTCGGCGCCGATGGCGACGACGAACGCACCATCGAGTTCCGCACGGGGAAGCGGCAGTTCGCCTGCGACATCGTGACGTACAACTGCGTGGCGAAGGACACGACGTACAACGAAGCCCCGTTCGTGCTCTCCCCCGACAAGAAGCTCGAAGTCTTCGTGCAGGGGCACGATCTGTACGTGCGTCCGCGCGGCGGCAAGGGCGACACGGTGCGCCTCACCACCGATGGCGCGGAGTACTTTGCGTACGGGGTCACGGCCATTTCTCCGCAGCAGCAGCTGCGCGGCAACCGCACGCGGCGCCCCAACGTGCGCTGGAGCCCGGACTCGAAGAAGCTGCTGGTGGTGCGTACGGACCAGCGCAACGTGGGCCTCATGCCCTACGTGAGCTACACGTCGCAGCGGCCGCGGCTGTTCACGCAGCCCTACGCCCTGCCGGGTGACAGCATCGTGCCCACGCCGCACTACTACGTGATCGATGTGCCCACGAAGCGCAGCACCAAGGTGGAGCTGCCGGTGCGCTTCAATATCGCCAGCATCGGTGGCTCGTTGCGCGACTCCACGTGGACGCCCACGTCGGACAAGGCGTACATCAGCGGGTTGGCGCGCGCCTCCAAGGCGGCCTACCTGGTGGAAGTGGATGCGACCACCGGCAAGGGCACGCTCATTGCGAAGGACACCGGCAAGACGTACGTGGAGCTGGCGAGCCCGCGTGATCCGGAAAGCTGGTACGTGCTCAAGTCGGGCGAGGTGATCTGGTGGTCGGAGCGTGATGGCTACGGCCATCTGTGGCTGCTGGGCAAGGACGGCAGCGTGAAGCGCCAGATCACGAGCGGCACGTGGCAGGTCGGGGCAGTGCAGCACGTGGACGAAGGCACGCGCACCGTGTGGTTCACGGCGCGCGGCCGCGAGACCGACCAGCTGGTGTACAACACGCACCTCTATCGGACGGGGCTCGATGGTGGCGTGATCCAGCGGCTCACCCCCGACACGCTCAACCACGACATCACCGTGAGCCCGAGCGGGCGCTTCGTGGTGGATCGGGCGAGCGCCATTCACGTGGCGCCGGTCACCGTGCTGCGCGACGCGGCCACCGGGCGCGTGCTGCGCACGCTGGAGAAGGCCGATGTGTCACAGCTCGTAGCGCAGGGGTGGAAGCGGGCGGTGCCGTTCACCGTGAAGGCGCGCGACGGCCTGACGGACATTCACGGCGTGATGTACCTGCCGGCCAAGCTCGACAGCACGCGGCGGTACCCCATCATCTCGCACATCTACCCGGGGCCGCAGGTGGGGTCGGTGGGTGCGTGGAGCTTCAAGAGCAGCGGGGAACCGTTCGCGCTCGCGGAGCTGGGCTTCGTGGTGGTGCAGATCGACCACCTCGGTACGCCGGGGCGCTCGAAGGCCTTCCATGACAACTACTACGGCAACTTCACCGACAACGGCCTTCCCGATCACATCGCGGCCATCAAGCAGCTGGGCGCGCGTCATGCGTTCATCGATGTGTCGCGCGTGGGCATCTTCGGCCACTCCGGCGGCGGCTTCGCCAGCACCGACGCGCTGCTGCGCTTTCCCGAGTTCTTCTCGGTGGCGGTGTCGGGGGCGGGCAACCACGACAATCGCTCCTACAACATCTACTGGGCCGAGAAGTACCAGGGGCTCCTGCGCCGCGACAGCACCCGGCGGGGCGAGGACAACTTCACGGCGTCGGCCAACAAGACGTACGCGGCCAACCTCCGCGGCAAGCTGCTGCTCATGCACGGGGACATGGACGACAACGTGCACCCGGCGATGACCATCCAGGTGGTGGACGAGCTGATCAAGGCGAACCGTGACTTCGACCTGATCATGGCGCCCAACCGGGCGCACGGCCTCAACGAGGCCTACTTCATTCGTCGTCGCTGGGATTACTTCGTGCAGCACCTGGCCAAGGCCATTCCGCCGGAGAGCTACAAGATGACACCGGCGGCCGGGCAGGGGGGCTTCAGCACCGACGATGGTCCCGATGCGAACGATCTGTGGAATCGCGGGGCCTTCGACGAACTGCTGGTGCCGGTGATCACGCCGTACTGATGCCCGAAGTCCGACGTCGGATTCGTCGGACGTCGGACCACCGATTCGTCGGATGTCCGAGGTCGGATGAATGTCCGAGATCGGAACCGGGAAACGGCTTTCGGAGGTCGGAAGTCGGAGTGGGGCGGCACCAGCCACCGAGCAATCCGGCCTCCGATTTCCGAACGCCGTTTCCGGCCTCGGACATCCGGCATGCATCCGATGTCCGACTTCCGACGATCGGACCATCCGACCTCCGCCCCCGCCCCGATCAGGATCCCGCTGCGGTTTCGGATTTCGCCTGTCGCGTGTCTCGGGCCACAAAGATCAAGCCACCCAGACAGATGGCGGCGCCAAGCACGAAGGGCGCCCCCAGTCCGGCCAGGCTGGCCACCCCGCTGCCCAGCACCGGCCCCACCACGCGGCCGAGCGATGAGGCGGCCTGATAGGCGCCCAGCACCCCGCCCCGCTCGTGCGGTTGGGCGGCGGCGGCCACCAGGCCACTGATGCTGGGGTTGAAGAGCGCCGACCCGATACTGAATACCGCCAGCGAGATCAGCAGGAAGGGAATGGTGGAGGCCGGCGGGATGCCGGCCATGCCGATGGCTACCAGCACCACACCGGTCACGGCCAGGCGGCGCGCCCCGAAGCGGGCGGTGAGCCGGCCAATGACGCCGGCCTGCACGGCGACGGAAACGGCCCCACTGAAGGCGTAGATCCACCCCAGCATGCGCGGACCCACGCCCAGCCGCTCGGCGGAAAAGAGTGCCAACGCACTCTGCATGAGGGCCACGGCCGAGATGACGACGAAGGTGGCGGTCAGCAGTCCGCGCAGTGCCGGTCGCGACAGGAACACGGCCGGGCTCAGCCGGGGCGCATGCGGCTGGCGGCGTTTCTCCGGCGGCAGCGACTCAGGCAGGCGCAGCGCCGTCAGCACCAGCGCCGCGAGCGAAAGGATGGCGGCGGTGTGCGCCACCCGCGTGAGCGAGGCGGTGTTCTCGTCGGTGCCGCCGGCGAGCAGCCCTCCCAGCGCCGGTCCCAGAATGAACCCCATGCCGAACGCGGCGCCGAGCAATCCCAGCGCCTTGGGCCGCGTGGCGTCAGTGGTGATGTCGGTGGTGTAGGCGTACGCGGTGGAGATGTTGCCGGCGGCCAGGCCGGCCACCACGCGCGACAGGGCCAGGGTGAGTCCGGTGTCGGCATAGGCGAGGAGCCAGGTGGACACCGTATTGGCCACCAGCGTGAACAGCAGCACCGGACGGCGGCCGATGCGGTCGGAGAGGCTGCCCCACAGGGGCGCCCCCAGCAGCTGCCCCGCCGAATAGAGGCCGATGAAGAAGATGACCGCCGAGGGCGACACCCCGATCCGTTCGGCATAGAACGGAAAGACGGGAATGATCATCCCGAAGCCGACCAGATCGAGAAAGACGACGAGAAAGAGCGTGAACACGATCGTGGGGTGGCTGCGGGGCAAACGGTGACGAAGATTGCAGCATGAACGAACCCACCGGCACCCCCGATACCGGCGACCGTCAGGCGCGCATCCTCGACGACCTGCAGGATGCGGTACAACGCATGCACGTGCTCGCCCGTTCGCCGCGTATCGTCGTGGCGTCCGGAACGCGGCACGCAGGGGCCCGTCCCATGGCGTGGCAGGTCCTGTTCGAGCGCAGCCTGGGAGCGCACCCGGTGCTGCACTACCGCGGCACCACGGCCATGCGGCTGCAGGCGGTCCTGGTCAACGGGTACGACAGCGAGCCCACGCTCACGCCGGGGTGGGCATGCGGCCGGTTGGGCGACGCCATGAGTGCGGGACCGGTCGTGCAGGTGTTTCGTGCCGACCGTCTCCCGGACGATGTGAGCCGTGCGCTCGTTGGCGTGATCGTGTTCGAAGAGGACGGCCTGTCGCTCGCGGGGGTGCGCGCGGTCGTGCAGGAGCTGGGGCTGCGCTGACCGGGGTGGGTGCGGTCGGCACTGAAGATGCACAGGGAGCGGGACATGGGCGCGGTACACGCTGCGCTCGACACTCCCTTGGCCGAATCCGACGCCGGATTCACAGGACGGACTCATGCCCCTCGCCCTTCGCCCGCATTTTGGCGCGCACGCCGGCGGACTCGAGCACGCGCTGGCCCTGGCCACCCTCGCGCACGCGGTGCATCCCGTCGGCGGCCGCCTCGCGGCCGCTGCCGAGCCCGAGTCCTGGGGGCGCCCGAGCAGCGACTTCGAGCAGTTCTCCCGTCTGGTGACCCTGCTGCAGGATGTGGTGCGGCACCCTGGCTACACCATCGAGGACTTGCGCCGGGAAGGATTCGCCGAGCCGGTGCTGGCGACGCTGGCGGCGCTGGCAGTCGGCCCGTCGATGTGAGGCGCGACCGCCGGTGGCGGCGCGACATGGCGCGGGTGGTACCCTACCGGTACCTTCCGCGCCATGTCATTGCTGGGACTCCTTGACCGTGCGCTGATCGGGCGCGCCGAGTCGTCGGCGCTCGAATTCGAAGACGCCGCGGGGCGCCTCACGACGTTCACGTTCGGCGATCTCGAGCGTCGCAGCAATGCGCTGGCGCAGCAGCTCATCGCTCGCGGCGTGGGGCGCGGGGATCGGCTGGCGTTCTATCTCGCCAACCAGCCGTTCATCATCGAGCTGTGGCTGGCGTGCATCAAGCTGGGCGTCATCGTGGTGCCGATCAACGTGCTGTACCGCGAGCGCGAGATCGCCCACATCGTGCACGACGCGGCGCCATGCGCCGTGATCAGCGAGGCCGCGCAGGCTTCGCTGCTGCCGACCGATGTGGCATGGTGGGACGTGGCCGAGCTCATGCGGGAGGCGGCAGGCGCCGCGACCGGGCGTACGCCGGCGCTGAGTGCGATGGGTCTCGATGCCGAGACCCCCATGGCGCTGGTGTACACCTCGGGGACCACCGGTGCCTCGAAAGGTGCGGTGCTCACGCACGGCAACTTCGCGGCGAATGGTCTGGCGCTGGTGCACGCCTGGGAAATCACGCCCGCCGATCGCTATCTGGCGGTGCTGCCGCTGTTTCATGTGCACGGCCTTGGCAACGGGGTGCACGCCTGGCTGCTGAGCGGCTGTCACATGAAGCTCGTGGAGCGGTTCGAGCACGACAAGGCGGCCACCTGGTTTGCGTCGTACCGCCCCACGCTCTTCTTCGGCGTGCCGACCATGTACGTGCGCCTGCTCGAGCAGCCTGCCGCGGTGGCGCGCGCCATTGGTGAGTCCATGCGCCTGTTCGTGTCGGGGTCGGCGCCGCTGCCGGCGCCGGTGCTGAGCGCGTTTGCGGAACGCTTCGGGCATGTGATTCTCGAACGGTACGGCATGACCGAAACGCTCATGAACGTGAGCAACCCGTATCGGGGAGAGCGCCGCCCCGGCACGGTGGGGCTGCCGCTGGGGCTCACGGCGGTGCGCATCGTGGATGACGCGCTGCAGGATGTGCCCGACGGCACGAGCGGCGAGCTGCTGGTGCGCGGCCCGAACGTGTGCCGCGGCTACTGGAACCGCCCCGATGCCGACGCGGCCGCCTACGTGCACGGCTGGTTCCGCACGGGCGATGTGGGGGTGCGCAGCGCCGACGGGTACATCACCCTGGAAGGCCGTCGCAGTGATCTCATCATCTCCGGCGGCTTCAACATCTATCCGCGGGAAATCGAGGAGCTGCTGGCGGAGTTGCCGGGCATTGCCGAAGCCGCGGTGGTGGGCGTGCCGGATGCCGTACGCGGCGAAGTGCCGGTGGCGTATGTGGTGTGTGGTGACGACGTGAATCTCGATACTCTTGCCGGCGACGTGCGCCGCCAGCTGGCGTCGTTCAAGGTGCCGCGCGGTTTCGTGCGCGTGGACGCGCTGCCACGCACGGCGCTGGGCAAGGTGCAGCGGCATCTGCTGCCACCGTGGCGCGCCGACTGATGGTTCGCCGCGCAGGCGCCCGGTGAGCGCGGCCGCGCTCTCGTTGTTCGCGCTGCTGCTGGTGGTGGCCGTGAGCCTCACCTCGCGGCTGAACGTGGGCGTGCTGGCCGTGGCGCTGGCCTGGGGCGTGGGTGTGTTCGCGGCCGGGTTGAAGGTGGAGCAGGTCATGACCCTGTTCCCCTCGTCGCTTTTCCTCACGCTGCTCGGGGTTACGCTGCTCTTCGGCGTGGCGCAGGCCAACGGCAGCATGGCGGCCATCACGCACGCCGGATTGCGGCTGCTGCACGGCCATGCGGCGTGGCTGCCGCTGCTGCTGTTCGTCCTGGCCGGGGTGATCAGCACGTCGGGGCCCGGCGCCATTGCCACGGTGGCGTTGCTGGCGCCGCTGGGCATGGGCATGGCGCACCGCGCGCGCGTGCCGATGCTGCTGGCCGTGCTCATGATCGGCAACGGCGCCAACGCCGGCAATCTGTCGCCCATCAGCGCCATTGGCGTGCTTGTGCTGTCGCTCATGGAGCAGACCGGGCTCGGTGGCCACGCCGGCGCGGTCTTTCTGGCCAACTTCACGGCGCACGCCATGGTCGCGCTGGTCGCGTGGGCGCTCTTTGGTGGGCCGGCACTGCGTCATGCGCCGGTGATGACGGATGCGCTGGCCACGCCGATGCCCTTTGCGCGGCAGCATGTGATCACGCTGGCGGTTGGTGCGACGTGGGTGGCTGCCGTGCTGCTGCTCAAGTTGCCGCCCGGGCTCACCGCCTTTGCCGCCGCGGCGCTGCTCGTGCTGCTGGGGGTCGGCGACGACAGCGCCATGCTCAAGCAGGTCCCGTGGGCGGTGATCACCATGGTGTGCGGGGTGAGCGTGCTCATTGGCGTGCTGGAGAAGACGGGCGGCATGGATCTCTTCACGACCCTGCTGTCGCAGCTGGCCACCCCGGCGACGGTGAACGGGGTCATGGGCGGCGTCACGGGACTCATTTCCACGTACAGCTCCACCTCGGGGGTGGTGTACCCCGCCTTCATCCCCGCCATTCCCGGGCTCGTGGCCAAACTTGGCGGTGGCAACCCCGTGGAGATCGCCCTCAGTGTGAACGTGGGCGCCGCGCTGGTGGATGTCTCCCCGCTCTCCACGCTTGGCGGGTTGTGCATTGCCGCCGCGCCCGAGGGGTGCGATGTCCGGCGTCTGTTCCGGCAACTCCTGCTCTGGGGCTTCGCCATGAGCGTGGTGGGCGCGCTCTTCTGTCAGACCGTGGTTCCACTGTTCGTGCGGTAACGCGGCTCCACCGCCGCCCTCGTTCCCCCGCTTCACCGGTCACGCGACATGTCCGCCTCCGACAAAGTGCACCGCTGGCTCGACCTGCTGGCGTCGCTGCTTTCGCGCCACTACCCCGTGTCCCTTGCCGACTTGCGCCGGGATGTGCCGGGGTACGCCGACGACTCCGTGCAGGAGGAGAGCCTGCTGCGCACCTTCGAGCGCGACAAGGGAGAGCTGCGCGAGCTCGGCGTGGTGATCGACACCGTTCCCGACGAGAACGGCGTGGGGCGCTACCAGCTGCGCAAGCAGGACTTCTACCTGCCGTTGCTGCTGGTGTGCGAAGCGCTGCTCCCCAACGAAACCGAGGTGCGGGAGCAGCCGCGACGGGGACGTCCGGCCGGTCTGTCGGCCGTGCCGTCGCTCGTGCTCACGCCCGACGAGTGTCATGCGCTGCGGCGGGCCGCGGCGCGTATCGTGGCGCTGGGTCACCCCGAGCTGGCCACCGACGCCACGCGCGCCATGCGCAAGTTGCAGTTCGACCTCGAGGACTTCGTGGCCGAGCTGCCGGCGGCCACGGTGTTGCGTGTGGATGGCGACGTCTTCGACGTGCTCACGGAGTCGGTGGCGCTGCGCAAGCGGCTCACGTTCCAGTACCACAGCATGGAGCGCAACGACACGTCCACGCGCACGGTGGAACCGTACGGGCTCGTCTTTCTCACCGGTCACTGGTACCTCGTGGCGTTCGATCCGACGGCCAACGGCATGCGGCAATTTCGCGTGAGCCGCATACGCGAGGCGGTCATGGCGTCGCGACCGCAGCACCCCGACTTCGAGGTGCCCGCCACCTTCGACCTGTCGGCGTACGCCGCCTCGCGGCGTGCCTGGGAGCTGGGCAGTGGCGAGCAGGAACGCATCATCGTGGCGTTCCGGGGCGACTCGGGGCTGGTGGCGCAGGGGAGCCAGCTGGGTGACGATGCCCCCGAGTGGCCGGGCGAGTGGTCCGGTGCACTGCCCCCGGCCGACACGCTGTGGCGTGCCTTCAGCGTGCGGCGCCGCGATCCGTTCCTGCGGTGGCTGCTGTCGTTTGCCGGCGAGGCGCGGCCCGTGGCACCGCCCACCGTGGTGGCGGCGTGGCGCGACCTCCTGGCCGCGACGCGCGCGGCCCAGCTGGACGCTGCGCGCATCACGCCGCTGCCGACAGCCACGGAGGTGGCATGATTCGCGCCGACGAACGGTTGCAGCGGTTGCTCATGGCCTTTCCGCTCATGGCCGACGAACCCCGGCTCACGCTGGAGGAGCTGGCGCAGCGGGTGGGTACCGAGGCCAAGGTGCTCACCAGGGATTTCGCGTCGCTCGAACGGTGGGATACGCCCGCCGGCTGGGTAGACACCGTGCAAGTGTTCATTCAGGGCAGTCAGGCGTCCATGCACTCGTCGCACTTTCGCCGTCCGCAGAAGCTCAACCGCCCCGAGATGCTTGCCCTCGACCTCGGGCTGGGCATGCTGCAGCGGGAGCTGCCGGTGGACGAGCAGGCGGTCATCACGCAGGCGCGTGCGCATCTGCAGGCCGTGACGGTGCGCCGCGCCGCCAGCGGCGCCGAGGGACAGCGGCGCGAGGGGACCGTGCAGGCGGAGGGGGCGCCGGAGCCGCAGCTCGCCATGCTGGCCATCCTGCAGACGGCGTTCGAAGCACGTCTTGTGGTGCAGCTGGAGTACCAGCGCCCCACCGATGCCCAGCCGGGCACGCGGCGCGTGCGCCCGTATGCGCTCGTGCGCGCCGACGCCACGGTGTACATGGTGGCGTGGTGCGAGCGCGCCGAGGGGTTGCGCGTGTTTCGCCTCGATCGCGTCACCGGCGCCGTGGCGACGCCCGACGTGTTTCAGGTGCCCGGCGACTTCTCACTCGCGCAGGTGCTGCAGCAGGGGCACGTTTTCGCGCGCGATGAGCGGCCGGAGGAAACGCTCGTGGTACGCTACTCACCGCAGGTTGCGCGGTGGGTGGCCGAGCGCACCGGACGTGCTGTGGCTGCCGACGGGACGCTCGACGTGCCGTATCCGCTGGCCGACGAAGCCTGGGCGGTGCGGCACGTGCTGCAGTACGGGCCCGACGCCATCGTCCTGTCACCGGCGAGTCTTCGCGATCGGGTGGTGGCGGTCCTCGACGAACTGCTTGGCGCGTAAACGCCCGGCGGCGGGTCAGTCGTCGTCGCGTGCGCGCGGAATGAGCATCCACCCCAGCACGGTGGCCACGATGCTCACCAGCAACGCGCCCACGAGTGCGGGGCCGAACCCGTCCACATGGAAGGGAATGTCGAGGCGCGTGGCCACGGCGCTGGTGATGAGCAGCATGGCGGCATTGAGCACCAGCGCGAACAGCCCCAGCGTGAGGATGAGCACCGGGAGCGAGAAGAACTGGAGCACCGGCCGGATGAACGCGTTCATGACACCGAACACGAGCGACAGCCCCAGCAGTCCGGTCGTGCTGCCGGTGTAGCGAATCCCGTCCACGAACTGCGCCGCGCACCAGAGCGCGAAGGCGTTGATGAGGAGGCGCAGCAGCACATGCATGGCATCACGATGCACGCGCGGCGGCGCTGGCGGAAGTGTGGGGTAACGCACATCGTGCGGCGTGACCACCAGTACCGACCTTCACGTGTCGTCGCGGCCGAGTGACGCGCCATCGCGGGCCGTACGCGCCTGGCGCGCCTATGGCGTGGCGCGCGGGCTCCCCGACGGGGTGCGCGACCCCGGTTTCCGTGCGCTCGTGCAGCAGATCGATGGCAGCCCCGTGCATGTGTCCCCGCCGGTGCGCCTCCTGGCCGACGGCGAAGCGGCCTTCGCCCGCATGCGGCAGGCCATTGCCACCGCCCGCGAGGAAGTGCTGGTGGAGACGTACATCCTGCGCGATGATCGCCTGGGGGTGAGCGTGCAGCAGGCGCTCATCGACGCGGTCGGCCGTGGCGTGCGCGTGTGCGTGCTGGCCGACGCCGTGGGGTCCCTGGCCACGCGAGACGACTTCTGGTCGACGCTCGAGAGTGGCGGGGTCGTGGTGCGCCAGTTCCATCGCTTCTGGCATCATCCATTCGACGCATTGCGCCGTGATCATCGCAAGCTGCTGGTGATCGACCGTACGGTGGGCTTCACCGGGGGCATGAACATCGGCGAGGAATACGGCTCGAGCATCACGCGGCGGCACGACGCGTGGCGCGACACCTTCGTGGAGCTGCGCGGGTCGGTGGTGGGGGAGCTGGCGGCGGTGTTTGCCGAGGGGTGGGATCGCGCGCGCGGGCCGGTGCTGCCCGGACTCGAGTACGTGAGCTGGAGCGAGGGGGCGGCGCACACGCCGGCGAACGCGCAGCGAGTGCGGCATTCGTCACCATCGGCGGTGCGGGCGCTGCAGGCGCGGTTGCAGTCGGAGTGGCAGCAACGGCTGGGCAAGCAACGGGACCGGCGGCGCGGCCGTCGTGTGCGCCGCAATGCCGAGGCGGCAGCCAGCGATATGCCCGGGGTGGTGGTGCTCGACCCGCGGCCGGGACGCGGCCAACGGGAAATGCTGACGGTCCTCGTGGCGCTGGCAGGGGCGGCGCGCGAGCGCCTGTGGATTACCACGCCATACTTCGCCCCCCCCGCCCGCGCCCTCAAGCTGCTCGCCTCGGCGGCGCAGCGCGGCGTGGATGTGCGCCTGCTGCTGCCAGGCGAGCGCACCGACGTGCCGCTCGTGCGGCACGCCGCGCACGGCGCGTATCAGATGCTGCTGGACCGCGGCGTGCGGGTGTTCGAGTACCAGCGGGCCACGCTGCATGCCAAGACGCTGGTGGTCGATGGCTATGCGAGTCTGGTCGGCTCGTCGAACCTCGACTTCCGGTCCTTCTGGCTGAATGCCGAATGCAACGTTCTGCTCTTCGATGACGTCTGCGGCGCCGCCATGGAACGCATCTTCGCCACGGACCTCGAGGGGAGCGTGGAGATCACCTCGGCGGCCTGGCGTGCGCGGAGCTGGCCGCATCGGATGCTTGACCGTGTGGCGCGGGCGCTACGCTGGGCGCTGTAGCGGTCGGCGTTCCAGCTTCCGTACCGTGTCATGACGATGGCGACGGGGAAACGGTTCCTCATGTCCGTGTGCGGGATTCCCTGACTCCGTGCGGCGTCAACCCCGATAGAGTACGCGGCTACTCTATGCGACCCTCTGTCCTGTGTCGCGTGTGGTGCCGCATCGGAGCCATTGGTGGCGTCCGGTGGCGTCGGCACCTGCCAACGGCGCGGTCTCGCCGGAGGGTTTCCATGTCCGCCATCGCTCACATCCCCTTGAGTTCCCCAAGCCGAGTCCCGTCGGTGCTGGGCGGCCCGGTGCTGGTCGCCACCGACGGCAACCCGGTCTCACACGAAGCCGTGTTCAACGCCGCGCGTCTGGCGGCGTCCGCATTCGGCGGCTCGATCGAGGTGATTGGCGTCTGTGAGCCGATGCCGGGGGTGGCGGCGGGCATGGACGTGCTGCCGGTGCCGGCGGAGCTCGACGAAGCGCGGCGGGGGGCGATGCGCGATGATCTGCGTCGGTCCGTGAACATCGCCGCGGCCGGCGACCCGTCGTGGCCCATTCATGTGCTGGTCGGTTCGCCGGCCCGCACGCTGGCGTCGGAGGCCGAGCGGCGGGATGCGGCCCTCATCGTGATGGGCATTGGGCGACACAATCCACTCGATCGCCTGTTCGGCACCGAAACCACGCTGGCCACGTTGCGGGAATCGCGGGTGCCCATCCTGGCGGTCGGTCCCAACTTCCCGGCGGTGCCTGCGCGCGCGGTGGTGGGGCTCGACTTCAGCACGTCCAGCATCCAGGCGGCGCATCTGGCGCTGCGCCTGCTGGCGCCGGGCGGACGACTCACGCTGGTGCATGTGCGCCCCCGCTTCGAACACCCGAGCGCGGATTGGCAGGCGTGGGACGCGGAGTACGGCCGCACGCTGCCCCCGCTCTTCGCGCAGGTCAGTGGGCAGCTCGAGGTGCCGGCGGGGATCACGGTGGACACGGTGGCGGTGCGCGGCGATCCGGCGCCGGCGCTGCTGGCCTTCGCCCAGCAGGTGAACGCCGATCTCGTGGCGGTGGGCACCCAGCGCCACGCGTTCTTCGAACGCCTCGTGGTGGGGTCGGTGGCGACCCGCGTGTTGCGCACCTCGCGCGTGGGCGTGCTGGCGGTGCCGGCGAAAGAGCGGGAACGCTAGAAGACCCGCACGTTCACATACCGCCGCGGGTTCTTCTTCACGTCGGCCACCAGGGCGCGCAGCTCGCGCACCAGCGAATCGCTCTGCTGATACAGCGACGGATCGTTGATGATGAGCCCCATCGTGCCGGTGCGGCTGTTCGCCTTGGCGAAGACCGAATCGGCGCGGGCGACGGCGCGAGAGAGGTTCGTCTCGGTGCGATCGAGCCGGTCGGTGATGCCCTTGAGATTCTGCGCGGCCTGCACGAGTTCGCGCGCGGCGTTCTGTGAGTTGGCGACGATGGTTTGCAGTTCCCCGCGACTGGTCGCCGAGTCCACGCGTCCGGCGAAGGCGTCGAGGCGGGCTGCGGCTTCGTTGATGGTGCCGAGTCCGGTCTGCACGTTCGTGCTGATGCGGTCGAGATTCCTGGATTGCGCGTTCACCGTGCGCGCGAGTTCGGCCGACAGCACCGCGAAGTTGCGAATGCTTTCGCGCAGCTCGCGCGCGGCGGCGTCGTCAAACGCCACCTGCACCCGTTCGGCCACCTTGGCCACATCGCCGCTGATGCGGCCGGCGACGGCCGTGAGCTGCGCGATATCGGGGAGCACGGCGCCGGCGATCGTGTCGCTCCCCGCCCGCGCCTCGTCGATGGCGGCGCGCAGGTTGCGGTCGGGGGGCACGCCGTCGCGACTGGTCACGGTGGCTTGCCATTCGCCGAACAGGCTCGAGGCGGTGAGTAGCACCACGGGGTCCTTGGGCAGCACCACCTCGCGGTCGAGCCCCAGTTGCAGCACGACCCAGTCGTTGTCGCCGAGGGCGATCTGCTCCACCCGCCCCGCCCGCACCCCGCGAATGACCACGGGATTGCCCAGCGCCACGCCCCCCACATCGCGGGAACGCACGATGAGGTGTTTGGTGCGCCCGCCAAGGTCGGCTTGCCTGAGCCACAACGTACCGCCGATGAGCACCACCACCGTGACGAGCACGGTGAGCCCGACGACGAAATCGCTGGTGCGTTTGCTGGTCGTCATTTGAGTGTACGGTTGGTGAGCCAGACGAGGGCCCAGAAGGCATCGAGCACGAGGATCATCACGGCGGAAATCACCACGGCGCGCGTGGCGCCGCGGCCGACGCCCTGTGCGCCACCCTGCGTGGTGAGCCCGGCCCGGCAGCCGATGAGCGCCACGGCGGCGCCGAAGCTGGCGGACTTCACCAGGCCGTAGCGCACGTCGAAGCTGGTGAAGAAGATGCGCACGCCCTTGAGGAATTGCGGGGTGGTGATGTCGAGCAGCAGCAGCGAGGCGGCCCATCCCGATACCAGGCCCACCAGCATGGCCACGCCCACCACGATGGGAAACATGGCCGCTGACGCCAGGACGCGCGGCACCACGAGATGGCTCATGGGGTCGAAGGTGAGCGTCTCGAGCGCATCGATCTGCTCGGTGACGCGCATGGTGCCCAGTTCGGCCGCGATGTTGGCGCCCACGCGACCGGCGAGCGCGAGACCGGTGAGCACCGGCGCCAGTTCGAGCGTGACGGTCTTCTGCACCAGCGTGCCCACGAAGTACGGCGGGACGATGTTGCCCACGCTGTAGCTGGCGAGCAGCGCGAGCACGATCCCGGTGAAAAGCGCGATGAAGATGCCGATGGGGAGCGATTCCACCCCCAGCACGCGCGCGTGCGTGGAGAATTCGGGGCCCCAGCTGCGGACGTCGCGGCTGGCGCGGGCCACTTCGAGGACGAAGTGCGTGCCCGTGCCGATCGGCTCGACGAGTGCGCGCGCGGTGCGCCCGACAGCGCTCACCTGCCTCCTCATCGCGGCCACCCCAGTGCGAGGCCGGCGGCGCTCCCTACCGCGAGCATTGCCAGTCCGCCGGCGGCGTGCCGCCGATACCGCGGCTCACCAATGGCGAGCACGAGCCCGCACTTGAGCGCCGTGTTGGAGAGCACCCCCACCCCCACGGCGACCGCGGCCATGGGCACCGCGTCGGGGGACGCGGCGTAGCGGGTCATGGAGAGCGTGAGGGCATCCATGTCGGTGAGGCCGAGCACGGTGGCCGACGCGAGCAGGCCGGTGTCGCCGGCGTGCTGCTGGATCCAGGCCAGCGCGAACAGCACCAGCTGAAACGCCACGGCCATTTGCAGCGACGAGGTGAGCCCCAGGGGATTCTGACCGAGCCCGTTGGCGGAGCGCGGTCCGGCAGCGGGCCGTTCGGCGGACGGGGTTCCCGCAGGGCGCGTATCGCGCTCGCGCCAGAGCACGAAGCCGATGAGGAGAAGCCCGGCGAGGAGGACCGGGCCCAGCACGGGCAGGAGCGCGAGCGCCAGCGGGGGGCGGAGCATGGTGGTCACCACGAGCAACCGCGGAATGAGCACCGTGCAGGCGGCGACCACGCCCAGGGCGAGTGGCAGGGCGAGCGCCGGCTCCTCCCGACTGCGCCGGCTGAAGTTGAGGGCGACGGCGGTGCTGGACACAAAGCCGCCGACGAGTCCGGTGACGGCGAGGCCGCGGGTTTCGCCGATCAGCCGGCGCGTGATGTAGCCGGCAAAGTTGAGGGCAGAGAAGATGAGGACGACCGTCCACAGCTGTCGCGGCCGAAAGGCCTGATAGGGGCCGTAGCCCCCGTCGGGGAGGACCGGCAGCACGACGAGCGCCAGCACGGCGAAGAGCAGGGCGGCGCGCATCTCCGTGGCATCCACCCGTTGGAGTGTCTGCTGGAGACGGGTCTTTTCGGCGAGCAGGACTACGGTGATCACCCCGACGGCAGCGGCGGGGGTGCGCATGCCGAGTCCGGCCGTGAGTCCGAGGGCGACGACCAGAACGGCGGCCACCTCGGTGGTGCCATCGGTGGTGGTGCCGGGCCGGCGCATGGTGGCCCAGTACGCCACGATGGGCAGGAGCACCCCGCCGGCGGCAATGACGGTGGCGAGGGCCGGATACCCGAGTCGCACCAGCCACCCGGCGAACCCGCCGATGGTGCCGAGCAGGGCGAACGTGCGCGCCCCGGCGAACCGGCCGTCGGGCCCGTCGGTGTGCCCCGTCCACTCGCGCTGCACCCCCACGGCGAGGCCCACGAGTGCGGCCACCAGGAGGTCGAACGCCACGGAGAGATCAAGCATCGAGAACAATGGTACAGCGCGGGGGGCGGAGTGCGGAGAGGGAAAACCGCACAAGGGCAGGGGATACGGTGCGGGAAACGGGGTGGGTGCAGGGTTTTCGGGGGCTGGACTATCCAATCATCCGGATATCCGGATATGTTTCTCGGATGACCGCCCCGCGCCTGGCCATTCACGACCGTATGGTCGAGCTCGCCGACATCACCCGGTGTCGGCTGCTCGTGGCGCTCGAGCGGCAGGAGCTCACCGTCGGGGAGCTGGCGCTGGCGCTGCAGCTGCCGCAGAGCACGGTGAGCCGCCACCTGCGCATTCTGGCCGACCAATCGTGGGTGTCGTCGCGGGCGGAGGGCGCGAGTCGGTGGTACCGCCGCAACCCGACGCTCGACCCCGCGATGCTGACGCTGTGGGAGTTGGTGCGCGGGGCCATGACCGACACCCCCGCCGCGGTGCAGGATGCGGCCCGTATCGACGCGGTGCTGGCGTCGCGCCGCGCCGTGACGCAGGCGTTCTTCGCGACGGCCAGCGCCGACTGGGACGCGCTGCGCACCGAGATGTTCGGCGCGCGCGCCGACCTCACGGCGGCCTTCGCACTGCTGTCACCCGACCTGGTGGTGGGCGACCTGGGGTGTGGCACGGGCGCGCTCAGCGCCGCCCTCGCGCCTCACGTGCACCACGTGCACGCGGTGGACGCGTCGCCGGCGATGCTCGCGAGCGCGCGCACGCGACTGGCGGCGTTTCCCAACGTGCAGGTGGACGAGGGCGCGCTCGAGGCGTTGCCGCTGGACGACGGCGTGCTCGACGTGGCCGTGCTCATGCTCGTGCTGCACCACGTGAGCGATCCGGTGCGCGCCCTGCGCGAGGTGCACCGGGTGCTGCGTCCGGGCGGGCGGGTGCTCATTGGTGACATGCGCCCACACACGCACGAGCGCTATCGCGAACAGATGGGACACGTGTGGCTGGGCTTCGATGACCACACGCTGCACGACTGGTTGCACGCGGCGGGCTTCGTGCACCCGCGATACGTGCCGTTGCCCGTGGATCCGGACGCCAGCGGGCCGGCGTTGTTCAGTTGTACGGCGGTGGCGATGCCGCGGCCGATCATGGTGTTGTCGTAACGCCACAGAAACCTTTCCCAATCGAACCATCTCATGGCCACCTCCATCATGACCGAACACGGCGTTGCGTTGCTGACGTCGCTCGACCGTCCCGCCTTTGCCGTGCGCGATCTCGCGCTGGCCGAGTGGGGCCGCAAGGAAATCCGCCTCGCCGAGCAGGAGATGCCGGGGCTCATGGCACTGCGCGCGGAGTTCGCCGGCAAGGCGCCGCTCACGGGCGCGAAGATCATGGGCTCGCTGCACATGACGGTGCAGACGGCCGTCCTCATCGAGACGCTCGTGGCGCTCGGCGCCGATGTGCGCTGGGTGTCGTGCAACATCTTCTCCACGCAGGATCACGCGGCAGCCGCCGTGGCGGTGGGGCCGCACGGGACCGTGGACAACCCCAAGGGCACGCCCGTGTTCGCGTGGAAGGGCGAGACGCTCGAGGAGTACTGGTGGTGCACCGAGCAGGCGCTCATGTGGCCTGACGGCACGGGCCCGAACCTGCTGCTCGACGACGGTGGCGATGCCACGCTGCTCGTGCACAAGGGCACCGAGTACGAAGCGGCCGGCGCGGTGCCGGGCTTCGACCGCGACAATGAGCCGGAAGAGTGGGGCGTGATTCTCGACCTGCTGCGCGCGGAACAGCAGAAGAATCCCGGCCGCTGGACCAAGGTGCTCGCCGGCATTCGCGGCGTGTCGGAAGAGACCACCACGGGCGTGCACCGCCTGTACGAGATGGAGCGTGCCGGCACGCTGGCCTTCCCGGCCATCAACGTGAACGATGCCGTGACCAAGTCGAAGTTCGACAACCTGTACGGCTGCCGTCACTCCGTGGTGGACGGGCTCAACCGCGCCACCGACGTGATGCTCGCCGGCAAGATCGTGGTGGTGCTGGGCTACGGCGATGTGGGCAAGGGGTGCGCGCAGGCGCTCAAGGGGCAGGGCGCGCGCGTCATCGTCACCGAGATCGATCCCATCTGCGCGCTGCAGGCGGCGCTCGAGGGCTATCAGGTCACCACGCTCGAAGACATCGTGGAGCAGGCGGACATCTTCGTGTCGGCGACGGGCAACAAGAACGTCATTACCGTCGAGCACATGAGCCGCATGAAGGACAAGGCCATCGTGAGCAACATCGGCCACTTTGACAATGAGATCGACATGGCCGGTCTCAAGAAGGTCGAAGGGATGAAGCGCATCAACATCAAGCCGCAGTACGACGAGTTCGTGCTGCCGAACGGCCGCTCCATCCTCATCCTGGCCGAAGGCCGCCTCATGAACCTCGGCTGCGCCACGGGCCACCCGAGCTTCGTGATGAGTGCCAGCTTCAGCAATCAGGTGCTGGCGCAGCTCGAGCTGCACGCCAATGCCGACAAGTACGAAAAGAAGGTGTACACGCTGCCCAAGCATCTCGACGAGAAGGTGGCGCGGCTGCACCTGGACAAGCTCGGCGTGAAGCTCACCACCCTCACGCCGGACCAGGCCGCCTACATCGGCGTGGACATGCAGGGGCCGTACAAGGCGTCGCACTACAAGTACTGAGGGACGAGAGGCAACCGACAGGGAGCAGGACGCAGGGAGCAGGAGGAAGTATCGAGGCGCCGTCACGATGCTCGTGGCGGCGCCTCGGCACTTTCGGTGTTATGCTCAAGTCATGATGAAATCACTGACATTGGGCGCGAGTGTGCTGTCATTGATTCCGCTGCTGCTGGGGGCGCAGTCCACCCGCCCGGCGCGCATCAGCGGCACGGTGTTCGACAGCACAATGAGTGCGCCACTCGGGCAGGCCACGGTGGACGCCGTGGATGCGAATGATCCGCTTCGGCTGTGGACCACCACCACCGATGCCAAGGGCGAGTTCACCTTCGACGCGTTGCCGCCGGGCCGCTACGCCGTGGCGGTGTCGCATCCGCGGCTCGACTCCCTCGGCATTCGGCAACTGTCGCGCGGCGTTGCGCTGCGGGCCGGCGACCGCGAACGGGTGCGCCTGGGTGTGCCGTCGGCGCCCACACTCATTGGCCAGGTGTGCGGTGACAGCATCGTGGGGCAGCGCCTCGGGTATGTGCGCGGCGTGCTGCGTGACGCCGACCGCGCCCCGCTGGCGGTGTCCGGCACCGTGCGGCTGCACTGGCTCGAGCTGTCCATTACCGAGGGGGGCATCGGGCGGCAGATCGCCTCGGTCGAGGCGCGCGCCGACGACAGCGGCCGTTTCACGGCCTGCGGCGTGCCCGCCGAAGGGGTGCTGCAACTGCGTGCCTGGAGCGGCGGCGATTCCACCGGGGTGCTGGAGCTGAGTGTGCCGTACAACGGCATCCTGCTCCGCGACCTGTACGTGGGGCGTGGTCGTACGGCCACCGTGGCGTGGCGTGACTCCGTCCCGCTCACGACCCCGGAGTCCGCCGCCGACACCGCGGCCGTGGAAGTGCGCGTGCGCCGCGGCGATGGCACCCTGCGGGGCACGACACGGACCGGCGAAGGTACGGCGGTTTCCGACGTGCGCGTGTCGGTGTGGGGCACGGGCCTCGGCGTACGCACCACGGCCGAGGGGCAGTTCTTTCTGAACGACTTGCCGCTGGGCTCACACACGGTAGACGTGCGCGCGATCGGGTATCTGCCCACGCGCCAGATCGTGGATGTGCTGCCTGGCGACAGCGGACGGATCGAGTTCAACCTCGATCGCATGGCGCGGCTTGATACCATCCGCATCATGGCCACGCGCGAGCAGATCCTCGAGCGGCGCCTCGCCGAGTTCGAGCTCAATCGCAAGACGCGCGGGTTGGGGCGCTTCATTCCTCCCGAGGCGCTCGAGCGGCACCCGCCGCTGCGCGTGGCCGACATGTTCCGCACCATCCCGGGGCTGCGTGTGGTGCCGGCGGCTGGGGGCGACGCGGTCGTCATGCGCGGGCAGTCGTTCGGCCAGTGGTGTGCGCCCGAGTTGTGGATCGATGGCGTACGCACGGTGACCAACATGGGGCTCGACGTGCTGGTGAATGCGCAGGACGTGCTGGCCGCAGAGGTGTACAACAGCGGCGCCGCCGTACCGGCGCAGCTGGCTGGGTTCACCGGCTGCGGAGCCATCGTGCTGCATACGGGCATGCGGGAACGCGCCAGACGCTGAGACCCGGCTCACCCGCTGATGTTGATGGAGCGGTTGCCGGGGCCGCCGGGATCGCCCCCGACGCGCGGACGGTTGTGCGTGAGAGGTACCGGGAAGCCGAAGTTCCACCGGCTGTTCTTTCGTTGCTCGGTGGTGACGGCGCTGATGTTCAGGAGGAACGGCAGCAGCTCGCGCTGTTGCGGCTGCACGATGGGCTGCACGATGTCCACCTGCTCCCAGAAGATCGGCCAGTAGAGCTTCGTGGTGGCCTGCACGCTGTCGAGGGCCGCCTTGCCTGCCACGCCGTCTTTCTGTTCGGCGAGGAAACGGGCGAGCGGTACGTACAATGCGCGGACCTTGGCCGAGTACACACTGTCGGCGGTGAGGAGTTGCCCGATCTGCTCCTTGGTGAGGAACAGCGAGTCGCTCTCGGCCAGTAGCATGCGGTGCAAGTTCGAGGTGCGGCTCAGATACAGATCCGCAATCGAGTCTGCGCCGCGGCGTGTCCAGGTAACCTGCTTCGTCTGGGCATCACGCTGCTTCACCGGCTCGAGTGCGCGTCGCAGCGTCTGCAGGTCGTAGGGCACCGACAGGTCCATCTGCACGTCCACCACCACGCGGAAGGGGACACGCGAAAGGGTACGGAAGGCCCGCGTATCGCCGAAGCGCGGGTTCACATCGTAGCGGAAACGTGCGCTCTCGTTATCGAAGCCACGCGGCAGCAGCAGCACGGGGTCGGGCTGCGCCTGCGAGCCCCAGCCACGCAGCCCACTCGCGCCATGCAGCAGCTGGTCGAGCCCGGCCAGCGGGTTCTCGAACACCACGTTCATCTGCGCGCGGCGACCACGAATGCGCCCAAGATTGGGCTGCAGCATGAGATTCATCTGCTGGGTCCATGGTCCGCGGCAGCTCATGCGCCCGGCGACACGCCCGGCCTGTGAGGTAAGGCACTCGCGCACGTTGGCGGGCGCCGAGGCCAGCAGCGCCTGCATCTGTGTCTGCGTGGCCGCATCGGCACCACCGCTCATCGTCGGAATGAACGCCCGGTCGTTGGCGCGACCGTCACCGTTGATGTCGCCGCTGACCACGGGGGTGAACGGTGTCCCCGATTGCAGCCGCGTGAAGAGGGTAAGGGCACCAACCTTGGGAATGTCCACCCCGGTCTGAAAGAGGAAGGCGTGCCGCGCATCGTTGACGCCGGCGCCCCACTCTTTCTCTCGCGGGTCGCCGAAGGTGCCACCGTCGAACCCCCGGAACTGCTGACGCACCTGCTGCACGGTGTACGAGGCCGAGAACATGACCGGCGGTGGCCCGCGATGGCCACGGAAGATCTCCGGCTGCAGCGTGGTGGTGAGTTGCGTGCCGTAGCCACGCAGGTCACTCGTGCGCAATGCCACACGGCCGTAGCTGCTCGAGCGTCGTGAGTCGCGTGGGGACACCGCCCCCGATCCCGGGTCGATGGACGCGCCCTGCACGAACATGGGACGATCGTTCTCGCTGGCCAACCGGAACACCGTGGCGCCGCGGAAGTTGGCGTCGAGGGTGCTGGGCTGCGACAGGTCGTACGAGGCGAGACCATCCAGCTTGAGCATCCACCCCTTCATGCTCGAGGCCCATCCCAGCGCCGCACGCCAGCTGCGCGGGACATCGAACGACGGGTCCACCAGGGTCACGCTCGGCGCACGCTCCACGAGACTGCCAGTGCCATCGAGACAGGCGCTGGGCAACGCGGTGCTCCCGCTCGCAAAGCCACGCCAGTCCGGCGCAGGAACCGTGGTGCCCACGCACGACAGCGAGAGCGTGCTGCCGGCAATACCGGCACCCACCATGGCGTCGGCCAGAGTGCCGGGGCGATAGAGGTCGCGGAACTCGCCAATGCCGCCGCGTACGATGCCCATGGTGTTGCGGTACCACGACCCCGTGTTGGTACCCATCTGGCCATTGCCGTTCTCGCGTGAACGCGAGTAGGTGTACGAGAAGCCCACCCGCGGCGACACGCGCACCCGCGTGGGAGCCACCCCCGTGCGTACACCCAGCGCCTGTTCCAGTGCAGCGTTCTCGGGGGGCGTGTCGCCGAACCTGCTGCCTTCCAATCGCGCGCCCGAGAGCAGGCTGAACCAGCGATTGGGGTTCCACTGATGCGAGAAGGCCAGAGCGCCGTTGTACGCCAAGGCATGGCGTGACGGCTGCGTGAGCGTACGCTGATACGACGCGGGGCGGTTGGCGGCAAAGTCGGCCAACGACATGAAGGTGTACGCGCCGAGGGTATTCGGGCGTCCGTCCTGTGTGAGACCGTCCGCGCGCGCCCACGCCGATGTCTTGAAGCGATGCTTGCGCCCCTGGGCGTTCCACACCATCTCGTTCGCCGCTTCCACCGTCCAGCGCGTGTCGTCGGTGTCCAGGAACGGATTGCCCCCAAGCTGCAATGCCACCACGTCACTGGTTGCGGCGTCGCTGGCGGAGCGGGCCAGCACCGTGGCGCCGGGAAGCGACAGATAGGGTGTGCTGCGCTCGCGTACGCGGCTGGCCGCCACCCGGTTCTGCATGAGCGTGTAGTAGCCGCTGCCCACATAGCGACTTTGCAGCAACTGTCCGCCCACGGTCTGCTGCGACTGCTTGCCGCCGGCGCCGGGGCTGGTGAGGGGGCCGAAGCCCACGGCCCCTTCGGTGGTGGCCGATGCGAACGACGTGAGGGTAAGGGTGCGCAGCGTGTCGCGCACATCGTCGAGGCGCCCGAGCCAGGTGACGCTGTTCTGCACGCGTGACCCGGGAATGCCAGTGCCCGCCAGCGGCAAGCCCACCGTGCCGGCGATCTGCTGCGCGCGACGCGCCGAGTCGGGCGCCAGTCCGGCGCGAAGGAGCGCGTCATCGTTCGTACCGACCAGCGACGCCGGATCGCTTACCGTGCGCCCCACATCGAGCGCCACATTGTAGGTGAGGGCCCGCCGCACGAGTTCACCGTCGGCGCCGGCGCTGGAACGGAACCCGCCGCTGGTGATGCCGAGTGAGCGCCCCACGGCATCGGTGGCCTGCAACTGCGGCGCGTTGAGGGTGAGGAACGCCGTGCGGTTCTGCGCATGGCGGTTGCCTGGCCCGAGGCGCACATCGATGTTGGCGCCGGCAAACCCCCCGCGTGTCGCATCGAAGGTGGCCCCGCTCACGCGCACTTCGGCGCGCGCTGCACGCGGCAACCCGCCGGCGGGGAGCGCCATTCCATTGAGCGTGGTCAGGTTGGATGCCGCGCTGGCGCCCAGCATGCTGGGGCCATTCGGGGTCACGGTGACGCCGGGCATGGTGGCGGCAATCATGCCAAGATTGCCCGCCACATTGGGGCTCACGCGTCCCTCGACGCCCTGGTCGTACTGTTCGGCGGCGCCGACCTCACGCTCGTACGGACTGGCCACGCTCGCCACGGCGCGCTCCGGTCGGTTGGCGTTCACCTTGACCGCGACCAGCAGGGCGAGATCGCGGCCAAGCGTGAAATCGGCGACGAGTTCACGTTCGCTGCCCACCCGCTCGACCCGGCGTCGTGCCGGCCGGAAACCGGCGAAGGAGACGTGCACGAGATAATCACCGGTCCCGGGATCGAAGCGCAGACTGTAGCGCCCGGCCGAGTCGGTCATGGTGGAGAGCACGAGGCGGTCGGGGCCGCGGGTGATGCTGACCGCTGCCCCACGGACTACGCGCGCCGAGTCATCCACCACGCGGCCGCGCACGATGTCGGCACCTTGCGCTTGGAGCGTTCCGGGGAGCAGCACGAGGAGTGCGAGCAGCGCGACGAGGTGCACGCGACGCGACGGGCGACGGCCGTCCGGTGAGCAATGTGCGAAGGGGACGGTCATGACCATGGTAGAAGGCGCAATGCAGGACGATGGAGCACAGCCCATACGACGTCACGTCGTCGCAATTGGTTGCAGCACCTGCGATGAGAGGCCTGCATTGACCGGGGCGTCGCCGCCGACGAGCATTGGAGATGGGCGTTTCCCGGGCACTCCACCGTCGGGCTCGGCCGTGGCGCGTGCCGAGGCCATGGGCCGCAGGGCTGCTGGTCTGTGTGCTGATGCCGTGCGCCCTGAGCGCGCAGGTCGTGCCACGCCCGCCGGCGGCGCCCGCCGCGCCGGTGCTGCCGCCGCGGGTGCTGCCTGGGGATGCGTCGCTGCGCCCGCTGCCGTCGCTGCACGATTCGGTGCGCTACACGCTCACCATGTACCGGGATGCCGACGAGATTCCGGTGGGGCGTCTCACGGAACTGTGGCGCACCGACAGTGCGAGCGGCACGCCGTTGGTGCTGCGCGTGCAGCGACTGCAGCGCAACACGATGCAGCTCATCGACTCCACGTGGACCGATGCGCGCACGCTGGCGCCGCGCGCCCGTCGCTCGCTGCAGCAGAACCGTCGCGTGCTGCTCGAGTTCAACGGGGCGCGGGTGAAGGGATCACTTGCGCCGCTCGACGCACCGCCGGTGCCGGTGGATACGACCCTGCGCCTCGCCCCCTTCGACGCCGGCAACTGGGAGCTCGTGCTGCGCGCGCTGCCGCTGGCCACCGGGTATGCCGCGCGTTTGCCGGTGTACGACCTCGACGGCGGACTGCGCGAGTATCTGGTGCAGGTGACCGGCCAGACCACCATGCAGGAGGAAGCCGCGCACGTGGTGGTGCTCACCCTCGCCCGCAATCGCGAGTCGGTGGTCTGGGTGAGCGTGCACTCCGGTCAGGTGCTGCAGATCGAAACGATGCTGGGCGAGACGACCATGCTGCGGCAGGTGCGCGTGCGCCCCTGACGTGGTCCGGCCTCAGAATGTGCGGCCAATCTCGAACACGATCCCGTCGCCGCGGGTCCCCGGCGCGTTGGCCAGCTTGTAGCCGAGGATGACGACGGTCTTGCCGCGGTGGTAGTTGAAGCCCGGCACGAAGTCGGCAAACTCATGCTGCCCGGCCCACCACTCCCCCAGCAGCGTGACGTCGTGCAGCGCGTGCCCGAGTGCTCCGGGCAGGGCGGCCAGCGGTTGTTCGAAGCTGCCCATGAAGTGGGTGGTGGCCTTGCCGAACATGGCCTTGGGCCCGTCACTCACCCCGGCCATGAGGCGGGTGCGCAGCACGGGCAGCCGCACGCTCGATTGCAGGTAGCTCCACACCCCCACTCGCTCGCCGCGCAGCGGGATGGCCACCATCTGCCCCGCGCCCACCTTGGCCTCCCACTGGGGTGCTCGCCTGGCCAGCCCGGGGATGTCGGCGGCCCCCTTCCAGCCGACGCCCAGGGTGGCGAGCCGTTTGAGGGGGGTCCCGATGTTGTAGGCGGTCACGGCGAGTTCGACATGCTTGGTCACTCCGTAGGTGACGAAGTGGGTGGTCTGCCAGAAGCTGGTGTCGCCCCACGTCCGGACTTGGGACTCGTGCAGGGCAAACACCCGACCCTTGGGTGTCTGGTCTACCGATGGCGCGTTGATGACTGTCTGCTGTGCGTATATGGGCGCTGTGAATGTCGCGAATGCGAGGGCAAGGGCGAGCGCGCGCAGCAGGCGGGACACCCTGGGGCGTGAGAGCGAACCAAGCAGCATGGGGCAATGGGCGAGGCGTGAGCGAACAACGCCATGGACGCCACTGTGGGAGGCGCGACGGACCACGGCACGAATGGACGTGCGGTGGTCTCGCGCGCTGCGGGGCTCTGTCGAGTCAATCCGCAGGTGGGCAACCGGAGGCCAGTGGCCTCGTATTGACGATTGCCCGCTTCGCCGGCGCTGCCGGCGAATGGCTACTCCCCAACCAACGGCGGGGGAACCTAGAACGTCCGGTCCCGTGCGTCAACGGGTCCGGGCTGTCACGCTGCTGGCCCCGGGACCGCTGCTACATCGGCCGACGCACGATCACGCCAATGACGATGAAGAAGAGCAGGATGGTGGGGACCTCGTTGATCCACCGACAGGCCGACTCACTGAGGAAGTAGTCCTTCGCCAGAAATCGCTTGCGGGTATACGACGAGAAGCCGTGATAGCCGAGCAGGAACACGATGGCGCCCAGCTTCATGTGCATCCATGGCATCGTGAGCAGCGCCGGCTGCAGGTAGAGCATGGTGGCACCCAGTCCGATGGACACGAGCATGGCGGGCATCATGATGCCGCGCAGCAGACGACGCTCCATGACCTCGAGCGTGGCGGTCACCGCCGGCTCGTCACGCTTCTGCACGTGGTAGACGTACAGGCGGAAGATGTAGAAAAGCCCCGCGTACCAGGCGATGACCGCGATGACGTGGAACGCCTTGATCCAGAGATAGTGGGCAGCCATGCCGCCTAAGATATCCCGGTGACCTCGAAGCGGCAGCAGTGACCGCCCTGCGCCTGGCACTCCACTTCCCGCACGGTGGCGTGCGGCGTGATCAGGGTGCGAATGAGGCGGGCGAAGGTGCCGGCGTAGAAGTCGCAGACGGGGAGGGTGGTGACCATGTCGCGGCACATCGCGCAGTCGTGGAAGGTGAGCTGCGCGCCCTGACGGGAGGTGGTCACGGTGAAGCGGCCGCTGCCGGCGAAGGTCCACGCGTTGGCGCGCATGGCCGCCAGCAGCAGCCGGAGTCCGGCCTGCCGGGGCAGCCATCGCATGAGCCACTGCGCCGGCCGCGGGATGCGGTGCGCCATGAGGTAGTCGGCGGTCCGCCGGCCGGCTTCGTGCAGCAGCCGGGCACCGGGACGCTCGCCCAGCTCGCGCATGACGGCGCGCACGAACGCCTGGGCTTCGCGTTCGTCCACCATGGCCCGCGGCAGCGCCCCCAACGCATACCCGGTGCTGGTGAAGAGCAGACGGGCCGCCGCCGACTCGCCACAGCGGTCGCGCAGCACCTGCGCGAGCTGGATGATGGTATTGGGGCCGATGCGCGCCACCGGCGCCTCGGCCATGACCACACCGGTCACCGCCGTGTCAGACGGCGCGGGAAAAGCGGCGTGTGCCATCGGCCGCTCCGCGATAGGCATCGAGAGGGAAGGCGAGATTGCGCAGGAAGAAGCGCCCCAGCGGGGTCACGGTGAGGCGATCGGACTCGAAGCACACCAGCCCATCGGCCGCGCACTGCTCATAGGCATCCACGAGCGGCTCGATGTCGCCGGGAAACAGGTCGAAGGGGAGCTCGGCGTTGCACATGAGGTGCGCAATCGCGGTGCCGCGCTGGCGATCGTCGTCGCTCATGACATGGCCACGCGCGATGGGCAGCCGATGCGCGTCGATCTCCCGCTGCCACGGCCCCAGGTCGGCGGCATTCTGCGCGAACCAGCCGTCGATCTCCGAGATGGAACTCGTGCCGATGCCCAACAGGTGCTCACCGCTGCGCGTGGTGTAGCCCATGAAGTTGCGGTGCAGCCGTCCGGCATCGGCGGCGAGCGACAGCGGATCTTCGGGGCGTGCGAAGTGATCGATGCCGATCCATCGGTACCCGCCGTTGGTGAAGCGACGCACGGCATCGCGGAAGAGTGCAAACCGCTCGCTGGCGCGCGGCAGCGTACTCTCCTCGATGCGCTTCTGGTGCGCCTTCATCCAGGGAACGTGCGCGTAACCAAAACAGGCCACGCGATCGGGGGCCATGGACAGCGCCGTCTCGATGGTGCGCGAGAAGCTGCCGGGGGTCTGCCGTGGCAGCCCGTAGATGAGGTCGAGGTTGAGGCTGGCGAACCCCTCGGTGCGCGCCAGCTCGACCATGTCCCGTACCATACTCACCGGTTGCACCCGGCCGATCGCTTCCTGCACCGCCTCATCGACATCCTGCACGCCGTAGCTGATGCGGGAGAAGCCGAGCTGCCGGAAGGTGCGCAGCTGTTCCCGCGTCACGAGCCGTGGGTCGGCTTCCACCGAACATTCGGTGCGCGCATCGATGCCGAAGGTGTCCTGCAGCCGGGCGAACAGCTGCTCGCACTGCCGATCGGTGAGAAAGTTGGGCGTGCCGCCTCCCCAGTGCATCTCGCACACGTGCGCACGCTCGCCCATGGCGTTGGCGAGCATGTCGAGCTCGCGATAGAGCCGCGTGAGGTAGCGGTCCACGACCTCGGCGCGCGTGGTCACCGTGGCGTTGCAGCCGCAGTAGAGACAGCGCGACGCGCAGAAGGGGAGGTGCACATACAGGGCGAGTGGCGCCGCGCTGGTGCCGAGCACCGCGAGATGCCCCGCCCACGCCGCGTGATCGAACGCGCCGCGCCAGTCGGGCACGGCCGGGTAGCTGGTATAGCGGGGACCGGGCACATCGTAACGGCTGAGCAGCGCCGGGGTGACCTCCGGCACGCTCACGAACGCCCCATCAGCACGCACGAACGGCCTCCTCTTCCTGGGGGCGCGACGGCGCGTGGCCCAGCACGGGCACACTGCCGCTGAAGTCCACGTCGGCCGCCATCTCCGGACGGGCCTCGCTCATGGTGCGCAGCGCCTCGCGCGTGAACACCTTGTCCTCGTCGAAACCGAAGTCGGCATCCAATCTCGTGCCGTTGAACTTGAGTCGCTCGAGATCGTAGAACGTCTTGTTGATGGTGGTTTTGGCGAAGGCGCGCAGGCAGCCGCGCAGATACTTCCGCTTGAACGGATCCTTCTGCCACGGATACGACAGGACCGCCTTCTTGCCGTAGAAGCGGGCATAGTTGCGGAGCACGCCCTTGAGCACCTGATCGCGCGTCATCGCGTCGGGCTGGATGATGGGCGTCACGAAGTTGTACTTGGCGTAGTCGCGCACCTCGACGCGCTCGCCGAGTTCCTGGAACAGCTCGGCGAAGGGCCACGGCGTGTACATGTTCCAGTTGGCCATGTCCGGTTGCCAGTCCTGCGAATACTTGTAGGTCTCCTCGATCGTTTCCGGCGTTTCGCTCTCGAGTCCGATGATGAACTGCGCCTCGGCGATCATGCCGGCCTCCTTGAGCAGGCGAATGGCGCGCTTGTTCTGCTCGAGGGTGGTCTGCTTGCGGAAGCGATCGAGCTTGAGCTGTGCGGCGGCTTCGGTGCCGAGGGAGACGTGCACGAGTCCGGCATTGCGGTAGAGGGGCAGCTCCTTCTCGTCGCGCAGGATGTCGGTGACGCGCGTGTTGATGCCCCAGTGCACCGGCAGGTTGCGCGCAATGAGCTCTTCGCAGAGCGCGATGAACTTCTTCTTGTTGATGGTGGGTTCTTCGTCGGCCAGGATGAAGAAGCCCACCTTGTGATCGCGCACGAGTGTTTCGATTTCATCGACGAACTTCCTGGGGTCACGCGTGCGGTACTTGCGCCAGAACTTCCACTGGCTGCAGAAGCGGCAGGTGAACGGGCAGCCGCGCGCGAAATTGGGCACGGCCACGCGGCAGTTGAGCGGGATATAGATGTACTTGTCCCACTCGAGCAGCGACCAGTCGGGGGTGAGGTCATCGAGGTTCGCAATGGGCGGGCGCGCGGGGGTGGCCACCACCTGCCCGTCTTCCACGAACGCGATGCCCTTGATGTCACGGCGGGTGGTGCGTGCCGTGCCGTCGCGCAGCCGCTGCATGAGCTCGACGATGATCTCCTCGCCTTCGCCGCGCACGATGTAATCGATCCAGGGCGCCTCGCTGAAGACCTGCTGGTACATGAAGGTGGGGTGAATGCCGCCCAGGATGGTGTGGGCGCGGGGATTCACCTCCTTCGCGATCTCCAGGGTTTTTTGCGCCTGGTAGATCATGGGCGTGATGGCGGTGGCCAGCACGGCGTCGGGCTCGAGATCCATGAGCCGGCGACGCAGCGTGGCGTCGTCAATGTGGTTGGTCATGGCGTCCACGAACGTGATGTCCGTGAAGCCGGCGTGCCTGAGGGCGCCGCCAATGTAGGCCACCCACCCGGGGGGCCAGTTGCCGGCGATCTCCGCTCCACCGGCGTGGTAGTTGGGCTGCACAAAGACCAGCTTCATCGACGAGCTCCACCGTGGGTGACAAAAGGACACGCACAGGGTGCCGATGGCGGAGTGGTCCTACAGTCGGTGTTTTTGCCGGGCTTGTGTGAGGGAAGTCTTTACGTGCCGATCCGCATGTGTATATCGGAGATCGTGTGTGGGGCGAACGGGGAACGACAGACGGCAAACCACAGACGGCAAACCACAGACGGCAGACGGCAGGAACTACAGACGGCAGTTCGGGAGGAGAATGGAAAGCGGCGGTCGGCGCGAAGCGCCGCCGCCGATTTCCCTACCGCAAAGGAAATCGGGCGCGCCCGCTTCGCGGCGCGCCCGTTCTTCCATGTTCCTGCGTACTGCTCACTGTGGTTCCTGCCGTCTGCCGTCTGCTGTTCAGCGTAGTTCGCTGCTCAGCGTAGTTTCACCCGCAGCATGGCCCGCTCCACGCGCCCCCTCGCCGCCGCAACTGCCGCCGTGAGATCCACCGGCCCGACGACCATCTCCGGCACGCGATCGATCGCGCCAAGGTAGTACGCGCCCCACACATCCAGAATGTGCTGCTCGTGCTCGCGCGACCCGCCGCGGGCGAGCGTGTCGCGCGACAGGGTGGCCTGGGTGCGCAGGGCGCGCTCGGCGGTGGCGGCCAGTTCGTCGAGCGCCGCGCGCGCCACGGCGGGCGTGCCGTCGGCCAGCAGCAGCCCGGTCGTGAGCGCGCAGGCGCCCACGTGGCCCAGCGTGGTGGCACTCACATTCTCGATGCGATCGAGATCGGTGTGATAGAAGACGTCGGTGAAGTGCCAGAGCAGCACCGCCGGGATCTTCGCGTTGAGGAACGGGGTGTGGTCGCTCCCGCCCTCGAACGGATTGGCCTTCACCACCCATCCGGTACGGCGGGCGCGGTCGAGGCAGCGCTGCCGCACGAAGTCGTTGAACCAGTGGTGCACGATGGCCGACTCGGCGATGGGCCGTCCGCCCCACTCGCTGTGCTGGTCGTCGCCGCGCACCCACACCGCCGAGGGGTCGGGCATCTTCTCGATGAGAAAGGTGCCACCGGTGCGCGCCGTGTTCTCCCCCACCATGTCCAGCGACATGCCCCACTTCACGCCGGCGCGGCGCACGCTGTCTTCCTTGAGGAAGCGGTCGGTGCTGCGAATCTCGTCGCCCCACAGAAAGGTGAGGGTGCGCTGCGGGCGGGCGGTGCCGTTGCGCACCAGTGTGGCCGCCACGCGCGCCATCTCGGCGAGCGCGCCCACGCCGGAGGCGTTGTCGTTGGCGCCCGGTTCCTGCACATGCGCCGAGTAGACGAACCGTTCGTGCGGTGCCGAACGGCCACGCACCTCGGCCACGAGCGTGCGCTCGGGACGGCGGGCGAACGCCGTACGCACGAGGGCGTGTACCTGCACCGGCCCCGCCCGCAATGCCGTTTGCAGCGTGTCGTACGAGCGGCGGGACACGAAGAGCACCCACCCCTGGTTCACCGTGTCACGCGCGATGCCGGTGAACTGGATGGCGCCTGGGTGCTTGGTTTGCTGGTTGTATGCGGGGAGTGTCTGCGACGCCAGCACTCCGAGCGCGCCGGCACGCTGGGCGCGCGGCAGGACATTGCGTGCGTTGCCGGTGGTAAGCACCACGGCCCCCCGCACGTTGAGGGCGCGGAACGCCGAGTCACTGCCAGTGCCCACGTCCACGAGCGGAGCAGTGACGCCGCTGTCGGCGGTGGACGCCGAGTTGATGGCAATCATGTTGAGATTGCCGGCGAGCGTCTGCAGCGGGACGGGGCGTCCCACGATGGTCAGGCGCGCGTCGTGCGGTGTCCATGCGTCGCCGGCCATGGGGCGCGACTCGATGCGATACACCAGCCGCGTGCCTGGCGCAGCTGCGGCTTCGTCGACGTAACCGGCGGCGCGCAGCAGCGACGCCACGGAGTCGATGGCCAAGTCGAAGCCTTCGTTCCCCGGGAGGCGGAACCGGCGCTGCACGTACTCCACGGTCGTGAAGGCGCGCGACCCGCTGATGCTGCGGTGCACCGCCTCGGTGATGCGCGCAAAGGCGGCCGGCATGGCACCCTCCTGCGCCCGGAGTGCCGCGTGCGGCACGCCGAGCAGGGTGCCCAGCAGGGGAACGACGAGCCGGAGCGGGACCGCGGGCCGGACGCCGCGCAGGCGCGGCGTCATGGCTTGGGCGCGGAGGCGGGCTTGGCAGGCATGCGCCAGTCGTTGCGCAACCAGTCCACGACCATGGCGATCTCCCGGTCGGAGAGACTCTTCTCCTTGCCGAACGACGGCATGCGGTCGTTGTCGCGACCGAAGAAGCGCGGGTGCTCCGGGTCGTTGATGAAGGCGATCATGTACTCGCGTGACCCCCAGCCGGTGAGCTCGGGGCTGTCGGTCCCGACGTCCTCGAACCGGTGGCAGGAGGCGCAGCCGTAGTCGGTGTTGCGCAGGAACTCCCGGCCGGCGGCAATGCGCGCGCTGTCGCGCTGGTCGATTGCGCGCTGCCCGGGGAGTTGGGCCTGCGCGGAGAGCGCGAACACCACGTTCTGGCGGGTCAGCTTCTCCTCGGCGGTCTCGGGTTGGTGATCACCCAGCCATCCCACCATGTCCCCTTCGGCGTGGTAGGTGCCGCCCCAGTACTTCTTCGAGAGGATGGTGTCGGCGTGCAGGAAGCCGCTCAGCCAGCGGCGTGAGGCGAAGTCCTTGAGGTCGGAGGCGGAGATGGAGTCGGCCGGGAGCGGGTAGCCCATGCCGTCGTGCCCGTCGAAGCGATGACAGGAGGCACAGTTGCGGGAGAAGATGCGCGGCCCCTGCGTGTACGGATCATCGCGCATGACCGAGAGCGCGCCCGTGATGGGAATGCCGGCGCTGGCGAGTTGCACGGCGCGTTCAGCATCGCGCGTGGCCACGCGGCGCGAGATCTGGTAGTCGCTGTCGGCGCGGTCGGCCGTGATGGCCTGCACGGTGAGCAGGCCGGCACCGGCGAGCAGCACGCCCAACACGCCCACGTTGAAGCGATGCCCCAGGCGCCAGCGGCCAAGGAAGGGCATGGCCACGATGAGCAGCAGCACCAGCGTGGGAAGGATGATGGCGCCAATGATCTCCGCCTTCCCCGGGAAGTACTTGAGAAACTGGAAGAGGAAGAGGAAGTACCACTCGGGGCGTGCTGCCGCGAACTGCTCGGCCGGGTCGGCGGGGGCGCCCAGCGGGGCGCCATGTTCGCGCACCGCAAACCACAGCACGGCGGCGAACACGGCGAGACAGGCCACCGCATCCCGCAGCACCTGCTCGGGCCAGAAGCCTTCGTCGGGCTTGCGAATGGGCTGTTTGGGGGTGAGGCCGTGCCGCCGGAAGAGGTACACGTGCCCCACGATGAGCAGACCGATGGCCAGCGGCACGAGCCCGGCGTGCAACGCGAAGAAGCGCGTGAGCGTGTGGTGGCCGTAGCTGGCGCCACCCACGAGCACGGTCTGCAGTGCGGGGCCAATGCCCGGGCTCATGCCCACGAGATTCGTGGAGACGGCCGTGCTCCAGTAGCCGTTCTGGTCCCACGGCAGCAGGTAGCCGGTGAGCGACAGCGCCAGCACGAGCAGCAGCAGCGCCACGCCGAACCAGAAGTTCACTTCGCGCGGGGCCTTGTACGCCCCGTCGATGACCACCTGCATGAGGTGCAGCACCAGCAGCACGGTCATGGCCTGGGCGGCGAAGTGGTGGATGCCGCGCAGCAGCCAGCCGCCCCACATCTGGTGCTGAATCCAGTAGACACTCTCCCAGGCCGTCTGGGAGCTGGGGCTGTAGGACATCCACAGGATCAACCCGGTGATGACCTGCACCGCGAAGAAGAAGGTGAGGGTGCTCCCCCACACGTACCGCCAGCGGGCGCCGCCGGGGACGTTCTCGAAGAGCGCCTCGTGCAGCAGTCCCTTGTAGCCAGTCCGGTGGTCCAGCCAGGCGCGCAGTCCACTCATCAGACGGCAACCCGTTCGGGTGAACCCTTCCGGAAGTTCTGGAACTTCACCCACACCTCACCATTCCGGACCACTGCTTCCAAGGGATCCATGCCGCGCGGGCTCGGGCTCTTGGGGTCGGCGATGCTGCCGTCGAGGGCGAAGCTGCTCTTGTGGCAGGGGCAGAAGTAGCCGCGCCCGGCGGCGTTGTAGCCCACGCTGCAGCCGAGGTGCGGACAGACGGAGTGGAGGACGCGTACGGCGTTCTCGCCGGTGCGCTGCACGTAGACGCTGCCCACAGGCACGTTCTCGGTGCGGTTCCACGCATCGACGAGCGTGTCGAGCACGGGGAACTTGCGGGGCACGCCGTCCTCGGGAAGGGCGGCGAACGAGGTGACCCGCACCATGCCGCGCGTATCGCTGCGGCGGCGGAGCGGGTCGAGGATGGGAAAGAGCCCGGCGATGGGCGCGGCGATGGTGATGAGACCGCCCACGATGGCAGCGGAGACCTTGGCCACGAAGGTCCGCCGATCGGAGGGGGGGACGGGGGCGTGTTCGGACATGATGGACGTGCACTCCGGGACGAACGGGGGCCGCAGCCGGGAAGGACGCGCGGCAGACGGCGCAGGGGCTGGGGAGATGATACGTGACGGTACCGCGATTCGCTGGCCGCCAGCGAATCGCCCCGGTGGCGCGTACTCCTCTCGGGCTCCGGCCGTACATCGGACGGGTCCGCACCATCTGGCCACTGCACGACGCGGTGGTTGTTCCTTTCATCCCTGCCTGTACATGACCATTCGCATCCGGCAGCTCGGAACGGCGCTGGTCCTCGCCTTCTCGATGGCGGGCACCGCCCAAGCTCAGCAGGAGGAGCCGAAGACCCTGCTCGGCAAGAAGATGGCCGCCATGAACACGGCGTTCAAAGCCGTGGGGCGGCAAGTCGAGGATCCCGCGAAGAACGCGAGCACGCTCGAGCAGATTGCGATCATCGAAACCAACGCCAAGGCGTCGCTCACCCTGGAGCCGGAGAAGAAGGCCAAGGTGCCCACCGGCGAGCAGGCGAAGTTCGTGAGCGATTATCAGGCGGAGATGAAGCAGTTGCTGGCCACGGTGGAGAAGCTCAAGGCCGCCGTGAAGGCCGGGAACAACGCTGAAGCCGTGAAGATCGTGGACGACATGAAGGCGGCACAACGCCAAGGACATCGCGAGTTCCGTCTGCGCAAGGCGGGTGCACCGCCCGTGTAACACGGCGGGAAACACCGCGTGATTCCTGCAGTGGCAGTGACCGGCGTCCGGTACACGGACGCCGGTTTCTTTTGGGCGCATGCCAATTGCTTGCTGACGCCGACTGGCGGCTGCATTGTCGTGCGGGCGATCACCGTTTCCTGCTCCCCCTCCGCCCTCCTCCCTCCTCCCCCTCCGGAGACCCACCCCATGCTTGGCGTCCTCGCGCGACGAGGGCTGCTGTTTGCGGCCCTCGCGCTCACTGCGGCTCCCCTCGCCGCGCAAACCCGCACGATCACCGGCAAGGTGCTCGAAGAAGGATCGCGCGCCCCGATTGCCGCGGCCCAGCTCCAGGTGCAAGGCACCAGTGTCGGCACACTCACCCGCGACGACGGTGCCTTTTCCATTGTGGGGGCGCCGGCGCGGGAGGTCATACTCGTGGTGCGCCGGATTGGCTATCCGCTCACGCGCATCACCGTGGCCGCCACGAGCGGCCCGCTCGAGATCGTGCTCAAGCGTGACGTGCTCAACCTCGATCAGGTGGTGGTCACCGGTCAGGCCAGCGGTATCTCCCGCCGCAACCTGGCCAACGATGTAGCCAGTGTGAGTGGGGCCGACATGAACAAGGTGTCGGCGCAGTCCATCGAAAACGCCATGCAGGGCAAGATCGCCGGCGCGCAGATCTCGCAGTCCACGGGCGCACCCGGTGGCGGCAATCGCATTCGCATTCGCGGCATCTCGTCCATTCTCGGTTCGGCGCAGCCGCTCTACGTCATTGATGGCGTGATCGTGACCGACGTGGCCATCGGCTCGGGCACCAACAAGGTCACCCGTGCGGCCGGCACGGCCATTTCGGTGGGCAATCAGGAAGCGCCGGTCAATCGCATTGCCGACCTCAATCCCAACGACATCGAGAACGTCGATGTGCTGAAGGGATCGGCCGCGGCGGCCATCTACGGTTCGAAGGCGTCGGGTGGCGTCATCATCATCACCACCAAGCGGGGGCAGGCGGGCAAGCCGCGCTTCGCGCTGCGCACGGGCATGGGCACCGCCGAGCTGGCGTACCGCAACGGGTCGCGCCGCTTCCAGACGCTCGATGACGCGGTGCGCGTGTTCGGCCCCGGCATCACGCCCTTCTTCGACCCCAACCAGTACCTCGACTACGAGACGCTGGCCTACGGCAACCGCCCGGTGAACTCCGACCTGTCGCTGAGCGTGAGCGGCGGCACCGATGCCACGCGCTACTTCGTGTCGGCGAGCCGCCGCAACGAAGAGGGGATCGTGGACAACACCTTCGCGCGCAAGACCAACGTGCGCGTGAATCTCGACCAGCGCATCTCCTCGCGCCTCAACCTGCAGGTGGGCAACGAGATCCTCAACAACGCCAGCGATCGCGGCCTGTTCGGCAACGACAACGCGGGCAACTCGATTGCGTACACGCTCACCAAGATCCCCGGCTTCCTCGACCTGCGCCGCCGTCCTGACGGCACGTGGCCGGTGAACCAGTTCTACCCGTCCAACCCGCTGCAGACCATCGACCAGTTCCAGAACGACGAGAACGTGTGGCGCAACATCACCACCGGGCGTCTCACGGCCGACCTGCTCACCGGCGATACGCACACCCTGCAGTTCATCGCCTTCGGCGGTGTGGACCTGCTCAACCAGACCAACCTGGTGTATTCGCCGCCCACGCTGCAGTTCGAGCCGGTGGACGGCCTCCCCGGCACGAGCGGCAACTCCAAGACCACCAACCTGCAGCGCAACCTCAACCTGAACGCGGTGCACGGCTGGCAGCCGACCAGCTCCATCAAGGTCACCTCGCAGGTGGGTACGCAGTACGAAGAGCGCGACTTCAACCAGACGCGCGCCTCGGCGCAGAACCTGCTGGGCGGCCTCGAGGTGGTGACCTCGGGCACGGTGCGCGACATCGACGAATCGCGCCTGCGCGTGCAGGACTTCGGCGTGTTCGTGCAGAGCGAAGCGCTGTGGAACGAGAAGCTGCTGCTCACGGTGGGTGCGCGCGCCGACCGCAGCAGCAACAACGGCGACCCGGCGAAGTTCTTCCTCTTCCCCAAGGCTGCCAGCTCGTACCGTTTCCAGAACGTCCTCGACGGCTGGATCGACGAGGCCAAGTTGCGCGTGGCGTACGGTGAAACGGGCAACCAGCCGCTGTACGGCCAGAAGTTCACCAATCTCGACCTGTCGAGTGTGGGTGGCCTGGGCGCCTTCCGTGTAGGTTCGGTGCGCGCCGCATCGGACCTGCGCCCCGAGCGGCAGCGCGAGTTCGAGGCCGGTGTGGACCTCAACCTGCTGCGCAACCGCGCGACCATGTCGGTCACAGGGTTCCGCCGCAACATCTCCGACCTGCTCATCACGCGCACGCTGGCGCCCACCACGGGCTTCAGCAGCGAAACGTCGAATGGCGCCGAGATGCAGGTGACGGGCGCGGAAGTGTCCATCAACGCGTTCCCGGTGCAGACCACCAACGTGACCTGGACGACGCGCCTCAACTGGGGCACGAACCGCTCCAAGGTGACGCGCCTGCCGGTGCCCACCTTCCTGCTGGGGGCGCCGCAGGTGGGCGCGGTGCGCATCGAACAAGGCAAGTCGGCCACGCAGCTCATCGGCAACGACACCCTGCCGCAGCCTGGTGGCCGCGTGGTGGTGCCGGTGGTCATGGGCGACGGCAACCCGCTGTGGACGGCCGGCCTGAGCAACGAGGTGCGGTACAAGCGCTTCTCGCTGTACGCCCTCGTGGACCAGCAGAAGGGGGGCATGCTGGCCAACGGGACGTGGCGTCACTACGACCTGGGGCAGAACTCGCGCGACTACGACGAGCTCGATGAGTTCGGCCGGAAGAAGGGCGACGTGCGCCGCACCAGCTACCTGCAGGTCACGCGCATCTTCTACCAGAACACGTCGTTCATCAAGCTGCGCGAAGTGACGTTCACGTGGGACATGCCGCAGGCGTGGACGCAGTCGGTATGGAAGGGGGCGAGCAATGCCCGGCTGTCGCTGAGCGGCCGCAACCTGATCTGGTGGACCAAGTTCCGCGGTGGGGACCCGGAGGCGCAGAACTTCGGCGGTGGCGGTGCCCCCGACGCCGTTCAGCGCAATCGCGAACTGGCCGCCTATCCCGCCAGCCGCAACTTCTGGCTCAACTTCAGCGTGGACTTCTGACCATGACCGCGAATCGCAAGTCCTGGAGTCGCGCGTTCGCACTCCTGGCCGGCTGCGCCACCGCTGTGGCCTGCAACGCCGCCGACATCGGCAACTTCAACAGTCCCAACACCTCCCAGCTCGAGGACAACCCCAACGCGTCCACGGTCAACACCACCGTGGCGGGGGTGCTCGCGGGCGCCCGTGGCGGCGCCGGCGCCTGGGCCAGCACGCTCGGCATCTTCGGCCGCGAAATCATGAACCTCGACGGCGCCGAGCCGCGCAACGTGCTGGCGCTGCTCATCGGCCCGCTCGAGCCGGGTGGCTTCGGCGTGGATGTGGGGTGGACCAACAGCTACCGCAACCTGCGTACGGCCTACACGATCCTGGACGTGATCGACCGGGTGCCCGACTACACGCCGGCGCAGCGCAGTGCCGTGAAGGGATTCGTGAAGACGTTCATTGCCAACGAATACCTGAACCAGCTGCGTGTGCGTGACACCTTCGGCATTGTCTTCGAGGTGCCCAAGAACCCCACCGAGCAGGGGGCGTTCGTGACCCGCGAGGAAGGGTACACACGCACGGCGGCGCTCTTCGACGAGGCGCGCACCGATCTCGCGGCCGGTGGCACGGCGTTCCCGTTCACGCTCACCACGGGCTTTGCCGGCTTCAACACCCCGGCCACCTTCGTGCGCTTCAATCGGGCCCTCAAGGCGCGGCTCGAGCTGTACCGCGGACGCTGGAGCGATGTGCTCACGGCACTCAACGAGTCGTTCCTCAGCACGGCGTCGGGCACGGCGGCCTCGCTCAACACCGGGGTGTACCACGTGTACAGCACGGCGTCGGGTGATGCGGTGAACCCGCTCTTCGATCCGGCTCCGCGCGCCATCGTGGCGGTGCCCGAGTTCCTCACCGAGGCGCGCAACCGTCCCGACGGGTCGCGCGACCTGCGGGCGTCGGGCAAGGCGGTGGTGGGCACGGTCCTCCTGGCCACGCAGGGAATCAGCTCCAACGTGCGGCCCACGGTGTACTCCACCAACGTCACGCCGGTGCCCATCATCCGCAACGAGGAGCTCATCCTCATGCGCGCCGAGGCCAACATCGGGCTGGGCAACCGCAGTGCGGCCATTGCCGATCTCAACTTCGTGCGCACCAATTCCGGCGGGCTCGCGCCGCTGGCGGCCGACTTTGGTGGAGATCTCATCACCGAACTGCTCTACGATCGCCGCTATTCGCTCTTCTTCGAATACGGCCATCGCTGGGTGGACTCCCGCCGCTACAACCGCCTTGGTGAACTGCGCAAGCAGCTGCCGTCGCACCGGGTCTTCCCGCTCGTGCCCATTCCCGTGGACGAGTGCAACCAGCGCACCGCGGCACTGCCCCGTGGCTGCGTGAACGTGCTGGGCAACTGAGCGGGCTGATGTCCCGGCGGTAGTCGGGGGAACAGCACCACGGAAAACACGGAATCTCACGGAAGGACACGGAGGAACAGCGGTTCCGTGTGCTTCCGTGAGATTCCGTGTTTTCGGTGGTGCCGCTTCGCTCTATCGAGTGGAGAGGTTGTACCCTTACTGCGCCAGCTGCTTCACCACGTCACTGAGGGCACGCACGCGCGCGGCCTCGGCGCTGCCAGCGGCGTCACGATCGAGCTGCGAGGCCAGTGCCGTCAGGGCGCTGGTGCGTGCGCTCCCCTTGGCCTTTTCGGCGCTGGCGAGCTGTGTGACCACGCCATCGAGCCACGCCTTGGGCACGGCGCTGTTGCGCGCCAGCTGGTCGGTGTAGGCGCGCGCCACCACGAAGGCGGCGGGCCACACGAGCTTGGGCTGCTCCTGCGGATTGAAGTAGGCGAACTTCACCAGCTTGGCGGCATCGAGTTCGTTCTGCGACAGGAATTCGCTGGGGGTGAGCTCCAGCACGTCGAGGCCGCGCGCAATCTCGGAGCCGTAGATGTAGCCGTTGTACCAGTAGGCCGACCAGTGGCCGGCGCTCGTGAGGCGCGTGGCGTCAACGGGGCCGCGATCGAAGTAGGCGATTTCGAACGCCTTGTCGGGGTTGGTCCAGTCGAAAACGTTGATGCCGCCCTGATACCACGACTGCACCATGATCTCCCGTCCCGGCACCGGAATGAGCGAGCCGTTGTGCGCGACGCAATTCTCCTGGCTGGTCTGCGCAGCGGGCAGCTTGAAGTAGCTGCGGAAGTCGAGCGAATCGCCTTTGCGCACGAAGATGGCGTCGGCGCCCCACTCCACCTTGTCGGTGGCCCGGCAGCGCGGCGAGCTGCCGCCGCCCCACTCGTCGGAGAAGAGCACCTTGCTGCCGTCGTTGCTGAAGGTGGCCGAGTGCCACGCCGACATGTTGGTGTCGGCGGCCGCGTAGAGACGCTTGGGGTTCTTGATGTCCTTGATGTCGAGCAGAATGCCGTAGCCGCTGCACGCACCACCGGCGAGACCGAGCGCCGGATACGTGGTGATGTCATGGCACTGCGTGGGGCCGCGCCCCGCCACCGACGGACGCATGGGGGCGCCTTCGGGGCGCTCGCGACGGTCCCCCGGCGCATCGCCATGGCGCTTGGCTTCGCCCAGCCCTTCGAAGATGCGCGGGGAGCTCACGATGGCGGCCGCCTGCGGGTTCTTCACCGGCACCTTGATGACTTCGATGCGGAAGAGAGCGGTGTTGGGATCGGCGTCGGGGGCGCCGGCCGAACAGCCTTCGAGCTCCTGGTTGGAGCGCACGCCCGCCGATCCGGAGACGTAGATGTAGACGTTCTCCGGATCGTTGGGATCGGTGACCAGCGTATTGGTGTGCGAACCGCGGCAGGTTTGCACCACCTTGATCGACTTGGGCTTTTCGATGTTGCTGATGTCGAAAATGCGGATGCCGCGCGCGCGGTCCTTGCTCACCTCGGCTTCCACGCCCTCGAGGCCGCAGTCCACGCGCCCCGCCACGGCTTCAGCCGAGACGAAGAGCAGGTTACCGTACACGGTGACGTCGCTCTGCGAGCCCGGGCACACCACGGCGGCGCGCAGCTTCGGCTTGCGCGGATCGGCGATGTCCCACACCTGCCAGCCGCTGTAGTTGCCCTGGAAGACGCGCGTCCCGCTGAAGGCGAGGTCGGAGTTCTTGAGGCGCGCGTCGGGCGCGTTCTTGCTGAGGAATGCGTCGGACGGCGGCGTGGCCGAAACGAGCTTCATGTTCCACGTGGCCTCCCCGGCGTCGAACCAGCCGGCCCTGAGACCGACGCGTGTGTCGGGAACGGGCTGGGCGTGCGCCACGGCGGCGGAGAGGCCAAGCAGGGCGAGGGCGCCGCGGGCCGGGAGCGAGGGCGACAGGATGCGCATGGGAGCGTGGTGGGGGAGAGGGAGATTCAGGGGCGGGAACGCTTGCGCAGCATGAGCTCCATGCGATCGATCTCGGTGCTTTGGTCGGCCACCACGTCGCTCACGAACTTGAACACGTCATCATCGTGGGCGGCGTTCTTCGTGGCCATGAGCTCATCCACCATGGCGATGGCGCCGCGGTGATGCTGGATCATGTACGTGAGGAAGTACCAGTCGAAGGCGGGGCCCTTGGCGCTGCGCAGCGTGTCGAGCTGCGCGGCGGAAAGCATGCCGGGCATCGCGGGGCTGCCGGCGCTGCCACTCATGCCGGCATGACCGGCATGCTGCAGGTGCGCGGCGTGATCGTCGGTGGCGGCCGGTACGGTCTGCTTCCGGGTGCGCAGCCAATCCTGCATGAACGCGATCTCGTCGGTCTGCGCAACGGCGATGCGACCGGCGAGCACCTTCACTTCACCACTGGCGCCGTTCGGTTCGGCCATGGCTGACATGACGACCGCCTGGGCGTGGTGGCCGATCATGCCCTGCATGAAGGCCACATCGGCGGCGGTGTAGGGCGGAATGCCCCCGTCGCGATCGACGAGTTGCGCGGGGGTGAGCGGGCGCGTGGCCTTGCCTGCGGGGGCACAGGCGCTGACGACGCAGAGGCTCGTGGTGGCCAGCGCAGCGCTGGCGAGCAGACGCAGGGAGAACGGAGTCACGGGAGCGCGGCGGTTCGGGGAAACGGTGCAGTGCCCCGAGAACATGCGTGCCGCGCGCGGGAAGCGCCAATGCGTGCGCGGCGGCGCGCCCGTCATTGTTCGTCGCCGTTCGTCAGTCGCGCTTGCTTACGACCACGAAGCGGGTCCAGTTGGCGGACACATCCTCAATGTGGCGCGCGATGATCTCGAGGCCATACCGTTCTGCCGCCATGGCGCTGGCCACGGCACCGCGGGTGCGCTCCCCGGCGGCAGCCACATCCCGCGCGGCGCCGGCGGTATCGGCGTGCGGCGTGGATACGAGCCAGCTGTGCCGCGCGAAGAAAATGCGGCACTGCGCGAGCGCCACGGGGTGACTGTACACATCGCGCAGCTCGGCGAGCGTGGCGCCGCGCGGCGCCAGCAGGCCGAGGTGGACCCGTACGCGCGTTTCGGCGCGCACCTCCACCGCGTCGCCAACGGCTTCGAGCGCATCGAGCGCGACCTTCACGCGCCCTACGATCGCGTTCTCCACCGGCACGATGGCGTAGTGCACATCGCCGGCCAGCACGCGCGCCAGCGCCTCGGGGAAGGTGGCCGAGGGGATGGGCTCCACGCCGTTGGGCCATTGCTGGCGAAGGGCCATTTCGGAGAAGGCGCCGAACTCGCCCTGGAAGGCGACGCGGGGAACGGGCGTGGTGAATTCGGTCACGGGGGTGGCGGGGATCAGGGAGCGGGTGGCAGGTGGCAGGGAGCAGCGGGTGACGCCGGATACATATTGACACCGATACGTGCGAGCCGTAGTGTCTCTGGTATGACGCGTCACTGCTACGCCTGCCGATTTTATTTCGTGCCGACCCGCATGGGCCCCGGCATGTCTGGCGTGCGCAGCTAAGTCCTGACGCTCCCGACCGACCGAGAGGCCCGTGCACCCGCACGGGCCTCGGTCGTTTCCGGGCACGCGCGATTCGCGGGACCCTCGGTGGACCAACGCCACCATATCAGAGGACCGCATGATCATCGTCACCACCGCCGGCATCACGGCTGACCAGCTGGACCGTCTCATCGAACACGTGGAAGCGGCCGGCCTGCGCACGCACGTCTCGCGCGGTGAGCAGCGCACCATCGTGGGGTGCATTGGCGAGGAGGGCAAGCTCAGCGAGCATGGGTTGACTCAGTTGGACGGAGTGGAGCGGGTGATGCCCGTGCTCAAGCCCTACAAGCTGGCGTCGCGGGAGTTCTCGCTGGGGGACACCGCCATTCGTCTGGGGGACTCGGCGGACACCGTGATTGGCGGGCGTGATGTGGTGGTGATGGCCGGCCCGTGCAGTGTGGAAGGGCGCGACATGATGTTCGAGACGGCGCGGGCGGTGCAGCAGCGTGGCGCGCGGCTGCTGCGCGGCGGGGCCTTCAAGCCGCGGTCGAGTCCCTACGCCTTCCAGGGGATGGGCGAAGAGGGGCTGCGCATCATGGCCGAGGTGCGCGCGGAGACCGGCATGCCGGTGGTGACCGAGGTGATGGATCCGCGGCAGGTGGAGCTGGTGGCGAGTTACGCCGACGTGCTGCAGATCGGCGCGCGCAACATGCAGAACTTCTCGCTGTTGAGCGAAGTGGGGCGGGTGCAGCGGCCGGTGCTGCTCAAGCGCGGGCTCAGTGGCACCATTACCGAGCTGCTCATGGCGGCCGAGTACATCATGGCGCAGGGGAACGGCGACGTGATGCTGTGTGAGCGCGGCATTCGCACCTACGAAACGGCGACGCGCAACACAATGGACGTCGCGGCCATTCCCGTGCTCAAGCGCGAGACGCACCTGCCGGTGATCGTGGACCCCTCGCATGCGGGTGGGCGGGCGCATCTGGTGGCGCCGCTGGCGCTGGCGGCGGTGGCGGCGGGGGCAGATGGACTGATCGTGGAGGTGCACCCGGACCCGGCGTGTGCCAAGAGCGACGGCGAGCAGAGTCTTACGCCCGCGGCGTTCGCGCAGATGATGACGCAGGTGCAGGCGGTGGCGCGGGCGGTGGGGCGTGACTGCGCGGTGGGCAGCTGGCATCGCGAGGTGCCGGTATGAGCCCCGCCGATGCGGTGGCGCTGGGCGCGCTGCGCAGCGAGATCGAGGTGGTGGACGCCGCGCTGATGGACGCGATCGCGCGGCGGGTGCAGGTGGAGGGGTGAGACTTGAGACCTTGAGGCCTCGAGAGGGGAGGAACGGCACACGGCTCAACAGAACAGGCAGAACGGGCAGAACAGGCAACGACATGCGAGGGGCGGAGTGGGGGCGCCTCATTGGTTGAGCGGTTCTGTCTGCTGCGGCTGTTCTACTCGGAGTCGGCTGTTGGCGCCGTCATCGTGCTCCGGTACCCGGTAGTTGGTGACTCTATTGACGCCGTCGATGGCGCGCGACAGGCCGAGATTCACGACCATACCATGCCGGAGACCGAGACCACGCAGATACGTGAGTACCTGCTGTTCGAAGATCGGCGCGTGGCGTTCGGCGCTCTTGATTTCGACCACCACCAGGTGGTCCACGAGGAGATCGAGGCGATAGCCGCGGTCGTACGTGCGCTCCTTGAAGCGGATGGGGACCACGAGCTGGCGCTGGACGATGTGGCCGCGTGTGAGGAGCTCGTCGGCGATGATGGCCTCGTACGCGGATTCGAGCAGACCGGGGCCGAGTTCCCGATGCACCTCGATGGCCACGTCGAGCACGTCATTCATGACCGCGTGCGGTGTGAGCATGCCACATGCATACTGCGGGGGCGTCACCCAGCTGTCAGCGCGTGGCCATCAATGCTGGCTCCGGCGCAATGGTGGAGGGCACGGGCCGAGCGCATGGCGTGAGACGGTGAGACTTGAGACTTGAGACACCGCGAACCGCTTGACGGAACCGGCAGAACCGGCAGAACCGGCAGAACCGGCAGAACCGGCAGAACCGGCAGCACAGCACAGCGCGGCAAGGCACCGCCGAGATTGCGCCGTCACATGAAAGAACACGGCAGCTGCAACACCAATCACCGGGTGTGCAGCCGCCGTCTCTTTGTGCTGCTCGGTCGGTTCTGCCTGTTCCGCCGGTTCCGTCTGTTCTGTAAAGCAGTGGGCCCTTTCTCTCACCGCCTCAACTCACCGCCTCAAACTCTCCCGCTGTCACCCGATCGGCTTCTTCCCCGCCGGCGGCACCACCGCACGCCCGATGGTGCCGCGGTCACTGCCGAACCAGATGCTGCGCGTGCTCTTGTCGAACACCATGTGACGCACGGTGTTTGGCATGGCGGGGCCCAGATCCACCTTGGCGGTAAAGCTGTTGGTGCGCGGGTCGAAGGCCACCAGCTTGTTGGGTTGGCTGCCGGTCTCCACCAGCCACAGGCGGTCAGCGTCGTCGACGGTCATGGCGTAGGGCATGCTGGTCCCACCGCCCGGCAGCGCCCACTCCTTCACGGCGCCGCTCACGGGGTCGAGACGGCCCACGTAGCCGCGCGAATAGTCGCCATACCACACGGCACCATCGCTGGTGAGCGCAATGCGCCGGCCGCGGGCGCGCTCATCGGGCAGCAGGTACTCGCGCACGCGCATGCTCTGTGGATCGATGGTGCCGAGCTTGTTGGTGCCGAACAGGTTGAACCACGGCCGTCCGCCCTTGTCCATGACAATGCCATAGGGGCGCGAGCGTGGCGTGTTCATGGTGGCCAGCTTCACTTCACCGGTCTTGCGGTTGAGGAAGCCTACCATGTTGCTGTTCTGCAGCGTGAACCACAGATCGCCGGCCGGCGTGAAGGTGATGGTGTGCGGGTCCTTCGCGGCAGGATCGGGCATGGGATAGCGGGTGATCTTGCCCGTCTTGCCGTCGATGCGCCCGATCATGCCGTTGCGGTTGCCGGCGTACCACGCGTCGCCCTGCGCGTCCACGTTCACGGTGTGCGGGTGGGTGCCGGGATCGATCTCGAAGCGCTCGAACTTCTTCGTCTTCGGGTCGAAGCGCGCCACGTAGTTGCCCTCCTGCCCCACGAACCAGATGCGCCCCTGCGGATCCACGCTGGGATCACGCGGGCGGCCAGCGGCGCCCCACGGTACGTCCCATTCGGTGAGTTGTACGGTGTCGGCGGCCGCACGTCCCTGTGCCGGCAGCAGGGCGGGCAGCCCCATGTTCGCGGAGGCGGCCAGCGTGAGCGACAGGGCCAGCGTCGAGGCCGCAACAACAGCGCGCGGTAACGGCGTCATGATCGGTCTCCTGCGGAGGGAATGAGCGGAAGCGCCACCTCAAACGTGGCGCCGGATGCCGTATCGAGCAACGTGAGCCGCCCGCCGTGTGCCTGCGCGATGGCCCGGGCAATGGCGAGGCCGAGCCCGGCACCGGTCCCCGCTGCGCCCGTGGCGTGTGCGGAGGCACCA
>Ga0315900_10000950_pt1 | contig 46726 bp, 35 predicted proteins | sample LakEriMetagenome_FD_203521 | JGI IMG/M metagenome (GOLD analysis project Ga0315900, IMG submission 203521) | Freshwater fungal communities from buoy surface, Lake Erie, Ohio, United States - Buoy 12 MA114 | ecosystem: Environmental > Aquatic > Freshwater > Lake > Lake biofilm | place: USA: Lake... | reverse complement strand
AGGGCGCCGTGTTGGCGCGCACCGTGATCGGGATGACGCGCGCGGCGCTCGTCAGCAGACCATCCGACGCCGTGATCGACACGTTGTACGTGCCGACGGGCGTCGCGTTGGACCACGTGAACACGCCCGCCGGCGTGAAGGTCGACCCGGTCGGCAAGCCGGTCGCGGCGAAGGTCAGCGGATCGTTCTCGGCATCCGTGGCGCTCGCCGTGAAGTTGAGCGCCGCACCGGCGCGGACCGTCTGCGCGGCGATCGCGGCGACGGTGGGCGCGGTGTTCGGGGTGACGGTGATCGAGACCGCGCGGGTGCCGACGAGCAGGCCGTCGCTGGCGCTGAGGTTCACCGTATAACTGCCGGCGACCGGCGATGCCCAGAAGAACGAGCCGCCGCCCTCGGCGATGCTGAACGTCGCGCCGGCCGGTAGACCGGTCGCCGTCAGCGACACCGGATCGCTCTCCGCATCGGTGACCGTGACACTGAAGCTCAGGGATTGTCCGGCGCGGACCGTCTGGTTCGGGACGGCCGCGATGACCGGTGCGGTGTTGGCGAGCACGCCGATGCTCACGGTCCGCGGCGCACTGGTCAGGAAACCGTCCGACGCGGTGATGCTGACACTGTAGGTGCCGGCGGGCGAGGCGTTGGGCCAGGAGAAGGCACCGGCCGACGTGAAGGTCGCGCCCGACGGGAGACCCGTGGCGGCGAAACTGAGGGTGTCGCCGTCCACATCGGTGGCCGCCGCCGTGAAGGTCACGGTCTGGCCGACCCGGGCGCTCTGGTTCGGGATGGGGCTGACCACCGGCGGGTTGTTGGCACCGACCGTGAGCGTGACGGCGCGGACCGCGCTGCTCAACGACCCGTCGGACGCGGTGATCGACACCGTGTAGACGCCCGCCACGGCCGCCGGCCAATCGAACACACCTGCGGCGCTGAAGGTGGCACCGGTCGGCAGCCCGGTGGCGGCGAAGGTCAACGGGTCGCTCTCGGCGTCGCTGCCGGTCGCGGTGAAGCGGATGGGCTGGCCTGCGCGCACCGTCTGGTCCGGGATCGCGACGACCACGGGCGCGGTGTTGGAGCGCAGGTTGACCGTCGCCGAGGACGCGGCGCCGGTGGCATCCGTCGCCGTGAACCGGAAACTCATCGCCCCGCCCGGCGAGGGCGCGGTGAAGGTGGCGGTGGTCGCGGTCGCGCCGCTGAGCGTGACGGAGGGGCCCGACACCTGCTGCCAGGCATAACCGAGTGCGGCGGTCGAGCCCAAGCTGCCCGGGGTCGCGGTGCCGGTCAGGGTCACGGTGGTGCCGCCGGCGACGACCGCGCCGCTCGCCTGCGCCGTCACCGTCGGCGTCAGCGCGCTCAGGCGCGTCATGGCAGCGGTGGCGTCGAGCATGCCGAGACCGCAATCGAGCGTGCCGATCTCGAAGGTCCAGCAGTAGGTCTCTTCGGGGAACGTACGAGCCGAGAACTTGAGGATGGATTCGATGCCGTCGGGCGTGAGGGACGGCATGGTCGAAACGAGCAGCGCCGCGGCGCCGGAGGCATGGGCGGCCGAGACGCTGGTACCGGCCGAGCCGAAGACCAGCGAAGCGCTCGCCACCGGCGAGGTGGTGCCGACGTTCAGGGTCGACCAGAGCTCGCGCCAGATCGTGCCGGTCGCACCGGTGGTGCCGTGCGGGTCGCAGCCGAGGAGCTGCGTGCACTCGCCGCCGCCCGGGGCGCTGAAGTCGGTGCCCGGACCCCAATTGGCGATGGTCATCCGGTCGCCTTCGACGGTGTGCGAGGTCACGGCGACGACGTTCGCGCAGTTGGCAGGCGCACCGAGCCCACGGCCACCGATCGCCGGCGCCGCGCCGTCGTTGCCGGTCGCCGCGACCACCACCGCACCCGCGCTGCGCGCGGCGTCGATGGCCGACTGGAGCGCGGCGGAGCAGCTGCCGAGACCGCTGAGGCTGAGGTTCACCACGCGCGCCGGCGTGGCGTTGACCGGGATGCCGAGCGACGGCCAGGTCACCCCGCCCGCCGGCGGCGCACCGGCAGCCCAGCGGATGGCATCGGCGATGTCGGAGGCATAACCCTTGCATTTGCCGAGCACGCGCACCGGCAATACTTTGGCCTCGTAGGCGACGCCGGGCAGGCCGACGGCATTGTCGCCGACCGCCGCGATCACGCCCGCCATCGCGGTGCCGTGCCAGGAACTCGGCCCCACGGCACAACCGGCGAAGACCGGCAGGGCCGCATCGGCCGCCGTGATCCAATCGCCCGGGTCGGACGGATCGGCGTCGCGGCCATCACCGTCGTTGGCGACGCGGAACGCGCCGTCCGCATCGGCGCTGATGAAATCGTGACCGCCCGCGAGCACGTTGGCGTCGAGGTCGGCATGCCGCGTGATGCCGGTGTCGAGCACGGCCACCACCACACCGGCGCCGCGCGTACGGTTCCACGCTGTCGGCAGGTTCATGCCGCCGAGACGATCACCGCTCGGCCCCTTGAGGTTCCAGAGGATCTCGCGCGTATCGGTGAACAGCTCGTCGTTCGTGTTGGCGGCGCGGCGGACCACCGCATCGACCTCGACGGCGGCGATAGCAGGGTCGGCGCGCAAGGCGCGCAGGAACCCGTCGAGTTCGCCCTCTGGCAGGGGCGAGCGCAGTCGCACCACATGCGACAGACCGGAGGTCGGATGGCTGTATTCGAATTCACCGGCGACCGCATGGCCGATGACGCGCAAGGATCGCTCGGCCTGCGGACGCGTGAACAAGCGACCGGTCGCCGCCTCACCCGCGAAGCGGACCACCAACCGGGGCGAGACCGACGCCGATGCGGCAGCCGATGCGGCAGCCGGACCGACACCCGAAGCGGCCTGCGATGCCGCGCGTCCGCCAACGGATACCGGGACGGCCTGCGGAGAGGACCACTGCGCGACCGCGACCCAGACGCCGAGACCTGCGACGACGGCGGCCGTCTTCGGTAAATGATTGTATTTCAAGGCCCTAGCCCTCTGATCCGGTCATCTGCCCTGCGCGAGACTATACACCAACCGCCGCACCCCTCCGGCTGCGGCGCCGGGCAAGCCCCCAAAGACCGAGCAGGCCGAGACCCACCAGGTCCATCGAGCCGCCGCCGCCGCGCGGCGGGTCGTTCACGGTCACGGTGACGGTCGACACGGCGCCCGTCTCGAAACCGTCGCTAGGCGTGATCGAGACCGTGTAGCTGCCCGCCGGCGTGGCGCTCAACCACGAGAACTCGCCGGTCGTACCGTTGAAGGTCGCGCCGCTCGGCACGCCCGTCGCGGCGTAGGTGATCGGATCCCCGTCGGGGTCGGTGCCGGATACGCGGAACGAGACCGGGTTGCCGGTGGTCGCAGTGAGCGGCGTCAGCGTCGCGATCGACGGCAAGCCGTTCGCGCGGAGATTGACCACAGACGAGGCGGCGAAGCCGTCCGCATCGCTCGCCGTGAAGCGGAAGCTGAGCGCACCGCCCGGCGTCGGCGCCGTGAAACGGGGCTGTAGCGTCGTGTCGTTGGTGAGCGTGACGGCGGGACCGCTGACCTGCTGCCAACGATAGGTGAGCGCCTGCAGGCCGCCGGGCTTGGGGGTCGCCGTGGCCGTGAGGTCGACCGTCGATCCGTTGCGCACGATGGGTGCCGGCCCCGCTGCCGTGACCGCCGGCGTGAGGTCGGCCAAGCGGTCGAGCGCGCGCTTCGCATCGAGCATGCCCGCGCCGCAACGCCCGTCGCTCTGCCCCGCGCAGTAGGTATTGGCAGGGAACGGCCGTGCGGATCCGCCGAGCAGGTTGCCGACGGTGTCGGGCTTTAGCGTCGGCATGCGGGCGAACAACAAGGCCGCGACACCCGACACGTGCGGCGCCGCCATGCTGGTGCCCTGCTTGCCCACGAAGAAATTGCGGCCCGTGCCCGGCCCCTGCGCACCGTCACTGGTGGTGGAGAACACGAAACGGTAGAGCGTGCCTGCGGCGCCGTCGCTGCCGTGCGGCAGGCAGTTGAGCGCGGCGACGGTGCAGCTGCCGCCGCCGGGCGCGCTGATCGTCGTGCCCGGCCCGACGTTCGCGTAGCTGGCGTTGTCGCCCTCGACGGTATGCGCGGTCACGGCGATCACGCCCTGACAGTTGGCCGGCGAGCTGATCCCCACTTGGCCGTCGTTTCCGGTGGCGGCGACGACCACCGCACCCGCCGCGCGCGCGGCGTTGATCGCGTTCTGCCGGCTCGTGGAGCAGGTGCCGTTGGTCGAACCGAGGCTGAGGTTGATGACCTTGGCGGGATTGGCGTTCGGCGGAAGACCGACCGCCTGCGAGGTCGCGGGCTGCACGCCGCCCGCCGCCCACCAGATCGCATCGGTGATGTCGGATCCGTAGCCGAAGCATTTTCCGAGCGCGCGCACCGCCAATACTTTGGCATCGAACGCCACGCCGACCGCGCCCGCGCCGTTGTTGCCGACCGCAGCCACCGTGCCCGACACGTGCGTGCCATGCCAAGTGCTGTTGCCCTCGCGGCAAGCCGCGAAGATCGGCTTGGCCTTGTCCTCGGCGGAGATCCAGTCGCCCGGGTCGGAAGGATCGGTGTCCCGGCCGTCGCCGTCGTTCGCGACCAGGAACCCGCTGCCGTTCGCGGCCGGATCGGCGCTGATGAAGTCGTGTCCACGCAGGATGTTCGGCTCGAGGTCATCGTGGTTGAAGATGCCCGAGTCGATGACGGCGACCACCACGCCGCTGCCGCGCGTGATGTCCCAGGCCGCCGGCAGGTTGGCGCCGCCGGCGCGGACCCCCGCGGGCGCCTTGAGATGCCACATGCGCTCGATCGTGGTGTTGATGTAGAAGCCGTCGTTCGGTTCGAACAGCGGGAAGAGATAATCGTCGATCTCGACATCGGCGATCGCCGGATCGCGGCGCAACCGCGCCGCGACGGCCTCGGCCTCCGCCTGGGTGACCGGCCCGGCGAAACGGAACACGTGTGCGAGTTCCACCATCGGGCGGCGATACAGCAGGTGGGTGCCGCCGGTCTTCGACAGCCCATCGACCCGCGGTACCGTCATCGCCACCCGTTCGCCCTGCGTCTGCTCGTCACGGAAGCGGACGATCAACTGGCTGGGCGGCGGCGCGATGCGGACGCCGAGCGCGCGACCCCCTTCCTTGAGGGGTGCGGCACCTGCCACGGTCGTGACCACGGTCGACACGGCCAAGGCCAGCGCCAACACCGACGCGAGGCGCAGGGACGGCGCGGCCTGCGATGCGTTCGACAGCGACGTCGCCATGCGAGGACCCCCTGGGAGATGGATGTGGACGGGACGGACGGCGGCAACGGAGTGCTCCCGACACGATATACCGTGTCGGCCGGAATGCGCCAATCTTTAGGCCGGACGGGCTTCAGGCCGGACGGGCCCTCAGGGCGAAGCCGTACCACGGATGCAGCGTGGCCCCTGCGGGAAGGCCGCGGTGATCACATAATGATAGATGCCGTTCGGGAACTCCGGCGTGACGCCGGTCCGGCCGTTGCAACGGTCGAGGTCGCCAAGGCCGGGCACGAACTCGTAGTCCTGCTCGAACGACCCGAGCGGGTACTGCGCGACCGGTGGCCGACCGAGGTCCGCTGCGGCCTTCAGGCGGTATCCGGGCACCAATTCCTTGATGGCCGACGAAGCGTCGGTGGCGACGCTGTGGCCATAGCGTGCATAGATCGGGAACCCGTCGATCGCCCAGCCGACGAGCCGGATCCCCGTCCCGCCGCCGAGCTTGGCGATGAGACCGTTGGGCAGGCCGAGATAGCGGTACTCGCCCGTCGTGCCCGGCGTCGTGCCCGGATCGACGTTGCCGTTGCTGTCGTCGACCCCGAACCGGAAGGCGGTCGATCCGATCGCTTCCATCGCCCAAGCCCCGATGCCGCCGTTCGGGTTGCAGTTGACGGTCGCGGCGGCCACCTCGCAACGTCCGCGCGTGCCGAAGGCGAACTTCACGCCGTTGAGGGCGAAGCCCGAGGTCGACGCCCCGCCGACGAAGCTGCCATCGCCCGCGATCGCCGGCGCCAAGGACAGGGTGGCGACGGAGTTCTGCGCGACGATCGAATAGGGGTTGTCCGCGTTCGGGAAGTTGCCGATTGGGTGGTTGGGGATGCCGTTGCGGACCACGGCACGGGTCGGATTGCAGCTCCAGATGGCGCTGGCGTTGAGCCCGAGCTGCGGGTTCGTCTCCGAGACCAGGAATGTGCACAGCACGCCGTCCGTGCTGGTGGCCTGACCGCCGGCGCGCGGCGTCACCGACACCTGCCCCGAGGCCGGCCCGGCACCCACCGCACTGTTCGCCTGGGCCGAGCAAAGATAAGAGGTGCCGTTGACGAGCCCCGTGACCGTGAGCGGACTGGACGTGCCGCTCGCCGTACGGGTGGTGCCACCGCCGGCGCAGCTGACCGTATATCCGGTGATGGGCGAACCGCCGTTCGCCGACGGCGGGGTGAACGAGACGGTCGCGCTCGTGTTGCCCGGGACCGCCGTGCCGATGGTCGGTGCGCCAGGCACGCCGCGCGGGGTGGCAGTGACCGTGGCGGAGGCCGGGCCTGCGCCGAACGAGTTGGTCGCCACCACAGAGCAGGTGTAGGTGACGCCATTGGTGAGGCCGCTCATCGTGATCGGGCTCGTCACGCCGCTCTGCGAGCGCGTGGAGCCGGGCGCGGTGCAGGTCGCGACGTGGTTCACGATGGGCGAGCTGCCCGCCGAAGCCGGCGGCGAGAACGACACGGCGATGCTGCCGTCGCCGGCGGTCGCCCCGCCGATCGACGGCGCCCCCGGGGGCGCGGGCGGCAGGTTGCCGCCGCCACCGCCACCGTTGCACGCGGCCAGCAGGGCGAGCGCGAGCAAGGCCGGGATCCGGACGGGGCAGCGCAGCGAGGGGCGGGTCATGGCGGAGTCCTTAGGTTTCTTAGGGTCTCGGACAGGAGCGGATTCTAGCGCGCCCGACCTATGGCCGCTGCCGGAAGACATGGTCGAAACGCTCTTCGAGCAACGGATTCGTGCCGCGCAACTGGTCGACCACCTCGCGCGCCCAGTCGAAATAGGCGCGGCGGCGCTCGATGGACCAGCGCTGCGGCGGGCTCGAGATCATGGAACGCAGGTTGCAGATCTTGTCGGCGAGCTTGACGAGCCGCGCACGCGGCGTCGCGATCTTCGCGCGCGTGACCTGCAGCTTCTTGCGGACGCGCCAGTGGAGCGACGGCTCGTCGCTCACCTCCAGCACGATCGAAGCGATCTCCTCGCCGAACTCGCCCTGCAGTTCCTGGACGGAGGTCTGGGTGTCCTCGAGGGTATCGTGCAACAGCGCCGCGGCGAGCGTCACCTCGTCACGCACCCCGCCCTCGAACCACAGCACGTGCGCGAGCTCGAGCGGATGGTTGATGTATGGTTCGGCGCGCTGGCCCTTGCGGCGCTGGTCGCGGTGCTTCCAGGCGGCGAAGCGCGCGGCGCGCAGCAGCAGGCCGACGGCCTCAGGGCGTGAAGACGGCACGGTGATCGCGGATGAACTGCGCCAACGTGGTCGCGGGACGGCCCATGACGCGCGCCGCCAAATCGCGCGCGGCCTCGCCGCCCGTACGGCCGGTCGCGCCCGTGATCAGGATCATCGTCGTTCCCCCGCGCGCCTCGGCGCATAATCAGGGCGACTGGATACCACAGAACCCGAGGCAGCCGCCATGATCCGCAGCATCTGCGACCTCTCCGACGACCACCCTGCGCTTGCACGCACCGTCGAACCGGTGTTCCGCGACTTCGGCGGCCTGCGCGCGTTCCATGGCCGCATCGCCACGTTGCGTTGCCACGAAGACAACCTGCTGCTGCGGCAGACGCTGTCGACCGCAGGCGAGGGTCGGGTGATGGTGGTCGACGGCGGCGGCTCGCTGCGCCACGCGCTGGTCGGCGACAAGCTCGGCGCGCTGCTGCTGCAGCACGGCTGGGCGGGCATCGTCGTGCACGGCGCAGCCCGCGACGTCGAGAACCTGCGCGACATGCCGGTGGCGGTCCGTGCGCTCGCGGCCTGCCCGACCCGGCCGCGGCAGCAGGGCATCGGCGAACTCGAGGTGGCCGTGACCTTCGCCGGCGTCACCTTCCGCCCGGGCGAGTGGCTGTACGCCGACGAGAACGGGATCATCGTGAGCGCGACGCCGCTGCAGTGATGTCGCCTGCGCGTGGCTACAGCCAGCGTGTGCGGCTGTCGAACTCGATCTCGCGCGGCGGGGCGCTCGCGACCGGCGAGCCGACATGCAGGAAACCGATGATGGCGTCAGCCTCGGCGATGCCGAGCGCGCGCTTCACGACGGGATCGTAGGCGGCATTGCCGGTCTTCCAGGCGGCACCGAGACCCATCGCGACCGCCGCCAGCCACAGGTTCTGCACCGCCGCACCGACCGCGACCCACTGCTCGACCTCGGGGACTTTGGGGTGCGGCTCCGCATGGGCCGACACCACCACCAGCACCGGGGACCGGAACGCCTTCTCGCGCTCGCGCAGCACAGTCTCTTCGGCCACCTCGGGCATGCGTTGCCGCAACGACTCGGCGAGCGCGTCGGCGAACAGCCCCCGCGACGGTCCTTGCAGGATGGTGAAACGCCAGGGCGCGAGTTTGCCGTGGTCGGGGGCGCACGCGGCCGAATGAAGCAAGGCTTCGAGCTGGGCGCGCGTCGGCGACTGCTCAGCGAACTTCTTGGTGGAGCGGCGCGCCGCGATGGTCGCCAGGACGGTGTCGGACCGATCGGTCGGACGGGGGCTTGCGGGGGGCGCTGGCGGGGTCTCTGGGGTCGTCATCTTCTCGGAGGGCCTCCGCCTGTCAGGACGTGCCGACAGACAGAGGATACCGGATGACCGCCCGGCCCGCCGGAGACGGCGGCAGGCCGGGCGATAAGGCCGTGGGTCAGCCCATGCCACCCTGCTGCATGATGGGCGAGAACGAGAACGGCACGCTGAAGGTGAAGGCGCTGCCACCGAACACGAAGACGAGGACCGAACCGCTGCGCGCGGTCGGGTCACCCGAGGGGGCGGCATTCGCGAGGGACGCACCCATGGAAGCGACCGCGACGGCGGCGACGGTGGCGATGCGGGAAGCGGTGTTGCGGGTGGCCATGTGAGCGTCTCCTGAGTTTTGATGTGACCGTAATCACGGATTTAGTCAATCAACACTCTAGGATACGGACTGCCCAGCCAGAACCGGACATGGGCGCTCCGCCGGATGGGGGATTTTTAGGGGAAAAAGGTGGCTTGAGGGTTCCTCCAGCGTTTCAAGTCGTCTTCTGTGGCGGGCGCGCCACGAAGATGCGCCAAAAAGACGGCCGCTTCGCGCAACGCCGGTGCATCGGGCGGCATGGCTCGCTCGAGGTCGGCGGCCACCCCAGCCATCTGCTCCACGAGGCTCGCGCGCCCCGCCCGGTCTTCAGCCCGGCCGCCGCGCCATTTGACAAAAACCAGGGACATCCGGACGAGTGCGACCCGCGGGTGTCCGACGCCGAAGACCTCTTGCGCCTTGCGGACCGCCGCCTCCAACAGCGGTACGGCGCTCGCGCGGTCCCCTTTCCGCTCGAGGGCGAGGCCCCGATGCCATACCGGGTACAACGGCCATTCGCTGTCGTGGTCCCCGGCAAGCGAGGACCAGGGATGCTGGGAAAGGGGCCCGAGCACCTCGTCGGGTCCGGCGAAGAGCTGCGCCCACTCGAGTTCGGCGACCCCGATGCGCAGCAGGTCGTTCAGCGCAGGGCCCTCGACGACGGATCGGCGCCAACGCTGGAGCGGCGCGCGGGCCTCGTCCGGCCTGCCGAGCGCCATCCAGAGACGCGACTCCATCGCTGCCTCGCGCGATGACTGCGGCCCCTGCCCTGATCCACTGTCGGTGTGGCCGCGGCGATGCCTCTCGCGTGCTGCCGACCAGTCGAGCGCCTCTTGCGCCCGCCCGAGCCGCCAAAGATAAGCCGTATGGAGGAACTGCAGCGCGGCAGACGCGTCGGCGAACTCTCCGAACAGCGCGTCCGCCTCGACCATCTGCGCGCGCAACAGCGGCCACCCCTCACGCCACTCGCCGAGCCAGAACAGGTTGCCGAGCAGTTGGCCCATCTGGTCGTAACGCTGCAAGCGGTCGAGCGATGACCCCTCGAGCAGCCTCACGGCCTCGCGATGGTCGCGCAACGCGGCCACGCGGTCGCGGTCGGGCGCGATCCGGTTGACGAAGGTCTCGGCCGCGCTGCGCCCATAGAGCGCGCGCACCTGCGAGGCGACGTCGCCACTGCGGCGTGCCGCCTCGAGCGCACGGGTGAAATGGGCCTGCGCGACCCGGCGGTCACCGACGTTCAGCGCCAACCAACCGCGCAGGAACTCGTAGCGGTCGCGCAGCCCATCGGGCATCTGCTCGATGGGTGTCACCTCGCGCACCCGGTCGAGCAGCGGCGGTATGCCCTCGACCCGACCCACCACCGCCAGCGCCTGGCCCTGCTCGAGCAACGCCGAGGCGATCTCTTCGGACGAGGCTCCGTGCCCGTCGAGCAGCGTCGCGCGCTTGCCGTGGATCTCGACGACGCGTCCCACGTCCCCGAAACGGTCCCAGACCTGGGCGACCGAGTGCAGCACGTCGGCCTGCAGCGCCGGGTCACCGTCCAGACGGTCGATCAGCTTGTCCTCGTTGGCCGACAGCAGCTCGCGCACGCTGACGTCGCGACCACCGTGCAGCGCGGGATTGGCATCGTTGAAGATGCCCATGACGAAATCGCGGGTGGCATTGGCGCGCCTCGCCTCCTCCCGCGCCACCTTGGCTTGCTGCACGGCCACCAGGCCCGCCACCGCCACGGCGGTCACCGCAGCCGTCACGCCGCCGGCGATCCAGCGGTTGCGCACCAGGAACTTGCGTAGGCTCACCCATGCCGAGGGTGGCCGCGCCTGCACCGCGCGCCCGGTCATCCATCGCCGCAGGTCGTCGTGCAGGGCCACCACGGTGCCGTAGCGCTCGCGCGGGTCGCGCGCCAACGCCTTGAGCACGATCGCATCCAGGTCGCCCTGCAACTGGCGGGCGAGGCGCTTGGGCGTCGTGTCGCGGGCCTCAGCCGCCTGCTCCTCGATCGCGGAACGGCTCGGCGCCCGCACCCGGCCCTGGAGGATGGCCTGTTCGTAGTCCCGCACCGAGCCGCGCGCGATCGCGTACGGCGAGCAGCCGCTCAGCAGCTCGTGGAGCATCACGCCGAGCGAGTAGACGTCGGATCCGACACCGAGGCGGCGGCCCTCCATCTGCTCGGGGCTCGCATAGCGCGGCGTCATGGCGCGGGTCGAGGTCTGCGCCGCCGCGTCCTCGGCATCAGCGCCGTCGGCGCCGGCCTGCTCCATCAGCGATGAGACACCGAAGTCGAGCAGCTTGGGCTCGCCGCGGGCGTTGACGATCACGTTCGCCGGTTTCAGGTCGCGGTGCACCACCAGTGCGGTGTGCGCGTACTGCACGGCCTCCAGGATCTTCATGAACAGCGCGATGCGCGTGCGTACGTCGAGCCGTCCATCGTCGCAGAACCGGTCGAGGCTGACGCCCTCGACGTACTCGATGGCGAGGAACGGCCGGCCGCGCTGGTCGACGCCGGCATCGTAGAGCCGGGCGATGTACGGGTGGTCGAGCGCGCCGAGGATGTCGCGCTCGCGCTCCATGCGCACGGCCAGCCCCTCGGCCCAGGCCAGCTGCGGGAGTTTCAGCGCCAGCTTGCGCTTGAGCTGGCCGTCGGCGCGTTGCGCCAGCCAGACCGACCCTTGGCCGCCGCTGCCGATGCGTTCGAGGATGCGGTAGGGCCCGATCTCGTCGCCGGCCTTGAGGTCCGTCGCGGGCTCGGACATCCTCGGCAGCGTGTCGAGGAAAGTGCGGGTCTGGATGCCCGCCTGCGCCGCCAGCAGGCCGCGCAGCGTGGCCTTCAGGCCGTGATGTTCAGGGGCAAGGCGCTCGAGCCACGCCTCATGCTCGGACGGGTCGAGTTCCAGCGCCTCGTCGAGGAGCCGGTTGATGACCGCCCATTGCTCGGAAAGATCGGAGAGCAGTTTCAAGGATCGCCGTCCGTCGCTGAGCGCTGACGGCGCGGGAGATCACCCGCGACAGTCCGCCACGCTGGTCAACTCGACACCAAGGCGGCCGCGGAAGGCGGCCTACGAAGGATGAGTATAGCCCCGCCCACGGCGTCCATGCGACAGCGCTCAAAGGCGCCGGGCGGGACTGCAGCAGAGTCGAGCCCCGCGCAGACCGCGCTTGCCGCCTCGACCAACCGGCGTTCGAGCTCCAAGGCGCCCTCGATGGTGCTGAGATCGAGGTCGCCGTAGGGGATGGTGACGCCGTCGGGCGTCGGGTCGGGTCTGTCGAAACCGGTCGCGAAGAGGCTGGCGGCAGCGAGACCCAGGAGGACAGCGACGGTGGCGGGTGCGCCGCCGCGGAAGTGCGGGCGACGGATGCTGACGGCCATCGACCGGATCGAGCGTCGGGTCATCAACCCCTCGGTCAGCGCCACAAGGAACGGCGTCACACCCTCATATACGGGAAACGACCGCGGAAGCGGACATCACATCCCGCATCCGCAGCGTCAGTCGTCACGCCACCTTCGGCAGGCGGTCGAGGAAGGCGCCGGACTCGATGCCGCACTGCACGTCGAGCAGTTGGCGCAGCGTCGCGCGCACGGCGAGATCCTCTGCGACAAGACCGTCGAGCCAACGCTGGCGCGCTTCGGGCGCAAGGTCGAGGGCCTGGTCGAGCAGGCCGTTGATCACGGGCCACTGGGGCAGAAGACGGGGAAGTAGCGGCATATCGGACCTCCGATTCTTTGAAAGACGGCGTTGCTTGCCCGGCGATGCACCCGAGGGGCGCGCGAATCACCTGCTTACCGAAGAATACGGAACGACCCGATGCGACCGGACACGATGGCGGAAAAAAACGCGGACCGACGCCGCACCGACCGGATGCCGGACGCGCGGCACACGCCGCGCACTGCAGCTACTGCTGCGTGCGCAGCGCTGCGGCCAGCAGCAGCCGCGCCTTCTCCCAGTCGCGGCGGACGGTGCGCTCGGTGACGCCCAGCGCCTCCGCGATCTCGGCCTCGCGCAGGCCGCCGAAGTAGCGCATCTCCACGACCTTGGCGAGGCGCGCATCGAGCCCGGAGAGCTGCTCGAGCGCCTCGTGCACGTCCATGATCTCGTCCTCGCCCGCGGGCACGCGGTCGCGGACATCGGTGTTGAGCGTGGTGTGCGCCGCGTCACCGCCGCGTCGCTCGGCCTGCCGGGCGCGCGCCACGTCGACGATGATCGAGCGCATCATCTGCGAGCCATAGGCGAGGAAGTGCGCGCGGTCCCTGGGGGTCAGGCGGTCGGCCGCCGTGAACTTCAGGAAGCACTCGTGCACCAACACGGTGGTGTTGAGCATGGTGTTGCGCTGGTGCGCAGCGAGCCGCGCATGGGCGATGCGGCGAAGGTCGGGGTAAAGCGCGTCGAACAAGCCGTCGAACGCCCCCCGATCGCCGTCGCGGGCACGGCCGAGCAGTACGGTGATGTCTCCCATACGATCGAATATAGCCCAAATCCGCGACCGGAACCCCTTGAGACCCGGGGACCAGGTCCGCCCCGCGGGGGGATCAACCCCCGCGCCCACCCCCGCCGAGCAGCGCGCGCACGCCCTCCTCGACCTGCGCCATCATCGCCTCGAAGCCGTCATCGCCCCCGTAGTACGGATCCGGCACCTCGCGGTCGTCGAGGAACAGGCGGATGGGCACGGCGCTGCCCGGCGGCCGGCGCGCCTCGAGCTGCGTGGCGTTGTCGCGGTCCATGGCGAGGACCAGATCGTGCGCGGCGAAGTCCGCCGCCGTGATCTCGCGACAGCGGAAAGCGGTCAGGTCGTAGCCGCGGGCAGCGCAAGCGGCGATCGAGCGCGGATCGGCCGAGTCGCCGGCGTGCTTGTCCTTGAGGCCCGCCGACGAGAAGGTCCATCCCGTCGCCCCGGCCCGCGTCGCGAGGGCCCGGGCCACGATCTCGGCCACCGGAGAACGGCAATAGTTCCCTGCATCCACGAACAGCACTCTCACGTCGGTCTTCTCCTTCTTCAGGTGGTCCTTCAGGTCGTCGGTTCGATGCCCGGCGCCGCCCGGGCCGTCGCGGCGGCGGCCGGCGGGGCGGCGCTCGCCTCGCAGGCGGCGACCGCACCATCGACGCGGCGCAGCCAGTCGCCCGGATAGCGCGCGGAATACCAATCGCGCAGCGGCGCGGTCGCAGCGCGGAACTCGGCGCGCTGCGCGGGCGTCATCTCGTCCACGGTGCCGCCGCCGGCCTTGAACGCCGCGAGCGCGGGCGCCTCGCGGTCCTTGGCGGCGCGGCGCGTCGCGGCGGCGAGTTCGACGAAGGACTCGCGCACGGCCTGCTGCACGTCGGGTGGCAGGCGCTGCCAGGCCTTCTCCGAGTACCACCAGAACGAGGCCATGTAGGCGTGGCGGTCGACGAACAGGTGGCGGATGTGCTCGTCGAACTTCATCCCCATCACGTCCTGGATGCTGTTCTTGGTGCCGGCGAGCATGCCGGCGCCGAGCGCCGTGTAGATCTCGGAGAACGGCAGCGCCATCGGGCTCGCGCCGAGCTCGCGCACCATCTCCTGCTCGAGCGCCGAAGGCAGCGTGCGGATGCGCAGGCCCTCGAGGTCGGCGACGCGGCTGATGCGGCGGTCGGTGGTCGCAAAGCTGCGCCAGCCGCCGGTGTTGCCGACCGCCATCAGGCGCAGCCCGAGACCCTGCTGCAGGATCGCCTCGCCCATCGCACGCGGCACCTCGCCGTCGAACACGCACTCGGCGACGGCATCGTCCGCGAAGACATAAGGCAGGTCGAACACCTGCGCCGACCCGTAGAGCCCTGCGAGGCCGCCGATGGTGGTCTGGTGCATCTCGAGGATGCCGCTCTGCAGCGCCTCCATGCACTCGCGCTCGTTGCCGCAGAACTGCCCGGACGGATAGATCTGCACCGCGACGCGGTCGCCGAGCCGCCGCTGCAGCGCCTCGCGGAAGGCCACCGCACCGATGAAGTCCTCGTCGTCCTGCGAGGCGAGGAAGGCGATGCGGATGGTGATGTCGGCCTGTTGCGCGCGCGAACCGACGATGCCGGCGAGGCAGCCCAGCACCACGATCGCGAGCAGCCAACGCCGCAGGGTCACGGTCACGACAGCGTCCTCATGCGAGGGGCCCCATCAGAGCAGCCCCAGCCAGCGCGGCAGCGTCAGCACCAGCGAGGGGAAGAACGTGATGAGGAACAGCACCGCGATCTCGACCGCGAGGAACGGCAGGATCGCGCGCACGATGTTCTCGAGCCGCTCGCGCGCGACCGAGGCCGTCACGAACAGCACGAGCCCCATGGGCGGCGTGGCGAGACCGATGGTGAGGTTGACGCACATCACCAAAGCGAAATGCACGGGGTCGACGCCGAGGCTGGTGAACACCGGCGACAGCACGGGCCCGAGGATCAGGATCGCGGGCCCCGCATCGAGGAACATGCCGACCACCAACAGCAGCAGGTTCACGAGGAACAGCAGCAGCAGCGGGTTGTCGGTGACGGCGAGGATGGTCTCCGCGATCTGCGTGGCGAGGCCCGAGACCGTGACCAGCCAACCGAGCGTCACCGCCGCGCCGACCAACAGCAGGATCACGCCCGACTGCAGCGCCGTGGCGCGGAAGATGCGCTTGAGATCCTGCCAGCCTGCAGTGCGCAGCACGAAGACCGTGACGAACAGCGCATAGGCGACGGCGACCGCCGCGGCTTCGGTCGCGGTGAAGATGCCGCTCAACATGCCGCCGAGCAGGATCACCGGCAGCAGCAAGGCGAGCCAGGCGCCCTTGAACGCGCGGCCGCGCTCGGCCCAGCCCGCGCGGGGCGCGGCAGGCGGCAAGCGATAGCGCCCCGCCAGCAGCCGGATGACCCCCATGAGACCGAGGCCGATGAGGATGCCCGGCACCACGCCGGCGGCGAACAGCGCGCCGATGGAGACGTTCATGACGAAGCCGTAAAGCACCATGATCCCCGACGGCGGGATGATGGGGCCGATGACCGCCGCCGCCGCCGTGACCGCCGAGGCGAACGGCCGTGAATAGCCTTGCCTCTCCATCTCGGGGATCAGCATCTTGCCGATGGCCGAGGCGTCGGCGACGGCAGACCCCGAGATGCCGGCGAACATCATCGAAGAGAGCACGTTCACCTGCGCGAGGCCGCCGCGCACGTGACCGACCAGGGTCTGCGCGAAGCGCACAATGGCGGCGGTGATGCCGCCCTGGTTCATGAGCTCGCCCGCGAGGATGAAGAACGGCACGGCGAGCAGCGGGAAGCTGTCGATGCCGTTGTAGAAACGCGCGAGCAGGGCCGCGAAGTAACGCGTCTCGCCGTCGAGCACCAGACTGAGCCCGGGACCCAGCAGCAACGCGAACACGACCGGCGCACCGAGCGCGAGCAACAGGATGAAGATCCAGAAGAACGCGATGGACATGGCGACGGTCCCTCGGCCTCAGTCCTGCGGCTCGCGTTCGAGCACCGGCACGACGCCGACCAGCGGTTCGCGGCCCGCCTCACCGGCGAGCAGGTCGTGCAGCAGCCGCAGCACGGCCTCGGCCGACACCAGCAGCAGCGCGGCGAGCGCGACCGGCACGATCGAGTAGACCCACCCCATGCTGACCGGCAACGCGGTCGCGACCAAGGTGGCGCCGCGGCCCACGAACGCGATGCCCTCGAGGAGGAACATCAGGCAGATCCAGCCGATGAGCAGGTTGATGGCGATCGCGACCGCGTACAGGAGGCGCGGCGGCAAAGCCTCGACGAGCATCGTGATGGCCACATGCCCCGCGGCACGGTAGCCCATCGGCGCCGCAAGCAGCGCGCCCCACACGAGCGCCCAGCGCGCGATCTCCTCGGCCCAGTCGAGCGTGTGATTGAAGAGGCCGCGCGAAGCGATCTGAGCCAATGCGACGGCCAGCATGAGCGCCAGCAACACCGCAGAAAAAGAAAGCCCCCATCTTGCGATGGGGGCGTTCAGGGCGGCGAGACGCCGCAGGACGGCAGCGAGGGCGCTCGTCACGATCGCCCTCGCCCGCCCGGCCTCAGTTGCCGCCGAAGCGGTAGCGGGCCTGGATGCCGAAGTAGCTGTCGGCGTCGCGCGGGATCTGCAGGCGCGGCACGCCGCCCGGGCCACCGGCGGTCTTCAGGACCGTGTAGGCCTCATCCGTCACGTTGCGGCCGATGAGCGCCACGCGGATCCGATCGTCCGCGTCCGTCAGCGCCAGCGACACGTCGACGGTGCTGTAGCTCGGGATCAGCAGCGCAGCCGGCTCGTTGAGGTCGGAGAACTGGTCGTCGGTGTACGAGTACACGACGTTCGGCGTGAGCCTCCAGCTGCCGACCGGGATGTTGAGCTCCGCGACCAGCGAACCCTTGAGCTCCGGCGCGAGCGGCAGCTGCGTGCCGTCACGCACCGTGGGCGTGGAGCCCGGCGGCGTGAAGAAGCGGTCGACCTTCGCGTCCGTGTAGGCCAAGCCGCCACCCAGCATGAAGTAGTCGTTGGGCTTGAACTGGAAGTCCAGCTCCGCGCCCTGCGACGACACCTTGCCGGCGTTGGTGAGCGTGGTGATCAGCGCGCCGTTCAGGAACAGGAAGTTGTTGGCCTGGAACCCGTCGTACTTGGCGTTGAACGCGGCGAAGTTGAGCAGCATCCGGCCGTCGAGCAGCGACGACTTGAGGCCCATCTCGTAGGAGTCCACGGTCTCGGCGTCGATGACCGGGGTGTTGTTGACGCCCATGTTGAAGAACACGTTGTAGGCCGGGCCCTTGTAGCCGCGCGCGAAGGTCGCATACAGCATGACGTCGTCCGTGGCGTCCAGCTGCACGCCGAGCCGGCCCGACACGTTGTCCGACTCGTTGCTGCCGCTGAGCGTCGCCGTCGGGCCGGAGCCCGCCGGGGCCGTCCGGATGCCGGGACCCGCCGAGGGCGAGAAGTTGTAGGTGTGGAAGAAGCTGAGGTCGTCCCGCGTGTAGCGCAGGCCACCGATGACGCGGAACGCGTCCGTCAGGTTCCAGCTACCGTCGACGAACGCCGCGATGTTGTCGAAGTTCGCGCCGAAGGTCGCGTTGGCGCTCGGCGTGGTGTCGATCACCGAGGCGCCCGGGCGGCAGGGGGCGAGGCCCGTGGCGTCCGGCGCCAGCGTGGTCGAGCGGCAGACGATGGTGTCACGACGGAAGAAACGCTCGGCGTCGGTCTTGCTGAAGTAGAGGCCCGCGACGTAATCGAGGGTCTCGCCGCCCGCCGAGGCGAGGCGCAGCTCTTGCGACAGCGTCTTGGTCTCCTGCGGACCGAAGTCGTGCAGCTGGGCGAAAGGATTGCCGACGTAGGCCGCGGCCGTGTCGAGCCAGTCGCCCTCGCGGATCTCGGTGGCGTCCCAGGTGCGGTAGGCGGTGATGGAGGTGACGGTCTTGTCGCCCCAGGAGATGTCACCCTGCAGCGCGAAGCCGAAGGCCTCTTCGTAGGAGCGCATCTCGAGGTTCTGGCGCACGGTGCGGGTCTCGTCGCCCTTGAACACCGAGGCGCCGCCCAGCAACGCCGTCAACGCCGGGCCGTTGGCGCCGGTCGGCTGCGTGCCGATGACCTCGACGCAGCAGTTGTCGTCGGACTTGCGGTAGTCGAGGCTGAAGCTCCAGTTGCTGCTCTCGGCGTCGAAGTCCCACACGCTGCGCACACCGCGGCGCGAGTAGCCGTTGAGCTTGCCGCCGGCGGACTGCGAGATGTTGTTGATGTAACCGTCGAAGTCGCCCCAAGTGACCGTGGTGCGCGAACGGACGTTGTCGCTGATCGGCAGGTCGACGGCGGCCTTGAAGCGGACCTCGTCACCCTCGTAGTAGCCGACATCGACATAGCCGCCGAACACGTCGCCCGGACGCTTGGTGACGATGTTGATGACGCCCGCCGAGGCGTTCTTGCCGAACAGCGTGCCCTGCGGGCCGCGCAGCACTTCGACGCGCTCGATGTCGTACAGGTCGCCGAAGGCCTCACCGGCCGAGGCGAGCACGACGCCGTCGAGGACGGTGGCGACGCTCGGCTGGGCGGCGATCGCGAAGTTGATGGTACCGACGCCGCGCAGGAACACCGACTGGTTGAGGGAGGTGTTCGTCTTGCGCAGGTTGAGGGACGGCACCAGCGAGCGCAGCGTCTCGATGTTGTAGCCGCCGGCCGACTCGGCGAGGGCGCCGCTGACCACCGACACGGCGATCGGCACGTCCTGGAGCTTCTGCTCGCGCTTCTGCGCGGTGATCACGATCTCGTCGAGGCGCTCGACCCCACCCTCCTGGGCGACGGCGGCGAGCGGCGACAGCGCCGCGCACAGGCCGGCGACGGTGCCGGCGATGATCTTGTTTCGGATGGACATCATGATTCCCCTGTTGTTGCTCCCACGCGACAGAACGCACGGGCACGCGAGTGCCGGCACGCTAACAAACAAATCCCCGGTGTTCAACCTCGGTGATGGACGCTCCCCTCGGCATCAGCCGGCCTCCCAGTGATCCACTGTGGCGGGGATGCCGCGCAGGCACGCGTCGGGCGGGCCGAGCGGGATGCGGACACCCCGGCGCGCGAACACCGCCATCTCGTCGAGGGCGAGGTCGAAACTGTGGAGCCGCCCGCCCGGCAGCGGCTGGCGATCCGGGAACCGCACCCACTCGCCCGCCGGCAGGTAGACCTGCACCCGACCATCCGGTCGCAGGCAGGGCGCGACCAAGAGGTCATCGCCGAAGAAGAACTGGTCCTCGAAGGCCCAAGCCGCACGGTCGTCCGGACAGGCGAGCACCATCGGCCGCTGGACCGGCAGGCCGGTCGCGGCGGACCGCTCGACGGCGCGTTGCAGGTAGGGCAACAGCCGGTAGCGCAGCGCCAAGGCCTCGCGCGCGATCCGCTCGGCCTCCGGGCCGTAGGACCAGGGTTCGCGCGGGCCGATGCCGTGCAGGCGCAGGTGCGCGGAGAACACCGCCGCCTGCAGCCAACGCACGTAGAGCACGGGATCGCGCGTATCACCGTAGAAACCGCCGACATCGGTCGCGTAGTACGGCGCGCCCGTCAACCCCCAGGAGAGGCCGCTGCGCAGGTTGCCGGCGAGTCCGCCCCAGTCGGCCTGGGGGTCGCCGCCCCACTGCGAAGGATATCTTTGAGACCCCGACCAGCCGGCGCGGCTGAAGAGGAAAGCCCCGTCGCGGCCGAACTTCTCCGCCGCCTCGTAGACGCAGCGGTTGTAGAGCAGCGCGTAGATGTTGTGCAACGCCGCGCCCTGCGAACCGTCGTGCGCGAGCATGTGCGGCTCGATCTGCTCGCCGAAATCGGCCTTGATCATGTCGATCCCGAGCTCGAACAGCGCCCGGTGCTGGTCGCGCCAGAAGGCGTAGGCCTCGGGGTGCGTGAAATCGAGCAAGCCCGACTCGGGGAGCTGCGTGAGCACCGCGCCGAACGGCTCCGGATCCCAGGCGTAACGGTACGCCTCGCCGCTGCGGGCATCGCGCAGCAGCCAGCCCTTGCGGGCGAGCTCCTCGAACAGCGGGTTGCGCACCGAGATGAGCGGGTACTCCCATACGCAGAGGCGGAAGCCCATGGACTTCAGCTCGTCGATGACCGGCTTCGGGTCCGGATAGCGCTTGGGGCACCATTCGAAGGCGAAGCGCGTGTCCGTGTCCTGCCACGCGCGGCCGTCAAAGGTGATCACTTCGCAGGGCAGGCCGCGTGCGCGGACCTCGCGGGCCACCGACAGGATCTCGTCGGCGTCGCGGTAGTAGGCCTTGGAGAGGATCACGCCGAGGCTCCAGGGCGGCGGCACGGGCGCGTGACCGGTGAGCGCCGTGTAGTCGGCGAGCTGTGCGGCGCCATCGGCGCCCGCGAGCACGAAGAGGTCGAGTTCGGCGTCCTCGGCCGCGATGAGGTACGCGCGCTGCGACCACGGACCGTAGCCGACGCCATGCGTCACCGGGGCGGGGGTGTGCACGAATGCGCCCCAGCCCTCCGGGCTCCAGGCGAACGGCGCGTTCTTGTAGCTCGCCTCGGCGTTCAGGCCGAGCGCATCGTGGTTCCAGGACCGCAGCCACTGGCCGCGCTTGTCGAGGCGGCCCGATTTCTCGCCGAGCCCGTAGACCGGCGTGTCCGGCCCGAGGTCGAGCGACACCAGCCAGCGCCCTGCGTGGCGCGCGAAGGGCGGCAGACGGAAACGCCGCACGAAGTGCGCATCGCTCGGCGAGGACTGCACGGACCTTCCGTCGCGGAAGAGACCGAAGCAGAGCGGCTCGAGGCCGAGGCGCAGTTCGAACGCCGCGCCATCGGACGCCGTCGCCACGACCCGCAGCGCAGCGCCCGGCGTCGGCGAGGCGTCCTGCGGATCCGGCGCGAGCGTGAGCGGCAAGGCCGCAGGCTCGGCGCAGAGGATCCCGTAGTCGCGCACGTCGCCGGCGCTGCGGATGCGCAGCCCGCGATCATGCAAGCTGAAACGCAGGTCGCCCGCCGTGGTCGGCACCCGCAGCACGGCGCCGTCGAGCCGCGCCGGGCCGGTCGCGGCGAGCGCGGGGATGCGCCCCCAACGCGGGACCACCGCGTCGAAGAACGTCGACTCGGGGTCGCCGCCCGCGATGTCGCCGGGCGACGTCATGCGAGTTCGAGCACCGGGACCTGCCAACGGCGCGCCAGCGCGCGCAAGGCGGCACGATGATCGCCGTAGGCGAGGGCGAAGTGGTGTTCCAGAGCCTCATCGAGGATGCGCTGGCTGACCTCGCCTGCCGGCCGGTCGAAACGCACCGTGCCCGAGCAGCCGGTGAAGGCCATCGGCGCGCGCAGCACTTGGGCGCCCCCGATCACGAGCTTGAGCGTGTTGCGCGAGCGCGAGAGGCGCGCCAGCGTGATGCGGCCGGGCTTGATCGGGAACTGGTGCAGCAGCGGCATGCGGCGGTTGGTGTGGATCGTCGCCTCTGGATGGAACTCCGGGTCGCACATCGACAGCGGCGCGAGCCCGCAATGCCACAGCACCGCGGTGTCGTCGGCGGCGGTGATGTCGACGAGGTCGGCCATCCACGCCGGCTCGCCGGCGAGCTCCTGCAGGATGAGCTGCGTCATCGAGCCGTTGACGTCCGCTTCGCAGGCCGAGGGCACCTTCTTCTGGTTCATCATGGCCATCGGCCCGCAGGCCGCGCAGCCGTACTCGGTGAACATCTCCGGCCAGCAGCGCACCGCGAGCCCCTTGGCGCCGGTGTCGCGCTGCACGTCCTCGAGGGCGCAGAACACACGGAACGAACGGTCGAGCTGCTCGGCGTCGACCTCGCCGAGCCCCGAGACCTGCGCCTCGGCAGACTGCTTCACCGCCGCGACGCGGCCGGCATCCGTGGCGCGCGCGCGGTCGAAGAGCTCCGGCAGGCCGATGCGCTCGACCTTCATGCCGGCGAGCCGCTCGAGCAGCGCAGGGTCGAACTCGCAGGTGTCGAAACCGTCGGGATGCTGGCCGACCACGGTGATCTTGGAGTCCGCGAGCGCGCCGAGCACGCGCGCGGCGGCGGCATCTGCGGCCGCGTCAGCCGGCGGCGACCCCGCGGCGGCGACCGCCGGCGGCTGCGCCGTCGAGGCCGGGATCGTGTGGGCCCGCGCAAGCGCGCGCAGGCTCTCGCCGAGGCCGGGCGCCTCGGGATCCGCATACAGCGAACCATGCGGCACGCCGGCGCGGCCGAGCGCATGCGCGGCGAGGTTGAGGCCGCAATAGGCGTTCAGGCGCAGCCGACCGCCGATGCGCGGTTCAGGCAAGGCCCACACCGCGAGCGGGACCTTCGACTCGCGGGCGAGCTTCACGGTCATGGTGGCGTCGGTGAAGGTCACCTGCAGGATCAGCAGCAGGTCGATCGGCCCCGCCGCCGCGATCTCGGCCACGGCTTGCTCCGCGGCAGCGCGGTCGAACAGCAGGCCGCGGGGACCCACCGTACGGATGCCGGCGGCCTCGAGCGCCGCGAACGCGCGCTCCTTGGTGGCCTCGGCGAAAGGGACGTCGAAGGTCGGCCGTGCGAGCACCGCCACGCCATAGGTCAGCATGTCATCGTCCTCCTGAAGACGCGGCATCGGATACGAAGCCCGGGTAAACATGACGGAAGGTCGCATCCGCGGGCAGCACGCGCGCGCCCTCGGGTCCGTAGCAGGGATGCACGTGCCAAGGCGTCGCCGCCTCGTCCGTCAGCGCGTTCAGGCCCTGCATGTAGCGGCGCGCATCGCCGCGCAGACCGTCGCGGATCGCATCCCAGTCCGGGAAATGGCGGAACGCCTGCGCCCAGATCGCACGACCGGCGAGGTAACCCGAGGCGCCCGCACGATACGCGTGCGTGAGCACGCGGCGGAATTCATCCATGCCGGCGCCCGCGGAGAGCATCACCCAGGGACGCCCGGCCGCCACGCCGATCGCGTCGAACCAGCGCTGCGCGTCTTCCCATCCGGGCGCCCCCACCCCCGGCACCTGCGCCGCGGGCACCGGGCTCTCGAGCTTGAAGACATCGACGCCGAAGCGCGGGTCGGCGAAGGTCTGCACGCTCTCGAGCACGAACTGCGGGTGCTTGCCCTGCATCTCCACGTAGTCGCGCGTCTGCGCGGCATCGCCGGCGAGCGGATAGACCAGCAGCTCGAAGACGAAGGGGATGTCGTAGCGCGCGCAGGCTTCGCCGATGCGCTGCGTGAAATCCTGCTGCGCGCGGCAGACCGAGGGCTCCGCGTCCGGCCGGTACCACGCGAGCACCTTCACGGCATCGCCGCCCGCGCGCTTGATCTTCTCGACCGACCAGCCGTCGATCTCCGAGGACAGGCGTCCGCCCGGCGTCTCGCGGAAGATCGAGTCCTCGAGCGTGAGGATCATGCCGCGCGCGCCGTCGAGCATAGTCACCCCGCGCGGGTAGGCGTAGTGCGGATCGAGCAGCATCGCCGAGGACTCGCCCTGCAGCTCGCGGATGAGGAGCTCCTTGAAGCCGGCGACGTCTTCCCACGGCGCCTCGGCCGTGCCGCGCTTCTCGCGGATCGGGTTCTTGATGGGCGGCCGTTGGTCGACCGCCGTCATCTTGAAGCGGCCGGCGGCATCGGCCATGCGGCGCATGCCGCGGTATTTTCCTGCTGAAAGGTTCAAGCTGCTCCCTCCGGCGCCGCAGTGAGCAGCGCATCACGTTCTGCGCGCGTAGGCGCGCCTGCACGACCGCCCGGACGCGTCACCTTGATCGCCGCAGCGGCCGACGCGGCGCGCACCGCCGCCGCTTCGTCGCAGCCTTCGGCCAGCGCCAAGGCGAATGCGCCGTGCCAGACGTCACCGGCGCCGAGCGTGTCGACGGCCCAGACCGCGAACGCCGGTGAATGCGCGATCGCCCCCGCGCGGCCATGCAGCACGCCCTCGGCGCCCAACGTCACCGCGCACCAGTTGCCGAGCGCGGCGGCAAGGCGCGACAGCGCGGCGGCGCAGGCGTCGCGGCCGAGCGGCGCGTCTGCGCCGAGACCGAGATGCTCGCGCAGCCCGGGCAATGAAAAAGCGACATGGCTGGCCGCGTGCGGCAACGGCGAACCGGGCGGCAGCGGCGAATCGGCATCCAGCACCGCCGGCAGGCCCGCGCCGCGCGCGCGCCGCAGGATCTCGAGGGAGCCCTCCGGCCAGCGCACATCGGCGAGCACCGCATCGACGCCCGCCAGCGTGACCTCCGCGAGCCATCCCGCATCGCGCGGCAGGGCGGCGTCCGTGTGGTTGACGATCATGCGCTCGCCCGCGTCGTCGACGAACACCGCCGACAGCGAGGACGCACAGCCCGCCATGCGGCGCAGCAAGCCGCAGTCGACCCCGTGGCCGCGCAGTTCGCGCGCGATCTCGTCGGCGGTGGCGTCATCGCCGACCCGCGCCACGAGGCGCGCCGCGCCGCCCAAGCGCGCGATCGCCACGGCCGCCGTCGCCGCAGGTCCGCCGCCGACGCTCGTGAAACCCGTGGCACGGAACTTCGCGCCGCCCGCGGGCAGCTGCGGCAGGCGGAACACATGGTCCTGCACGGCATGGCCGAGGCAGAGCACGGTCTTGGCGCCCGCGTGCGTCATGACAAGGTCACCGCATAACTGAGGTGGGTGGTGTCGCAACGGCTAAGCCGCCACTCCACGCGCCGGCCGTCGACCGCGCGCGCCACGCGCTCGATCTGCAGCAGCGGCGCACCGAGCGCGACGCCCAGGCGCCGCGCATCCTCGCGACGCGCCGCATCCGCGCGCAGCTGTTCGTCGACCGAGACGATGGCGACGCCGTACTCGCGCTGGTAGAGCGCGTACAGGGCGTTCGGCAAGGGCGCGAGCGCCGCCAGACCCGGGAAGACCTCGTGCGGGACCACCACCCGCTCGACCATCGCCGGGCGACCGTCGATGACGCGGGTACGCAGGATGTCCACCACCTCGGCGCCCACGGCGAGCCCCAAAGTGCGCGCCTCGGCGGCGCGGGCGGGACGCAGCCGCAAGGTCTCGTCGCCGCTCGCCGGGACCGCGCGCTCGCCATCGGCGCGGGTCAGGCGGAAGAACCGGAACAGCGCCTGCTCCTGGGTGATCTCGGCGACGAAGGTGCCCTTGCCCTGCCGCCGGTCGATCATCTTGTCGAGCGCCAAGGCATCGAGGGCCTTGCGGACCGTGCCCTGGCTGACGCCGAGCTGGGCGGCGAGCGCCTGTTCGCTCGGCAGGGCTTCCCCCGCGCGCCACTCGCCGCCGGCGATGCGCTTCACCAGCGACTCGTAGACCTGGCCGTAGAGCGGGCGGAAGCGCGGCGGCTCCCCGCCTGCGGGCAGGTCCGGGAGGCTTGCCGCGGGGGTACTCATGTGTTTAGTATCTTATATAAGACTTGCAGTCCGCAAGCGAACACCAGGAGTCGATTCCGTGAGCGTTCCCCAACTGCTCGTGCACGATCGCAAGGACAACGTCGGCGTGGTCGTCGTCGAAGGCCTCAAGGCCGGCACCGACATGCTTTGCGTCGTGACCGAAGACAACTCAGATTTCCGCCTCACCGTCCGCCACGACGTGCCGATCGGCCACAAGGTCGCGCTCGCGGACCTCGCCGTGGGCGACACCATCACCAAGTACGGACAGGACATCGGCCGCATCGTCGCGCCGGTCGCCAAGGGCGAGCATGTCCACGTCCACAACCTCAAGACCAAGCGCTGGTAACCCGCCATGAGCCACCACAACCACAAGATCTGGGCCTACCGCCGCGAGAACGGCCGCGTCGGCGTCCGCAACTACGTCGCCATCCTGCCGGTGGACGACATCTCGAACGCCGCCTGCGAGGCGGTGGCCAACAACATCAAGGGCACCATCGCGCTGCCGCACGCCTACGGGCGCCTGCAGTTCGGCGCCGACCTCGACCTGCACTTCCGCACGATGATCGGCACCGGCTCGAACCCGAACGTCGCCGCCTGCATCGTCATCGGCATCGAGCCGGGCTGGACGCAGCGCATCGTCGAGGGCATCGCCAAGACCGGCAAGCCGGTCGCCGGCTTCTGGATCGAAGGCAACGGCGACATCGCCACCGTCGCCGCCGCCTCGCGCAAGGCCAAGGAATTCGTGCACCAGACCTCGGGCCAGGTGCGCGTCGAGTGCGACATCAGCGAGCTGTGGGTCGCGGCCAAGTGCGGCGAGAGCGACACCACCACCGGCCTCGCCTCCTGCCCCACCGTCGGCAACATGTACGACAAGCTCATCCCGCACGGCCTCTACGGCTGCTTCGGCGAGACCTCGGAGCTCACGGGCGCCGAGCACCTCGCGGCGGCGCGCGCCGCCACGCCCGAGGTGCGCGAGAAGTTCATGAAGACCTGGCAGGCCTACCAGGACGATGTCATCGAGGCCCACAAGACCTCCGACCTCTCCGAGAGCCAGCCGACCAAGGGCAACATCGCCGGCGGCCTCACCACCATCGAGGAGAAGGCGCTCGGCAACCTCGAGAAGATCGGCAAGAACGTGAAGTTCATCGACGTGCTGGAGCCGGCCGAGGCGCCGGCGCGCGGCGCGGGCCTCTATTTCATGGACACCTCGTCGGCCGCCGCCGAGTGCTGCACGCTGCAGGCCGCCGCGGGCTACGTGGTGCACATCTTCCCGACCGGCCAGGGCAACGTCATCGGCAACCCGATCATGCCCGTCATCAAGGTCACCGGTAATCCGCGCACCGTGCGCCTGATGCCCGAGCACGTCGACGTCGACGTCTCCGGCGTGGTGCGCCGCGAGATGACCATCGACCAGGCGGGCGACGCGCTCATCGACTGCATCGCGCAGACGGCGAACGGCCGGTTGACCGCCGCCGAGGCGCTCGGCCACGTCGAGTTCGTCATGACCAAGCTCTATCGCAGCGCCTGACGGCGCCGCGCATACCGAGGGCCGCATCGTGACCGACCCCGCCGCCGCACCGCGGCTCACGCTCGCGGACGCCACGGCGCTCGCCGCGGCGGCGCTCGCCGCCAGCGGCGCGTCGGGGGCGTCGGCCGAGGCCACGGCGCGCGCCTTGGTCGCGGCCGAGGCCGATGGCCAGGTCGCGCATGGTCTCGCGCGCGTGCCCGCCTATGCCGCGCAGGTCCGCTCGGGGAAGGTCAAAGGCGACGCCGTGCCGGTCGCGACCCGTGCCACGCCCGGCGTGCTGCGCGTCGATGCCGGCCTCGGCCTCGCCTATCCCGCCATCGACCTCGCGCTCGGCGAGCTCGCGCCGCTCGCCCGCGCGCAGGGCATCGCCGCCGCTGCGCTCCACCACTCGCACCACTTCGGTCAGGTCGGCGCGCACGCCGAGCGCCTCGCCGACGCGGGCCTGGTGGCGCTGGTGTTCGGCAACACGCCGAAGGCGATGGCGTTCTATGGCGGCAAGCGCGCCATGCTCGGCACCAACCCGCTCGCCTTCGCGGCGCCCGTCGCAGGCGGCGCACCGCTGGTGGTCGATCTCGCGCTGTCGGTCGCCGCACGCGGCAAGATCGTCGCCGCACAGAAGGCCGGCAAGCCGATCCCGGAAGGCTGGGCCGTCGACCGCGACGGGCAACCCACCACCGACCCCACGGCCGCACTCGGCGGCACGCTCTCGCCCATCGGCGGCGCCAAGGGCGGCGCGCTCGCGCTGATGGTGGAGATACTGGGCGCGGCGCTCACCGCCGGCGCCTTCGGCTGGGAGGCGTCGTCTTTCTTCGATGCCGAGGGCGCGCCGCCCGACATGGGGCACCTCTTCATCGCCATCGATCCCGGCCCGACCTCCGGCGGTGCCTTCGCCTCGCGCATGGCGACGCTCGCAGCCGCGATGGCCGAGGAGCCCGAGGTGCGCCTGCCCGGTTCGCGCCGGCTCGCCGCGCGCGCCCGCGCGCGCGCCGAAGGCCTCGCCGTGCCGCCGGCGCTGCTCGCCGAGATCCGGGCGCTCGCCGCAGCCTGACCCACGCCGTTCCACGCAGGACACCGCCATGGCCGACATCGTCATCAGCGAATTCATGGACGAGGCCGCGATCCGCGACCTGCTGCCGGGCCGCGACGTCCTCTACGATGCCAAGCTCGTCGACCGTCCGGCCGACCTCGCAGCGGCGCTCGCCGACGCCCGCGCGCTCGTGGTCCGCAACCGCACGCAGGTGCGCGGCGCGCTGCTCGAGGCCGCGCCGAAGCTGCGCGTGGTGGGCCGCCTCGGCGTCGGCCTCGACAACATAGACCTCGAGGCCTGCAAAGCGCGCGGCATCGCCGTCTGCCCGGCGACCGGCGCAAACGACGTCGCGGTCGCCGAATGGGCGATCACCGCGATGCTCGTGCTGCTGCGCGGCGCCTGGTCGGCGACGCCGCAGGTGATCGCCGGGGAATGGCCACGCATGAGCACCATCGGCCGCGAGGCCTCCGGCAAGACGCTCGGCCTCGTGGGTCTCGGCGGCATCGCCCGCGAGACCGCGACCCGTGCCGCGGCGCTCGGCCTGCGCATCTGCGCCGCCGATCCGCTGCTGCCCGCCGACCACCCGGCCTGGAAGCTCGCCGACCGCGTCACGCTCGATGAGCTCGTGCGTCGCAGCGATGTCATCAGCCTGCACGTACCGCTGACCTCCGAGACCCGCGGACTGTTCGATGCGGCCCGGATCGGTGCGATGCGCCGCGGTGCGATCCTGCTGAACGCCGCGCGCGGCGGCATCGTGGACGAGGCCGCGTTGGCGGCCAGCTTGCGCAGCGGCCATCTGGGCGGCGCGGCGCTCGACGTGTTCGCGCAGGAACCGCTCGATGCGGCGCAAGGCGCGACCTTCGCCGGCGTGCCGAACCTGCTGCTCACGCCCCACATCGCGGGCGTCACCGACGAATCCAACGTCCGCGTCAGCCACGTCACGCTCGAGGCCGTGCTGCGGCACCTCGGCTGAGCACGGCCATGGTCGCGCCCGCAACTGCGCCCGCACTGCCCACCGACTGCGACCTGCTGGTCGTGGGCGGCGGCATCAACGGCGCCGGCATCGCCCGCGATGCCGCCGGACGCGGCCTGCGCGTCGTGCTCGTCGAGCAGCACGACCTCGCCTCCCACACGTCCTCGGCCAGCACCAAGCTCATCCACGGCGGGCTGCGCTACCTCGAGTTCATGCAGTTCGGCCTCGTGCGCAAGGCGCTCGCGGAGCGCGAGACGCTGCTCGGCATCGCGCCGCACATCATGTGGCCGCTGCGCTTCGTGATGCCGCACGATTCCTCGCTGCGCCCGGCATGGATGATCCGCGCCGGGCTCTTCCTCTACGACCACCTCGCCCGCCGCCGCCATCTCGCCGGATCCCGGGGCATCGACCTGCGCCGGCACCCGGCGGGCGCAGCGCTGCGCGAGGGCTACCCGCGCGGCTTCGAGTATTCGGACGGCTGGGTCGACGACGCGCGGCTCGTGGTGCTCAACGCGCTCGATGCCGCGGAGCGCGGCGCCGTCATCCTCACGCGCACCCGCTGCGAGGCGCTCGCGCCGGACGGCACGGGCGGCTGGACCGCGACGCTGCGCGCGACCGTCCCCGGGAACACGACCGTCCCTGAAAGCGCGCCCGTGACGACGGTGCGGGCACGCGCCATCGTCAACGCCACGGGGCCTTGGGCCGCGCAACTGCACGACCTCGCGACGCCTGGCCCCGCCCGCCACGGCCTGCGCCTCGTGAAGGGCAGCCATATCGTCGTGCCGAAGCTGTTCGACCATCCCTACGCCTACATCTTCCAGGCAAGCGACCGGCGCATCGTGTTCGCGATCCCCTACGAGGACGGCTTCACGCTGGTCGGCACCACGGACGTCGAGCACCACGCGGACCCCGCCGCGCCGCGCATCGACGCCGACGAGGTCGCTTATCTTTGCCGCGAAGCCGGGCGTTACTTCCGCAAGACCGTCGCGCCCGCAGACGTCGTCTGGACCTATTCCGGCGTACGGCCGTTGCTCGAGGACGAGTCCCGCGACGCGCGCGCGGTGTCGCGCGACTATGCGCTGGTGCTGGACCGCGCGCCCGCCCCGCTGCTGAGCGTGTTCGGCGGCAAGATCACCACCTACCGCACGCTCGCCGAGGAAGCCGTGGGCAAGCTCGCGCCGCTCCTCGGTGGCAGCGCGGCGTCGTGGACCGGCCGGGCGCCGCTGCCCGGGGGCGACCTCGAGGGCGACGGCCGCCTCTGCGCAGGTCGCGCGGAAGACGAGTTCGGCGCCTTCGTCGCGCGCCTGCGCGCGGAGCGCCCGTGGCTGCCGCCCGCGTTGGCGCAGCGCCTCGCCCGCGCCTACGGCAGCCGCGCGCGTCGCGTGCTCGGCGAAGCCCGCTCGCTCGCGGATCTCGGCGCGGAGATCGCGCCCGGCCTGCACGAGCGCGAGCTCGCCTATCTCGCCGACGTCGAATGGGCCCGCAGCGCCGAGGACGTGCTGTGGCGACGCAGCAAACTCGGCCTGCACCTGCCACCCCCCGCACCGCAGGCCGTGGCAGACTGGTTCGCCGCGCGGGGGCTGGCCGGGATGCGCTCCGGCTGACAGCAGCCGCCCCGGGACGCGCGACGCAGGAGACCCGCATGAGCCGCTACATCCTCGCCCTCGACCAAGGCACCACGAGTTCGCGCGCCATCCTGTTCGATGCCAAGGGCGGCATCGTCGCCGTGGCGCAGCGGGAGTTCACGCAGCACTTCCCGGCACCCGGGCAGGTCGAGCACGACGCCCTAGAGATCTGGGCGACGCAGTCGGCCACGATGCACGAGGTGCTGCAGGCCGCGGGCGCGACGCCTGCAGACATCGCCGCGGTCGGCATCACCAACCAGCGCGAGACCACGGTGCTCTGGGACCGCGCGACGGGCGTACCGGTGGCGAACGCCATCGTCTGGCAGGACCGCCGCACCGCCGATCTTTGTGCGCAGCTGCGCGCAGCGGGACATGAGGCCGAGGTCACCGCGCGCACCGGCCTGCTGCTCGATCCGTATTTCTCCGGCACCAAGCTCGCCTGGCTGCTCGACAACGTCGAGGGCGCGCGGGCGCGCGCCGAACGCGGCGAGCTCTGCTTCGGCACCATCGACTCCTGGCTCGCCTGGAAGCTCTCGGGCGGTCGCCACCATGTCACCGACGTCAGCAACGCGAGCCGCACGCTGCTGCTCGGCCTGCGCACCGGCGAGTGGGACGATCACATGCTCGACCTGCTGCGCATCCCGCGCGCCTGCCTGCCGCAGGTGCGACCGTCGTCGGCCGATGACGGCCTGCGGGCGCGCATCGGCGGCGTCGAGGTGCCGCTCACCGGGCTCGCGGGTGACCAGCAGTCCGCGCTCTTCGGCCAAGCCTGCCTCGAACCCGGCATGGCCAAGAACACCTACGGCACCGGCTGCTTCATGCTGATGCACACGGGCGATGCGCCGCTGATGTCCAAGCATCGGCTGCTCACGACCATCGCCTGCACCCAAGGGCCGCTGCAATACGCGCTCGAGGGCAGCGTGTTCGTCGGCGGCGCCGTGGTGCAGTGGCTGCGCGACGGCCTCGGCTTCGTGAAGGACGCCTCCGAGATCGAGGCGCTCGCCACCAGCGTGCCCGACCACGGTGGCGTGTATGTCGTGCCGGCCTTCACCGGCCTCGGCAGCCCGCACTGGGATCCGTTCGCGCGCGGCGCGATAGCCGGCATCACCCGCGGCACCACGCGCGGACACATCGCACGCGCCGCACTCGAGGCGATCGCCTTCCAGAGCGCGGAGCTGCTGCACGCGATGCAGCTCGATGCCGGCCGGCCGCTGCGCGAACTGCGCGTCGACGGCGGTGCCTCGCGGAACGACTTCCTGATGCAGTTCCAGGCGGACCTGCTCGGCGTGCCGGTGGTGCGGCCGGCGGTCACCGAGACCACGGCGCTCGGCGCCGCCTACCTCGCGGGTCTCGCGGTGGGCTACTGGCAGTCGACCGAAGAGATCGCGCGGCAGTGGCGCGTCGAGCGGCGCTTCGAGCCGCGCATCGGCCGCGATGCGGCTGCCGCGCGCATGCGCGAATGGGCGAAGGCGGTCGAGCGCTCGCGGGGCTGGGCGAGCGACTGACGGGCGCGCCTCGCACGCCCCAGGCTCAGGGGCGCAGCGACTCCTCGACCGATCGCCGCAGCGCCGGCAGCGGCAACTGCCCCGGCGCGGAAGCCGCGACGCCGCTGCCCCACGTGATCCGCGATCCGTGGCGATGGCCGATCACCCGGCTCTGCACACCGAGCTCGCCCATCGACATGCTGACGAGCGGGATCGAGAGCGAGCGGCCGGCGACGGCGGTGGCCTCAAGCAGGGCCGCCACGTCGGCTTCCGAACGCGGCATCACCGCGAGTTTTGCGATGTCAGCGCCGAGCGCTGCCATCCGCGCGAAGACCGCCACCATCTCGTCCACCGGCGGCGTGCCTCCGAAATCGTGCGCCGAGAGCAGCAGCGGGACGCCCGCTTCCCGGCAGGCCGCGCGCAACACCCCGAGCGCCGCGGGGTCGCTGGCCGCCTCGAGGTCCACGAGGTCGGCATGGCCTGCCCGCACCAGGACTGCGAGCCGCTGCGCTCGCTGCACATCGTCGAGGCCACGATCCACCCCACCCTCGTGGGCCGCGCGCAGCGTGATCAGCAGCGGCACCGGCGTCCCGCCGCCGCCTGTCCCATCGCCTGCCACGCCCTCACGCAGCGGCTCGGCCAAGACCTTGCGCAGGGCGGTCGCAGCGGCCGTGAGCGCGACAGGATCGGCCGCGGACCCGAGATGGTCGGCTCGCCATTCGAGGAGGTCCGGTCGCTGCCCGAGGAGGATCGACGCCTCCGTGCACAACGCGGGCTCCGTGTCGCCGACCAGGGCGGCGCAGAGGGCTGGCGCATCGCCCGTCGCGACCTGCCCTCCCCGGAACGGTATCGGCTTCCCCATGGCGCTGGAGGTCCCTGCCGCGCCGGAGCCGCTCAGGGCGCCCAACCGAGGTAACGCGCGAACATGCCCGCGCTGCGACGATAGCCGTTCGACGTCAGGTGGATGAGGTCGCCGCTCATGGACGGCGGCGACGCACGCGACCATCCGTACGCCGAGCCGGGGCCGCCCATGGCCTGCTGCCAGTCCCAAGCGCTGCAACCGAAGGTCGCGCCGACCTCCGCCTGGATCTCGTTGATCCGCTGGTGGATGCGCGGATAGCGCAACAACTGGTCGACCGACGCCACCTGCCGGCTGCCGCGCTTGCGACGGATGATCGCCCCGCGATCGGGCGGGCCGACGAGCACGCAGGCGGCCTCGGGGAACACGCGGCGCATGTTCATCAGCGCCCGGTCGAGCATCGCGGCATAACGCACCGGATCGAAATCGCCGGCCGCTTCGTTGGTGCCGAATTCGAGGATGACGGCGTCGTACCGGCGCTCGTAGAACGCCGACGAGAGGTGCTCCGGATCGGCCACCGCCCAGCCGTTGACCGTCGCGCCGGGGATGCCGAAGACATCGACCACCAGGCTCGGCTCGGTGACCTTCTCGACGAAGAACCCCTGCAGCGCGATCTCGCCGCTGATGACGCGGATCTTGACCGTGGACAACAGGTCGCCGTCCTCGAAGTAGATCTCCTTGGGCGCAGCGTCGTCGTAGGCGCTGGCGGCCTCGAGATAGTAGCTGCCCTCCTCGCCGCCGTTCACCGAGACCGCGATCTCCGCCTCGCCGGCCAGGGGACGGTAGAGCATCCGCAGCCGCAGGGCCTCGGGCTCGCGCTCCCGGGTCCGCAGGTCCAACCAAAGATAGGCACCGGCACCACCGGCGCTGCGCATCTCGGCGAGCGCCGGCCCGGCATCGACTTCGGTGCGCGACACATAAGCCATGGAGAACGACCAGCCTGACCCGACGCAGAACGCCCGCACCGGCACCCGCACGCCGCGCCGCGCCATGTACGGCGGGATGAAGGAGTTGCTGCTGTCGATGCCGCCCTGCGCGAGGATGCGCTGCAGCTCCTCGCCGAACACGCCGGACGCGATGTGGCTGTCGCCCCAGATCGCGAGCCTGCGGATGCCGGGGCCGCGCACGCCGGCGACACCCGGCCGGAACGCGGCGGCCACCGCCGGGTCGACGTCCGGCGGCAGTTCGCGGAAGTCACCCAAAGAATCCAGGTCGAAGGGCATCGCCTCCTCGTCCGTGGACGCAGGACGCCGGGAGGACGCCCGACCACCGCTCGACGGGCAGACGAGGTCCGGCACGTCCATCTGCGCGCGCGCAGGCGTCGATGCGGGGGCCAGCAGCAGCACGAGGCAAGCGCCGAGCCCCGCCGTCACTGCGGTCACCGCTGCGGTGATCGCCCTGCCCAAGGTCTTGGGTTGCGCCATCCGCCGCAGCTCAGCCGCCACCCGAAGGCGGCGGATCACCGGCAGCGGGCGGCGGTGCGTCAGGCGCCGCGGGCGATGCGGGCGGCGCCTCGGCGGAGGCGGGCGAGGATTCCGGGGGCGACGGGCGCTGCGCCTCGCTCGGCACGGCAGTCGGCGTCTCCCCGCCAGCAGTCGCCGGCGGCGCAGGCACCGCAGGCACCGCAGGCGCAGCCGACGCGGGCGCGGTCGCCGCAGGAGATGCGGCCGTGGCCGCCGCCGAGCCGGCGGCGGGTGCGCTCGCCGCCAGTTCCAGCGGCAGGCCGCGCTGCTCGAGGATGTCGCGGTGACGGACCGCGGTCGCGCCCTGATAGACGCCATCGACCGGCACGCCGAGGATCGCCTGCAGGTCGCGCACCGCTTGGCCGCGCTGCTGCCAGCGGAATCTTTGGGCGAACAGGCTCTCCGCCGTGAACATCATGAGGCGCGGCCGACCGATGGTCTTCAGGCAACCCCAACCGGAGAAGCCCACCGGCCGCTCGAACCGCCCATCCGGCCGCATCCAGCCCTGCGTCGAGACGCGGTTCGCGACGATGATCTGCTGCGCCGGCGTCGCTTGGTCGGGCGCCGGCGCGAATTCGCGGCCGCCCCACTGCCCCCAAGTGCCGACATAGATGCCGAGCCCGCCCGCGTACTCGCCGCCGTTCTGCCAGTTGTTGCCCGTCTCGCAGCGCGCCATCGTCTGCCAGAAGGAATCCGGCGCCATCGGCCGCGTGTGCCGCACCAAGGTCGGCGAGTAGTCCTCCGGCTCCGACGCCTCGGGCATGATCGGCGCCAACAACCGCCTCGGCTCGTCGGCGACCGCCTCCGGCGGCGCCGCCTTGCGGAAATCGCCGGCGGCGACGACGGCGCCGACGAACGCCCGCATCCCAGACCCGGTGAGATGCACGCCGTCCTGCACGAAGAACTCGGGGCGGTCGTCCGAAAGGGAGTGCCAGTCGATCAGCACGGCGTTCGGATACTGCGGCACGACCGTCGCGAGCAGGCGGTTGTTCGCCGCCATCCAGCGCCGCGGCACGCGCGAGTTCATCACCAGCACCCGCTCACGGTCGCGCAGCATCTCGAGCATCGCCCGCAGCTGCTTCTCGGTGACATAGCCGTTGGTACCGAGATGGATCAGGACCTTCGGCTGCAGGTCGCCGGCGGTGCGGATGCGCTCCAATATCTTGAGGATGTCGGCAGCCTGCCATCCGACGGTCGCGTAGACCGCAGCACCGTCGATGCCGCGCTCGAGGGCGCTGCGCGCGCCGAGCGCGACTGAATCGCCCACCACCGTCAGTTGCCCGGCGTAGCCGCGCACGAGCGGGGGCGGCGGTCGCGTGGTGCCCGCCGCGGCCGGGACGGCGGGCGCGGCGACGGCGGCGGTCGCGCCGGCGGGTTGCGGCTGCGCCGCACCACCATCCGCCGTACCTGCGGCCGGGGCACCGAGGCCACCCCGGGCGGTATCTCCTGCGCCCTTCACGATCGCCGTCGCAGGGTGCTGCGCAGGCGCGAGGATGAACACGGCCGCGCAACAGAGCGCCGTCAGCGCGCCGCCCGCGAACTGCGGTCCGGGCGATGCCGGACCCAAGCGCCGACCGAGGATCGGCGCCTCGACGAACCGATAGGAGATCGCGGCCAGCACGAAGGTGAGCGTCACGCGCAGCAGGGTCGCCTGGCCCTGGTCGAGCGCGACATCGACGCCCGGCCGCGTCAGCATGAACACCGGCCAATGCCAAAGATAGATGCCGTAGGAGCGCTCGCCGATCCACTTGAGGGGCTGCAGGTCGAGCAGCCGGCCCGTCCATCCCGGCATCAGGCAGGCGACGATCAACGCGACGCTGCAGAACGCCGAGGCGACGAATCCCCAGGGATAGAGCCAGGGATGGTTCTCGCTCGCCTGCGAGAACAGGAACAGCGTCCCCGCGAGGCCCGCAAACCCGAGCAGCGCGCCGCCCCAGGCCGCCGATGCGCCAGCGGCCGCGCCGACTGCCGCGAGGCGCGGCGCGGCCGCCGCCAAGGCGGCGCCGACCAGCAGACCGACCGCGTGGGTGTCCGTGCCGAAATAGACCCGGCTGACATCCATCGTCTCCGGGAAACCGAGCCGCTGCGCGAGCACGCCCATCCAGACGACCGAGGCGGCCGCCAGCGACACGGCGACCCACCCGAGCACGCGCCGACCGCCGCGTGAGGCGAGCGCGAGCACGACCAGCGGCCAGACGAGGTAGAACTGCTCCTCGATGGCGAGCGACCAAAGATGCTGCAGCAGCGGTTGCCGGCCGATGTACTCGAAGTACGAGAGTTGCTGGAGGATGAAGTGCCAGTTGGTGACGAACAGCACCGAGGCCAGGGCGTCCTTGCGCAGCAGCGGCAAGGCATCGGGCGCGAGCACCACCGCGGCCAACGCCGACCCGGCGATCACCAGCAGCATCGCCGGCAGGATCCGCCGCGCGCGGCGCAGGTAGAAGTCGCGGAACGAGATCGAGCCGCTGCGCTCGAGCTCCGCGAGCAGCAGCCGGGTGATCAGGAACCCGGAGATGACGAAGAACAGGTCGACGCCGAAGAACCCGCCGCGGGCGAAGAGATAGTCGGCGTGGAACGCCATGACGCCGAGCACGGCGAGCGCCCGCAGACCGTCGATGCCGACGATGCGGGAGCTTGCTTGGGCAGTGGCGCCGGCAGCGCCTTGGACGCCGGGGTCGGCGGGGTCGGTCGTCGGGGTCGGCACGGGCGGCATCCTACCGCAACCCGGATGCCGAGTCGCGGCAGGCCCTGCGGCGCCCGCGACGACGGACGGCGAGGCCCGTCTAGCGCCTTGCAGACAAGGGCAGCATCGCGAACGCCACGCACAACAGTCCGCCCAGCGGGAACAGCCACGGGAACGCCACCCAACCGCCCGGCGGCGCGAGGCCGAGCTGCGAGGCGTTGCCGACCACCATCACCCCGAGCATGGAGGCTGCGACGCCGAGCGCCAGGCTGTGGATGCGCGCCCGCGGTACGAAAAGGGCGAGCAGGAACAAGCCGAGCATCGGACCGTAGGTGTAGGTGGTCATCTGGAACGCGAGCGGCACCAGCTGTTCGCCACGACCGGCGAGCGAGAACGCGAACGCGCCGAGGACCACGCCCCACGCCACGACCGCCACCCGCGACAACCACAAGGCCCGCGCCGGGGCGAGCGTGCCGGCACGATGCCCGTCGTGGAACATCGTGAGCGTGGTCTCGGCGAGCGCCGAGAGCACCGGGCTCGCCATCGCCGCGGCGAACAATGCCGCCACCATGAAGCCGCGCAGCCCGACGGGCAGTTCCGACAGGATGAAGGCCGGGAAGATCCGGTCCCCCTTCTCCTCCACCAGCGGCGCGAATGCGGGGTCGATCGGCTGGATCCCGTAGAAACCCCACAGCGCGAGCCCGACCGTCAGGAACAGCACCACCACGAGCTCGCCCGCGTTGCTCCAGTACAGCGCCAAGCGCGCCTCGCGCACCGAGCGGCAGCTGAGCATGCGCTGCGTGTTGAGCTGGTCCGTGCCATAGGCTGCGAGGTTCTGGAACGGCATCGCGAACACGCCCGCCCAGAGCGTGAACTGCAGCGTCGGGTCGAGGCTGAGGTCGAGCACGCGCGTCTTGCCCGCCTCGCCACCCGCCTCGAGCAACGCACCGAAGCCGCCGGGATAGACCTGCGTCACGTACAGGATCGCCACCGCGCCGCCCGCGACCAACATCACGAACTGCAGCACATCGGTCCAGACCACCGCGCGCACGCCGCCGAGCCAGGTGCTCACCACCGCCGCGCCGATCGACAAGGCGATGCACCCTCCGAACCCGAGGCCGGTCAAGAGCTCGAGCACCAGCGCGACCGCGTAGAGGCGCACGCCCTGCCCGAGCACGGCGCCGACGAAGAACAGCAGCGCCGAGACCCGCCCGAACACCGGCCCGAGACGGTCGCGGATGTAGTCGTAGGGGCTCGCATACTCCTTCTCGTAGAGGCGCGGCATGATGAAATGGCCGATCACCCACTTCGAGATCACGCCCGCGAGCGCGAACTGCAGGTAGCGATAGTCGCCGCCTTGCGCGAACACCAGCGCCGGCACGCCGATGAAGGTCACGCCGCTGATCGCGGTGGAGACGATGGAGGCCGCGACCGCAGGCCACGGCAGGCTGCGCGAGCCGAGGAAATACTCGTGGGTGCCGGTCTGCCGCCCCTGCGCGCGATGGCTGATCAACCAGACGAGCGCGAAGTACGCGGCGACGACCAGCCAATCGAGCGCGTGGAAATAGGACGCGCCCATCGGTTGCGCTCAGCCGGCCGCGGCCGGCACGACCGCAGACGGCAGGCGACGTCCGGAGCCTGCGCCCGGGTACACGCGCCCGTTCGCGCCCGGATAGGCATAGCCGTTGATGAGCACGCGGCGCGGCAGGGCCGAATGGTTGGCGGTGCTGCCATGCACGGCGTACGGGCCGAACAGGATCACGGACCCGGCCTCGCCGATGATCGTCTCGGCCCGCGAGGCATCGACGGTGTCGCCGCCCCCCGCACCCATCGGCGTGCCGTAGTCGAACGGCGTGTCGCGCAGGCGGCCCTGCGCATCGGTGCGCACGGCATCCTGCGGCACGAACTGCAGCGGCCCGTTGTCCGCGCGCATGTCGTCCACCGCGAGCAGCGTCTGGACGTAGGAGCCGCGGCCGTTCAGGTCGCGCCAAGTCCCGGGACCCTTGTCCCGGTGCTGGATGTCCTGGTGCCAGTCGAAGGACACGCCGTCGCCCGGCATCTTGAAGTGCGCCTGACAGAGCAGTTGTTCGCAGTGGTCGCTGCCGAGCAGTTGCAGCGCGGGCCCGACCAGCCTCGCGTCGGCGCTGAGCGACAGCAGCGCGGGCTCGGCGCCGCCCGCCCAGACCACACGCTGCACCACGACCTCATCGCCGCGGTCGGCGAGGACGAATCGCGCGCCGTCGTGGTCCTGGGTGCTGCGCAGCCGCTGCGCCGTCGCGTGCAGCCGCTCGAAGGCGGCGCGCACCGGTGCGAGTTCCGGGGCGCGGAAGAGTCCCGGCAACAGGACCCAACCGCGCCCGAAGAATTCATCGACCTGCCCCGCCGCCAGCCGGAGGGCGCTCACCGCAGGGCTGCCGTCAGAAGCGGTACTCCGCGAGCAGCGTGAAGCTGCGGTTGCGCGGGTCGGCGACGCGCGGTTCCCAGGTGCTGCCGGCGCCGGTGTTGCTGTCGTAGGTGATGGCGAACGGCGGATCCTCGTTGAAGAGGTTCTTGATGCCCGCGGTCACCGACAGGCCGTCGATGCCACGCCAGGTCACCGACGCGTTGTGGGTGATGTAGCTGTCGACGCGGCGGTCGACCGCCGGCGGCGAGACGATGCCTGCGGTGACGCCCGGCAGTTCCTGGTTGCGGTAGCCCGAGCGGTAGAGCTGCGAGAAGGACGCGCTCCAGTCGCCGCGCGTGAAGGAGAAGAACGCGTTGTGCTTCCACTCGAGGCCGAGATCGCCCGCGAAGGTGAACGCGCCGACCTCGCTCGGCCCGAACGGCAGGCTGGGGGCCACCTTGGACCGCTTCTCGAGGATCTTGGTGCCGTCGAGCCCGGCGCGCCAACTGCCGCCCCAAGCCTCGCCGCGCAAGGCCATCGTGACGTCGATGCCCTGTGTCTTGCTCTCGCCCGCATTGACCACACGCTGGTCGATCGCGAGGAGGTTGCCGGCGCCATCGCGGATGTAGCGGTTCTGGAAGGTGGAGTAGTTCGCGGCCAACTGCTGCAGCGTGAGGATCTGCAACGTGCCCGTACGGTTGATGCGCCACCAGTCGATGGACATGTTGAAGTCGCCGGTGGGCTGGAAGACCATGCCGAAGCTCAACTGGTCCGATTCCTCGGGGCCGAGTTCCGGATTGCCGCCGTTGATGACGTTCGGCTGCACCACCGCGCACTCGGGCTTGGTCGCATCCGGGCGGCCGCCCGGGCACTTGCCCGGATCGGCAAGATCACGGCCGGAGTACAGCGCGGTCGACGACGCGTTGTAGATCTGGTTGAAGGACGGCACGCGGAAGCCCGTGCTGTACGACCCGCGCATCATGATCTCGTCGATTGGGCGGTACTTCAGGGTGATCTTCGGGTTGGTCGTCGAGCCGAAACCGTCGTAATCGTCGCGGCGCAAGGCACCGGCGAGTTCCATCCCGGCGACGATGGGCACGATCACCTCGGCGTACACCGCCTTCACGTCGCGCTCCACACCGGCGAGCGCATTGCCGTCGTCGAACGGGGCCGCGATGATGACCGGACGGGCCGCCGCGGCGCGCTGGTCACCGTTGAACTTGTATTCCTCGCGGCGCCAATCGACGCCGACCGCTGCGAGCACGTCACCGGCCGGCAACGCGAACAGCGGACCCGAGGCCGACGCGTCGACCTGCGTCACCGAGAACTTGCCGCCGTAGAGGATCACGCCCTCCGCCGAGGCGCCCTTAAGCAGGTCGAGCGCGGCCTGGGACTGCGTCTCGCCCGGACGGAGGAAGACGTTGATCACGCCCGTGTTGAGCGCGTCGATGATGCCGTTGGCGATGATGTTGCCCGAGGCGTCACGCGTGGTGTTGCGGTAGTAGTAGCCGGAACCGAGCTGCGACTCCGACTCGCTGAACGCGTGCGACACGCCGGTGCGATAGGTCCACCCTTCGAGCGGCAACGGACCGTCGGCGCCGAGGAAGGCGCGGAAAGTGTCGGTGGTGGTCTCGATCTCGCGGCGGCCGCACTCCATGCAGCGCCAGCGGTAGGACATCGGCAGGCCGCGCCGCGCCTCGAGCGTCGGGAAGACCGCGACCAACTGGTTGAACACACGGTCGTAGACCGCCGCCGACGTCGCGTTGCGCGGGAAGGCGTAGTTCTGGGTGGTGGTGTTCGGAGTGATCTGCAGGTTCGAGAACCGCTTTGCCGAATCCGCGGTCGAGCCCGTGAGCTCCGCCGCGAGCTCATGCTCACCGAAGCGCGCCACGCCGCGACCGACGAAGTTCAGGGTCTTGATGGGCTGCTGCAGGACCGCGGCGCGACCGGTGTCCCAGGCGCAGGCGTACTCGGCTTCCGGGAAGTTCCAGAGCCGGGTGTCGTAGGCGGCCTGGCCATCGATCTGGCTGCAGCCGCCACCGCCCGGGAGGTCGAGCGGGTTGATGCCACCGGACGCGCGGATGGTGGTGCTGCCCGGCAGGAACGGCGAGGTCGCCGCCGTGTTCATGATCGTGCCGAGCGGCGTGTTCGGCCCGACGCCGAGCGGCAAGATGGTCGCGAACGGCGTGCCGCGCGTGTCGACCGAGACGCCGCGATCGGGCTGGAAGGTGTTGACGAAGTCGCGCTGGTCGCCGCGCAGCTCACGGTGGTCGCTCGCCGACACCGTGGCCATGACGTTCCAGCCGTCCGTCTCGACATCGCCGAAGCCGCCCGCCGCGGTGCCGCGGTAGATGGCGCCGCCGCCGAGTTCGGTGATGTCAGCGAAGCCCGTGAGATTGAGACCCTGGAAGTTGTCCTTCAGGATGAAGTTGATGACGCCGCCGATGGCGTCGGTGCCGTAGATGGCCGAGGCGCCGTCCTTGAGGACCTCGACCCGCTCGACCGCGGCCATCGGGATCTGGTTGATGTCGACCGCGCCACCGTTGAGGCCGTGCGCCGCGACCCGCCGGCCGTTCAGCAGGATCAGCGTCGCTGCCGAGCCCTGGCCGCGCAGGTTCGCCGACGACGCGCCGTTGTTGCCGCGCTGGGCGCCTGTGACCACGTCCGCGTTGCCGGCAAGGTTGTCGAGACCGTTGCCGTTGCTGACGAGGTAGCTGATCAGCTGTTCGGGGCTGTTGATGCCCTCGCGACGCAGGTCCTCGGTGGTGATGACCTGCAGCGGCACGGCGCTGTCCGAAACCTGCCGACGGATGCTCGAACCCGTGACGATGACCGTCTCGAGCTGGCCGGTGCCTTCGGCACCGGATGTGGCGGCCTGCTGCGCCGGCGTCGCCGAGGCGGCGACCGCGATCAACACGGCGGGCAAGCCGACGCGCAGGGCGCGGCGGACGGACAGACGGGTCGTGAGCATGGGATCCTCCCTGGATGATTCTTTTGCGAGACTGTAACCGGTGCGGGGGCGTGTCAAGGGGTGGCGGTCAAGCCACCGCGGGTTCGAGCATGCGCACCGTGCCGCGGTCGGCGTCGATCTCGACCTCGGCGCCGACCGGCAGCGTGAACTGTTGGCCGATGTGGCCGACCATCGCGCCCCAGTAGGCCGGGACGCCCAACGCCTTCACGTGATCGTCGAGCACGTCGGGGATGGTGAGCGAGCCGAAACCCTCGCCAGGCCCGCACTTGCTGCAGGTCCCCCAGACCACGCCGCGCACCCGCTCCAGCACGCCCGCGAGCTTCAACTGCACCAGCATGCGGTCGATGCGGTAGGGCGCCTCTTGGACGTCCTCGAGGAAGAGGATGCTGTCCGTGAAATCGGGCAGGTACGGCGAGCCGACCAAGGCCGTGAGCACGGTGAGGTTGCCGCCGAGCAGCCGGCCACGGGCACGGCCCGGCGTGATCGCCCGCGTGCGGTTCTCGTCCGGCACGATCGCGCCGGTGGGTTCACGAGGGTTGTCGAACACCGCCTCCTCGCCGCGCCACACCACGCGCTGCAGCCACTCGACGTTGGTGCGGTTCCAGTCGCTCGCGCCGTTCGGCCCGTGGAAGGTGATCGCGCCGGTGCGGGCATGCAGCGACAGCAGCAAGGCGGTGATGTCGCTGTAGCCGATGACAGCCTTCGGCGTGCGTGCGAAAGCCTCGAAATCGATCAGCGGCAGCAGCCTCGCGGCACCCCAACCGCCGCGGATGCAGTGGATGGCGCGCACCTCGGGGTCGCGCACCATCGCATTGAAGTCGGCGGCGCGGTCCTCGTCGCGCCCGGCCATGTAGCCGCGCCGGTCGTAGACATGCTTGCCGAGCTTCGATTTGAGGCCGAGCGCCGCGAGCGCGTCCACCAGCACGTCGATGTCCATCGGATCCCAGTTGGCGCTCGAGGGGATCATGAGACCGATCGTGTCGCCGGGGCGGATCCGCGGGGGCCGGACGCTCGGCCGACGCGGCAACGCGCCGGGCGGTCGCACGTCCGGCGCCGGCGCCTTGCCGCCCGTCCGCGCCGCGCCCGCCCCGGCAGATGCCGCCGATGCCGTACCCAACAATGGGGCGAGCGCGGCAGTGGTGGCGGCGGCAAGCCATCGACGACGGGTGGTCATGGGGGCTCCTTGGGTCACGCGCCCACGGCAGGCACGTTCAGGTTTTGCGATTATAGGCAGCGCATCCCCCGCGCGGCACCGAAGAGCACCCTCGCCACCATGTCCGCCCTCTCCGTCGCCGTCGGCCGCCGCATCGCCCGGACCCTGACCAGTCCCGCGCTGCGCGAGGTAAGTCGCGGCGGGCATGACTGGCGGCGACGCCTATCCGGACGGGAAGCCGTGGTGCACTACTTCCACCAGCCGGGCGATCCCTACAGCGCACTCGCAGCAGGGCTGCTCCCGGCGCTGCGCTCACGCTATCGCATCCGGCTCGAGACGCATGCCGTGCCGCCCCCGGACGCGGCCGCGGCGCCCGATGCCCTGCGGCTCGCCGCCTGGGCGGCCTTCGATGCGGTACGGCTCGCGCAGCGCCTGGGGATGTCGCCGCGGATCGCCCTGCCCGAGGGCCTCGCCACCGACGCCGCGGCACTGCGGCGCGGCGGCGCCTTGCGCGCCAAGCTCGGCCACTACCAGGGCGCGATGTTCAGTTTCGAGGGCGAGTGGTACTGGGGCGTCGACCGCCTGCACTACCTCGAGTCGCGCCTGCAGGCCCTCGGCCTCGCGCGCGAGGCCGCAGCGCCGTTGGCGCCACCCCCGCCGCTGCGCTGGGAGACGCCCGTCCCCGGCACCGGACGGCCGCAGTTGCACTTCTTCTGCTCATTGCGCAGCCCCTACACCTGGCTCGCCGTGCCGCGCGTGCGCCGGCTTGCCGCGCACTACGGCGCGGAGCTGCGACTGCGCATGGTGCTGCCGATGGTGATGCGCGGGCTGCCCGTGCCCTGGCCCAAGCGACGCTACATCCTGCTCGATGCGAAACGCGAAGCCGAGCGGCTGGGACTGCCCTTCGGCGATGTCGCCGATCCGGTCGGTGCACCGGTCGAACGGGGCCTCGCGCTCGTTCACCACGCCGAGCGGCAGGGTCGCGGCATCGAGGTCGCCGAGTCCTTCCTGCGGGGCGTGTTCGCGGAGGGCATCGATGCCGGGTCGGATCGTGGGCTCGCGCGGATCGCGACGCGCGCCGGCCTCGATGCGGCAGACGTCCGGTCGGCGCTCGCCGACACCGGTTGGCGCGGGATCGCCGAGGCCAACCGCGTCGAGATGTTGGCGCAAGGCCTGTGGGGCGTACCCTCGTTCCGTGTCGAAGGCTGCGCGGCGGTCTGGGGACAGGACCGGCTCTGGATGGTCGAAGACGACCTGATCGCACACGCAAAGACGCAGGAGGGAGAGACATGAACGGACCGCGTACCCGCCGCCGCCTGTGGACGATCATCGGCATTCTGGCGGGCGTGCTGCTGCTCGGCGCGATCGCGGTGCAGGCGATGGGCGGCCGCACCGGCCTGCTGCTCGCCTATCTGCGCGTGTTCATGCGCGAGGACAACGCCGCCTTCCGCGAGATCGCATGGCAGCAGGGACCGACCGCTCCGATCGCCCCGCCTGCCGGAACCGCGAGCGGCGCGCGACCGCCGAACGTCATCCTGATCGTCGTGGACGATCTCGGCTTCAACGACCTCACGCTGCGCGGGGGCGGCGTCGCCGGCGGCCGCGTGCCGACCCGGAACATCGACGCGTTGGCGCAGCAAGGCGTCAGCTTCGACGTCGCCTATTCGGGCAACGCCACCTGCGCGCCCTCGCGTGCCGCCATCCTCACGGGCCGCTACGCGACGCGCTTCGGCTTCGAGTTCACGCCGACCCCCAAGCAGTTCATGCAGGTCGTGACCCGCATGGAGCGTCCGGGCCAGACCTTGCACCGTGCGGTGTACTTCGGCGACGGCGGGCCCGACCAGCCCGCCTACGAGGACATGGGCCTGCCGCAGTCGGAGATCACCCTCGCGCGGCTGCTGCAGGGCGCGGGCTACCACACCGTGCAGGTCGGCAAATGGCACCTCGGCGACAGCCCGCGCTTCCGCGCCTATGCGCACGGCTTCCACGAGTCGCTGTCGCTGCAGCATGGTGGCTCCATGTTTCTGCCGGCGGACGACCCTAGAGTGGTCAACGCCCGCTCCGACATCGACCCGATCGACCGATTTCTTTGGGCAGTGGAGCCCTGGGGCGTGCGCTTCAACGACGGCGAGGTGTTCCGGCCGGACCGCTATCTCACCGACTACCTCACCGATCATGCGGTGCGCGTGATCGAGGCCAACCGCCATCGCCCGTTCTTCCTCTACCTCGCCTACAACGCGCCGCACACGCCCTTGCAGGCTGCGCGCGAGGATTACGATGCGCTCGCCGACATCGCCGATCACCGGCTGCGCGTCTACGCGGCGATGATCCGTTCGCTGGACCGCGGCATCGGCCGGGTGATGGAGACCTTGCGCGCGCAGGGCCTCGACCGCGACACGCTGGTGATCTTCACCAACGACAACGGCGCGCCGCACTACGTCGACCTCGCCGGGCTCAACGCGCCGCTGCGCGGCTGGAAGGCGACCTACTTCGAGGGCGGCATCCGGGTGCCGCTCTTCATGCGCTGGCCCGCCGGGATCCCCGCCGGCGCGCGCGTCACGACGCCGGTCGGCCACGTCGACATCTTCTCGACCGTCGCAGCGGCCGCCGGACGGCCCGTGCCGTCGGACCGCATCATCGACGGCGTGGACCTGCTGCCCTTCGCGCGCGGCGAGCGCCTGGGCGAGGCGCACCAGAGCCTGTATTGGCGCACCGACGACTACCGCG